>Ga0302235_10003213_pt1 | contig 11583 bp, 15 predicted proteins | sample II_Palsa_N3_3_FD_193577 | JGI IMG/M metagenome (GOLD analysis project Ga0302235, IMG submission 193577) | Peat permafrost microbial communities from Stordalen Mire near Abisko, Sweden - II_Palsa_N3_3 | ecosystem: Environmental > Terrestrial > Soil > Palsa > Peat permafrost | place: Sweden... | reverse complement strand
ACGCAGCCCGCTGAACCTCCAGATCAGCCGCCCTAACCCCATGCTCACCCGTCCCGATCACCATGCCCCACAAGTTCCCTGCACCCGCAAGAACTCCTGCACACAGCTAACGAAGTCCTACTAGCCGGTAAGGCCTCTCGTCGGGCGCGTTCGCGCCGCATTGTCTTCGCCCCCGCGGGGGGGTGGGGAGCCCGCGCGCGTGGGCTCCTCGCCGCGGTCGGCGCGTGCCTGCTGGTGCCGGCGGTGCTGCCGGGGGCGGCCTCGGCGGCGGAAATCTGCCCGAACGCGGCGTTTCGCACGGGGCCCTCGGCGGCTCTGCCGGACTGCCGCGCGTATGAGATGGTGAGCCCCCCGTTCAAAGGCGGCTACACGGTGGAATTGCGGGCGATCTCCGAAGACGGGTCGCGGGTGGTGAGCCAGAGCCTTGGCACCTTCGCGGGCACTGAAGGCGTGCCGGGCACTTTTGAGGACGACATACTCGACCTCGGCACGTCCTACGTGTTCACACGTGGGACGTCGGGGTGGGTGACGACTCCGATTGGCCTGCCCGGCACCCGGTTTCCCGAGGCCGGGGAAGATACTCTTAAGAGTTCGAATCTCGGTCGCAGCCTGTGGCTCGCTTCGACTCAGCCTTCGCCGTCGAGGCACACGAATGAAATCCTGCCGGACCTTGAGTTCGGTGGGCCGGAAGGGTCGATCGAAGAGATCGGGTCGGTGTTCCCGCCGGGCACCACCGTTGCAGAGGCCGCCGAAGAAGGGTTCGTGATCGAAGGGGCGTCGAGCGATCTGTCGCATGTGTTCTTCTCGCTCAGCAACTTCTACTGGCCGGGGGACGCCACCGAACCGGGCAACCACTCGCTCTACGAGTACGTCGGCGCCGGCGGCGCGGAGCCGCTGCTGGTCGGTGTGAGTGGGGGCGCCGGCAGCACGAGCCTGATCGGCGACTGCGGAACAAGGCTGGTCGCCAACGAAAACCCGGGGAAGCATCCGGTGTCGGCGGACGGCACGACGGTCTTCTTCAGGGTGAAGGCGTGCGCGGGGTCGCCGCCGATCGGGGAGTTGTTCGCGCGGGTCGATAACGAACAGCCGGATGCGCACACGGTCGCGATCTCCGAGCCACTCGTGAAGCTGCTGAACCCGCTGATGGCAATCATCGTGCTGCCCTACCTCGGCCCGGCCACGGCCGAGCGAGAGCGCGCCCGCCAAGCGCCCCGCGCGCGCAGACGCCCGGTGAACGGGCAGGGCGACCCGCTGCGCAATCTCGACATGCGCCTGACCTACCGCACGGTGCGGGTGCTGCTCGCGGTCGCGGAGCTGGGTGGCCGGGAATCCGATCCCTCGAGCCGCGAGGTCGCCGACGCCTCCGGCGTCAGCGACCAGGGACAGATGTCAAAGCTCCTATGGCGCCTGGAGCACCTCGGGCTGATCGCCAACGACCCCCCACGCCCCGCCCGCGGCGAGCCCAACGCATGGGCCCTCACCGCCAAGGGCCACGAAGTCGAGCAGGCAATCCGCGCACAGACCACGCACTGAACACGAACAGACCCACGGCACAGAAGCACTGCGGCGCCCCGGCATGGAGCGGGTCGCGCAAGCGGTGGAGCATGATGGCGCCACCTCATGGCGCTATGCTGTGGCTGCAATGGCAGTCGATACAGCAACGATCCGCGTAGCCAGCGATACCCGCGATCTGCTGGCCGCAGAAGCGCGGCAGCGTGGGATCTCACTTTCCGCGCTGCTGGCGGAGATTGCGCGCGAGCGCGAGCTCGAGGCGATGTTCGAGTCCGAGCGGCAGGCTGTCCTCGCGGAAGTCGGCGATCCCCTCGTCGAAGAGGAGATGCGTCTCTGGGAGTCCACGCTCGAAGACGGCATCGACTTCGACGATGGCCTCACCTTCGACGAGTGAGCCCCGACGCGGCGAGGTGTGGCTCGCCGCGCTCGGAGCTGCCAGACCAGGCGAGCCCGGCAAGCACCGGCCGTCGATAATCGTCTCTGCTCCCGGGTCGGTTGTGGGGGCCCAACGCGAGCTGATTGTCGTGGTGCCGTTATCGAGCTCTCTCCCACCGTCGGCGCTGCGCCCGGAGATCGTAGATGTCGAAGGTGTGGACCGTCACAGTCGAGCGATCTGCCGCGCCGTTCGCGGAGTTGCGCGCTCGCGCCTGCTGCGGCGGCTCGGCGTGCTCCAGCCGGGGACGCTCGCCGAGGTCGAGCGCGCGCTCGCGTTGACTCTCGGGTTGCGCGTCGACTGAGCCACGGGGTGGTGCCGGTCTAGCGGGTCAGCCGCGCAGCCATGCGGCGAAGAAGGGGTCGGCCACGACTATGCCCGTCTCGCGGCGGGCGACCAATTCGGCTGCTTTGAGGACGCGGAGAGCCTTCGTGACCGAGGAGGGGTTGGCGAGGGCGGTGCGGGAGAGGAACGCGGCGCCCGACGGCTGCTCGGTTGGCGTTTCGGCAAGGGCGGCCAGGACGCGACGTTGTCCGGGAGAGAGGATCTCGTAGCGCTCGGCGTAGGTGGCGGCGTCGTGGGCGACGGCCGCCGCCAGGCCGGCGTGGGCGGCGCGGTCGTCGATGGTCGAGCGGGCGGCGTCGTATGCCTCATAGGCGAGGCGCTGGATGTCGTTGGGGGCCGGGCCGGCGAGCTCGACGATCCTCCGTGCGACGGCATCGCTCATCGGCTTGCGTCCGGCGGCTGCACGGGAGCGCAGGTGCGCCGTCATGATGTCCTCGGGCAGGGGGCCCAGCGTCATCGGCTCTGCCATTCCGTACAGAGCCGCGCTGGGCGCGGAGACGAGCTGGTCCATGAGGTGCCTGCGCGAGCCGGCGAGCACCAGCGACACCTTCGGGTGCTCGTCGGCGAGCGCCTTGAGCAGACCCGGCAGGTGCGCGCCGAGCTCCACGATCGATTGGAACTCGTCGAGCACCAGCGCCGCGGGATGGCGGCCGGCGAGGTCGGCGAGCACGCCGTAGATGTCAGCGAGCACACCCTCGGCGTCGGGGGCGCTCAGCCCGGTGTCGAACCCGAACTTCGGATGCTCGCCCTCGAAGGTCACGACCGGCCTTGCACGCAGCCGTCGCAGGAACTCGGGCACCGCTTGACGCGCGCGATGCCAGCGCCCGCCTCGAGCTCGGAACGCCTGTGTGGCCAGTTGCGACGCAAACGATCCGAGATCGCGACTGCGCAGCACATTGGCATGGATCACCGCCGCTCCGTCCTCAGCGAGCTCCCGCTCGGCACGCAGCAGCAACGACGTCTTGCCCCACCGGCGGGGCGAGACCACGACCACATTGATCCCGGAACGCAGTCGGCTCAGGAGCGCAGCCAGCTCGGTCTCTCGACCGGCGAAGTGCTCGCCCTCCGCGGGCGTGCCGTAGTGAAAAGGATTTCTGGGCATACCACCACTATACCACCCGGTATGATCCAAGTTAGCATCATGCTGTTTGGTGTCGTCATGCGCCGCCTGCGGCTGGGATACTTCCGCCATGAGCGTCGAGGACCCCGTGGTCATCACCTGTGCGATCTCCGGCGTGCTGGCCAACCGCGAGCAGTGCCCGGCGATCCCCTACACCCCCGCGGAGTACGCCGCCGAGGCGCGGCGGATCGTGGACGAGGGCGGCACGATGATCCACATCCACGCGCGCACCCCCGAGGGCGGCCCGAGCTTCGAGGTCGAGGATTACAAAGCGATCGGCGACGCCATCCGCGCGGAGGTGGGGGACGCCGCGATCGTCAACTTCTCCACCGGCGCCATGGGGGTGAGCGTGGAGAAGCGGGTGGCCTACCTGCGCGAGTGCCGCCCCGAGGTGGCGGCGCTGAACATGGGCTCGATGAACTACGCCAAGTACTCGCGCTCGCGCAAAGACTTCGTCTTCAACATGGTGTTCGCCAACCCGTTCGGCGAGATCATCGAGCTGCTTGGCGCTATGCGCGAGCTGGGCATCAAACCGGAGCACGAGTGCTTCGACCTCGGCCACGTGGGCAGCCTCGAGCCGCTGATCGACATGGGCGTGCTGGAGGCGCCGCTGCACGTGGACTGCATCATGGGCGTGCTCGGCGGGGTGCCCCCGGGCGCGCGCAACCTCGCGGCGATGGTCGCCAACATCCCCGGGGTCGAAGACGGTGCGGAGCCCCCCTCCCACTGGGCGGTGATCGGCATCGGGCGCCAACAGTGGGAGCTGGCCGCCGCCGCGCTCACGCTCGGCGGCTCGATCAGGGTGGGCCTCGAGGACAACCTCTACCTCCCCGGCGGCGAGATGGCGCGCTCCAACGGCGAGTTGATCGCCAAGGCGCGGCAGATGACCGAAGACATCGGCCGCCGCCCGGCGACCGTGCAGGAGGCGCGCGGCCTCTTGAACATCCCGCAGCGCGATGGCTGACGCCAGAAGGGACTCGCAATGAGTCTTCCGTTGGAGGGCATCCGCGTGCTCGACCTCTCACGCCTCTTGCCGGGCGGCTTCTGCTCGCTGCTGCTGGCGGACTTCGGCGCGGAGGTGCTGAAGGTGGAGGACACTGGCATGGGCGACTACATCCGCTGGTCGCCTCCTTACGTGGAGGGCGCCGAGCAGAGCGCGAAGTCGGCGCTGTTCCTCGCGCTCAACCGCAACAAGCGCTCGATCAGGCTGGACCTCAAGAACGAGCAGGGGCGCGAGGCGCTGCTGCGACTGGTGGCGGAGCACGATGTGGTGCTCGAGTCCTTCCGCCCCGGCGTGCTCGACCGGCTGGGCGTGGGCTACGAGCGGATGCGCGAGGTCAACCCGCGGATCGTGTACTGCGCGATCTCAGGCTACGGCCAGTCCGGCCCCAAGCGCGAGGCGTCCGGGCATGACATGAACTACCTCGGCCTCGTCGGCCTGCTCGGGCTCACGGGCGAGCGAGGCGGCCCGCCGGTGCAGGCGGCAGGCCAGATCGCCGACCTCGGCGGCGGCGCGCTGATGGCCGCGTTCGGGATTCTGGCGGCGCTACGCGAGCGCGACGGGAGCAGCGCTCATTCGGGCTCGGGCGAAGGCCAGGTGGTGGACGTCTCGATGGCCGATGGCGCGCTCTCCTGGTTGGCGATGGTCGCCGCCGCCCACTTCGCCGACGGCACCACGCCCCACCGCGGCGAGCTGCTGCTGGCGGGCTCGGTGATCTGCTACCGCCCCTACGAGTGCGCCGACGGCTGGGTGACGCTCGGCGCGCTGGAGCCGAAGTTCTGGCAGGCGTGGTGCCGGGGCGTCGAGCGCGAGGAGCTGATCGAGCGCCAGTTCGAAGCCCCCGGCTCCGACGCGCACGCAGAGGTGGTGGAGATCTTCAAAACGCGCACCCGCGCCGGGTGGGAGCAGTTCGCGCGCGAGCACGACTGCTGCTTGGAGCCGGCGCTGGAGCTCGACGAGGCGCTCGACTCCGAGCTCGTGAGCGCCCGCGAGATGGTCGTCAACCTCCAACAGCCCGGTGTCGAGGGGGGCGTGCGCCAGCTCGGGGTGCCCGTCAAGCTGGAGCGCACCCCCGGCACCCACGACCGCCTGCCCGGCCCCGCGCTGGGCGAGCACACCGACGAGGTGCTCGCCGCGGTCGGCTACTCCGCCGAGGAGATCGCCGCGCTGCTGGAGTCGGGTGCCGCCGCCGGTCCCACCGCCACCGCGGGGCAGAGCGCCACTTTCCGGGCGTAGGACGTCGAGCTTGGTCGAGCCGACCGAAGCGGTCGGTAGAACGAGGTGTCATGAAGACAAGTGAGGTCATCCGTCTGCTGGAGGACGAAGGCTGGAGGCTGTGGCGCACACGCGGGAGCCACCGCCAGTACAAGCACCCCAGCCGGCCGGGCAAGGTCACCGTACCTGGCAAGCCCAGCAGCACCATTCATCCCAAGACGCTCGCTAGCATCTTCAAGCAGGCAGGAATGGAGAAACCATGACCCACCGCTATCTGATCGTCGTCGAGGGTGACGGCACGACCAATTATTCGGCGTATAGCCCGGATGTACCCGGAGTTGCCGCTGTGGGTGCAACGCGCGAGGAGTGCGAACGCGAGATGCGCGAGGCGATCGAGTTTCACATCGAAGGGCTTACCGAGGACGGCGAACCGGTCCCCGAGGCGCACAGCACGGCGGGCTATGCCGTCGTCCAGGTTGCCTGAAGCTGCGGGTTGGCAACTTCGCCATCGAGAACAGCTCCAGTGCTGTTGCGCGTCCTATCCCGCCCTACCACCGAGCGCGGTGGTGCTCCACCACGCCCACGCCGTGGGCCATCTCGACACCGCCCGGGAGGGTTCCGCTGAACGTTCCGAACGGCGCCCGGTAGTCGCTGCGCACCACCAGCAGGTTCTCGCGGCGATTGCGCTGAGCCTCGGCGGTGAAGCGCAGCTGTGAGCCGTCGGCCGAGTCGATCCGCGAGAGGTCGGCCGCGAAGCGCACCGCGGCCACCTCGTGCGGCTTTCGCGCCACCCACACCGCGCGCTCGCTGCCCATAGGGGGGTCGTTGACGCCCTCGACGAGATTGAATGCCAACGGCGTTCCGCCGGGATCGACGCCGACCCCCGCCGCCCACCGCCACTCGGTCACATGCGCGTGATAGCCGGCTGTGTCGTCCACCACCGCCTGCGCCTCGATCTCGCGTGGGGGGCCGCCGTCGAGGGCCACGGTGCCGTGCGCGGGGATTCCCGCCTGCTTGCGTGTCCACACGTAGTCTCGGCCGTGTGGGCACACCGCCTCGATGCCTTCGTCTTCGGCCAGTGTGAGGTCGAGCGTCACGCCATTGTCGCGCACTCGCAGCCGCCCCGGCACGAGCTCCACCGCCCCTCGGCCGGCGAGCGTGTGCGTGCGCTCACGCAGTCGGCGATCCTTGCGCGAGAGGACCGCCCAGAACGCCTGGTGCGCTGGTCCCACCTGCACGGTGGCCGCGCACGCCATCAGCTCCTCGCAGAAGATCCCCACATAGCGCCAGCGCTTCAGGGGGTGCGTTCCACGGAAGAGAGGCATGCGGGCGGGCGGCACAGGGCCCGCCGGCGCTATGCTTGGGACCGTTGACTGACTAGTCAATCTATTCTGTGGGGGAGAAGCTCATGGAAGGGAGTGCGCTTTTGAGGGTCGCCGCGGTCCAGCTCAACTCCACGGCCGACAAGGCCGCGAACATGTCTGCCGCCGATCGTCTCACGCGTGCCGCTGCGGCGGATGGCGCGCGACTGATCGTACTCCCGGAGAAGTGGTCGGTTCTCGGGGCCGACGACGATCTGCGCGCGGGTGCCGAGACGCTCGACGGGCCTGCGATCTCGTGGGCGCGGGCAATCGCGCGGGAGCTTTCGATCGATCTCGTGGCGGGGTCGATCGTGGAGTCGCCCCGGACCGATCGAGGCGCGGCTGGCGGGACGGTCGGTACCTCGACGCACGCCGACGGTGGGAAGCTCGCTGACACGGCGACGTCCGGCGATGCCCGTGGGAAGCTCGCCAACACCTCCGTGCACGTGGATCCGCACGGGGAGGTGCGGGCGGTGTACCGCAAGCTGCACATGTTCGACGTCGAGGTGGAGGGCCGCTCCTACCGCGAGTCGGCCGTCACCGAGCCCGGGGAGGAGGTCGTGCTGAGCGCGACCGCCGGCGGCGTGGAGCTGGGGATGGCGATCTGCTACGACCTGCGCTTCCCCGAGCTGTTCGGCGCGCTCGCCCTGCGTGGCGCCCGTGTGGTGGTGCTGCCCTCCGCCTTCACGCTGTCCACCACCCGCGACCACTGGGAGATCCTCGTGCGCGCGCGGGCGATCGAGAACGAGGTGTTCGTGATCGCCGCCAACCAAGTTGGTCCTCACCCCGGCGGGCACCACTCCGGGGGGTGCTCGATGATCGTCGATCCCTGGGGAGTTGTGCTCGCCCGCGCCGACGACCGGGAGGGCTTCGTCGCGGCCGACCTCGACCTCGACCGTCAGCTGGAGATCCGCGCTCAGCTGCCGGTGCTCGCCCACCGTCGCCCGCAGGTGTACGGCTCTCCGGTGGAGGCGCACGCGTGAGTGTTGCGCGCGCCAAGAACGGCCCCGACAAGCGGCGCATGATCCTCGACGCGGCGGTGCGCGTGTTCGCCCGCCAGGGCTTTCACACCTGCCGGGTCTCCGACATCGCCGATGAGGCGGGGGTGGCGTACGGGCTGGTGTACCACTACTTCGCCTCCAAGGACGAGATCCTCGACACGCTCTTCCTCGAGCGCTGGAACGTGATGCTCGAGACGATCCGCGCGGTCGACGCGCAGGACGAGCTGGGCGCGCGCGAGAAGCTGCACGAGATCGCCTCCTTCATCGTGGACTCCTACCGCCACGACCCCGACCTGATGAAGGTGATCATCGTCGAGGTCACCCGTGCGGCCAACTCCTTCGGCCAGACCCACCTCGCGCAGATCCGCCAGGCGTACGAGCTGATCGCCGTGATCGTCACCGCTGCGCAGGCCGAGGGCACGTTCAAGGCCGAGATCGACGCGCGCTTTGCGGCGATGTCCTTCTATGGCGCGATCGAGCAGATGCTCACCGGCTGGATCTTCGGGCTGTTGCCATGCGAGGAGGATCAGTACGAGCGCGCCAAGTGGCTGGTGGTGGAGACCGTGTGCGGGGGCTTGGAGGCTCCTCCCGCCGGCGATGCCCCGAGGGGGGACGCGAAGACGACCACCGTGGGCAATACACTCCCCGGATGATGGAGAATGAGACGGTCAAGCGTTTGATGTGGTCGGGCATGCTCACCGCGTTCGGCGCCCTCGCGAGTGTCCTCGTGCACCGCGCCGCCGGCGTGATGTGGCGGCGGGTGTTCGACGAGGAGCCTCCCGAGTGAGCGCGGCACCCGGCGGGGGGCAGTGGGCGAGTGGGCCTGGGGTAGGCGCGCCAGGGACGGACCCGCCTCGGAAAGACGGGAAAGACGGGCCGCAGAACATCGCCACCGCGATCACCGATGTGTCCGAGCGCGTGGCCTTGCTGGTGCACGAGGAGGTCGAGCTCGCCAAGGCAGAGGTCACCGAAAAGGCCGCAAAGCTGGCGCGTGGCGCGGTGGTTGCGGTCGCCGCCGGCATCTTCATCGTGACGGCGCTCTTCTTCGTGCTGATCGGCTTTGCCTGGCTGCTCTACTACGAGCTGCCCATCGGCAATGAATTCACATACTTCTGGGGCTTCTTCGCGATGGCGCTGATCCTGCTGATATTCGGCGTGCTCGCGGGGTTGGTGGCCGCCAAAGTCGTCAAAAAAAGCTCCCCACCAGTGCCCACGATGGCGATCGAGGAGGCACGCCTGATCCGCGAGACGATGGGCTCGGGCTCAGAGCACGGCGGCAAATCGGAGCACGACGGCAAGGGGGCCCAGTGATGGCACAGCGCTCACCGGCGGAGATCCGCAACTCGATGGAGGCCAACCGCGCTGAGCTGGCGGTGTCGATGGAGCGTCTGCATGTCGAGGTGGCGAGGCTCACCGACTGGCGCGCCCACGTCGAGCACCACAAACGCGAGCTTCTGATCGGCGCCGCCGTCATCGGCCTCACGCTCGGCATGCGCAGCCGGCGGCGGCGTCGTCGGCGCTGAGCGCCAGCCCCGCCGTCTTGTATCGGCAAGGGGCTTTGAGCGATTACCTGACTCAGAAGTGCAGAGGAGTGCTCAGGCTGCGGCCGACAGCCGCTGCGCGTTGCGGACCAACTCGACCTGCCACTCTCGCGAGTCAGACCGTGAGCATCGGGCTCGCGCGTGACCCATACGACCTTTCGCGATGCAACGCGACTCTGCGACTTCCTTCAGGGTCCGCTCGACGGCTCTGTCATAGCCCTCTGGCTTTGCTGCTCCCTGACCAACGATGACGCTGTCGGGGGCGAGCGAGAGGATCCGCGCGCGGTCCGTGCGGGTCGGAAGCCTTCGCGCACCACGGCTCCACGGCGTTAGCAGCGCCGTGGGCTCGCCCTCGAGCAGCTCCTCCCATATTCGCTCGTCGTGACCCGACTCCGATCCGTGGTGTGGGACCTTGACGAGCTTTGATCGACCCTCGGCGGCGGGTTGCAGCGCGAGGATGGCACCCCAACCACGGTCATCCGTTGCCTGCCGCTCAACGTCTGCGCCCAACAGGGCGACGCCTGCGGTCCCCCTTATCCAGAGTGCGATAGATGCCTCGTTTGAGGACGGCGAGCGCACCCGTAGGTGAGGTCGCAGGGGCTGGGGGAGCACCCCGGCGATTGCGGCCATCGCTCTCTCGAGCGCGGCAGATGAAGGCGAAAGACCAGTCACCTCGCAGTGAGCGGATCGGTAGATGATCGTGTTCTCGATCACGAAGCCCGGTCCGGCGTTCGGGTTGCCGGCTGCCTTGCGGGCTCGCAGGGTCTTGAGGACATCACGGAATTCGCGTACCCCGGAGGTAGTTCGTTCGGACCCCAACACGCTCGATTGGGTGAGGGCCAGGAACTCCGACGTCCGAAGCGCCGACGGGCACAGGAACCGAGAGCCGGCGCACGTACGCACGACCTCTGCGAGCCCGCGGATATGGTCGTCGTGCCAGTGAGTCGCGAGCACGATCACGACTGCCTCGGCTGGATCGACTCCAAGGTTACGTAGATACTCGACCGCAGCAGGCTCGCCCGAGTGGCCATCGACACACGAGTCGACAATCATCCACCGTTCCTCTCCGAGGTGAACAGCCAACGACTCGCCGTAGCCAGGTCCGAAGAGCGAGACCTCGAGCTCGTCGGAGGCTGGCGGTCGGCTCGCGTTGCTACCAGTCGAGATCACGCGCGAGATCTGTGGCGCGCTCTTGCGCCTCGCCGAGTTGACGCTCTGTCCACGCGGGCACCCGGCGAAGTCGAATCCGAGACACGCGTTCCCGAGACCCGCGTAGCTGCTGCCGGTATCCGATCGTCCAATAAAGGATGGCGCCGGGCTCGAGCAGCTCAAGATCGAAGTCGCTCAACTCGTCGCGCGAGAGTTTGACCTCTTCGTCGTCATGCTCGCCCGCAACGTCGATGAGGCGGGCCACAAACGACGTGTCGTCAACGCCAAGAACAACGCCCTCCCATGACTGGAGCGCGATGAGGATCTCCTGGGGTCGCTCGCTCGTATCGACGCTGTTCGTTGCCGGGATGAGTCGCGGCAGCGTGTATTGGTGAGGGGCCAGCTTCGCCTCTGGCGACTCCTGATCAACGAAGAGCTGCGTGTCTCTTAGTGGACGCCAGCGGGTGGATCTCCGACTCAGCGGGAATTCGGTCTGCGAAGGCACGAACGGGATTGGCGCGCGGGACGTAGCCACCTCAGGGAACCAATCGCTCGAGCAACTTCGACCGAATCTCGAGGGCGCGGCCCTCAGCTTCGGGCCATAGCCCGTCCAGCATCTCGGCAGCGTCCGTTCTTTCCTCGGCGGATGGCATCAGGAATTCATCATTCACGTTCAGGAAGATCCCAGGCCAAACTACCTGCGAGGGCTGAATTCTAACCTTGATTGCCCCCTCCAGCTCATCGGGACGGACACCTTGCATTGCAAAGTCGAACATGCCCGTGGCCGGCCCCCGTTTTTCGGTCCACTACGTGTGAGAGTTGGTGTGTAGGTGGGCCGCCCCGTTCTCGCGGACACGGGTTGACTGGCGGAGTGTATGTGGTGTAGCGGTCGGGCATGTGGGCGTG
>Ga0302235_10003204_pt1 | contig 11601 bp, 10 predicted proteins | sample II_Palsa_N3_3_FD_193577 | JGI IMG/M metagenome (GOLD analysis project Ga0302235, IMG submission 193577) | Peat permafrost microbial communities from Stordalen Mire near Abisko, Sweden - II_Palsa_N3_3 | ecosystem: Environmental > Terrestrial > Soil > Palsa > Peat permafrost | place: Sweden... | reverse complement strand
CCAGGTCCGGCCGCCGCCGGCCAAGCCCAGCCGACCCGCGATCTCGCTCATACTTGGCGCACCGCCCTCGTACCGAATAGGCCGGCCGGCCGGACCGCCAGCACGATCAGGACCAGTATCAGCCCGGCCAGGATCTCGTAGTTGGAGCTGACGTACAGGTCGAACATCTGCTCGGCCACGCCGAGCAGGAGCCCGCCGATCACGCAGCCGCGCAGGCTGCCGAAGCCGCCGGCCGCCAGCGCGATGAAGCCCTTCAGGCCGTAGGTCAGGCCGACCGTCACGTCGGCCGAGACGATCGGCGCCACCACGAACGCCGCCAGCGCCGTGACCAGCCCGGCGATGATGAAGGCCAGCCTGCTGATGCGCAGCGCATCGATGCCGCGCAGCGCCGCGACCTCGCGGTCCTCGGCCACGCCGCGCATCGCGGTGCCCAGCCAGGTGCGCTTGTAGAAGAGCTCCAGGGCCACCATGACCACGATCATGACCACGAACGCCAGGATGAACTTCGTCGCCACGTGCACGCCGGCCACGCTGACCGTGCCGTTGCCGAGCGCCCCGGGGATCGGCACGACCGGGTTCTGGCCGTAGATGATCGACGCGACCGTCTCGATGATCAGGGAAAAGGCCAGCGTGGCGATGAACCAGCCCAGCCCGACCACCGGCCGCGCGACGAACGGCCGTACCGCGACCCGTTCCTCGACCAGGCTGATCGCCACCACCACCGCGACGATCACCAGCAGCGTGACGATCTGCGGCAGGTGCCAGCGGTCCAGGCAGAAGTACGACACCAGGACGCCGGCCATCATCAGGTCGCCCTGGGCGACGTTGAAGATGGCCGTCGAGTTGAACACGACGGTGTAACTCAGCGCGATCAGCCCGTAGACCGACCCCACCGCCAGACCCGCGAACAGTGCGGTCAGGAACAGCGTCATCGCAAGTAACCCCCTGCCCGGCCGTCAGCGGCCACCAGCCACGCCGCGAGCTTAGTCAGTGACATCAGCTCGCGCCCTTTCAGACTTACAGCCGCATGCGCCACGCCACTGGACGGGCCGGTCTGCGGGCCTGGCCAGGACGGGCATGCCGTCCTCGGCCACCTCCAGCAGCTGGCTGCCAGGTCGGCGGACCACGCGAAACGATTCAGCGTGTCTCAAACTATCTATAAATATGCGGCCCGCGTCAAGGGTTATGTCCCGGTAGTCGGACCTGCCCCGGTTCGGCGCCCGGGTCACGATGGCTTCGGCCAGACGTAGGGCGCCGCCTCGGCCGCTGACATGCCCAGCCACTCGCCCAGCACCTCCGCCGTGTGGGCGCCGAGGCGCGGGGTCGGCCGCCGCACCACGGGCGGCGTCTTGGTCAGCCGGTGCGGGGGCGCCGCGTACTCGGCCACGCCCAGGTCGGGATGATCCATCTCGAGCAGGAAGTGCCGCTCCCGGTGCTGCGGGTCGCGCACCACGTCCTCGGCGTCCTGCACCGCCCCGGCGGCCAGGCCGGCCCGCTGCAGGACCCGCATGGCCTGCTGGGCGGTCCGCCCGCTGGCCCACACCGCCAGCTCGCCGGCCAGCGCCGCCCGGGCCTGCTCGGAAGGCGGCAGCGCCGCCCCAGACTGCTCGGAAGGCGGCAGCTCGTCAGGCGGCAGCGCGGCTTCGGCCAGGTCGGCGCGCCCGAGGAGATGGGCCAGCGCGCGCCAGTCGGCGGCGTCCTCGGCCTCCACGGCCAGCCACCGGTCATCGCCGTGGCAGCGGACCACCTCGGACAGCAGCGCGCCGGGGACCTGGTTGCCCGGCACCACCGAGGCCCGGCCGTTGACCACGTAGTCCAGCATCATCGGGCCCATCACGGCGGCCGCGGTCTCCACCTCGGCCAGGTCCACGTGCGTGCCGCGGCCGGTACGGTCCCGGGCGGCCAGCGCGGCCAGCACCCCGAACACGCCGTGCGCCTCGGACAGGTAGTCGAAATGGACCCCGCTCGGGTACTGCCAGGCGTCGGTCAGGCCCACGAACGTACAGACCGTCGCGCCGTAGGCCAGGTAGTGCGAGCGCGGTCCGCTGTGCCCGAACCCGGTCAGCGACAGCATGACGATGCGCGGGTTGACCGCCGCGATCTGCTCGTAGCCCAGGCCCCAGCGCTGCATGACGCCGGGCGCGTAATTCTCCACGATGACGTCGGCGGCGCTGGCCAGCCGCAGGAACAACGCCACGCTGTCCGGGTCCTTCATGTCCAGCGCCACGCTGCGGGTGGTCCGGTTGAAGTTCGCGAACATCGGCGAGGTGTCGGCCCCGGACGGCTCGTGGACCACGGGGTCCTCGGGAGCCCACAGCCGGCGCAGGTTGTCGGGCCGGGCTGGCGACTCGATCTTGACCACGTCGGCGCCCAGCTCGGCCAGGGCGGTACCGCTGAGCGCCCCGGCGATGGCCGTGCCGAACGAGATCGCCCGGATGCCGCTCAGCGGACCGGGGACCGGAGCCGGCGGCGGGGGCTCCCGCCACTGGCGGGCGATCTCGTCCGCGTCGCTCTCGCCCAGCCGCGGGGCGGGCCGGCGGTACTGGGCCAGGACCCGCTCGTTGCAGCGGAACGGCTCGCCCGGCAGGTCGAACTCGCCCAGCCCGGCCAGCTCCGTGCGGACGAAGAAGCCCCGGCTGCGCGGCTGCACGTCATCGACGAAGTCGCCGACCGTGTTGACCACGGTGCAGGGCAGGCCGAGCTGCTGGCCCGCCGCGACGAAGTCCTCCCGGCTCATCGCCGCGACCAGCGGGAGCATGACCTCCATGATCCTTTCCTCGTGCGGGTGGCGCTTGCCCGGATGGCCCCACGAGGGATCGGAAAGCTCGGCCGGGTGGCCCAGCAGTTCCATCAGCGCGAACCAGTGCTTGTCGGTGGACGCGACGAACTCGATCACGCCGTCACGGCACGGCCAGGTGCCGCCGCCGGAGTACTGCATCGCGCGCGGGCGCCGGTGGCCGATGCGGACGCCGTTGGTGTAGCTGTAGATGTCGAAGCAGGACCCGGTCATCACCTCGTGCGCCGACATGTCGATCAGCTGGCCGCCGGCCTGCGGCCTGGCCCGCAGGGCGGTGAGCACGGCGAGCGCGGCGTGCGTCCCGGTGAAGTCGTAAAGCTGCTGGCCCGGCACCACTACTGGCGGGCCCTCGAGCGGTCCCTGCACGTACATCAGGCCGCTCATGGCGTGCGAGGTGAGATGCGTGGCGCGCCAGGTGCGGTACGGCCCCGTCAATCCGAACGGCGTGATCGAGCAGGTCACCGCGGCCGGCCCGGCCCAGGCCAGCTCACCCGTGGCCGTATCGAAGCCTGCCACCGGTTCGCGCACGGTCGGCGTCAGCACGATCACGTCGGCGTTCGCGCCCAGCTCGGCCAGCGCCGCGACCGCCTCGGGGCGCCGGTAGTCGAGCATCACCCCGCGCTTGTTGGCCTGGTAGTACGCGAAGCTGAGGCTGGCGTCCGGGTCGGCCCGGTCACCGGCGAACGGCGGGCGCCGCCGGAGCTGGTCACCTTCGGGCGGCTCCACCTTGACCACGTCCGCCCCGGCGTCGGCCAGCAGCCGGGCGCAGTAGCTGCCCAGCGGACCCGCCAGGTCCAGGACCCGGATCCCGCCCAGCGGTAGCTCAGATGTCTCGCCAGCCATAAGCTCACCTTCGGCGGCCTGGTCGGCCGGACTAGGTTACTTTTAGGTCAATCTATAACTATCGAACTATTTTGACGGTCTTGCCCCTCCGGCGTCAAGGACTCCGGGCCTGTCTCTTCCGACCGCTCGCCCGGCGGCCGCTCTCCCGCTCCGGCCGCCCACGCGTCACCGCGCCTCCGGCCCCGGTTGTCTGGACCAGCATGCCCCGCCTGTGGTCAAATACTTCTAAGGTTTGATGTATTACGAACCTATGGCAGGCGCCGGAGACGGGCGCCGGAGATACGACGCCGTGGTCCGCGGTGCGCCCGCACCCCCGCCCGCGCCCCGCCGAAATCGCTGACCTGAAGGGAAGCGCGCAGTGGCCTACTGCCGGGCCCGAAGACCCCCGAGGAGAAGCTGACGTGGATTTGTCACTGAGCGAGGACCAGCAGACGCTGCGCACGGCGTTCGCCGAGTTCTTCGATAAGGAAGCGACGGTGGATCGGGTCCGGGCCGCCGAGCCGCTCGGTTTCGACCAGGACCTGTGGGCCAAGCTGGCCGGGACCGGGGCCGTGGCCATGGGCCTGCCCGAGGAAGCGGGCGGCGGCGGGGCCACCAACTTGGACCTGGCCCTGGTCGCCGAGCAGTACGGCCGGCGGCTCGCACCGGTGCCGTTCGTCGAGTGCGCCGCGGCCGGCGCGATACTCGCCGCGGCCGACGCCACCGACCTGCTGGACGGCGTGGCCGACGGCAGCACGCTGCCGACGCTCGCGCTGTCACCGCCCCGCGACGGGCGGCTGCCGCTGGTGCCCGCGGGCGCGGTGGCCGAGATCGTCGTCGCGCTCGACGGCGATCGCCTGATCGCGCTGCGCCGCGAGCCCGGCCCGCGTCCGCGCCCCTACGTCGCGGCCAGCCCGAACTTCGGCTCGAGCCCGCTGGCCGACTGGTCGCTGACCGACGGCGAGCGGATCGAACTGGCCGCCGGACCGCGAGCCGTCCAGCTCTATCAGGACGGCGTGAGCCAGTGGAAGCTGCTGACCGGCGCGGCGCTGGGCGGCCTGCGCGCGTCGGCCCTGGAGCTCGGCGTCTCCTACGTCAAGGCGCGCAAGGCGTTCGGCGTCATCATCGGCTCGTTCCAGGCCATCCAGCACCGCCTGGCCGACCTGGTGGTGGCGGGCGACGGCGCCCAGCTGCTGGTCTACGAGGCGGCCTGGGCCCGGGACACCGGCCAGCCCGAGGCCGCCGCGCTGGCCTCGATGGCCTTCTTGTTCAACGCGGACACCGCGTTCCGAACCACCCGGGAGTGCCTGCAGTTCCACGGCGGCTACGGCGTCACGCTCGAGTACGACATCCAGCTGTACTTCCGGCGGGCCAAGGCCTGGCCGCTGGCCCTGGGCGACCCGAAGCGGGAGTACCAGCGGCTCGCCGACCTGGCCTACCCCCAATCCGGCCCGGTGAAAGAAGACACAGTGAAAGACACGGGGGAGGAGTAAAAAGTGGACTTCAAGGACGTCGACAAGCTCGCCGAGTACCGTCAGGGCGCACGCGACTGGGTGGACAAGCACGTCGATCCCGCCTGGGCCGAGCAGCAGCGGACCTCGGGCAGCTACCACACCCCCGAGCTGCACGCGCTGCTGGCCGAGCAGGGCTGGTTCGGCGCGGGCTGGCCGGCCGAATACGGCGGCACCGCCAACGACCCGGACATGGCCGCCGCGCTGATCGAGGAGATCGAAGGCGCCGGCCTGCACCTGGACGGCTGGTACACCACCAGGATGATCGCCAGCACGCTGCTGCGCACCGCCACCGAGGAGCAGAAGCGCGCCTACGTCGGCGGGGCGCTGCGCGGCGAGATCGTCATCGTGCTCGGCTACAGCGAGCCCGACTCCGGCTCGGACGTGGCCGCGGCCAAGACCCGGTCCCAGCGTGACGGCGACGAGTGGCTGATCAACGGCCAGAAGATGTTCACCAGCACCGCGCACCGGGCCACTCACGTCTTCATGCTCACCCGCAGCAACACCGAGGTACCCAAGCACAAGGGCCTGACCACGTTCATGGTCCCGCTGGCCAGTCCCGGGGTGGAGATCAGGCCCGTGTACACGCTCGGCGGCCAGCGCACCAACGCCACCTTCTACGGCGACGTGCGGGTCCCGGACGCGGCGCGGATCGGCCCGGTCGACGGCGGCTGGGGGGTCATGCACGTGGCCCTGGTCTTCGAGCGCAGCGGCAGCGGCGGCGGCCGCCGGTCCGGGCCCACCCTGGCCGAACGGGTCGCGAGCTGGGCCCAGCAGACCCGCCGCGACGACGGCACCCGGGTCTACGACGACGCCACGGTCAAGGAACGGCTGGCCCGGATCGCCATCGACGCCGAGGTCTCCCGGCTGCTGGGCCTGCGGACCGCCTGGATCTCCGCCACCGGCGGGCTGCCCGGCACCGAGGGCTCGGAGACCAAGCTGTTCAGCGCCGAGAGCGCGCAGCGTCAGCACTGGGACCTGCTGGACATCCTCGGCGCCGAGGCGGTGCTGAGGCGGGAGGCGGACGACGCGCCGCTGACCGCGGCGGTCGAGGAGGCGTTCCGGCGCGGTGTCGTCGGCACCATCTACGGCGGGTCCTCGGAGATCATGCGCGAGATCGTCGCCGAGCGCGTGCTCGGCCTGCCCCGGGTCCGCGCCCGGAACTGACCCGCCCTTACAGGCCCGCGGCCCGGGTCATCACGGTGTCGGCGAAATGCCGCATGGCCGCGAGCGAGTCGTCGATGACCGGGCTGGCCCTGATGCCGAAGTCCACCGATACCGACGTGGCCCCGATGGCGGCCAGCCGTTCCAGCCGCCGCAGCAGGTCCGCGGGCTCCGCGTCCGCGGTGACCTGGCCCAGGCTCAGCTCCAGCCCGATCTGGCCGTCACGGCCCTGCGCGGCCAGCAGGTCCCGCAGCCGGGGCAGCGCCGCCGCCACCTCCTCGGCCGACAGGCCGATCGGCGTCCAGCCCTGCCCGAACCGCGCGATCCGGCGCAGCGACGCCTGCCCCGCGCCACTGCCGATGTAAATCGGCATGGGCCGCTGCACCGGCTTAGGCTCGAAGATCAAAGGCGGGAATGATACCGAACGGCCGTGGTACTCGCCCTCGCCCTCGAACAGCACGCGCAGCGCGGCCAGGTACTCATCCACCACCGCGCCGCGCCGGTCGAACGGGATCCCGGCGATGTCGAATTCGTCCTTCATCCAGCCCACCCCGACCTCCAGGGTCAGCCGGCCGCCGGACAGGTAGTCCAGCGTGGCCACCGACTTGGCCGTGCTGAACGGCGAGCGCAGGGCCAGCAGCAGCACGCTGGGCTGGAACCGCAGCCGCGTCGTCTGGCCGGCCAGGAAGGCGAAGGTGGTCAGCATCTCCAGCCGCTGCCCGGACGGCGAGGGCGGCATCCGGCCGTCCGGCGTGTACGGGTACGGCGCCGCGATCACGGCCGGGTAGACCAGGTGCTCGCCCATCTTGACGTGGTCGAAGCCAAGCTCCTCGGCCGTCGCCGCGAACGCCCCCACGTTCCCCGGCGTCCCGGCCGGCCCGGCCCACGGTAGTGCGGTCGCGAATTTCATGCTCCGAACCCCAGCCTTCCGCCCGATCCGAACCCCAGCCTGGGCAGGCCGTATACCGATGACCTATGATAGTTGTGAAAGTACTCCGCCGTCGGGAGATGATCGGCGGACCGGGACCGAGCCAGGAACTACATGCCCATGGATGCCATGTCGCCACAGCCACCCACCGAGATCTTCAAGGCCCTGAGTGACCCGGTCCGGTGGAGCATCATCGTGCAGATGGCCGCGGTAGACGAGCTGGCGTGCATCACGCTCGAGGACACGCTGCCCGTCTCCAAGCCCACGATCTCCTACCACACGAAGATCCTCCAGCACGCGGGGCTGATCAGCGTGCGCAAGTCGGGTCGTAATTACTACTACTCGCTGCGCCGCGACGTGCTGCACAAGCTGCTGGACGACCTGTGGGAGCTCGCGCCCACGCCGCGCCCGGTGGTCAGCAAGGAAGACGGCCAGATGGCCATGGGCCGCGGCAAGCGCGCCGACGGGCACCTGGCCAGCCCGGCCCGCAAGCGCCGCGCCAACCGCGAGGCCGTCGAAGAGGCCGTCGTCCTGACCTGGTAAGTCTGCCGAAGAGACCGTCATCCTGACCTGGTAAGTCCGCCGAAGAGACCGTCATCCTGACCCGGTAAACGGTCGTCCTGATCTGGCCATCCTAGGTGCCCGGGATCGCGCCAACGAACTTCGATAGTTCTGCAACCTTGACGTGACGGTCGGCCGGTCCTTAGCATCAGCGCATGACCTTCCCACGGCGGATGGCCGCGATCACCGGGGTCTACACGACCGTCCAGGGCAAGAAGCTCGGCCGGACCGAGGAGTCCCTCAAGCTCGAGGCCGTCAAGGGCGCGCTGGCCGAAAGCGGGCTGTCCTTCAGCGACGTCGACGGCATCGTCCCGATGGAATCATCGATGCACGGCCCGGGCTTGGTGTACCACATGCAGTGGGCCGAGCAGCTGGGCGGCCGTCCGCTCGGCTTCATGGGCATCGGCCAGGCCTCAGCCGGCGTGGCCAAGGCGGCGGCCGCCATCGACGCCGGGATGGCCGAGGTCGTGGTGGTGTTCTGGGCCAACGGCGGCTTCCAGATCGGACCGCGCGGGACACCCGTCCCGGATACCGCGCCTCGCACCTGGGAGTGGTCCTTCGACGTCCACGGTGCGTACATGACCACGTGGTACGCGATGTGGGCCGAGCGCTACATGCACGAGTTCGGCGCTACCCCCGAGGACCTGGCCCAGGTCGCGGTGACCCACCGCTATCACGCCACCCTCAAGCCGGACTCGATCATGGGCCGCCGCGGCGAGATCACGGTCGACGACGTGCTGAACTCCCGGATGATCTGCTCCCCGCTGCACCTGTTCGACTGCGCCATCGACAATGAGGGCGGCTACGCCATCGTGGTCACCTCCGCGGCGGTGGCCAGGAACTGCGCCCAGACCCCGGTCTGGGTCCTGGGCGGCGCCGAGGCCGCGTACACCGACTTCTACACCACGATCCAGGATCCGTGGTTCCCCCGCAGCGGGTACGCGGTGCGCCGGATCGGGGACATGGTCTTCGACATGGCCGGCGTCAGCCGGGACGACATCGACGTGGCCGGCCTGTACGACTGCTTCACCATCACCATGCTCCGGGACCTGGAGGAGCTCGGGTTCTGCAAGCTGGGCGAGGGGGCCGCGTACTTCGCGGAGGGCCACACCCGGCTCGGCGGCTCGATGCCGTGCAACACCGACGGCGGCCTGCTGTCCAACAGCCACTGCGGCAGCCCGTCGGGGCTGCACACGATCGAGGTCGTGCGGCAACTGCGCGGCGAATGCGGCGAGCGGCAGGTGCCCGGAGCCCAGATCGGACTCTCCCTGGCCCAGGGCATGTCCCCGCACGGGCTGACCTCAGCGCTGATCATGGCGACCGACTAGGAGGAAATGACAGATGACGGTCCTAGCCGAAGCGGCCGAGCCGTACCTCAAGCCGCTGCCGCAGGTCACCGAGGCCAACCGGGAGTTCTTCGAGGGCCTCAAGCGCCGGGAGTTCCTGGTGCCGAAGTGCGACCAGTGCGGCGACTACAACTGGGTCCCGTACCCGGCCTGCCGTTCCTGCCTGTCGGAGAACCAGACCTGGACGCAGGTGTCGGGCGAGGCCACCGTGTACACCTACTCGGTCATCTACCGCGGCCCGGGCGCCTTCGACGCCGACGTCCCCTACGTCGTCGCCCTCGGCGAGCTGGCCGAGCGCCCGCGGCCGTGCCTGGTGCTGGCCAACCTGGTCGGAACGGACCCGGACCAGGTGCGGGTCGGGATGCCGATCCAGATTGCCTACCAGGACATCCCCGGCGAGGACGTCACCCTCTGGCGCTGGGTCGCGCGCTGACCCCCAAGCAACAGCGCCCCCAGGAACAGGCAAGGAGCAGGTATGCCATTCCCGTCCGGCAAGACCGCGATCGTCGGCGTGTACACCACCGCGCAGGCCAAGTCGCTCTTGCCGCGCACCCCGGTCTCGCTCCAGCTCGAGGCGGTCAAGGGCGCGCTCGATGACGCCGGCCTGTCCTTCAGCGACGTCGACGGCGTCATCCCCCTGGACCCGGCCCCGTACGGTACCCCCGCCTCGGTGCACATGTTCTGGGCCGAGCAGTTCGGCGAGCGGCCGCTGACCTACCTGGAGGTCGGCATCGCGTCCGGCGGCCTGGCCAAGGCGGCGACCGCGATCGGCGCCGGGATGGCCAACGTGGTGGTCCTGTTCTGGGGCAAGGCCGGTTACCAGATCGGCCCGCGCGGGACGCCCCAGCCCGATGCCGCCCCCCGGATCGGCGCGTGGGGCTACGACATCCACGGCGCCTACATGACGCCCTGGTACGCCATGTGGGCGCAGCGCTACATGCACGACTTCGGGGTCACCGGGGCCGACCTGGCCGAGGTCGCTGTCACCCATCGGTATCACGCCACCCTCAACCCGGACTCGATCATGGGCCGCCGCGGCGAGATCACCGTCGACGACGTGCTCGGCTCGCGCATCGTCGCCTCCCCGCTGCACCTGCTGGACTGCGCCATCGACAACGACGGCGGGTACGCGATCGTGATCGCGTCCGAGGCGGTGGCCCGGTCCTGCCGCAAGCCGCCGGTCTGGGTCCTCGGCGGCGCCGAGTCGGCCTACACCGACATCTACAGCTCCATCTCCGACCCGTGGTTCCCCGAGGAGGGCAAGGCCGTCCGGCGCACGGCTGACCTGGCCTTCGCCCAGGCCGGCGTGACCCGTGACGACATCGACGTGGCCGGCCTGTACGACTGCTTCACCGTGACCATGCTGCGGGACCTGGAGGAGATGGGCTTCTGCAAGCTCGGCGAGGGGGCGGCCTACTTCGCCGAGGGCCACACCCGCCTCGGCGGCTCCATGCCCGCCAACACCGACGGCGGCCTGCTCTCGAACAGCCACAACACCAACCCCTCGGGTATGCACACCGTCGAGGTAGTCCGCCAGCTGCGCGGCGAATGCGGCCCCCGCCAGGTCCCCGACGCCAAGATCGGCATCTCCCTAGCCCAGGGCTACGCCGTCCACGGCATGGCCGGCACCCTGATCATGGCCGTGTAGCTCTAAGCCGAAGTTCAGATCAGGGCACGGAGCACCCCGCCCCTTGGCGGTCATCAGGGCACGGAGCACCCCGCCCCTCCCTGGCCCGGTAGCGGGGACCGCGCCAACTGTGCCCGGCGGCCGACCGTCGAGGTCGTGGTTATCCTGTGACCGCTGGGGCCCGTGCTGCTGTCGTGCCCGCCGGCCTGCCGTGCTGAGGCCAGGGTCTGAGAGCGCCGCCCGGGTGAGCGGCCCCGGGCCGGCGCGGGTCAGACCCGCTGACCCAGCCCCAGGCGGCTCACCCCCGGCGCAGACACCTCACCTGTCCCGCAATTCACCAGCATATTCGAAGCACTGGAATTTATCGCGGAGGATATAGCTTATGCGGAGCATTTTGGTGGCTATAGCTGCCCGGATCCTCCGCGTAAGCCGGATCCTCCGCGGTAATGGGACGCTGACGCACTACCGGGGCCTGCGGGACGACGGCCTGCGGGGCATCGCCCGCCGAGGGACAAATACAGCGATCGCGGATATAAGAGGTGCCGGATCCCGGAAGGGCTCTCCGGAAAGCTCAGGGCAGATCAGCGCCCGCTAGCGCCACGCGAATACGGGCTGCTCGAAGTGGGCTACCCGGGTGGTCAGGCCGTGCAGGGCCACCTGGCAGAACTGGTGGATGATGGCGGCGGTCGGCGTGTACACGTAGCCGCCCAGCAGGGCCAGCCGCAGGACCAGCGCCGGCGATTCCGGGATGGCCAGCAACTCCGGCGGGCGGTCGAAGTCGGCCAGCGGGATCACGTGGATCCGCGCCACCTCCGCGGCCTGCTTCGTGAGTGTGCCCACCGGTC
>Ga0302235_10003201_pt1 | contig 11604 bp, 9 predicted proteins | sample II_Palsa_N3_3_FD_193577 | JGI IMG/M metagenome (GOLD analysis project Ga0302235, IMG submission 193577) | Peat permafrost microbial communities from Stordalen Mire near Abisko, Sweden - II_Palsa_N3_3 | ecosystem: Environmental > Terrestrial > Soil > Palsa > Peat permafrost | place: Sweden... | reverse complement strand
AACTGATTGGGAGCGACCTCGTTGTGGCGCGTCTTGATCGGCACGCCCAGCTTGGCCAGTTCCAGCTCCACGTCGAGCATGTACGCGAGCACTCGCTCGGGGATCGAGCCGAAGTAGTGGTCGTCGAGCTCGTGCCCCTTCGGCGGTTTTGCGCCATAGAGCGTGCGCCCGGTCGTCACCAGGTCGGGACGTTCGAAGAAGTACTGCTCGTCGATCAGGAAGTACTCCTGCTCGCAGCCCGTCGTCGTGAACACGTGGTGCACGTCCTCGATGCCCAGCAGCTTCAGTGCGCTCACGGCCGCGGCCGACAGCGCGTCCATCGAGCGCAGCAGCGGAATCTTGTTGTCAAGGGCCTCCCCGGTCCACGAGGTGAACGCGGTCGGGATGCACAGCAGTGTCCCATTCGGGTTTTCAAGGACGAACGCCGGAGACGTCGGGTCCCAGGCGGTATAGCCGCGCGCCTCGAACGTCGAGCGGGTGCCACCGCTCGGGAAAGAGGAGGCGTCCGGCTCGCCCTGGATCAACTCCTTGCCCGAGAACTCCGCGATCGCATTGCCCTCGCCGTCGGGGCCGTAGAAGGAGTCGTGCTTCTCGGCCGTGAGCCCCGTGAGCGGCTGGAACCAGTGCGTGTAGTGGGTCGCGCCCTTCTCCATCGCCCACTCCTTCATCGCCTGTGCGACCTGGTCGGCGATCGAGGCGTCGAGCGCCTCACCCCGCGCAAACGTTCGCTGCAGCGCCCTGTACACGTGCTTGGGGAGGCGGTGGCGCTGGACCGAGGCGGAGAAGACGTTGGCTCCGAAGACCTGGTTGCTCTGGAGCGTCAGGTCCGTGGACCCGAGCGCGCTTCCGTTTGAGCTCCACTGCGCTGCGGTGACGTTTTGCTGGCGGGTCCGTGGCATGAGCGGGATCGATTCCTCCTAGAGAAGATTGACTGGAGCGCAGGCCGGCCAGGCCCCAAGGCTGTAGTTCCCGACCAGCCCTGCTGGGTGGGTGCCCATTGGCGCGGAAAGGCCGAAGGCAATCGTAATGCCAACCCGGTCGAAGGGCATCACCGCATGGCGAAATCGCGGCAGCGATGTTTCGACAACGGGCCAAACGGCTCGCCCTCCAGGGAGTACGACCGCTCCGCGGCCGGGCGCGATCAGGGCGCCGGCGGGTAGGTGCCCGGGACGACTTTGCCCGTGTTCGGGTCCACCTGCGTGGGCGGAGGAGCGCCGGCGATGAAGACCACGAACTGGCCGTTCACGGGTCCGCCGGAGGCGCTCACGGCCTTTGCGTTGCCGGCGAGACCGGCGGCGACGGTGAAGTGCACCGTGTGCTTCCCGGCCTTCACCGGAACCACCCTCCAGTTGAACGTTCTCGCATGTCCAGGCGCGAGCGGACCGAGCGCCCAGGTGTTGACGTAGTTGGTCACGCCGCCGCCCGGTGGGCTGATGGCCTGACTCTGGGCCGGGCGCACCGGAACTTCGCCGGGGCCCCTGTTGATGACCCAGACCGGACGTTGCGCGGCGGACAGTTCCGGGTAGTTGCTCGCGTAGTTGAGCGAGTCGAGCGTGACGGCGACGTTGGGTGCCACCTGGGTGCCCGTGTTGCGAACCTTCAGCGTGAGCGTGGTCGGTCGAGAGATCGCCTGCAGGGGGGGGAATGACGCCAGTGTCACGTTCATGCGGACGTTGATCTTCGGTTCGCCGGCGTCCTGTTTGCTGCCGCCGCCACACCCGCCCGCGAGCAGGGCGCAGCTCGCCCCCAACACCAGGAACCGTGTCGCCGAGAATGTGCTGCGGGCGTCACCGCGGCGGCGCGGGCCCGCGCCGCGCGGGACCAGCGGAAAGACAGGGCTCCCCCTCACGATCGGGCCACGATACCAGCGGTCGTCACGGTCGGCGCGAGCCCCCTCGGCCCGTCCCGCGGTGAGCGGTGGCGCACCGGGGGCGCATGGCGTAGAGTTGGCGAGCACCGATCGTCGAGGAGAGGAAGGCATGGAGAATGGGCAGCGCCGCTGAACGGGCCTTTCACCCGGTCAGGCATGTGCTTGAGGAATTCGGGGACATGATGATCCTCACGGGCAGGACGCTCTCCTCTGCCCTGCGGCCGCCCTACCCCTACGGGGGGGAGCTCGTCTCGCAGTTCCTGTTCACGCTGCGGCTGTGCTGGTTCCCGCTGCTGATCTCCACTGTCGCGATCAACTACGGGGCGCCGGGCCTGCAGGCCGCGAACTTCCTGAATCTGATCGGCGGCCTGGATCGTCTGGGGACGTTCTTCGTGATCATCGTGGTGCGCGAACTGGCACCGTTCATCACCTCGATCGTGCTCGCAGGGGTAGCCGGTACGGCGATCTGCGCCGACCTGGGTGCGCGCAAGGTACGCGAGGAGCTCGACGCGCTGCAGGTGCTGGGCGTCGACCCGGTCAAGAACCTCGTGGTACCTCGGTTTCTGTCGCTGATGCTCGTGACCGGGATGTTCAACATCTACGCGGTGCTGTTCGGCCTCTTCGGTGGGATCCTCGCCGACCTGTTGAACGGCGGTTCGCTCGGCCCGTTCTGGAACACGCTGTTTGAAAGCTCCTCCACCACCGACCTGTGGGGTTCTGAGCTGAAGGCGATGATGTTCGGGGCGATCATCGCGATCGTCTGCTGTTACAAAGGCATGTCGGCCTCCGGCGGCGCCGAGGGAGTCGGGCGGGCCGTCAATGAAGCCGTCGTCATCTCCTTCCTCGGCATCGGCGCGTTCAACTACGTGTTCACGCAGACACTGCTCGCGACACATCCCCAGATCCTGGTGATCCGGTGAACGAATTCTTCGCGGTACCGCGCGAACTGCTCGCATCCACCGGCGAAATCGGCAGCTTCGCGGCCGGCGTCGTTCGCGACGTCTGGAGCCTCAGGGTCTTTCGCTTCTTCGGTGAGACGCTGCGTCAGTCGGGCATCCTGATCATCTACTCCACGCTCTTCATCTGGAGCTTCGCGTTCATCATCGGCCTCGGCGCCTGCGGGATCGAGGCCGCGTACTTCAACCAGTCCACAGACGCGCCCACCTACGCGGGCGTGTACGCCGCGTGGTGCAACCTGCGCGAGGCCGTTCCCTACGTGTTCGGCTACATGATGGCCGCGAAGGTCGGGACGGGGATCGTGGCGGAGCTCGGCGCGATGCGCATCTCCGAGGAGATCGACGCGCTCGAGGTGATGGGCGTGGACTCGCTGCTGTTCCTCTGCGCAACCCGCCTGCTGGCCGCGTGGATCGTGCTGCCCTTCATGTACGTGGGCGCTATCGGCATCGCCTACCTGGCCTCCTACCTCGCGATCGTCGATCAGCTCGGCTACGTGTCCTCGGGCGGCTTCTTATTGATCTTCTGGCAATTCCAGAACCCGCTGGACTTCTTATACAGCGTCATCAAGGGTATGACGATGGCGACCGCGATCGTGCTCGTGGCGTGCTATTACGGCTATAACGCCAGCGGTGGGCCCGTGGGCGTGGGCAAGGCGACGGCCAAGTCAATGGTCCTCAACCTGGTCCTCATCCACCTCATCGGCATGTTCGGAACACAGGTGTTCTGGGGCGGCAACCCGCGAGCTCCGATCGGAGGATGAAGATGGCAGACGAGGACCAGCCCGGCGCCCAGTCCGCCGAGCCAGTCAGCGTGTCCGAGGCCGCACCCGAGCCCGAGACGCCTGCACTCACGGCCGGCGTCACGCTCGAGCCGATCGAACGCTCGGGCGAAGAGGAGGAGGAGTTTCGCTACCACACCGGCACGATCCGTCCCTCCAGTCAGCCCGACGCGATCCAGTTCATCGACGTGCACAAGTCGTTCGGGCGAAACCACGTTCTGCGCGGTCTGAACATGGGGCTGCCGGAGAACCAGATCTCGATGATCATCGGCCCGTCCGGCACCGGCAAGTCCGTGTGCATCAAGCACATCGTCGGCCTGCTCTACCCGGACGAGGGCGACGTGCTCGTGCACGGAGTCTCGGTGCCGAGCCTGTCCGACAACGAGCTGTTCGCGATGCGCAGGAAGTTCGGCGTGCTCTTCCAGGACGGCGCGCTGTTCGGCTCGCTGAACCTGTATGACAACGTCGCCTTCCCCCTGCGCCAGCACACCGAGAAGGGCGAGGATGAGATCTCCGAAATCGTCAGCCAGCGCCTGCGCGAGGTCGGCCTGGGCGGTGAGGGCGGAAAGATGCCCAACGAGCTCTCGGGCGGGATGCGCAAGCGCGCGGGCTTCGCGCGCGCGCTCGTGCTCGATCCCGAGATCGTGCTGTTCGACGAGCCCGACTCGGGGCTTGACCCGGTGCGCACGGCGCTGCTGTGCGAGCTGATCAAGGAGATTCACTCCGAGCACGGCGGCTGTTACGTCGTTATCACCCACGACATCCGCAGCGCACGCCGCGTCGCCGAGCACCTGTCGGTGCTGTGGAAGGGACGCATCGTCGAATCCGGACCGGCGCAGGAGCTGTTCGAATCCGAGAACCCGTTCGTGCGGCAGTTCCTCTCCGGCGAATCGGCCGGTCCATTGGGTATGGAGTAGCCGCCGGCAAACGCCGGGTAGTGGGACTTAGGCGCGGGTCTAACAACTAGCCTGTCTTCGTGTCTTTCTCGAAATTCCTGGGTGCTCTGGCCGGTGGGGCTACGCGGCGGCCGCGGTTGGTGCTTGTGGTTGCGGTTGTGCTTGGGTTGGCCGGCGCGGGGCTGGCCGTGGGGCTGCGCACGACGGCCGCGGCGAACACGTTCGTGTCGAGCTCCAGTCCTGAGTACAGGGCCACGCAGCGCTTCTATAGGAACTTCGGCGAAGAGCCGGTCGCCGTGCTTGTCAAGGGCAACCTGCAGCAGCTCGTGCTGAGCTCGGACCTCGAGCGGCTCGCGGGGCTCGAGGGGTGCCTGTCGGGCAACGTTCCCACGCAGGCGCTGTCAGTTGAGGGTGGGGCGAACGGGCCGTGCGGCGAGCTCGCGCGCGCACACACCGTGAAGGTTGTGTTCGGCCCGGGGACGTTCGTCAACGAGGCCGTCGACGTGAGCGACGAACAGCTCGCCGCGGAGACCAAGCACGCCGAAGCACAGGCCAGGGAAGCCGAGCGGGCGGTGTCGAAAGCGGCGCTCGCGCGTGGTCTGCCGCCGAGCGAAGCTCAGGCGCTCGGTGGACAGGCGAGCAAGATCACGATGGCGCGCTTTGAGGAGTCGCTGGCGACCCTCGCATTGCAGTACGGGCTGACCGCGCGGCCGAGCCTCGAAGACCCCAATTTCGTCGACACGCTGGTGTTCGATTCGACCAAGCCCGCGGGCACGCCCAAGGCGCGCTTTGCCTACCTGTTCCCGAGCCCGGACGCCGCGCTTGTGTCCGTGCGCATGAAGGCGGGTCTTTCCGAACGCGAACGCACGCGCACGATCGGGCTGATCCGCAAGGCCGTGGCGATGCCGCAGTGGCAGCTGCAGCACGGTGGCACCTACCTGGTGACGGGTGAGCCGGTGATCATCTCTGATCTGAACAACTCGATCACGCACTCGATCGAGTTGCTGCTGGTCGCGGTACTGCTCGTCATGGCCGCGACGCTAGGCCTGATCTTCTCCGGGCGCCCGCGCCTGTTGCCGTTGGGGATCGCGCTGCTCGCGGCAGCGCTCACGTTCGGGGCGCTGTCGCTGGTGGGCGGATCGCTGACGATGGCCTCGATCGCGGTGCTGCCGGTGCTCGTGGGGCTGGCGGTGGACTACGCGATCCAGTTCCAATCGCGCGTGGAGGAGGCCTGCGCGAACGAGCCCGGCGGGGTCGAGCGCGCAGAGGTGATCAGGCGCACGGCCGCCGTCAGCGGACCGACGCTCGCAACGGCCGCCGGGGCGAGCGCGGCGGCGATACTCGTGCTGACGCTCTCACCGGTCCCGATGGTTCGCGGCTTCGGTGTCCTGCTCGTGGTCGGTGTTGGCATCGCGCTGCTGTGCGCGCTCACCGCCGGGGCCGCCGCGATGACACTCGCGGGGGGATCGCACGAGCGGCGAGCAGTCCGCCTGCATGCGCCGGCGGCGGTGTCTGCGCTCGCCGCTCTCCTCGGCGTTTCACTGCGGGGTGCATGGCTCGGCGCGCGTGAGCTGCTGCTCGAAAACCCCGTCAACCGGTTCATCGCCAGGGTCGCGCTCGTCGGCGCCGTGCGCCGTCCGGGGCGCGTGCTCGGCGTCGGCCTGGCGCTGGCGGCGCTCGGCTGGGGGCTCGACACGCAGACAAGGGTTGAGACCGACATCACCAAGCTCGTGCCGCAGAATCTCAGTTCGCTGCAGAACCTCAACGCGCTCGAGCGGACCTCGGGCGTGGGCGGTGAAATCGACCTGCTGGTGCACTCGAGCAACCTCACGAAGCCGGCGACGATCGAATGGATGAGCTCATACGAGAGCGCCGTGCTGAAGCGCTTCGGCTACAGCTCCACCAGAGGCTGCGGTAAGGCGCGGCTGTGCCCGGCGTTCTCGCTCACCGACCTCTTTCAGGGCCAGGCGAGCCCCACCGCGGCGCCGGTCAAACTCACCACCGCAGATGTGAGCGGGCTGCTCAGCGTGATACCGCCGTACTTCTCCCAGGACGTGATCACCGCCAACCGCCGCGTGGCCACGCTTGCGTTCGGCATCCGCCTGATGGGACTCCAGCAGCAGGAGCAGCTGATCGATGCGATGCGCTCGAGCCTTCACCCTCCCGCCGGTGTGAGCGCGCAGCTCGTCGGGCTGCCCGTGCTGGCGGCAAAGTCCGGCGCGCAGGTGGCTTCGCCGTGGCGGCGCATCGAGACCCTGCTCGCGGGCCTTGCGGCGGTGGCGCTCGTGCTGCTTCTTGCCTTCCGCGGAGATCGCCGCCGCGCGCTCGCGCCGCTGGCGCCGATCGTGCTCGCGACGGGTTGGTCTGCGCTTGTCCTGTTCGTGGTGCGAGTGCCGCTGAACCCGATGTCGGTCACCCTCGGTGCACTGGTGATCGCGATCTCAACCGAGTTCAGCGTGCTGCTGTCCGAGCGCCATCGCCAGGAGCGGCTCGCCGGCCACGACACCGTGGAGGCTCTGCGCCGCAGCTACCGCCACACCGGCGCCGCCGTGGCTGCCTCGGGGGTGACTGCGATCGCGGGCTTCGGCGTGCTGGCGCTGTCGGACATCAGGATGCTCCGCGACTTCGGCATCGTCACGCTGATCGATCTGAGCGTGTCGCTGATCGGTGTGCTGGTCGCGCTGCCCGCGGCCCTCATGATCGCGGAACGCTCGGAGACCTCCAGCCTGCGCCACGGCCTGAGTGAGGCGGTCCGTACGCTGAGCAGCTCCTTCGGCGGCGTTCTCAGGCGACGGTCCCGGTCGGGCCATGAGCCGGCCTGAGACCACGCCGGGCTCCCGATACGGGCGCTACGTGGCCTTCCTCGGCCTCGTGATACTGGTGCTGTTGGCGGTCAACACCGTGGTCAACAAACCCGGTGGGATCAGGGGCGTGGAACCGGGCCACCGGCTGCCGCCGTTCGCCGTGCCACTCGCCTCAGGAGATCTGAACGGCGCCGCCAACGTGGCCATCCACGCCAACGAAGGTGAGGCCGGACACGTGCCCGCGTGCACCGTGCGCGGACCTCAGGTCCTGAACATCTGCCAGCTCTATGAACGCGGGCCGGTGGTGCTGGCGCTGTTCGTCGATGCGGGTTCCTGTGCGGACGTGCTCAGCGACCTGCAGGCCCTGGCGCCCTCATTCCCCGGCGTGCAGATCGCGGCAGTCGCGATCAGGGGCGGTCGCTCCTCGGTGCGTAAGCTGGTGCGCACGCGACATCTGAGTCTGCCGGTCGGTATCGACTTCGAAGGAGCGCTGGCGACCGTGTACAAAGTGGTCAGCTGCCCGCAGGTGACGTTCGCCTACCCAGGGGGGGTGGTGCAGAGCAGAGCGCTGCTGGCTCGTCCCTCGCGGGCGACGCTTCGCGCACGGCTGAACGAGCTCGTGGCGGCGGCGCGAGCGCGGGGATGGCGGGGCGGGTCGACGTGAGCTCGCCCGAGCGCTTCGAGCCGGCGCTCGGGTGGTGCGCGCGCGAGGTCGAGGAGGATCTGCCGGAACTGCGAGTCGTCCTCACCGAGGTGCCGGTCGGCAACAGGGTGCCGGTCACGATCGACTCGCCGAAGGAGATCCGCGACCGCCTGCGTGATATGTCAAACCGCTTTCGCGGCGCTCGCGCGGTCGGCATCCGGCGCGAGCCCGTGCCCGCCGCCTACCGCGTGTTCTTCCGTCAGATAGGCCTCGACCCGGACGTTGTGCGCACGCCGATCGAGGCGGCGGTGCTCGAACGGATGCTGCGCGGAGGCTTTCCCTCGGGCGGGCTGTTGAGGGACGTCTTGCTGATCGCGCTGATCGACACCGGCGTGCCGGTGTGGGCGGTGGATGCCGAGTCCGTGGACGGGCCGCTCGGCATCCGCCCGAGCCGCGAGGGGGAGCTGCTGGGCGAGGATCCGAACGTGCCGGCGCTGCCGGCAGGCCGGCTGGTCATCGCCGATGCCTCGACGGCGCTCGGCATCCTGTTCGGGCGGCTCGCGCCGCAATATCAGGCCGCGAGCGCCACGCGCCGTCTGATGCTGTTCGCAGTGCAGGTGGCGGGCGTGCCACGGCTGTTCGTCGAGGAGGCGCTGTGGACCTGTCGCGCGGCGCTTGAACAGGTGTGACGCGGACGCTCGCGGCGCCCATGACGCCTGGATCGGCGCGCTGTATGGCTTGGTAGAATCGTGTTTTCCGCCGCCAGGAGGAGACGTTGGGCGTGACCCAGTCCGAGCAGCTGCTGATCGATCGCGACACCGACAGGGCCGTCGAGCATGGTCGTGTGGAGAGCGGCGAGCGCGCGGCGAGGAGCTCTCTGCGCGAGCAGGTCGCAAGGCTCGAGCGCGAGCTGTCGGCGATCGTCGCCGACGGCTTTCCCTACATCCAGGCGCCCGGACCGGTGGCGGCGACTGTCTCCGGGCCTCGCCTGTTGAGCCTGGGTGAGCTCGAGCGCTCGCGCGATCAGCTGGCCACGCGGGTGCAGGAGTTCCGCCGGCTCGCCGACAGGCGCGCCGAGCACGAGCGCCGCGCGCATGTGCTGCTTGAACGGATGAAGCTCGAACCGGCCCGCTATCAGTATGTGCGCCTGCCGGTCAACGATCTCGGCCAGGGCGGCTGCGGAGTTTGGGAGGTGCGTCCGCGGCTGGGCCTGATCGGCATGCTCGCGGGCTGGTGGCAGGTCAAGCTCTCGTCAGGTTGTCCGTTACCCAGGGGGTCGCGCCCCAGGCGCGTCCCCGTTGAGCGGACTTCAGCATCATCGCGAGCGTGTGACGTTGACGGTCGGTCATCGAACCGACGGTCTTCTTCTCTGACATCGGCAGCTGGGCCAGGAACTTCCTGCAGCGGGTCTGACCCCAGCGGCGCTGGCTCATCAGCAGGTCGGCGACGGCCATGCTGTGCGCCTCCCAGGGGCAGTCGAGGATCACGGCGGCGACCTCGGTGTCGCCGATCGCAACTCGGCGCTTCAGCTCGGCCCGGGCGAGACGGACCTGGTTGGCGCGTTCCAGAGCGCGCATGTGCTGTGGGCCCGCTGGGGCAATCGTTACTGTCGCAGTCATCTGGCACTCTCCCGGTTGCCGTCGCGAGGCTCTCGCGGCGCGCAACACCCTTGCTTGGTTTTTGACGGGTACGCGCTCACCATGGCCACCCGGAGTCACCCACGAGGAGTCGCGGTGTTTTCCGGCGCTTCCCCCCGAAAGCTTGGTTTTTCGGCGAACCGGACGGCCATGCAGAGCGCTCCTGAAAGCTACGACAGCGCGGGCGCTCCGGTCAACAGCAGGCTCGCGGTTCGTACGCTAGAAGCGACCTTTTTTATTCGGCCGGGACTTGTGAAGAATTGGACAAGTACCCATCAGCTCGTGCCGGGCCCCGGCAGGGGACCGTGCTCGGCCTCGAACTCGCGCTTGACGCGCGCGAACACCTCGAGCGCGCGGTCGAGCGTCTCGTGGTCGTGCGTCGCCATCACGCTGGTGCGCAGCAGCGCTCCTGCCGGCGGCACCGCCGGATGCATCGCGCAGTTGGTGAACACGCCGCCGTCATACAGCGCTCGCCACAGCAGCGCGGCCTTCCAGTCGTCTCCCACCAGCACCGGGATTATCGGCGTGACGATCGTCTCGGAGGGGGCGTCCTGGCCCGGTCCGGTGCGCACCGGCTCTGAGCCGAGTACGCCGAATCCGAGCTCGTGCAGGCCTGAGCTGAAGTAGCGCGCGTTCTCGGCGACCGCCGCGAGCAGCCCGGGGCCCTCGGCGGAGCGGACGATCTGCAGGGCGGCGAGTGCTGCGCCGAGGGCGGCAGGGACCGCCGAGGCTGTGAACAGGAAGGGGCGTGAGGCGATGCGCAGGTAGTCGATCACATCAGCTCCGCCGGCGATGAAGCCGCCGCAGGAGGCGAACGACTTGGAGAAGGTGCCCATGCGCAGGTCGATGCGGTCCTCGACGCCCAGCAGCTCAGAGGCGCCCGCTCCACGTGCCCCGAGCACGCCGACGCCGTGCGCCTCATCGACCATCAGGCGCGCGCCGTAGCGGGCGCAAAGCTCCGAGATGTCCACCAGCGGTGCCACGTCTCCCTCCATCGAAAAGACGCCGTCGACCACCACCAGCACGCCGCCGCCGTCCTCCTGGGCGCGGCTCAGCGCGCGCTCGAGCTTGTCCATGCGGTTGTGGCGGAAGGGCCGCATCTTGGCCTTCGAGAGCAGTACGCCGTCAAGGATCGAGGCGTGATCGCCGGAATCGACGATCACCGTGTCGCCGGAGTCAAGCAGCGTGCCGAGCGTGCCAATGTTCGCCTGGTGGCCTGTGGTGAACACGATCGCGTCCTCGGTGCCCATCCATTCGGCCAGCTCGCGCTCGAGCTCCAGGTGCAATGGGGTGGTGCCGTTCATCAGGCGCGAGCCCGTCAGCCCAGTGCCATACCTCGTCAGGGCGTCGCGGGCGCCCTGCATCACCCGCTCATCGCCGGTCAGGCCGAGGTAGTTGTTCGAGGCGAGCATGATGCGCGGGCGACCCTCCATCTCCACCACCGGCATCGCGGGCGACTCGACCGTGCGGAAGTAGGGCATCAGGTCGGCTTCGCGCGCGACGCGCAGCAACTCCTCGCGCTCGTGGCCGCGGATCTTGGCGAAGACGTCTATCGAGGTAGGCATATAGGGTGGCGCCGCGATGGCAGTCGAGATCCGGCCCGTAGTGTCGCGGCGCGAGCTGAACACGTTCATCAAGCTGCCGTGGCGGATCTATCGTAACGAGCCCAACTGGGTCGCGCCGCTTCTGATGGATCTGAAGGAGCAACTGGATCAGGCCAAGAACCCATTCTTCGAGCACGCCGAGGCCCAGTACTTCCTCGCCTGGCGCGACGGGCGCGCGGTCGGGCGGATCAGTGCCCACATCGACCGCCACATGCAGGAGTTCCAGGACAACGACTGGGGGCTGTGGGGCTGGTTTGAGTGCGAGAACGATCCCGAGGCTGCACGGGCACTGATGGATGCGGCCCGCGACTGGCTCTCAGAGCGCGGTGCGGGCACGATGATCGGCCCGATGAGCTTCACCACGAACGACGAGTGCGGCCTGTTGATCGAGGGCCACGAGCACCCGCCGATCATC
>Ga0302235_10003197_pt1 | contig 11608 bp, 13 predicted proteins | sample II_Palsa_N3_3_FD_193577 | JGI IMG/M metagenome (GOLD analysis project Ga0302235, IMG submission 193577) | Peat permafrost microbial communities from Stordalen Mire near Abisko, Sweden - II_Palsa_N3_3 | ecosystem: Environmental > Terrestrial > Soil > Palsa > Peat permafrost | place: Sweden... | reverse complement strand
TCAGCACCATCACCGCCGACCCTGACGCGGCGCTGGCCGAGGCCCTGTCGGCTGGGGCCGAGCTGGCGGCCCGGCCCCGGCTCGCGGTCGCCCTGACCAAACGCCTGATCAACTCCACCACGGACGGTTCCCTGCAGTCGGCGCTCGAGCAGGAGGCGCTGAGCCAGGCCGCGGCGCTGTCTGCCCCGGAAGCCGCGGACGGCTTTGCGGCGTTCGCCCGCGCCGCCCCGCACCGCCCCCAACCGCCGGCCTGATGCCAAGAAGCGGCCCGATACTCAGCGGGCCGGACGCCCGAGCAATTCGTCGATACGGCGGCGTTCGCGCTTGGTCGGCCGGCCCGTACCTCGGTCTCGCGCAGCCACCGTGACCGTCTCCTCGCGAGGCGGAGGGGGCGGACTATGGTCGATGAAGCACTCGGCGGCCACCGGTGCGCCGGCCCGCTTGGCGATCACCCGGACGACGACCACGACGCGTTCGCGTCCGTCCTGGCGCAGCCGCACCTCATCACCGGCCCGCACCGAATGCGCGGGCTTGACCCGCATCCCGTTGACCCTGACGTGCCCGGCCCGGCAGGCACCGGACGCGGCCGAGCGGGTCTTGGCCAGCCGCACCGACCAGATCCAGCTGTCCACCCGCCCCGTCTGATCATCGGCCACTCAGCAACTGTAATCCGGTGCGCCGGCCCGGCTGCCAGTTCCTCATCAGGCTGCCGCTGGCCCGTCCGGGTGTGCCGGCCATCAACCGCACCGTACCCTGCCGTCGCGCCTCCGTCGCCAGCCCCGACCAGGCTGCCGTCACCGCCCGCTGACTTACCCGCCGCTCCGCGGCCGCCAAGGGCCCGTATCACCGCCCGCTGAGCCTGCTGACTGATCCCCCGCATCCCTTCGGCCCCTCCCGCACCGCGTCGAAATCATTGTGGATCGTCACCGTCTTCAGAAGACGGTGACGATCCACAATCACGAAAAACGGTGCTTAGCGGGCGGCGGCGAGCGTGGCGGGCTCGCGGAGGGGGCGTGGGCGACTTCGGCCTCTAGCCCACGGCCGAAATCCCCGGCCCCCGCCCCCGGGTCTCGGTGCTCGGGACGGGCCCGGGTCAACGGACGGACGTCGTGGGCGGTGCGGCGGGCCAGGCGACCACGAACAAGGAGCCCCCCGGCCGGCGCTTCCCCGCCTGGGATCGGTCCGAAGGGCCGGTGACAGCGGGCGCATCAGGCGTCGGCCGCCTCCCGCTCCCGGTCCGCCATCGCCAGCAGTTCCTCGGCGTGAGCCTGGCCGAACTCGGACTCTTCCAGGCCGCCCAGCATCCGGGACAGCTCGCGCACCCGGGCCTGCCGGTCCAGCCGCATCACGCCGCTCTCGGTGACCACCCCGTCACCCGACTTCTCCACCACCAGGTGGTTGTCCGCGAACGCCGCTACTTGCGGCAGGTGGGTGACCACGATGACCTGCGAGGAGCGCGCCAGCCGCGCCAGCCGCCGGCCGATCTCGACCGCGGCCTTGCCGCCGACGCCGGCGTCGACCTCGTCGAAGACGAACGTCGGCACCGGGTCCGCGCCGGCGAAGACCACCTCGATGGCCAGCATGACGCGGGAAAGCTCGCCGCCGGAAGCACCCTTGTTCAGCGGCAGCGGCGGCGCCCCGGGATGGGCGGCCAGCCGGATCTCCACATCGTCGGCTCCGTAGGGGCCAGGTGCGTCCAGCGCGCTGACCACGGCGGTCAGCGACCCGTGCGGCATGGCCAGCGCGGTCAGCTCGGCGGTCACCGCCAACGCGAACCGCTGCGCCGCGGCCTGGCGCAGCGCCGTCAGCTCCGCCGCGAGCGAGGTGACCTGGGAGGCCAGTGAGGATTCCTCCGCGGCCAGCGCCGCGATCTTGTCGTTGTCGCCCTCGAGTTCGGCCAGCCGGGACGCGGCCTGCTTGGCCCAGTCGAGCACCGCGGCCACATCTCCCGACCCGCCGATCCCGCCGGCTCCCCGAACCCCCCGACCCGCGGCGGTCCCGTACGCCCGGACCAGCTTGCCCAGCGCCGCGCGGCGTTCCTGCACCGCGGCGAGCCGGGCCGGGTCGGAATCTAGTGCGTCGGTGTAGGACGCCAGCTCGGCGGCCACGTCGGAAACCAGGTACGTGGCCTCGGCCAGCCGGTCCGCGAGTCCGGCCAGCACCGGGTCATGCGCACGGACCGGCTCAAGCGCACGCCCGGCCACCCCGAGCAGCGTCACCGCGTCCGAGCCGTCGTCCACCGAGGCCGCGGCTGGGTCACCGAGCAGCGCTTCGTGCGCCACGGTGGCCGCCGCGTTCAGCGCGTCGGCGTTGGCGAGCTTCTCCTCCTCGGCGAGCAGTGTGGCGTCCTCCCCCGTGACCGGGGCCACAGCCTCGACCTCGGCCAGACCCCGCCGCAGCATTTCCGCCTCGGCCACCCGCTCCCGCTCCGCGCGGGTCAGCGACTCCAGCTCCTCGCGAACCGTGCGATGCCGGCTGAACACCCGCCGGTAGGCAGACAGCGTGGCGGCCAGGTCCGGGCCGCCGAACCGGTCCAGCGCGTCCCGCTGCCGCCCGGGCTTGAGCAGCTGCTGCTGATCCGCCTGGCCGTGCACCGCGACCAGATCGTCGGCCAGCACCTGCAAAAGGGACACGGGCACCGATCGCCCGCCCGCGAACGCCCGGGACCGGCCCTCGGCCGAGACCGATCGGCTGAGCACCAGCGTCGATCCCTCGTCATCGAGATCGCCCCCGGCATCTTCGATCTCCCGCGCTATCTCAGCCGAGACCAGAAGCCGCCCTTCCACCGCGGCCCGCGCGGCGCCGGGCCGCACCCGCGCGGGATCGGCCCGGCCGCCGAACAGCAGCCCGAGCGCCGTCACGACCATGGTCTTCCCGGCGCCAGTCTCACCGGTCAGCGCGGTGAACCCGGCCGACAGCTCAAGCACCGCGTCGTCGATGACGCCGAGGCCAGTGATACGGACTTCCTCAAGCATGCTCGCCCGTGTCCTCCCAGGTACGGCCCCGCCAGCCCGCCACGGGCAGGCCGAACTTGGCCACCAGCCGGTCCGTGAACCGGCCACCGCGAGCTACCGGCGTCTCCAGCCGCGCCAGCAGCACCGGCAGCACGCCCCGGCGCACCTCCACCCGGGCCCCGGGTGGCAGATCGACCCTACGCCGACCATCGCACCACAAAACCGCACCCGATGTCTCGTGGCCCACTATCAGCTCGACCGCGAGTACACACTCAGGTGACACCACCATCGGCGGGGCGAACAGCGCGTGCGCGCTGATCGGGACCATGAGCAGCGCCTCCACCTCTGGCCACACCACCGGCCCGCCCGCGGAGAAAGCGTAGGCCGTCGAGCCGGTGGGGGTCGAGCACACCACACCGTCGCAGCCGAAGCGGGACAGCGGGCGTCCGTCGACTTCGGTGATCACCTCGACCATCCGTTCCCGAGCCGCCTTTTCCACCGTGGCCTCGTTCAGCGCCCAGGTGGACGCGATAAGCGCGCCGTTGCTGCGCACGGCCACGTCGATCGTCATCCGTTCCTCGACCACGTACTGCCGGGCCACCAACCGGTCCACCGTGTCGGCCAGCCCGTCCGGTTCCGCCTCGGCCAGGAACCCGACGTGGCCGAGGTTCACGGCGATCAGCGGGACCCCGGCCGGCCGGGTCACCTCGGCGGCGCGCAGCAGGCTCCCGTCCCCGCCCAGAACGATGATGAGTTCGGCGCCCTTGGCCGCCCAGGCGTCGGCCGGCACCTCGGACGCGCCCGGGAAGCTGAGCTCGCCCGCCAGGGTCAGGACGGAGATGCCCGCGGCCTTTAGCCGCTCCACCACCAGCTGGGCGCTGCGCATCGCGTCCTCCCGCCCGGTGTGCACCGTTACCAGCACCGACCGCTGTCCCACTAGCTAGGTCCCTCCTCGATCGCCCGCTGCAGGCCATCCTCGTCGAGCGGCGGCGCTCCCCGGCGCAACCACACGAAATATTCCACGTTCCCGGCCGGCCCGGGCAGCGGGCTCGCCGTAATCCCCTCGACGCCGAGGCCGAGCTGACCCGCCGCCGCGGTGACCCGGTGAACGGCGGCCGAACGATCGGTGGTCTCACGAACCACGCCACCTGCACCTACCCGGCCCTTACCCACTTCGAACTGGGGCTTGACGAGCAACACGAAATCCGCGTCCGGCGCGGCGCAGGCGATGAGCGCCGGCAGCACCAGCGTCAGCGAGATGAACGACAGGTCGGCCACCACGAGCCCGGGTACCGGCGATACCCGGTCGAGCGTCCGCACGTTGACGCGGTCCATCACGGTCACGCGCGGGTCGGTGCGCAATGACCAGGCGAGCTGCCCGTACCCCACATCGGCCGCGACCACGTGCGCGGCGCCCGCCCGCAGCAGCACGTCGGTGAACCCCCCGGTGGAAGCCCCCGCGTCCAGGCACGACCGTCCCTGCACCACCAGCCCCGCGGGGACAAAGGCCGCCAGCGCGCCGGCCAGCTTGTGGCCGCCGCGGGACACGTATTCCGGCTCTCCGGACTCGGTGACCGTGATCGGGGTATCCCTGGCCACCTGGGTGGCGGGCTTGGCCGCCCGCTGCCCCGCCACCGCCACCAGCCCGGCCGCCACCAGCTCGCCTGCCTGCTCCCGCGATCTGGCCAGGCCGCGCCTGACCAGCTCGGCGTCGAGCCTCGCGCGTGCTGGCGTCAAGGGCTCTTGTCCTGGTCAGCCAGGCCCGGGCCCTCATTGAGCTCGCCCAGGATGTCCCGGAGCCGTCCGTGTACCTCTTCGAGCACGGCGACATGCTCATCCGCCGGCCGACCCGGCAGGCGACTCAGCCCGGCCACAGCATTGTCGACCCGCTCATCACCTGTCGGCAGTATTTCCCCGGGGGGAAGGTGTTCGCCCGGGGGGCTCTGTTCCCCCGGGGGGCGACCCCCGGGGATCCCCCCGATTACGGGGGGGCTACCCGCCGCCCCGTACCCCCCTGGCCCCCCTGGGGGAACCTCGTGCATGTTTTCCTCATCCATGTGCGCTACCCTCCGCGTGGAACGCTACCGTCCGATGTTGATTAGAGCGAGGCGCACATGGCTTCAGCCGAGGAGTGCCGCGAGGCGCTGCAGACCCTCACGGCCCGACTGGCGGAAATGAATCCGCAGGATCGGGCCAGCTACTTCGGTAACCGCTCGATGAGCTGCCATGTGACCGATCTCGGCGTGACGTTCATAACCAGGTTTACCGATGCGGGCGCCGAACCGGTCAAGGAGGCGGCGCCAGACGAGCCGCCGGCCGACATCAGGCTGACCGCGGCCAGCGACGACGTGGTGTCGCTGTCCGCTACCCCGGCCAACATCGCCCGCATGTGGCTCTCCGGCCGGGTCAAGGTCCAGGCCAGCATGCGGGACCTGCTGGCGCTCCGCCGCCTTTTGTGACGGTGCGCCCGCGTTACCTGACTACTCCCGCTTCGCGTAGCTCGGTGACTTGCGCGGCGGTGTAGCCGGCCTCGGCGAGGATCTCATCGGTGTGCTCGCCTAGGACCGGCGGCGGACGGCGGATGCTGGGGGGCTGAGCGGACAGCTTAAGCGGAGACCCCAGCATCTTGAGCGTCCCGGCGACCGGATGCTCGACCTCGACCACCATCTCGCGCGCGGCGACCTGCGGCTGCTCCAGGGCGGCGGGCACGGTGTTGACCGGTCCCGCCGGCACGCCGGCCGTGTTCAGGAGGTCAGTCCATTCCGCGCAGCCCCTGGCGGCCAGCGTCTCGGTGATGAGCGGGATCAGCGTGTCACGGTTACGCACCCGGTCCGGGTTGGTGGCATAGCGCGGGTCATCGGCCAGCTCGTCGAGCCCGGTCGCCGAGGTGAACCGGCGCCACAGCCCGTCGCTGCCGACCGCCACCATCAGCGGCGCGTCGGCGGTTGGAAACACCTGGTACGGGGTCAGGCTCTCATGCGCGCTGCCGTGCCGGCCCGGCGTCACGCCGGTGGCGAAGTACTTGCCCGCCACGTACGTGAGCCAGGCGATCTGGCCGTCAAGCAGCGAGACGTCCACCAGCTGGCCCTGACCGCTGGTCTCCCGCGCGTGCAGCGCGGCCAGGATGCCGATCAGCGCCCACATGCCCGCCCCGACGTCGGCCGAGGACGTACCGCTGCGCACGGGCTCGCCGTCCGGCTCGCCGGTGACGCTCATCATCCCCGACACGGCCTGCGCCACCGCGTCGTAACCGGGCAGGTCCGCGCTCGGCCCGGTCTGCCCGTAACCGCTGATGGAGGCATAGATGAGACCAGGGTTGTGGCGAGCCAGCTCGGCGTAGCCGACACCGAGCCGCGCGGCGGTGCCCGGCCGGAAGTTTTCCACCAAGATGTCCGAGCCCGCAGCCAGCCGCCGGACGATGTCCTGGCCTGCAGGAGCTTTCATGTTCACGGACAGCCCGCGCTTGTTCCGGTTCACCGAGAGGAAGTAGGCGGCGTCGTCGCCCTGGAACGGCGGGCCCCAGCGCCGGGTGTCGTCCCCGTGCCAGATGTCCTCGACCTTGATCACATCGGCGCCGAGGTCGCCGAGGACCATCGTGGCGAACGGCCCGGACAGCGCCCTGGTCAGGTCGAGCACCCGGAGGCCGGCCAGCGGTCCGGCGGCATTTGGCGTTCCCATTACCGCTATGTTATCGAGCTATGGGAGACCTGATCCTGGTGCGGCACGGCGAGACCGAGTGGAGCCGGGACGGCAAGCACACCGGCCGGACCGACGTCTCGCTCACCCCTGTCGGCGAAGCGGCCGCCGCGGCGCTAGCCCCGGTGCTGGCCCGGCGGGACATCACCGCCGTCTTCACCAGCCCCGCTCGCCGCGCGGTCACGACCGCGGCCCTGGCCGGCCTGGACAACGCCAAGGTGGATCCTGACCTGTGGGAATGGGACTACGGCGGGTACGAGGGCCTGACCACGCCGCAGATCCGGGAGCAGCGGCCCGGCTGGTACCTGTGGCGAGACGGCGTGATCCCCGGGGACGCTGAGCATCCCGGCGAGACGGTGGACCAGGTAGGCCAGCGGGTCGACCGGGTGCTGGGCCGCGTCGCGCCGCTGCTGGACAGCGGGGACGTCGCCCTCGTCGCGCACGGGCACGTGCTGCGGGTGCTCACCGCCCGCTACCTGCAGCTGGAGCCGTCAGCCGGACGGCTGTTCCAACTGGACACCGGGACGATCAGCACGCTCGCCGGTGAGCATGACGAGCCGGTCATCTCGTCCTGGAACGTCCCGCCCGGTACCTAGCACGGTCTCGAACGATCGCCTCATGCCGGTACGTCAGTCACCGAGGTACCGGCCGCGGACCTACCGGGCCGGTCAGCCTGAGGCTCCCTCCGCGCGGTGGGTCTCCTCCCACATCCAGCTCAGGTACGCGGCCGAGCCTGTCAAGATCGGCAGCGCGACTATCTCGGGCTCGTCGTAGCTGTGCCGTTCGGTGATGAAGGCCGCGAGCTCGTCGTAACGGTCAGCCGGGAGCTTGAGCAGCACGAGCCATTCCTCGGTCCGCTCCAGCCCTCCGTCCCACCAGTACATGGACGCCACCGGGCCTGCCACCTGGGCGCTGGCGGCCAGTCTTGACTCGACCGCGGCGCGGGACAGCTCCATCGCCTCAGCCCGCGAATCGGTCGTCGTCTGCACCTGGAGGTACTGCACCTCAAGGTCCGCCATGGCACCTGATCGTACGCCCACCAGGCACCGGTACGCTGTGCCGCACGCCGCCTGATCGCGGCGAGGGCGGCGAGGAGAGCGCGTGGAACTGGTGCATTCCGGGAAGGTCCGGGAGCTTTACTCCGACGGCGACGATCTCATCATGGTCGCCTCGGATCGGGTCAGCATCTACGACGTGGTGCTGCCCACGCCGATACCCGGCAAGGGCAAGGTGCTGACCCAGCTCTCACTATGGTGGTTCGGGCAGCTCAAGGACGTCATCCCCAATCACGTGATCTCCGGGACCGACGTGCCGGAGCAGTGGACGGGGCGGGCGATCAGATGCCGCCCCCTGCGGATGCTGCCGGTCGAGTGCATTGCCCGCGGTTACCTGACTGGACTGGGGCTGGCGTCCTATAACGAAAGCGGAACGATCTCAGGCGTGCGGCTGCCGGCCGGCCTCCGCGAGGGTTCCCGGCTGCCCGAACCCGCCTTCACCCCCACCACGAAGGCGGCGACGGGTCACGACGAGCCGATGACCTACGCCGACGTGGCCGCGCTGATCGGCGCGCCGCTGGCAGCCGAACTCCAGCGGACCACCCTGGAGGTCTACCGGCGGGGAGCGGAGCTCGCCGCCGCACGCGGCGTCATCATCGCCGATACCAAGCTGGAGTTCGGGCTGGATCAGGACGGGACGCTGATGCTGGCCGATGAGGTGCTGACTCCGGACTCATCCCGGTTCTGGCTGACCTCGGAGTGGCAGCCGGGCCGCCCGCAGCGCTCGCTGGACAAGCAGTTCGTGCGGGACTGGTCGGCCGGCCTCGACTGGGACCGCCGCGCGCCGGGCCCGGTCATCCCGCCGGAGATCGTCGCGGCGACGCAGGCCCGTTATGAGGAACTGTTCACGCGGGTTACCTCGGACCGCTAGCAAGACCGTCACCAGCCATGACCGCGCCGGCCGCCACTCGACCTACCATTACCGTATAATTCATTTTCATGATATCCGGAAATGAACTATCCGAGAGTGGAGTAACTGGGCACGCTGGATCCGTGAGCGGACGGCCTGGGGTCGTGCTGGCCCTGCAGACGACCACGCATCACACCTTGCATGCGCTGAGCGCCGCGCTAGCCGACCTGAGCCTCAGCGCCGCCGAGATCAACGCGCTGGCCAACCTCGGCGACGGCGATACCGTCAACGTCCGCCAGCTCAGCGACAGGACCGGGACCAGGGCCAGCACGCTGACCGGGGTCCTGGACCGGCTGGAGAACCGCGGCTACCTCACCCGGGAGCTCGACCCGGCCGACCGCCGATCGTTCCGGCTGCCGCTGACCGAGGCAGGCCAGGCGGTGGCCGGACGCGTGCTCGCCGCCGTCGCGGACCTGGAACGCGAGGCGCTGGGCCGCCTTTCCGCCACCCAGCTGGCCGGCTACTACGCCGTCATCACCGCCCTGCAGGAGGCCTGCTAATGCCCGATCACCAGATGCCGCCTCGGTCGCACGGCTCGCAGGATCCCGAACTGGCCGCGATCCTGCCCGCGATCACCGGCCCCGCCGGGCAGTTCCGGCACCGTCAGCACATCAACCTGGCCTTCGTAGCCGTACGGCGATATGGCATGCCCGCAGCCACCGGAAAAATCTGCACCTGGATCCGTCACATCGCCGCGTACGAGCGGGCCCCGCAGAAGTACCACCACACGGTCTCCCGCGCCTGGGTCGAGATCGTCGCCCACCACGTGGGCGCGGACCCGGAATGCGCGGACTTCGACCTCTTCGCCGGGCGGAATCCCGCGCTCCTGGACAAGCATCTGCTCAGCCGGCACTACCGGTCGGCCACGCTGGCCACCGGGCCGGCCCGGGACGGCTGGGTCGAGCCCGATCTCCTGCCGTTTCCCTGGTCCGCCCAGGGCACGGCGGCTGATCGATGACCGCCGGCCAGCGGCATTTTCGTTGGCCGTATAGAAGTGAGTTATCTGCCATTAGTTGGCGAGGTGCGGCGGCCGGACCGTACGCTCTGTGACGTGCAGGGTCAGTGAGACTAATGAAACCATTGTGATTGGCGTTAATAGGTTTCGGTTTACGATTCCTGATGAGCAAGAACGGCCGCTCGTGCCCATGTTAATTCCCTAACACAGTCATTATCGTTGTTCTGTCGGATATCACGGCAAAGCGTCTGGGTGACCTTGGGGGCGGCATGGTCAGGGGATTGCAGCCTGGAGATCCGCAGACGATCGGTCCGTACCGGCTGGTGGGCCAGCTGGGCGGCGGTGGCATGGGGCGGGTCTACCTCGGCGTCTCCGCGGGCGGGCGGCCGGTAGCGGTGAAGGTCATTCGCGCTGAGCTGGCCGCGGATCCGGAGTTCCGGATGCGGTTCGGGCGGGAGGTCGCGGCGGCGCGGAGGGTGAGCGGCGTGTTCACGGCCCCGGTGGTGGACTCGGACGTCGACGGACCGTCGGCGTGGCTGGCCACAGCCTATGTTCCCGGGCCTTCGCTGTCCGAGGCGGTAGCCTCCCACGGGCCGCTGCCGGCCGGGTCGCTGCTGACGCTGGCCGCGGGCCTGGCGGAGAGCCTGAGCGCTATCCACGCCGCGGGCGTGGTGCACCGGGATCTCAAGCCGTCGAACGTGCTGCTCGCGGCAGACGGCCCGCGGGTCATTGATTTCGGCATCTCCAGGGCCGCGGAATCCACCGCTCTGACGCAGGTGGGCCTGGTGATCGGCTCGCCCGGGTTCATGTCCCCCGAGCAGGCCGAAGGTTACGGGGTCGGGACCTCGACCGACATGTTCAGCCTGGGGGCGGTCCTGGCCTTCGCCGCCGCGGGCGAGGGCCCGTTCGGCGCCGGGACAACGGCAGCGCTGCTGTACCGCGTGGTCCACGGCGCCCCGGGCCTGGACCGGGTGCCGGCCCAAGTGCGACCGCTGATCGAGCGCTGCCTAGCCAAGGATCCCGGGCAGCGGCCCACCGCCGCCAGCCTGCTCGCGGAAGTGGGTGCCCTCCAGCCGACTGCGAGCTGGCTGCCTGAATCAATCATCCGCGCGTTCGCCAGCGATGCCGCGCAGGTACCCAGCGGGGAAAGCCTGCTACTGGCCCCGGCGGGCCATCCGCGGGCCGCCACCTCGGAAAGCATGCCGGTGCCTCCCGGCAGTACGCATCCTTCCCGAAGTACGCATCCTTCCCGAAGTACGCATCCTTCCCGAAGTACGCATCCTCCCGGGGGCGCGTATCCCCCTGGGGACGCGTATCGTCAGCCCCCGGGGGGCGGAGCTAAGCGGCCGCGGCGCCGCGGGTGGCGGCCGCTGGCGCTGGCGTGGATCGGTGGCTTCGTTGTCGCGGCCGCCGTAGCGAGTTTCGCCGTGACCGCTTTCACCGGGCACCCGCCCGCCCCGGTCCAGTCCCCGGCGGCACAGATTTCCTCATCGACGGTATCCGCGTCGGCCGGACGGACGCCCTCCGGCGTCTCTGCCTCCGGGCACGTGTCCTCCTCAGCGAGCGCATCATCGTTCCAGGGCATACCTCAGCCGGCGAGCGCAGCTGCATCCTCCGCGGTGCATTCGTCCCAGTCGCCGACCGCATTCGCATCCCCGAGGTCATCCCCGTCCGCCTCTCCGACCCGGTCCCCTTCCCCAACTCCTACCCCGACCCCCACCCCGCCGACGTCCCCGACTCCGTCCACGCCCGCGACCCCGGCCCCGTCGGCGAGCACATCGCCATCCGCATCGGGTTCTGCGTAGTGCCGCGACCGGCAACGTTCATCCACGGCCGGCGCGTCGGCGAGGGCGTCCGTCAATGAGGTGGCATTGGCCACCGCCCGCAGGACGCCACTCCCCGTGAACGGGGGGAACACCGTACCGGCATCGCCGACCAGGCACAGGCGATCGCGCGCGTAGCTGCCGCTGGATCATCCGGACGACAGGCGAGCGGCGGAAAGCCCGCGGTCAATCCACTGACAAGATCAAACTAACTG
>Ga0302235_10003196_pt1 | contig 11609 bp, 9 predicted proteins | sample II_Palsa_N3_3_FD_193577 | JGI IMG/M metagenome (GOLD analysis project Ga0302235, IMG submission 193577) | Peat permafrost microbial communities from Stordalen Mire near Abisko, Sweden - II_Palsa_N3_3 | ecosystem: Environmental > Terrestrial > Soil > Palsa > Peat permafrost | place: Sweden... | reverse complement strand
AACATATCGCCGTACTGGCCCATGAACTGGTCGAAGTCCTGCTGGGTGTGCTCGCCCCGGGTGTCGGCGTCGAGCATCTGCCGCAGGTCCGCGAGCATGTCCTTGACCCGCTGCATGGCGGCCGGGTCCGGGTTCTCGAGCGACTGCTTCATGCCCTGGAACTGGCTGTCGAGCACCTCCCGGCGGAGCAGGTCGCGGAGCTGCTCGAACTTCTCCCTGGCGGCCTGCGACTGCCAGTCGTACTCGGCCAGCTGCCGGATCGCCCGGGACGTGTCATTCGGCAGGTTGTCGAGCTCGGCCTCGCGCAGCCGGGCGTCGTCGCTCGGATCGGGGAACAGCGCGCCGCGCTCGGTCTCGAGCGCCTCGTCGAGCAGCTCCCTGGCCTGGTCGAGCATCCCGTCGAGCCGGCCGGCGTTGCGGAGCTCGCGCTGGCGCTCGCGGACCCGGCGCATCAGGTCGTCCAGGCCCTGGCGGTCCTGCCAGCCGCGGCGGAGCAGGTCACGAAGCGCGTCCCTGGTGTTGTCGCCGCCGAGGATGCGCTCGCCCATCTCGTCGAGCGCCTCCCGGACGTCATAGGGCGCCGCCAGCGGGTCCGGACCGTCGTCGTAGGGCCCGTAGAGGTAATTAGCCATGTGCCGCTCCCGAGGAACCACGCGTCCGTTCGATATGACTGCCTTTTTCTTTATGACCGGTAAGTGGAGGTTCCATCGCTGCTGTCCTTGGAAAGACGGCGGATCAGGTACAGGCCCTCAAGGACGAACTCGACCGCCGCGGCGGCCTCGCCGAACGACTCATGGCCCTCCATGCCGAGCCTGCTCATGATCTTGGCCAGGCCGGGTACCTCGCCGGTGCGGCGGAGCAGTTCGGTGCCGGAGACGAGCTCGCCCGACTCGATCGTGCCGCCGTCCTCGAACTTGGCCAGCAGCCCGGTCAGGTCGGCCCCGCCGAGCCGGGCCCGGAACGTCTCGGCGATCGCGCGGCGCAGCAGGTGGACGAGGATCTCCTCCTCCCGGCCCTCCTCGCTGACCTCGAACTCGACCTTGCCGCGGAGCGTCGGCACGATGCCGGGCAGGTCGCCGACCCGCGCGACCGGCGTTTCGTCGCGCGCTTCGGCGTTCAGCGCGGTTCGGCGGACCGCGGCCGCCGCCGCCGACTCGGCCGCCGCGATCGCGAACCGGGCCGAGACGCCCGAGCGGCCGTCGACCGCCGGGGACTCCCGCACCAGCCGGGTGAACCGCGCGATGACCTCGATCAGGTGCTCGGGCAGCTCGGCCCCCGGGTCCCTGCCGTCCCAGGAGACCTCGGCCTCCTGGGTGATCAGCGCGAGCTCATCGGTCAGCGAGAGCGGGTAGTGGGTGCGGACCTCGGCCCCGAACCGGTCCTTGAGCGGGGTGATGATCCGGCCCCGGTTGGTGTAGTCCTCCGGGTTCGCGCTCGCCACCAGCACGATGTCGAGCGGCAGCCGGAGCGAGTAGCCCCGCACCCCGATGTCGCGCTCCTCGAGCACGTTGAGCAGCGCCACCTGGATCCGCTCGGCCAGGTCGGGCAGCTCGTTGAGGCAGAACACGCCGCGGTTGGTCCGCGGCACCATGCCGAAGTGGATGGTCTCCGGGTCGCCGAGGGTCCGTCCCTCGGCCACCTTGACCGGGTCGATGTCGCCGATCAGGTCGCCGACGCTGGTGTCCGGGGTGGCGAGCTTCTCGCCGTATCGCTCGCTGCGGTGCTGCCAGACGACCTCGAGGTCGTCGCCCTGCTCGGCCGCGAGGCGGCGGCAGCGGGCGCACACGGGCGCGTACGGGTGGTCGTGGATCTCGCAGCCCGCGACCGCGGGCGTCCACTCGTCGAGCAGGGTGCCGAGCGTGCGGATAAGCCGGGTCTTGCCCTGGCCGCGCTCGCCCAGCAGGATGATGTCGTGCCCGGCGAGCAGGGCGCGCTCCACGTGCGGCAGCACGGTCTGGTCGAAGCCGACGATGCCGGGAAAGCGTTCCTGCCCGGCGCGCATCCGCGCGAGCAGGTTCTCTCTGATCTCTTGCTTGACCGTGCGATAGACGTGGCCGCTCGCCCTCAGCTGGCCCAATGTGGCCGGCCGACCGTGCGAAGCGCTTGCGCTGAGGTTCTCGCTGCTGTGCTGCACCCTTCCGACACTATGTCGGGTTACCGCGTGTTCGCATCTTGAGGGGGTCCGGGCGGGCGCTAATGTTCGCTGTTGTGGCATCTATTTCCCCGCTCGTGCAGTCCGACGACATCGTCGCGGCCCGCGAGCTGCTGAGCGACGTCGTCTCGACCACCCCCGTGCTCTACTCGCGGGTGCTGTCCGAGCTGGCGGGCGGCCCGGTCTACCTCAAATGCGAGAACCTCCAGCGCACCGGGTCGTTCAAGGTCCGCGGGGCGTACACCAGGATCGCGCGCCTGTCGGACGCGGAGCGGGCTCGCGGCGTGGTGGCCGCCAGCGCCGGGAACCACGCGCAGGGGGTGGCGTTCGCGGCCGGGCTGCTTGGCGCCTCGGCGACCGTGGTGATGCCCGAGCGGGCGCCGCTGCCCAAGGTGGCGGCGACCGTCGGCTACGGGGCGGAGGTGATCCTGCACGGGGCGTCGGTCGAGGACGCGCTGGCAGAGGCGCTGCGGTTCGCGGCCAAGACCGGCGCCGTGTTCATCCACCCGTTCGACCATCAGGACATCGTGGCTGGTCAGGGCACGCTCGGGTTCGAGATTATCGAGCAGTGCCCGCAGGTGCGGACGATCCTGATCCCGGTCGGCGGCGGCGGGCTGGCGGCGGGGGTGACGGTCGCCGTGAACTCGCTCGACCCGGAGGTCAAGATCGTCGGGGTGCAGGCGGCGGCGGTGCCGGGGATGGTCGCCTCGATGGCGGAGGGGCACCCGGTGCAGTGCGTCGGCGGGCCGACGATGGCCGACGGGATCGCGGTCCAGCGGCCCGGCGACATCCCGTTCTCGATCCTGGCCTGGGCGGCCGACCGGATCGTGACCGTGTCCGAGGCCGCGCTCGCGCGCGGCCTGCTGCTCTGCCTCGAGCGCGCTAAGCAGGTGGTGGAGCCCGCCGGGGCGGCCGGGGTGGCGGCGCTGCTGGCCGAGCCGGGCGCCTTCGAGCCGCCGATCGTGGTGGTGCTGTCCGGCGGCAACATCGACCCGCTGCTGCTGTCCAAGCTGCTGCGGCACGGGCTCTCGGCGGCCGGGCGGTTCCTCGGCTTCCGCTGCCGGGTGTCCGACTACCCGGGCTCGCTCGCCACCCTGCTCGGGCTGGTGGCCGAGCTCGGGGGGAACGTGCTCGAGGTCAGCCACGAGCGGCTGGCGCCGACGCTGCGAGTGGACGAGGTGGAGGTCGTGCTCCAGGTCGAGACGCGCGGCCCCGAGCACTGCGAGCGGGTCAAGGACGGGCTCCGGGCGGCCGGCTACGACCTGGCGTTCAGCTGACGACGCCGGTCAGCTGACGACGCCGGTTCAGCTCATGGAGGAATACCAATTTACTATGGGAAATGGCACTATCTGAGCGGCAAAATAGCTTTCATTCGGGCCTGAGGAGTGGAACGTGAGCGAGTCGACGGGCGCCGGGGCCCCGGCAGCGGCGGGCGAGGGCGGATCGGTCGGCGGCATCGGGGACGGCGGCGGGTACCTGACCCACCGGCAGGTCATGATCGTGCTGCCTGGCCTGATCCTGACGATGGTGCTGGCCATGCTCGACCAGCTCGTGGTGAGCACCGCGCTGCCGAGGATCGTCGGCGACCTGGGCGGCGTCTCGCACCTGTCCTGGGTGGTGACCGCCTACATTCTGACCTCGACGATCACCACGCCGTTCTACGGCAAGCTGGGCGACATGTACGGGCGCAAGAAGCTCTTCATCTTCGCGATCGTGCTCTTCCTGATCGGGTCGGCGCTGTCCGGCCTGTCGACGTCGATGACGATGCTGATCTCGTTCCGGGCGCTGCAGGGCCTGGGCGCGGGCGGCCTGATGGTGGGCGCGATGGCGACCCTGGGCGAGATCGTGCCGCCGCGCGAGCGCGGCAAGTACATGAGCTACTTCATGGCCGCGATGATGCTCGCCACCGTCGGCGGCCCGCTGCTCGGCGGGTGGATCACCGACGCGTTCTCCTGGCGCTGGATCTTCTACATCAACCTGCCGGTCGGCGGGGCCGCGCTGGTCTACATGTGGTTGACGCTCAAGCTGCCGGTCCGCCGGGTCGAGCGCCGGATCGACTACCTCGGCGGCGTCCTCCTGGGCGTGATCGCGACCGCGGTCATCCTGGTCGCCACCTGGGGCGGGACCGAGTACAGCTGGATCTCGGCGCCGGTCCTGGGGCTGATCGCGGTGGCGGTGGCCGCCTTCGTCTGGTTCCTGTCGGTCGAGCGCCGGGCGGCCGAGCCGATGCTGCCGCTGCACGTGTTCAAGATCAGGAACTTCAGCCTGTCGATGGCGATGGCGTTCTTCGTCGGCCTGGGGCTGTTCGGCGCGCTGACGTTCCTGCCGCTCTACCAGCAGACCGTGCAGGGCGCCAGCCCGACCGTCAGCGGACTGCTGCTGACGCCGATGATGGTCAGCTCGGCCGCGATCTCGGTGCTGGCCGGCCTGGTGGTGAGCAAGACCGGCAAGTACAAGCTGTTCCCGATCGTCGGCGGGGCGGTCATGACGGTCGCGATGTTCCTGCTGACCGGGCTCAGCGTCAGCACTTCGCGGTGGCAGCTGGGCATCGACTTCGTGATCCTCGGCCTCGGCATGGGCTGCCTGATGCAGATGGTCTCGCTCATCGCGCAGAACAGCGTCGAGCTCAGGGACATGGGCGTGGCGACCAGCGCCCGGATGTTCTTCCAGCAGATGGGCGGCTCGCTCGGGGTGGCCGCGTTCGGGGCCGTGTTCGCGAGCCGGCTGAACTCGGTGATGGCGTCGGCCGGCCGCGCGGGCGGCCAGTTCCACGTCACCGGGTCGTTCGACCCCGCCCAGGTGTCATCGCTGCCGCACGCGGTCCAGGAGATCGTGTTCCGCGCGGTCACCCACGGGGAGGACGCGGTGTTCCTGGCCGTGCTGCCGGCCTCGATCGTGGTCTTCGTGCTCGCCCTGTTCATCAAGCAGGTGCCGCTGCGCGGCCGGGCGCCGAGCGAGAGCGCGCCCGCCCCCGAGGCGGAGGCGCTCATCGGCTAGCGGCCGCCAGACAGCCGCCAGACAGACGTAAACCAGCGCAAAACGGGCGTCCGGCGGCATGCAGCCGCCGGACGCCCGTTTGCGTGGGTACTTCTAGGCGCCCGCGTAGGGAACGGCGTCGATGATCTCCACCGCGATCTGCTTGCCGTTGGGCAGCGAGTAGCTCGCCTTCTCGCCGACCTTCTTGCCGCTGATCGCCGCGCCCAGCGGGGACTTCGGCGAGTACACGTCGATTGGCGCGCCGCTCTCCTCGCGCGAGGCGAGCAGGAACGTGACCTCCTCGTCGTCGCGGACGAAGCGGACGGTCACCGTCATGCCGGGCCCGACCACGCCGTCCGTGCGCGGCGGCGTGCCGACCCGCGAGTTCTCCAGAATGTACTGGAGCTGGAGGATGCGGCCCTCCTGCTTGCCCTGCTCGTCCTTGGCCGCGTGGTAACCGCCGTTTTCGCGCAGGTCTCCCTCGTCGCGGGCAGCCTCGATCTTTTTCGCGATATCGATGCGCCCCTGCACGGAGAGATAGTCGTACTCGGCCTTAAGCCGGTCGTACGCCTCCTGGGTAAGCCAGGTGACGCTTTCATTGCGCGTCTCGGTCACGGGCACTCCTCAGTACTACGCAGGACTCATCTGGCCGCTGCGTGCTGGCCGCTGCTTTGGATGCGAGGGCTTACGTGCCTTCCGAGCAGCCAGCCGGTCTCCGGGGGTAATCTTCTGAGGCTAACAAGGTTCGGCCACTGGCGCGAACTAGTCAAGTGCTCCCAGTAGGCGGCGTGTCGGTCGAGAAAGCCTCCGACCCAGCGTTCCCGTGGGGAATGCGAATAAACCGGGTGGGTGTTCCGCTGTAGGTGTTCGGGTGTCAGTAGCAAGAGCAGACGGATGGAGACCAGGGTGTCATCCCAAGGGTCCGGGCAGGGTCAGACGGCAGACGCGAAGCTGCGGCTCATGGCGGTGCACGCGCACCCGGACGACGAGTCGAGCAAGGGCGCCGCGACGATGGCGCGGTACGTCAGGGAGGGCGTCGAGGTTCTCGTCGCCACCATGACCGGCGGCGAGCGCGGCAGCGTGCTCAACGCGGCCATGGACCGGCCCGAGGTGCTGGCCGACCTGCCCAACATCAGGCGGGCGGAGATGGCGCGGGCCAGGGAGATCCTCGGCGTCGAGCAGCGGTTCCTCGGCTTCACCGATTCCGGCCTGCCGGAGGGAGACCCGCTGCCGCCGCTGCCCGAGGGCAGCTTCGGCCTTGTCCCGCTGGCCGAGGCGGCGGCCCCGCTGGTGCGCCTGGTCCGCGAATTCCAGCCGCACGTGATCTTGACCTATGACGAGTCGGGCGGCTATCCGCACCCCGATCACATCAAGACCCACCAGGTCGCGGTGGAGGCGTTCGAGGCGGCGGCGGACCCGGACCGCTACCCGGGCCTCGGCGGGGAGCCCTGGCAGCCGTCCAAGATGTACTACTTCGTCACCTTCCATCAGGCGAAGTACGCCGCGCTGCACGAGGAACTCCTGCGCCGTGAGCTCGAGTCGCCGTACACGGAGATCTTCGCCGAATGGGAGGAGCGCGCGCGCAAGCGCCTGGAGCGCGGCCAGCGGACCCTGGAGATCACCACCCGGGTGTCGGCGGCCGACTACTTCGGCGTCCGCGACGACGCGCTGCGCGCGCACGCCACCCAGATCGACCCCAACAGCTCCTGGTTCGCGTGCCCGCGAGAGGTCGAGCGCGATGCCTGGCCGACCGAGGACTATCATCTTGCTAGGTCGCTCGTCGATACCGAGCTGCCGGAAGACGACCTTTTCGCGGGTATCCGAGAGAGTGTGACCCTGTGACGTTCCTCGCCGTGCTGGCTAGCAGCTCAAGCAACTCCACGTCGTCGATCAGCAACGTGGAGCCGGGGCTGCTCGGCTTCCTGGTGGTGGCCGCGCTCGCCGTCGCGCTCGTCTTCATCCTCCGCTCGATGAACAAGCAGCTCAAGAAGATCGGGCCGCGCCCGGAGGACCCGGAGGACCTCGCCGCCGACGAGCCCGGGCCGGATGGCGAGGCCGCGACGGCGGACCCGGCCGCGGCCGAGCGCCGCTAGTCGGCCTCGGATTCCGTCCAGGCGCGGCTCATCGCCTCGGGCAGGCCCCACCAGCCGAGCGGGGTCAGCCGATCGTCGGAGTCGATCGCGCCGAGCACGGACCACATGGCGGTCACGTTGAGTAACAGCTCCTCGATGCTCAGCTCGTCGAATTCCTCGTCCTCGTCATCCTCGAAGTCGCTCGGCCCGAAGTCGGCGTCGTCCGCGAAAAGCAGGGCCGCCTTGTCGAAGTCGTCATCGTCGTCAACCTCGATGCCGACCTCGACCTCGACGTCGGCGTAGTCGTCAGCATCGGCCTGCTCGCCCTCGACCGCGGCGACGGCAGGGGCGAACGAGAACTCGTTGTCGACCAGGGCGAGGCCGACGACCTGCTCGGGATCGAAGTCCCTGACGTACCGGGCCAGGTCGGCGGCCGAGGCGGGCGTTCCCGGCCCCCCGGTCACCAGGGCGGACATGACCGCCAGCCAGTCGAAGTGATCGAGGGCGCAGACCGCCGCGATCGCCGCCGACAGCTCGTCCGGCTCGTCGACGTCGCTCTCCTGGTCGAGGTCGTCCCCGAATTCGAGGTCCTCGTCCTCGGCCCACTCCATGGCCCGGGCGAACTCCTTGTCCTCGTCGGACAGCGGGCCGCCCTGCGGCGCCGCCACCGACGTGGCCAGCGTCAGCCACAGCTCCGCGTCGTCGGACGGCAGCGAGTCCGCGTTGCGGCCGCTGAACGAGACGAGCATCTGGCCTGGCCACCCCGGCTGGGCGATGTCACCGCGGAGCTTGGCGACGGCCGCGCGCAGGTCGGCCGCGGGCAGCGGGCGCTGGCCGGCCGCCGCGAGCATGGAGTGCAGGGCCGCCCGCGCCTCCGCGTCGGCGGCGGCCCAGTCCGCCAGGAAGGCCTCGTCCTGCTCGTCGAGCAGCACCGTCATCGGCACCCGCCCGTCCGGCAGCGGACTGGTCATCCACCGCTCCTGCAGCGTCACGTACTCCCGGCGGGCGTCCTCGTCCCCGACCGCGAGCCGGTCCGGGTCGATCTCGCCCGCCGCCAGCAGTTCCTCCAGGTGGCCCACGAGCCTGGCGTGCATCTCCTCCTGGAGCGGACTGCGGGTGGCGGGCTCGGCCCAGACGTGCAGCCCGATGATCCCGGTCGGCTCGGTCCCCGTCGCCTCGAGCCAGCCGTGCACATCCCCGAAGGTCGCGTCGTGCTCGCTGATCTTCTGCAGGATCGTCTCGGCCGACTCCCAGAACGGGGCGGACAGCGGGTTCCCGGCTGCGAGCAGCCCCCGCCTGATGGTCGGCAGCGACGCGAGCGCGTCCGCGGCCGGCACGCTGAGCAATGCGATCGCGACATCGCGCCGCCGCAGCTCGGCCACCCGACGGTGGGCGAGGTCGGCAACCCGGTCAGCTTGGAGTTCCACGCCTCGCAGCGTACGACGCTCGCGTCCCAAGGCGCACGGCCCTCCAGTCTTTCTCGTCCGACTTACCTAGGTCCTACTGAGATTTCTGTGGCTTACGGTGGCTTCTCTGGCTACGGCGCTTAAAGCTCGGCCCGGCCGCCGAGGTACGGCTTGAGCACCTCGGGCACGCGGACCTTCTGGTCGGCCGTCTGGCAGTTCTCGATAACGGCCGCGAGCAGCCGAGGGGTCGCGATCGCGGTGTTGTTCAGCGTGTAGGCGAACTTCACCGCCCCGTCCGAGTCGCGGTAGCGCACGCTCGCCCGCCTGGCCTGCCAGTCGTGCAGCGAGGAGCAGCTGTGCGTCTCGCGGAACCGGCCGAGGGAGGGGAACCAGGTGTTGACGTCGTTCATCCGGTACTTGCCCGCCCCCATGTCACCGGTCGAGCACTCGACGACCTCGTAGTGCAGGCCCAGGCCCTGCAGCAGGTGCTCGGCGACGCCAAGCAGGTCGGCGTGCCAGCGGTCGGACTCCTCGTCGTCGGCCGCGCAGATGACGAACTGCTCGACCTTCTCGAACTGGTGCACCCGGAGCAGGCCGCGCACGTCGCTCCCGGCGCTGCCCGCCTCGCGGCGGAAGCAGGGCGAGATGCCGGCGTACCGGATCGGCAGCGCCTTGGCGTCGAGGATCTCGCCGGAATGGAGGCCGACGAGGGCGACCTCGGCGGTGCCCGCGAGGAACAGGTCGTCGGCCGGGAGCGCGTAGGTCTCTTCCCGGTGGGAGGGGAACTGACCGGTGCCGATCAGCGCCTCCTCGCGGACCATGACCGGGACCGAGATCAGGGTCGACCCGGTCGAGACGAGGTGGTCGAGCGCGTAGGAGAGCAGCGCCCGCTCGAGCAGCACCATGTCGCCGGTGAGCGCGTAGGCGCGCTCGCCCGCGACCTTCCGCGCCCGCGCGAACTCGGCCCAGCCTCGGTTCTCGAGCAGCTCGACGTGATCCTTGACCTCGAAGTCGAAGGCCGGCCGCTCGCCCCATGTCCTGATCGTGACGTTGGCGGAGTCGTCGCGGCCGACCGGCGTGCCCGTCCACGGGATCGTCGGGGTGAGCAGGAGCAGGGCCTGCAGCTTCTCGTTGACCTCGGCGAGCGACTCGCGCACCTCTTTCAGGTGCATGTCCTGCTCGTCGTGCTCGGCCCGCAGCGTCACCCTGGCCGCCTCGTCGGCCCGCGCGAACTCCTTGGCGAACGCCTTTCGCCTGGTCTGCGCCTCGTCAAGCTCGCGTTGCAGTTCACGGCTGGACTGATCCAGGCTGAGCAGCTCGTCCACGTCCAGGTCGATGCCCTTAACCCGGACGGCGGCCTTCACGGCTTCCGGGTTGTCCCTGATGAATCGTCTGTCCAGCATGGTGGAAACGCTACCAGGAGTGGCGCGCCGCGCGCTTAGGACGACATGGACGCCCTACGGTGGAGCCCATGCTGGTCACCAACCATGTACTCTCCGGCGCCGCGATCGGCGCCGCCGTGCGTCGCCCGGCGCCGGCGTTCGCGCTGGCCGTCGCGTCGCATTTCGCCCTCGACGCCGCGCCGCACTGGGGCAAGTTCGGCCGCGGCCGGAAATACCTGAGGGTGGCCGTGTCCGATGGCCTGGTCGGCCTAGCGGTGATGGGGACGATGACGGCCCTGGCGCCGCGCGGCCGCCGGGCGGCGGTGCTGGCCGGCATGGCGGGGGCCGCGCTGCCCGACCTTGACAAGCCGTCGCGGCTGTTCTTCGGCCGCTCGCCGTTCCCGCCCGCGGTCGACCGCTTCCACGCGAGGATCCAGCACGAGGCCCCGCGCCGCGCGCACTACGAGGCGACAGGAGCGGTGATCTTCGCCGCTGCGGCCCTCGCGCTATTGCGCGGGCGGGAGCGCGAACGCACGACGACGTAATCGGCCAGCGGATCTACAGTGCGCTGGAGGTGGCGTATATGTCGGTGTACAAGCCGGCGATGTCGTCCTGGAGGGACGTGCTCGCGTATTCCGTGTTGTACTGCGTGAGGGTCGTGGCCTGGCTGAGCTCGGTGAGGTCCTGTGCGACCTTGGTCGCATGGGCCACTACCTGGGCAGCGTCGGGGGCGGCGGCCGCTGGCATCGAAATGGCCTGGATCTGGCTGGCGAAGACGGACACGGACAAGGCGGCCTGTCCGTCCGCTTGAGCGAGGCAGGCGACGACGTTCCGGTTGCAGGCCTGAGTTGCCGCTTGCCAGCTCGTCATGGCGGCGGTGAGCTCGTTGTTGGCGTCGTCCCAGCGGCCGATGGCGAAAAAGCGCCCGAATTGACTGGTCACGCGGTCGACTGACCAGATCTGGCACCCGACGCTGATCAGTCCGAGGGTGATGAACACGATCAGCAGGCCCTTGGCGGCCCGGGAAAGCGCCAGCCGCCAGTCGGCCGGCCCGAGCATGGCCTGCCCGCCGTCGTGCTCGGCCGGCCCGCCGTACAGCAACGAGGCCCCGGGTTCCTCGCCGAAGAGCTTCCCTGGATACGCCGGTGTGAGCAGCCCCAGGTAGCAGCAGTAGCGGGTCTGGTAGCGGAGCACGGCGGTGAACGCCAGGTGCAGCGGGGTCGGCAGCTTCCCCCTGATGAGGGTGATCAGCCATGCGATGAAGAGCGCGATCGAACTAGCGCCGGTGGTCGCCAGGCTGGACACGATGCAGGCCCACACGGCCAAGATGAGGCGGAAGAACGCCGCGGCGCGATTCAGCCGGCCTCGCTCGGGGATCGCCGCCAGCACCGGGTACCCGGGTTCCTCGTCGAACGAGAACGGCGGGTAGGCGTCGGTCAGCAGGAACAGATACCCGTTGACCCGGACGCTCCATCGCGCCCATCCGGAAAGGTACGTGACCGCGAACTCGGGCAGGCGTCCCGTGAACAGCGCCCCCCACCAGCCGACGAAGACGATCGCAAGCCCGGCTACGGCCAGGAAGGAGAGCACGAAGAGGTGCGGGATAACCAAGATCAGCCGG
>Ga0302235_10003195_pt1 | contig 11612 bp, 11 predicted proteins | sample II_Palsa_N3_3_FD_193577 | JGI IMG/M metagenome (GOLD analysis project Ga0302235, IMG submission 193577) | Peat permafrost microbial communities from Stordalen Mire near Abisko, Sweden - II_Palsa_N3_3 | ecosystem: Environmental > Terrestrial > Soil > Palsa > Peat permafrost | place: Sweden... | reverse complement strand
TGGGCCGCCGGGTAGATCAGAAGGAAGAGAATTACACGCTGGAGAACTTCCGGGCCTGGACCGACAGGTCGCGGGTCAATCTCGGCACCGACCGGCTCGACCTGGTACAGCTGCACTGCCCGCCGACGTCGGTCTTTTCTTCTGACGCCGTTTTCGACGCGCTCGACACGCTGATCGCCGAGGAAAGGATTGCCGCGTACGGGGTGAGCGTCGAAACGACCAACCAGGCGCTGGCCGCGATCGCACGCCCGGGCGTGGCGAGCGTGCAGATCATCCTCAATGCCTTCCGGCGCAAGCCGCTTGACCAAGTACTACCCGCGGCGGCCGCGGCGGGCGCCGGAATCATCGCCAGGGTCCCGCTCGCGTCCGGGCTGCTGTCCGGCCGGTACACCAGGGATACGACGTTCGCCGCCAACGACCATCGCAACTACAACGCCCGCGGCGAGGCATTCGACGTCGGGGAGACGTTCTCCGGAGTCGACTTCGAGACCGGAGTCGAGGCCGCCAGGGAGTTCGCGGCCATCACGGGCGGCCCTGGGTCCCCTTCCCAGTGGGCCCCTTCCCAGTGGGCACTGCGCTGGGTGATCCAGCAACCGGGAGTGACCACGGTAATCCCTGGTGCGCGCAGCACGGGCCAGGCCAGGCAGAACGCCGAGGCCGCGGCCCTGCCGCCGCTCTCGCAGGCTGAGCTGGAGGCGATCGAGGCCCTGTACGACAAGTACTTCCGGGCGAAGGTACACGATCGCTGGTGAACTGCAGCAACTGGGCTGGCGCGGGTGGCTCAGCAGTCGCAGCCAGATGACCCCGGGCACCTTCGGTGTGATTTTGGTGATCTGGCAAGCGGCGGCTTGCGCGGCAAATTCGGTTACTTATGAGCACGAAGTGATTACAAGGAGTAGACTACGATCAGGTCCCGCGAGGGAAGTCACTCGGTTAGAGCCGTTGCGTCCAGCGCGAGCGCAGCTGGGTCACAGCGAATCCTCAGCTCGCAGCGGCAACTTCTGATCACTTTTGGAGCATTTCCCACTAGTGGAAATGGGCCTTTTCCATCACAATTGAGTATCAAAGTAACCTCAGCGTTACACATATGGACGAACCAAGGTGGGTGACCAAACGGGGTGCTGTTGCGAGTAGGCCGGCGAAGCGGTCACCGCTCGGACCCGGGCGACCCGGAGCAGACCACGACCGCGCACCGGAGCCGCCGACGGCGGCGGTCGCCCTGGCTGTTGCGGACACCCGCCAGGGCGGCCCTGGTCGCGGTGCTCGGGTTCGGTTCGGCCATCATGGTAACCCCGGCCAGCGGCGCCGCCGGCGACATCGCGACCGGCTTTGTCCAGACGATGCGGCATCTGGGGTCGACGTCGCGGAACGGACAGGCATTCTCAGGCACTCCGGCGGTCGGGGCGTTGTTCTCCACATCCGCGGGCAAGCTGAGCCAGCACTTCTGCTCGGCGAGCGTGATCAACAGCCCGCATGGAGACCTTGTGATCACCGCCGCGCATTGCGTCACCCACACCTCGGGCACCGTGGCGTTCGTCCCTGGCTACAACAACGGCACCACGCCATACGGTGTGTGGACCGTAACCAAGGTCTACGTTGACCAGGGGTGGAACTCATCGTCAAACCCCGACGACGACTTCGCCATCCTCAGGGTCAGCCAGCGGGGCTCGACGGTGCCGATCGAGGACGTCACCGGAGCGGAGAAGCTCATCACCGGCCAGCCGTACAACCATCAGCTGGTTCAGGTGATCGGCTACCCAGACTCCTCTAACCAGCCGATCACCTGCCAGAACTGGCTCAAGGAGCCGATGACCGATCAACTCGAGTTCGACTGCGGCAGCTATACCGATGGGACGAGCGGCGGCCCGTTCCTCGCCGAGGTCGACCCGGCGACCGGCCAGGGCGCGGTGATCGGGGTCATCGGCGGGTATGAGCAGGGCGGCGATACTCCCCAGGTCTCGTACTCGGCGGTGCTCGGCGCGAACGCCGCGGTTCTGTTCAAGACGGCGGTGGCCGGAGGCTGAGCCAGGCCGGGCTTATCCGGCTTATGGGGTCGGGGCTGGCGGCGGAACGATTCGGTCGATCTCGGCTAGCTCGTCTGCGGACGGGATCCACTCCGCTGCGGCCGCATTGGCCTTGACCTGTTCGGGGGTCGTCGCACCCGCGATCACCGAGGAACAGCCTGGCTGCGCCGCGAGAGCGCCGATCGCCACGTCCAAGATCGCGACGCCGCGGGCCTGCGCCCAGGTGATCAGCGCCTCGACCCTGGCCAGCTTTTCGGAGGTAACGTAGCTTTCGCGGTCGGCCAGCCTGGTCCCCGCCGGTATCGTCTGGCCTTGCCTGACCTTGCCGGTCAGCAGGCCATTGGCGAGCGGGAAGTACGGCAGCACGCCGAGGCCGAAATGCCTGGCCGCGGGGACGACGTCGGCCTCGGCCTCGCGCTCGAGGAGCGACCAGTGATTCTGGGCCGAAACGAACGGGGTGCGCGAGTTATGCGCCGCGAGGTGCGCCGCGTCGGCCAGCTGCCAGCCGGAGAAGTTCGAATGGCCCAGATACCTGACCTTGCCCTCCGCCACCAGTTCGTGCAGCGCGGCAATCGTTTCCTCGACCGGAGTCACCGGGTCCGGGGTGTGCAGCTGGTACAGGTCGATGTGGTCGGTGCGCAGCCGCCGCAGCGACTCGGCGACCGCGCCTGATGTAGGCGCGGCCGCCTTTCGCCCCGGCCGCGGGCCCGTACCCCATGTCCGCCTTCTGGTGGCCGAACTTCGTGGCCAGCACGACCCGATCCCGGCGCCCCGCGAGAACCTCGCCGAGGGCGCTCTCCGAACCCCCGCCTCCGCCATAAGTATCCGAGGTGTCGAACAGCGTGATCCCGGCGTCGATGGCCGCGTCCACCACCGCGCGCGTCCCGTCCACGTCGAGGCGGCCGCCAAAGTTATTGCAGCCGAGCCCGACGACCGACACCTGAAGTCCCGATTCTCCGAGCGACCTGTAGTGCATGACCACCATCCTAGGGATCCGCGCCGGACAGAAGTGGCCAGGGCTAGGGCTTGCGGGCGACCAGGGCGTAGGAAAAAGAGTCCGCCGGGCGTGACGGCATCTCCGCTTCCGGTTCTGGGTGCCACTGCGGTGTCCACACCAGGCCAGGCGGGACGAGATCCAGGCCGTCCACCAGCGCCAGTACGCCATCCTGCCGGCGGACATGGGCCTGAGCCGTCGCCTCGTCATAGACCCTCGCCGCATCGTTTACCGCGGGAGTTCCATCCGCAGTGGCGTGCGAAAGAGCGAGATAGCTGCCGGATGGAAATGGCGCAAGCAGCTCTTTGATGATGCCCGCTGGGTCGTCGGCGTCGGAGATGAAGTGCACGATAGCGACGAGCAGGATGGCGACGGGTTCGGAAAAATCGATGAGCCGCCGTAGCCCGAGATCGGCCAGGATCTCAGCGGGCGCGCGCAGGTCGTGGGAGAGGATGACGGTATCCGGGACGCCGTGCAGCATATTCCGGCCGTGCGCGAGCACCACCGGATCGTTGTCGACGTAGACGATCCGAGCCGCCGGGTCAGCCTGCCTCGCCACGTCGTGCACGTTGCCCGAGGCCGGCAGACCGCTACCAATATCGATAAACTGGCGGATTCCGGCGTCGGCAGCCAGAAAATTCACCGCACGGCGCAAAAAGGTCCGGTTCCACCTAAACGCCTCGCGAATGCTCGGCAGATGGGCCGCTATTTCATCTCCCGCCTGCCTGTCAGCGGGGTAATTGTCTTTCCCGCCCAGCAGATAGTCGTAAATGCGGGCCGGACTTGGAATATCGGGTCGGAATGTCGTCCGCCAGTCACCGGCGCCCTTGGGATCCTTACCGCTCCTCAACGCCGGGCTTCCTTTCGCTGCCTGCGCGTACCCGCACTGGCCGCGGATCCGGCCTGGCCAGGCGTATCACCGCCACGGTCCGAGCCTGGTGCCTCGGGCGCCCCAGACGCTGAACCGCACACCACGGGGCTGCGGCCGCCATCCACTGCGTCCGGCACCGAGGCCGCAGGACCCAAGATCTGCCACAAGCCGACAAAAGCCTAACAGTCAAATTGGTCCAGCTGGACAGAAGTGTCCGAGACGGAGGTGTCTCGTACAGGAGGGCGAGGCAGCCAATACCGGGGGTGACATGCAATCCCATATGGGATATCCTAGCGATTACGCAAAAGGTGGATGGCAACGCTTTGCCGCGCAATTGCGCGAGACAATTCCGTAGCGGAACGGACATCCGGAGGGTGTCATGCCAGAGCCCACAGAGGGGCCAACTGTACTGCGCATCCTGCTCGGCACCCAGCTGCGGCGGCTCAGAGAGAGCCGCGGGATCACCGCGCAAGCAGCGGCCCGGGCGATCCGCGGGTCGGAGTCCAAGATCAGCCGCATCGAGCTCGGCCGTAACGCGATTCGCGAGATCGACGTGCTCGACCTGCTCACCTTCTACGGCGTCGGCGCGGTCGAGCGGGAGCAGCTGCTGACCCTGGCCGAGCAGGCCAACCGTCCCGGCTGGTGGCACAGGTACAACGACATCCTGCCCGACTGGTTCCAGTCCTACGTCGGGATGGAGGAGGCCGCGACCTCGATCCGCGTTTACGAGGCGCAGTTCATACCTGGCCTGCTGCAGACGCCGCAATACACCGCCGCCGTTCTCACATTCTGCGACATCCCGATCGGCGAAGCGGAACGGCATGTCATCATGCGCAAGGAACGGCAGCGCCGGTTCTCCGAGGGACGGCTCAGACTCTGGGCGATCGTCGAGGAGACGGCGCTGCGGCGGCCGATCGGAAGCAAAGAAATCCTGCGCGACCAGCTCCGTTACCTGCTCAGCCTCAGCAGCAGACAGAACCTTACGCTGCAGATCATTCCGGCCGACAGGGGCGGTCACGCTGTACCCAGTGGGTTCGCCATCCTGCGGTTCAACGACGCAGACCTCCCCGACGTGGCGTACCTGGAGCACCTCACCAGCGCTCTCTACTTCGACAAGAAATCCGATGTCGACCGCTATCTGCTGGCCATTGAACGGCTGAGCATCGTAAGCGCCAAGCCGAGCGAGACACCTCACATACTCACCACGATCATCAGCCAGCTAGAAAAAGAGCTCAATGAGCATCCGTAACTCCGATGCCCGCTGGCCGGATGCGCGGGAGGGCGGTGGACCCCTCAGGGGTCCACCGCCCTCTGCTTTCTCCCCCCTAACCCTTCACCTGCTGCGCCTAGGACGGACGGGGCTGGAGCGGGTGAGCCCCGTCCGTCCTCCTCCACCGGCGCCGAGGTGACGGGAAGGCCTAGGTAACGGGAAGGTCGAATTCCCCGTTCTTCGCCCCGGTAAGGAAGCACTCCCATTCGTGGCTGTTGAAGATGTGGGCCTTCTTTCCGCGATCCTTTGAGTCGCGAACCGCCACTCCCCCTTCGGGGATGTGGGCTATTTCGACGCAACCCGCGGCGCTGCTCGCGCTGCTTTTGAACCAGTGCAGCCCGGTGAGGTCGGTATCCATCGACCCTTCCTTTCCTTTGTTGTGCGGTTGATTTTTCAGGTAAGCCTTGATCAGGTGAGCTCGCGTGCCACCTGCTGGATCAGCTCGACCGACGCGGCTGGGGAAAGCGCCGTGGCGCGCATCCGGTCGAAGGCCTCGGCGCATGCACGAACCTCCCGGTCCTTTTCCAGGTAGATCATGCCGCCCAGGGCTTCGGTGTAAGCAACGTCAGAATCGGTCCGCTCGGGAAACTCCAGGATGGCGAACGGCCCGGTCAGCCCGGCGTGCGCGCCCGAGTCGAAGGAAAGGACCTGCAAAGTCACGTTCGGCCATCGGCTGGCCTGGACAAGGCGCTCGAGCTGGCGCTGCATGATCGCCGATCCGCCGATTTTCCGCCTGATCGCACCCTCGTCGAGGATGATCCAGGCGTCAAGCGGCGGATCCTGGTCGAGCGCCCGCTGCCGCTGCATGCGCAGTTCCACCACGCGCTCGAGGAGTTCCTCACTATCCCTCGGCCGCAGCTCGCGCAGCACCGTCAGGGCGTAGTCGGCGGTCTGCAGCAGCCCGTGCACCACGTCAGATTCGTAACTCCGCAGGCCGGAAGCCTCTGCCTCCAAGCCCACGTAGATGTCGAATCCGCTCGGCAGCACATCGTCGTAGATGGACCACCAGCCCTTGCGATGTCCCTCGCGGGCCATATCGACAAGGACTTTCCGCGCGACCGGGTCCTCGACCTCGTACAAACCCAGCATGGCGGTCAGGTACGCCGACTTGCACGGCGCCTTGCCCGTCTCGATCCGCGAGAGCGTCGAAGCGGCCAATTCGAGTTTCTCGGCCACCTCCTCCAGCTTGAACGAATGCGCATCTCGCAGACGCCGGAGCTCGGCACCGAGCCTGCGCCTACGAACGGTAGGACCAAGAGGCACGAGAAACTCGCCTCCTTGTGGAGCAGAGGGTTAGTACTCAGGACGATGCGGGGAACCAGGACCCACGGCCGACGACCCTATCTATGTAGCAGAGTGTAACCAGAACACTCCACATCGTCCCTGACACGCAGTACGATACAGCACTCACGCCGCGGATGAAATCCCATCCGGGATTTCAGGCGGAAAATTTCCCCTACGCACTTGCGTGAAGGCGCACGCGGCACCATTATCGTTTCTGGAATGCTAGTCCGCGTCGTCAATCATGAACGTGCAAATTAGGACATAGTGTGAAACATCAGATCGATAATGTATACATAATTCACGGCGCCTGGACACTATATGGATATCCGGATACCTGGCATTGCCTGAAGTAATTGCGGCAGCGAGACACCAGACGAATGAGGGGCCAGATGCTTTAGACGGTGCATGCAAAATAAGCAGGCCATAGTGACCGGTGTTACAAGCGTCGCACCAGGACACTAGGCAAACGTAACGGCTCAAGGTCGAGCACAGGCGAGAGCCCGGTCTCGGCAAAATGGGAGGGACTCAACATGGCAACGCCCCAAGGCAATTCCCGACGATCATGGCCTGATCCGCGGCGCAGTGAAGAGGGAATGGGGAGGTGGGTGGGGCCCCGAGGGAGGGTCGACAGCGCGCGTGCTACGATTCTCGACTCGCTGACCATCCCTGGTCGCCCGGAACAGGTCTCCGCGGCCCGTGCCTTCGTCGCGCGGACGCTCAGCGCTCACCGGCCCGGCACGGACGCCGATACGGCGACCTTACTGACCTCAGAAATTGTCACCAACGCCATCATGCACACCAAATCGGGTGTCGAGGGTGGAACCGTGGCGATCGTCGTGATCGGGATACCGCGCGGCGTCCTCGTCGAGATCATCGACGGCGGTTCGGCGGGCACGCCTATCGTCAAGGGCGATCTGTACGCGGCCGAGGGACACGGGCTGTTCCTCGTCCAGAACCTCGCCGCTCAGTGGGGATATCTCAGGGACCCGGCCGGAACCACCGTCTGGTTTCACCTGGCGGCGAATGATGAACCGCAGCAGGCTCTGAAGCAAGCAGGCCCGCATGCCGTTCCGCCGGCCATCCCGCCGGCCATCCCGCAGGCCATCCCGCAGGCCGTCCCGCAGGCCATCCCGCAGGCCGAGCGCCCGGATCAGGACCGGCCAATCCAGCCCTGGGCGGCGCCGATTCATTCCGCGACCGCGTAGGTCCGGACCCGCGGGTCCCGCCGGGTCACATGCACCGAGGCAGAATGGGCCGGATGAGCCAGGCTTCTGATGGAACCGGACCCGGGGTGATCACCCCAGACGGCTGCTCCGTCGAGTTCTACGCGCGGATAACCGCCATGGGCGAACCTGCCATCGTGTACGACGCGGTCCGGCCGGGCGCCTCCATCCTCGAGCTGGGCTCCGGCACTGGCCGGATCACCCACCCACTGGTCGCGCTCGGCCATCCGGTCGTCGCCGTCGATGAATCACCGGACATGCTGGCGTATGTGCGCGACGGGGAAACGGTGTGCTCGCGCATCGAGGATCTCGCGCTCGGCCGCCGTTTCGACGCGGTCTTGCTCGCGTCGCACCTGATAAACGCGGATACCGCGACGCGGAGCGCGTTCCTGGCCGCCTGCCGCCGTCACGTCGCCGACGACGGCTGCGTCATCATCCAGCAGTTCGCGCCTGAGTGGTTCTCAGCCGCAGCCGACGCGGAGAGCACGCGGGACGGGATCATCCTCCGGATGCGGGACGTGTCCCGCCCCGCGCCGAACCTCGTTTCGGCCACGGTGGAGTACGTGGACGGCGACCAGCGCTGGACGCAGACGTTCACGGCGACGCGCCTGGACGAGGCCGAGCTGGCGGCCGTGCTCGCCGACGCTGGACTCCGGCTGGACCGATACCTCACCGAGGACCACGCCTGGCTCCGCGTGGTGCCGGCAGGTTAGCCGCCGCTCTTGCGGCGGAACGAACGGCGGCTGGCCGCGGGGCCATGCGAGCCGTGCACCTTGCCGGTGTCCTGCGCCCCGTCCGCGTTCGCGCTGGCGTGCGTGCCGCGCTTACGGTCGAGCGCAGCACGGAACTTGCGCTTCATCTCATCGAGATCGGGATCCGCGCCAGCCCCGTGCTCGGTGCCGTGCTCAGTGCCGTGCTCATCGGGCCCGTGCTCATCGGAGGGGACGGGCGCAGCCGGCGCGTCGTCCGCCGGGGCGCCGGCGGGCCTGGTTTTATCGACAGCCATGCGGCCTCCTACGATCGGGAAGTACGTAAGACAGCCTCGCATACCCGGGCCGGATTCTTCGAGCCGCCACCCGGATGACCCCCACCGCCGGACCGGGAACCGCCGATAATGACAGCTATGACCCGGAGGAGACTCCAGAGCGGCGAGGACCGGATCGACACCGGTCACGGCTGCGCCGAGCTGCTACGGGATGCTGACCGGCGGGCGGCGTGGATGCTGCTGATCGATGGCATCCCGCAGTCGCATGTCGACCTCGACGATCCTGGGTACTTGGAGTTCGAGTACGTCAGGCGGCTGGGGCACATAATCGACGTGACGGCGCCGGAGGGTCAGCCACTGCATGTGCTCCACCTGGGCGCCGGGGCCTTGACGCTGGTCCGCTACGTGGCGGCGACCCGGCCTGGCTCCCGGCAGGTGGCCGTCGACGTGGACGAGGCCCTCTGGCGGTTCATCAAGCTCAGGCTGCCGCTGCGGACCGGCGGGCGAGCCCAGGTCCGCATCGGCGATGCCCGGGCCGTCCTGGACCGGGTGCCGGCCGGGTCCTTCGACGTGGTCATCACCGACGTTTTCGCCGGCGGCCGCACGCCAGCCCACCTGACTTCGGTGGAATTCGCGGCCGCCGCCCGCCGCGCGCTTCGCGACAGCGGGGTCTTCGCCGCCAACGTGGCCGACGGGGCGCCGTTGGCGCACGCCCGTGCGCAGGTCGCGACGGCGCGGGCGGTCTTCCCGCACGCCTGCCTTATCGCGGACGCCGCGGTCCTGCGCGGCCGGAGGTTCGGCAACCTGGTGCTGGCGGCGAGCCCCGGTGAGCTGCCGACCGATGCGCTGACCCGGCGGGCGGCCTCGGATCCGATGCCGGGGCGCGTGGTGCACGGTCAGGACCTGGTGCGCTTCGCCTCGGGCGCGAAACCGGTCACCGACGCGACCGCCCGGTCCTCGCCCGCCCCGCCGCCGGGTGCGTTCGCGTCGTTACCGGGCCTGGACCGCGGCGAGCACGCCCCGGCAGATGAGGGCGAGATCGGAATCTGAGGTCAGGTACGGCGGCATCGTGTAGATCAGGTCACGGAACGGCCGCAGCCACACGCCGGTGCGCACGGCGGCCGCCGTGGCCGCCGCCACATCGACCTCACGGTCCAGCTGTACCACGCCGACCGCACCGAGGACCCGGACGTCCGCCACCCCGGGCATGGCCCGGGCGGGCGCCAGCCCGCTTTCCAGCCCCGCGGCCAGCCGGGCGACCGAGGCCTGCCATCCGCCTGGGTACCAATCGGGGTCGGACAGCACGGCCAGCGACGCGAGCGCCAGCGCGCAGGCCAGCGGGTTGCCCATGAAGGTGGGCCCGTGCGCGAGCACGGGCACCGAGCCTGACGATATCCCCGACGCCACGGCCGGAGTGCACAGGACCGCGGCCAGTGACATGTACCCGCCGGTCAGCGCCTTCCCCACGCACATCACGTCGGGGCTGACGCCGGCCTGCCCGGCGGCGAACAGCGAGCCGCTGCGGCCGAACCCGGTGGCGATCTCATCGAAGATCAGCAGCACGCCGTGGGCCGTGCAGGCCTCGCGCAGCACCCGCAGGTAGCCGGGGTCGTGAAAACGCATCCCGCCCGCGCCCTGGATCACCGGTTCTACGATCACCGCGGCCAGCGAGTCCGCGTGCTCGGCGATCAGCGCGGTCAGCGACGCCGCGTACGCGGGGTCCACCCCCGCGGCGAAGCCGGCCGGCGGCATCGCGGCGAACACCTGGCTCGCCACCACCCCGTCCCACAGGGCGTGCATTCCGCCCTCGGGGTCACATACCGACATCGCCATAAACGTGTCGCCGTGATACCCGCCGCGCCAGGTCAGCAGCCGCCGCTTGGCCGGCCGTCCGGCCGATCGCCAGTACTGCAGGCACATCTTGACCGCGACCTCGACCGAGACAGAGCCCGAGTCGCACAGGAACACGTGCTCGAGCCCGGCCGGGGTGATCGAGACGAGCCGTTCGCACAGCCGCACCGCAGGCTCGTGGGTAAGCCCGCCGAACATCACGTGGCTCATCCGCCCCAGCTGGCGGGCCGCCGCTTCGTCTAGCGCCGGGTGCCGGTAGCCGTGGATAGCCGCCCACCACGACGACATGCCGTCGACCAGCTCGCGTACCCCGTCGACCGGGGTCGCCAGCCGCAGCCGCACCCCGGCCGCGGACTCCACGACGAGCGGCTCCATCCGCCCGGGCATAGGTCCGTAGGGATGCCAGACGTGCCTGCGGTCGGCGTCGAGAAGATCAAGGTCCTGAGGCCGAACGGACGGTGGTGACACCCTCAGCGCACCTGCCTCGCCCCGGCGCGGACCCGCTGCGCCCTCCGCGTCCGTCTCAGCGCCGACGCTCCGTCCGCGCGGAGGTGGTTTTTGCGGAGCGCCGTCCGCCCCGGGACTCACGCTTGGCCCTGACCCGCACGGACACCTGGACCGGGCTGCCCTCGAAGCCGAAGTCTTCCCGCAGCCGCCGCTCGATGAACCGGCGGTAAGCGGCCTCGAGGAAGCCCGAGGAGAATAGCACGAAGTGCGGCGGGCGGACCCCGGCCTGGGTGGCGAACAGGATCTTCGGCTGCTTGCCGCCGCGCACCGGGGGTGGCGTGGCCGCGACCAGCCCGGTGAGCCACGCGTTGAGCTGCCCGGTCGGCACCCGGGTCTCCCAGCCCTCAAGCGCCGTCTCCAGCGCGGGCACCAGCCGGTCGGTGTGCCGCCCGGTGGTCGCGGAGATGTTCACCCGCGGCGCCCAGCGCGCCGTGTACAGCTGCCTTTCGATCTCGCGCTCCAGGAAGTGCTGCCGGTCGGAATCGACCATGTCCCACTTGTTGTAGGCGATGACCAGGGCCCGGCCGGCCTCGATGACCATCGAGATGATCCGCAGGTCCTGCTCGGTGAGCGGTTCGCTCGCGTCGACCAGCACCACGGCGA
>Ga0302235_10003192_pt1 | contig 11623 bp, 13 predicted proteins | sample II_Palsa_N3_3_FD_193577 | JGI IMG/M metagenome (GOLD analysis project Ga0302235, IMG submission 193577) | Peat permafrost microbial communities from Stordalen Mire near Abisko, Sweden - II_Palsa_N3_3 | ecosystem: Environmental > Terrestrial > Soil > Palsa > Peat permafrost | place: Sweden... | reverse complement strand
GCCTGCTCGCGATAGGCGACGGCGAGCAGGCGGAGCAGCGCGTACTCCTCCAGCAGCCTGCCCTCCCAGCCGGGACCCGAATGCGGTACCGCGGCGAGCGCGCGCAGGCGCTCGGCCAGGCCAGGCGCCTGCGCGTCGACCATCCGGGCGGCGATGTCGTCCCAGTGCCGGTAGCCGGCCTGCTGGCTGGCGGCGAGGCCCTGGCGGACCTGATCGCACAGCCACCGGTCGAGTTCGGCCAGGCCGCTCGCGACCCGCGCCTCGCGTTGCGGTGTTGGCCCGCGGCGGCGGTCCCAGTGTTCGGCCACTATCGAACACTAGCGCGGCGTCAGGTCATCAGGATCGCGGCGTGGAGACCCCGGTCTCCAGGCCGAGGCGGAAACTCCGCTTCACCTCCCCGGAAATGTCGGCGATACCCGATAGTGTGTTCGCATGTCCCGATACCGGCTCCTCCCCACCCCCGCCCAGAAAGCGGTGCTGTGGGACCACTGCGCCCAGACCCGGTACGTGTGGAACCTCGCCGTCGAACAGCACTCCCACTAGCACCCCGGCCGCAAGGCCGCCCCGGGTTACCTGGAGCAGTGCCGACTCTCCCATGAGTTCTCGTCGGTTAGCCGCTCCGGCACGGACATAGCGGGCGACGTCTCGCGGTTAGATTTACTTGGGAGACGGAGGAGCATGCGACTGGTGCTTAATTTCCTAGCCACATCTACGCTAGCTATGCGCTATGGGTAGTTTTTATCGGATCGGTGAGTTCGCCGCGCAGGTCACGGCGATGAGCCAGTTCTGCCTCGCCCGGGGCTTGGCGGTGGACGAGGTGATCCAGGAGACCGGCGGCGGGATGAACCTGCGGCGCCGCAAGTTCCTGACGCTGATGGACGACATCGACCGGGGCCAGGTCGCCACCCTGGTCGTCGCGCACAAGGATCGGCTGGCCCGGTTCGGGTTCGACTACCTGGAACACGTCGCCGCCAGGGGCGGCTGCGAGATCATCGTGGCGAACCAGGAATCGCTGTCCCCCCAACAGGAACTGATCGAAGACCTGCTGGCGATCGTGCACACGTTCTCCTGCCGCCTGGACGGGCTGCGACGGTACGAGAAGACGCTGAGGGACGAGTTGCCAGGCGGCCCGTCGTGAAGGTCACCCGTATTGCGTACTCCCGGCAGCTGAACAAGGGGAAACTCGCCGAGCTGGCAGAGCAGGCCGGGCGCCTCGGGCGGGTCCGGGCGGAGGTATGGCAGCGGTACGGGTCCGTCGCCGGCGCGGGGCTGACGGACCGGCAGGTCCGAGACGCGTGGCTGGCGGACGGTCACACTGAGTTTGGGGTTCTCGCGAACGCGTGGAAGGAAACCGTCCGCGACGCGATGGCTGATATCCGGGCGTGCCGCGAGGCGGCGGCGGTCAAGGTCCGCCGCGCCATCTTCCGCCGGACCAGCGATGAGGCCGAACGGAAACGGTTGTGCGCCGCGCTGAAAGCCGGCACGTGGGCCGCCGACCCGTACCTGTCGAGGATGATGCGCAAACACTGGCGGCGCGGCCACAGCCACGTGATGAACCAGATCATTATCCGCGCCGACAACGTACGCACCTTCACCCTCGCTGAGGGCGGCGACGTGTGGCTGGCTGTCCCCGGGCTGCTTCCCCGGCAGACCGTCAAGGTCCCGTTGAACACCACCGTCGCACCGTCCGGGACCTTGCGGGTGATCCTGCGCGACAGCCGGGTCGAGGTGCACTACCAGGTCCGCGGGGCCGCGCTGAAATCCTCCAGGCGACCGCACGGTGACCGGAGCATCGGCGTGGACAAGGGTTTCACCGAGGTGCTGACCGATTCTGACGGTGACCGTCACGGCCTGGGGCTGGGTGTGCTGCTGGCGGCGGAGTCGGACCGGCTAAAGGTCAAGAACCGGCGGCGGGCGAAGATCCGCGCTGTCGCGGCCAGGGCCGCGAAACGCGGTGACAACGCGAAAGCAGACCGGATCCGCCGGAACAACCTCGGCACCGTCAAGAAAACCCGCGTGCGCCGTAGGTTCGAGGCGCTGGTGCGGACAGTCACGTACGAAGCGGTCCACGCGGTGACGGACAAGGCTGCGACGGTGGTCGCGGAGGACCTGGCCCGGCCGTTCGCCGGGCGGAACTTCGGGAAGAACATGAACCGCCGTCTCACGCTCTGGACCAAAGGGCTGACGGCGCAAGCATTGCAAAGCGTGTCGGAGCGCAGAGGTTCTGCGCTCGTGCTGGTCAACGCGGCCTACACCTCACAAACCGATCCCTCTACGGGCACCCTGGGTGTCCGGAAGGGGGACCGGCTTCACTGCCCCGGCGGGGTTGTGTGGGACGCCGACCATGCCGCTGCGATAACCATCCTGCACAGGGCAAGTGACCCCGACATCACCCTGCACACCCCGCATTGGCGGGTCAAGCAGATCCTGCAGGAACGGACCGATCGCCACCGGGCCAGACTGCCGGCCCAGGACTCCAGCCCAGCAGCCAGGGGCGGAGAGCGAAATATCCTGAAATGCTCAGCAATGAGCAATGAATAGGAAGCAGGCATGCTCATGAAGGCAGTGCGATTCGAGGAGTACGGCGGAGTTGACGTCCTGAAGGTGGCGGACGTGTCCACGCCGGAGCCAGGGCCGGGCCAGGTGCTGGTCCACGTTAAGGCGGCCGGTATCAACCCGGGCGAGGCCAAGATCCGCGATGGCTTGCTGCACTCCAGGTGGCCTGCCACGTTTCCTTCGGGTCAGGGCAGCGACCTGGCCGGCCTGGTGGCGAAGACCGGTCCCGGCGTGACCGGCTTCTCCGCCGGTGACGAAGTGATCGGCTACACGGACAACCGCGCCAGTCAGGCCGAGTACGTGGTGGTCGAGGCGCAGAACCTGACGGCCAAGCCGGCCGGCCTGCCCTGGGAGGTCGCCGGGGCGCTGTTCGTGGCCGGGGCTACCGCGTACGCTGCGGTGCGGGCGGTCACGCTGACCGAGGGCGATACCGTGGTGGTCTCCGGCGCGGCCGGCGGGGTCGGTTCCATCGCCGTCCAGCTGGCCAGGCTGGCCGGCGCGACCGTGGTCGGGCTGGCCAGCGAGGTGCACCACGACTGGCTGACCGGACACGGGGTGATCCCCGTGACCTACGGCGACGGGGTAGCCGACCGGATCCGGCAGGTCACCGGCAAGGTGGACGCGTTCATCGACACCGTCGGCGGGGACTACATCGAGCTCGCGCTCTCCCTTGGCGTGGAGCCTTCCCGGATCGACACGATCGCCAGGTTCGACGCGGTGGAGAAGTACGGGGTCAAGGCCGAGGGCAACGCGGCCGGCGCCAGCGCCAGCGTGCTGGCCGAGCTCGCCGGGCTGATCGTGGACGGCAAGCTGGAGGTCCCGATCGCCGGGACGTTCCCGCTGAGCCAGGTCCAGGAGGCCTATCGCCTGCTTGAGCAGGGCCATATCGGCGGCAAGGTCGTCCTCATTCCGTAACGGCACAGCGCGCCCACTCGGCGCCCGGCGAGCGCGTAGTGTCAGGGTATGAGCGAGATGCTGCCGTTGTTTCCGCTCGGAGCGGTGCTTTACCCTGGGATGCTCCTGCCGCTGCACATCTTCGAGGAGCGGTACCGGCAACTCGTTCGCGACCTGCTTGACGGGCCGGACCCGCGCAGGTTCGGCGTCATCGCGATCCGCAAGGGCCGCGAGACCGGCATCGACGGTGTGCACTCGCTGTACGAGGTCGGCTGCATCGCGACGCTGCGCCGTGTCGAGCAGCACGCAGACGGCCGCTTCGACCTCATCACCGTCGGCACTCAGCGGTTCAAGCTGGTCAGCCTGGACGAGACGCGGCCCTACCTCCAGGGCGAGGTCGAGGTGCTCGACGACGACGTGACCGACCAGGTCGCGGCGGCGCCTGTCGTGCGCACGGTGCAGACCGCGTTCCGCGGCTACCTGGACGCCCTGACCGAATGGGGCGGGGCCACCGTCAGGATCGAGGAACTTCCGGATGAGCCGACGCTGCTCTCGTTCATTGTCGCCGCCGCCATGATCATCGATCTGACGGAACGGCAGGGCCTGCTGGGCGAGCCCGACACGCTGCGACGGCTGAACATGCAGCGGGCCCTGCTGTCCAGGGAAACCGCCATGCTGCGGACGACCACCTCCCGGCCGGCCCCGGACCTGCGAAATACTCCGTACAACCCCAACTGAACCTGTCGAAGAAGCCGTCCCACTTAGTCGAACGGGGCAGGTGGGTAGGCGGCGATGGCGGGTAGGGGAAGGCCATGACTGAACCCGAAACCGATATCTCGCTCCGCGCGGCCCAGGTGGCGGCCGATGTCACCGAGGCGGAGCAACCGCAAGAGCGGCGCAGGCTGGTGAGCTCGTTCGCAAAGGCCGCCAGCTCGGGTGCGCGCGCGGCCGGCCGCGGCACGCGCGTGGTGCGCAAGGGCGCGGGGACGGGACGATCGGCGGTGCGGCGGCGAGCGAATGCGGGCACCGGCTACCTGGTGGCTCAGGTGATCACGATGGCGCCGCGGCTGCGGGTGCGTGACCAGGCGGCGCTGCAGGCACAGTTCCCCGGCAAGACGCCCGACGAGATCGCCGACGCGCTGATCGAGGGCGCGGCCCACGCGTCCGCCGCGGCCGGCGGAGCGGCCGGGGTGGTGTCGGTGCTGCCCGTCCTGCCCGCCTTCCCCGCCGAGGTGGTGGCGGAGACGCTGCTCGTAGTCGGGATCGAGATCAAGCTCGTGGCCGAACTCCACGAAGCGTACGGGACGCCGGCGACCGGGAAGTTCCCGGAGCGGATGAGCGCCTACGTCGCGGCGTGGGCGCACCGGCGCGGCGTTTCGATGATTCCCGGCGGGGTGATCTTCGCGGCCGGTTCCCCGCTGACGCGGCTGCTTCGCCGGCGCCTCGCCGCCCGGGCAGGCCGCAGCGCCTTCTCCCTCGGCCCGCTGCTGACCGGCGCCGCCGCAGGCGCCATCCTGAACGGCCGGGAGACCAGAAAGCTCGGCAACAACATTCGGAACGATCTTCGGCGACGTGTGCTCAGCGGACCCGAACGCCCCGGCCTTGACTAGCCCGTCCGGCCAGCACGTCCGGTAGGAGGTTGCGGTGACGCATCTCGCGTTCGAGCTCAGGACCAGTACCCCAGAACCGGTGGTCGCCAGTATCGCGAAGCGGGTCGAGGAGAGCGGTTACCGGTCTGTCTGGGTCAACCATCCTCCTGACGAGGACGGTATCGGTCAGCTGGCCAGGGTGGCCGCCGCCACGTCACGGATCACGCTCGGGACCGCGGTCATCCCGGTCAGCGCTGTTCCGCCGGAGACCATCCTGCGGCGCCTCACGGAGGCGAACGTGCCCGCGGACCGCCTTCGGCTCGGGATCGGCAGCGGCTCCGGGCCTGCGCCGCTGCGGCGGATGGCCGATGCCGTCGGCTACCTGGGACCGCGTACCCAGGCCGAAATCGTCGTCGGTGCCCTCGGGCCGCGGATGCGCGAACTCGCTGCTACCCAGGCGGATGGCGTGCTGCTCAATACGGTGACGCCGGAACTCGCCCGGGCCGCGGCGGCCGAGATCAGGGACCAGGCCCAGGCGGCCGGCCGGCCGGTGCCCGGCGTGTATGTCAACGTGCTCGTCGGGGTGGGCGCCAGCCAGATATCCGAACTTGAGGGGTCCGCCGCGTTCCTGTCCCGGCTGCCCGCTTATGCCGCGCACTTCCGCCGGACGGGCATCCGGCCAGCGCAGACGTCGATCGCGGCCGAACAGCTCAGCGACCTTCCCAGGCTGCTTGAGCAGTGGCGGGACACTGTCGACGAGGTCGTGCTCGTGCCCGTGAGCGCCAGCGAGGCGGGCCCGGCAGGTGACCTCGTCGACGCTGCCATCGCCAGCTTTTAACGTCCGGCGACGTTCTGCAGGCGTACCTCGCCGTGAGCGATGAGCCTGCCTGAGTCGTCGGTGATGTCGACCCGCCAGAGCTGCTGGGTGCGGCCCTGGCTGAGTGCGGTCGCTTCGACGTTCACCTGCCCGGCGGCCAGCGACCGCAGGAAGTGGGTGGTGTTGGTGAGCCCGACGGCGACCTGGCCCTTATCGCGCACGGCGTGGCTCGCCCCGACGCTCGCCACGCTCTCGACCGCGGTCGTGTAGACGCCACCGTGCACGATCCCCCACGGGGTATGGTGCTCCGGGCCGAGTTGCAGGTGGCCCGTGACCCGATCGGCGGTGATCTCATCAAAAACGAGGCCGGCGACCCGCAAAAAGGCACTGGCATCCTCAAGCGACGCGGCGTCAAGGCTCGGAGCGGCCGCGCTGGTCCTGCTGCCTTCAGTGTCCATCGCGGTGGTCTCCCGGTAGCTGCTGCGACCCGTTGAGCCCGGCGGCCGGGCGAGCCTGGCTGCCCGCGGCTGACTGGGCATCAAGGACGAGGCATGTCGTGGTGGCGTGCGCGTACAGAAGGCCGTCCGGGCCGGTGATCTGGCCTGACGCGGTGATGACACGCCGTCCCGCGCTTATCACCTGGCCGGTGGCCACGACGCCCGGCGTCTTGGTGGTCAGCGCCTTGACGATGTTCACCTTCAGCTCGAGGGTGGTGTACGCCTGGCCGCGGTCAAGTGAGGCGTGTACGGCACAGCCCATAGCCGAGTCCAGCAAAGTGCAGAAGACGCCGCCGTGTACCGATCCGATGGGGTTGTACAGGTGCTCGCCGACGTCCAGACCGAAAACGACGCGACCCCGTTCGACCTGGAGGATGCTCATCCCGAGCAGGGCGGCGATCGGCGGCGGCGCGATACGTCCCTCGGCGATCGCGAGCAGGAAATCCAGCCCGCTAAGGTCCCGGGCCAGCGCGGCGCCGACCAGGGGGTCCTCCCAGGTGACCTCGCGGCGGCGTACCTGTGCCGCGGCTGGCTCAGCCGCGGCGATCATGCGCCCGCCTCGGCGGGCTCAATGAGTTTTCTCACGGAACTCACTCTAGAGGGAGTGCGTTCTATGACACAACCCTCTATGCTGAGTTCGTGCAACGGACCAGCTTTGAGGACATGAACTGCTCGGTCGCTCAGTGCCTGGAACTCGTGGGGGAATGGTGGAGCCTGCTCATTGTCCGGGACGCCTTCCTCGGCGTGACGCGCTTCGATGACTTTCAGGCCCGCCTCGGCATCTCCCGCAACATCCTCACCCAGCGCCTGAACGATCTCGTCGACAACGAGATCCTCAAGCGGGTTCCCTACTCCGATCACCCGCCGCGCTCGGAATACCGGCTCACCGCCAAGGGCCGCGACCTGTGGCACGTGGTGATGGCCATGCGGCAATGGGGCGACCGATGGGCGGCGCCCGGCGGCCCGCCCGTGCAGACCAGGCACACGGCCTGCGGGCACGTCATCACGGCCGTGCCGGTCTGCTCGCATTGCGGCCAGATCCTCGACGCCCGCGCGGTGACCGCCATCCCCGGTTCCGGCGCATCGGAAGACAGCGTCGACCGCACCGCTCTAGCCGGGTCAGTACCGTAGCCGCACCATGCAGGTAACACCGCCGCCGGGCGAACCGGTACCGGATTTGCCGCCGCGCCTTCGGTGCTTAGCAGGATCACCGTCGTGTCCGGCCCGATGGCCAGCGCGGCCCGCCGGGCGCCGGCACCTTCCCCGGTCAGGGCGGCGATAGCGCCCGCCAGCGAAGCGGCCCCGCACGGACCGGCGGGTATCTCATGACCGGCCAGCTCGTGAGCCGCGGCGATGGCATCGCCATCGGAAATGGCGAGCGCGGCATCTAGGCCTTCACGCAGGTAAGGCCACGCCAGCGTGGATGGGGTCCCGCAGTTTAGCCCGGCCATGATCGTGGCGTCGGTCGGCACGCTGACCAGCTCGCCTCGGGTGAGGCCGGCCAGCACGCCGGCGGCCGACTCGGGTTCTACCGACAGCAGGGCCGGCGCTGACCGGCCAGCGCGACTGCGGTAATGCGTGATGGCCGCCTGCGCCAGTGAGCCGACTCCGACCGGGATGACAACGAGCCCGGGCCCGCCCACCCCAGCGTCCCCAAGCTGCCTGTCGATCTCGGCGAACAAGGTGGAGTAGCCCTCGACGATCCAGCCCGGCACCTGCTCGTAGCCGGGCCATGCGGTGTCCTGCACCAGCTCGGCCGACGGCTCGCGCGCCGCCACCGCCGCCTGCCGTACCGCGTCGTCGTAGGTCCCGGCGACTTCGGTCACCCGCGCCCCTTCCGCCGCGATGGCGGCGATGGCCACCGGATGCACGCCGTTTGGCACGAAGACATGGGCCCGCTGGCCGAACAGGCGTGCCATCCGGGCGACCGCACGTCCGTGATTGCCGTCGGAGGCGGTCATCAGGAGCAGGTCGGCGCCGGCCGGATGCCGCGACAGGACCTGGTGGACGGCCCAGGACGCGCCGAGCACCTTGAACGCGGCCAGGCCCATCCGGGCGGACTCATCCTTGACGAAGACCTGACCGACGCCGAGCAGAGCCGCGAGGACCGGCACCTCGATCAGCGGAGTGGGCGCGTACCCGGGAAGCCCGGCATGGAAGACCCGGACATCGACCGGGGCCGGCGCGCAGGTCCAGGCCCGGGCGGCGGGCCGGGCGAACCAGGGCAGGCGGCTCGCGGGCGGGCCGAGGGGAGTGATCACGCCACCAACCATGCCGCACGTTTGCCAGGTTGACAGGCAGCCCCTATCGTTGGCACATGCCAATGGCTAAGACCCCTGGCCTGCGCTCGTGACCGGGATGAGCCCCACGGCACAGCAACGGGAACTTGGCACCCGGCTGCGGGGACTTCGCTATGAGCGAGCCATGACCGTGGAAGATGTCGCGGAGAAACTCCTGTGTTCCGCCACCAAGATCAGCCGGCTGGAGACCGGAGCGCGTCGCCCGAGCCTGCGCGACGTCCGCGATCTGTGCGCCCTGTACGAGGTTGACGAGTCAACTTCGGCTGAGTTCATGAGCCTTGCTCGCGGGGCACGGGAGCAGGGCTGGTGGACTCAGTACGAAGACCTTAATCTGGACCCGCTTATCGGGCTGGAACAAGAGGCATCGAATATAACATGTTACTCGATGAATTACCTGCCCGGATTGCTTCAGACTGAGGATTATGCCCGCGGGATTATTACTACGGTTGCGCCGGAAATGAATCCGCATATAGTCCGGCACCGAGTCGAGGCCAGGCTGCGCCGCCAGCAGCTGCTGCAAGGAAATAAGAGACCCCGGTACCATGTGTTGCTGGATGAGTCAGTCCTCCGTCGCGGTGTCGGCGGCGCGGCGCTCATGGTGGCGCAGCTTGACAAGGTCCTAGAAGCCGTGCGCCATGACCAGGTAACCGTTCAGGTCATCCCGTTCGCCTCCGGTGCTTACCTCGCCGCCGACGGATACTTCGTGCTGCTGGAATTCGGCGCTGATTCAGGCCTCTGGCCAGTGGTATTTATCGAGGGCCTTTCGGGTAATCAATACCTTGAGCGTAAGGCCGATATTGCCCGTTATCGCGAGGCCATTGATTACCTGCGTGATTGCGCGCTGGAGTCGTCCGCCTCGGTAGACCTTGTTATCAAGGCGCGAGAAATCTATGCTGGCTAGCAGCCGCGCTTCAGCTGTATTCCTGGCAAATCAGGTACCTGAAAGGCTTCTCATGTCAAAATACATGTCCGCGCAAGAAGATCTTCACTGGCACGTCTCCCGAACTTGCGATAACGGCCAGTGCATAAGGGTCGCGCGTAAAGGAGAATCTATCCTGATAGGCAATACGAACAGTCCTGACGGGCCCGTCAGCGAGTTTACGATGGATGAATGGCGCCAGTTCCTTGCCGGTGCGAAGCTGGGCGATTTTGACGGGATCGCCTGAGGACTTCCAGCGTCGCCGTTGTCGCGGGCCAGGCAGGTCGCCGGGTCAATCGCCGCTCGCCAGACGTGCCGTATCACCTCGAGATCCGGTAACCGCCGGCTCCGGCCAGACCGACACGGAGTCCGTGTCGGTCTCCACCCAGCAGGCGGCGCCGACGCTGAGGTCGGGTACCTCGAGGGTCCGGGCCCGGAGTTCGATGCCGGAGGACAACACCACCACCACCTCGACGGTGCGGCCTAGGTCGATGACGTCGGTTACCCGGCCCCGGCCGAGGTCGACGGTCGCGCCCTGGGCGTCGGTCGGCGCTGGTCCAGGGCGGACCCGGAGGGCTTCGGGCGGCACCTGCCACAGCAGCGGAGTGCCGGCCGGCAGACCCGTAGCGAGGCCGACCGGGACGCGGTCCCCGCCGGCGAGCAGCACGCCGTCCGCCCCGGCCGCGCCCTCGAAGAGGTTGTCGATGCCGAGCAGGCGGCCGATCTCGGCCGAAGCGGGACGCTGGTACACGTCGCGGCAGCTCCCGGACTGGAGCACCCGCCCGTCCCGCACGACCATGATTTCGTCGGCCAGCATCGCCGCCTCCTCCGGATCGTGGGTGACGAGGACCGTGGACAGGTTGACCTCGCGCTGGAGGCGGCGCATCTCCCGCCGTAGCTCGGCCCGTACCGGGGCGTCCAGCGCGGAGAACGGCTCGTCGAGCAGCACCACCCGAGGATCGGTGGCGAGCGCCCGGGCCAGGCTGACCCGCTGGCGCTGCCCACCGGAGAGCTGCTCCGGCAGACGGTCGAGGAGGCCGTCGAGGTGGAGTGTCTGCAGCCACCAGGCGGCCCGGGCCGGATCCGCGTGGACGCCGAAGACCGCCTGCTGCCAGACCGTGCGTCCGGGCATCAGGCCGAAGCCCTGGGGGACGTAGCCGATCCGGCGTCGCTCGGGCGCGGTGTGGCTCACGTCGGCACCGCCGTAGGTCACGGTCCCGGCGTCCGGCCCGAGCAGCCCGGCGAGGACCCGCAGCGTGACCGACTTGCCCGAGCCTGACGGCCCGACGACCGCCAGCCGGTGGCCGCTTTCGGGGTGCGCCACCCGCAGGCGGAACGTTCCGACGGTGGCGTCGATATCGAAGCCCACCGGCGCCAGCGGCGCCGGCACGGGAGCGCGCGGCGCCGGGATCGGCCGGCGCCGGACGCGGGCCGGGCGCTTGAGGCGGCCGACGGCGACCACTAGCACGGCAACGCCGAAGGCGAGGATCGTCGGGGCCTCGGCCAGCGACAGCGGGCCGGAGGAGAACAGGTTGTCGACGTAGACCGGGAGGCTGTAAGGGTGGTAGGCGAGGACCACGGTCGTGCCGTACTCCCCGAAGGCCCGCAGCCACATGAGGATCATCCCGGTCCTGAGGCCGTCCGACGCGGCGGGCACGTCAACACGGAGGAACCGGGCCAGCGGACCGTGGCCGAGGGTGGCGGCGACGTCGCCGAGGGACGGGTCGACGGCGCGGAAGGCGCTGCGGGCCACCACGACCAGGAACGGTGCGGAGACGAACGACTGGGCGATGACGACCCCGTACATCGTCTGGGTGAGCCGCTCTCCCGACAGCTGGCCGAGGAACGAGTACGGGCCGACGATGTAGATCAGCAGGATGCCGCTGATCAGAGGCGGCACGGCCAGCGGGAGCTGGACGACCACGCTCACGGCCGAGGACAGCCACCCTCGGTGGTGAGCCAGTACGTAGGCCAGCGGGATGCCGGCCACCACCCCGATCAGCACCGAGATGGTCGCGCCCACGACCGATACCCACACGGCCGACCAGAGC
>Ga0302235_10003191_pt1 | contig 11626 bp, 16 predicted proteins | sample II_Palsa_N3_3_FD_193577 | JGI IMG/M metagenome (GOLD analysis project Ga0302235, IMG submission 193577) | Peat permafrost microbial communities from Stordalen Mire near Abisko, Sweden - II_Palsa_N3_3 | ecosystem: Environmental > Terrestrial > Soil > Palsa > Peat permafrost | place: Sweden... | reverse complement strand
TCTTGCGGCCGGCGTCGGACAGGAAGGTCCACTGCGCGCCGACTGAATCGCGGAACTCGTTGGACTTGAGGATGTTGTCGGTGGAGATGGTGACGATCTGGGTGTAGCCGACGCGGATCTTCGGGTAGTTGGCGGCCAGCTCGAGGTGCTGCTGATGGTCCTTGGGGCAGAACCCGCCGCGCGAGAGCACCAGGATCATCGGGTCGATCCCCTGCAGTTCGCTCAGCTTGCGCCGGGTCTTGGTGTGGTCGGTCAGCTCGTAGTCGGGGAAGATCCCGCCGGGGACGATGTCGGCGCGCATGGCGTGCTCCTAACTGAAGATGACGTCAGTAATGTTGACATCTCACCCAGGCGCACCGAACGGCGGATCTCGCATCCTAAATCTCAGGCCGGCCGCCACCATCCGTGACGGACCTTGACCCCCCGGCCGAGGCACTAACGCAGCGTTGAGCTCGATGTGGCGTCCGGCGTCCGCGGGATGCGGCCCATGAGGTAGAACTCATCGTTCGGCATCGTCGTGGTCAGGTGCGCCAGCCGGTTGGACATGGCGAAGAACGCGCTGATCGAGCCGACGTCCCAGATGTCGTCGTCGGTCAGGCCGTGGGCGCGCAGCGAGCCCAGGATCTCGTCGGTGAGGGTCCACGGCTCGACCGCGATCCTGACCGCGACCTCGAGGATGGCGCGCTGGCGGTCGTCCAGTTCGGCGTTGCGCCAGTCGGTGGCCACCTGGTCGGCGATCCGCGGGTTGCGGGTCCGGATGCGGGCGATCGCGCCGTGGGCCACCACGCAGTACAGGCAGTGGTTCTCCGCGCTGGTCGCCACCACGATCAGTTCCCGGTCGCCCTTGCTGAGCGCCGGGGTCTCCTTGTCCATCAGCGCGTCATGGTAGGCGAAGAACGCCCGCCACTCGGCCGGGCGCCGGGCCAGGCTCAGGAAGATGTTCGGCACGAACCCGGACTTCTCCGCCACCTCCTTGATGCGGTCGCGCAGGTCCTCGGGTATCTCCTCCAGCGGCGGCACGTCGAACATGTTCCCACCCTAAGCGCCAGGCGCCCGGCCGGGCGTGCGATCGCCGGCCACTGCGACGGGAACGGCACCCCGTACAGCCGCCCCACCCCGACGATCAGCGCGATGTCGGCCAGGCTCACCAGGACGCAGTGCGCGAGCAGCCCGGCGAAGTACCCCCAGGCCGGCAGCGGGGTGGCCCGGACCCGCTTGAGGATCCCGTTCTGCCGGCGGGCCGCGAGCTGCCCGTAACACGAGCCGAGCGCGCACAGGGCGGCGATCGTCGGCACGTAGTACTGCAGCGCCGAGAGCCCGCCGAAGTAGGAGCTCTTCCCGAGGCGGCCGAACAGCGCCCCCATGATAATCACGAACACCACCGGGAACACGAACGTGAAGACGGCGCTCTGCGCGTTACGCCAGAACGACAGCTGCTCGCAGGAGACCTGGTGGATCACCAGGGCCAGGTTGTTGCGGCGGCGCGGCGCGCGGTCGGCCGCAGCAGCAGTCATCAGGGCCTCCTATCTTTTGGGCCGAACGGCACTTCTTCACGCGTCAGCCGCAGATACACGTCCTCAAGGCTGGGCCGGTCCACGGTGAGCCCGGACAGCACCACCTCATGCCGCACGGCCCAGCCGGTCAGCCGGTGCAGTTCCGCGGTCGGCTGGGCGGTCTCGATGACCACCGAACCGTCTTTCGGTGTGCCCGGTACCGGCAGGTCGGCGAGCGCCACACCGGGCGGCAGCGTGAAGGTGATGCGCGCGTGCTCTGCGTCCACCCCCGGCCCAGGCCGGCCGGCGGCCCCTCGGCCACCACCGCGCCGTTGCTGAGCAGCACCACCCGGTCGGCGAGGGCCTGCGCCTCGGCCATGTCGTGCGTGGTCAGCAGGATCGTGGTCCCGGCCGTGCGCAGCTGCCGGACCAGGTCCCAGGCGCCGCGGCGGGCGGCCGGGTCGAATCCGGTGGTCGGCTCGTCCAGGTACAGCAGCTCCGGGTCGCCGATCAGGCCGAGGGCCAGGTCCAGGCGTCGCTTCTGGCCGCCGGACAGGGCCCGGACCTTGCGCCGCTCCAGCCCGGCGAGGCCCGCGAGGCTGATCACCGCGGGCACGGCCAGGGGAGCCCGGTAGTAGCCGGCCTGCCGGGCGATGGTCTCCCGCACGGTCAGGTACGGCTCGACCGCGATGTCCTGCAGCACCAGTCCGGTCCGCTCGCGCAGCTCGCGCCCGGCCGACTTGTCGCCCGGGTCGAGTCCGAGCACCTGCACTTCGCCGCCGTCGCGGGCACGGAACCCCTCCAGGATTTCCAGCGTCGTGGTCTTGCCCGCTCCGTTCGGCCCCAGCAGGGCGACGATCTCGCCAGGCCCGACCGAGAAGCTGACGTCGCGCACGGCCCGCACGGCCCCGTAGTTCTTGCCCAGCCCGGCCACCGTAATAGCCGGCGGCGCTTCCCACCGGGCGCCCGTCGCCGCGGCCGCGAGGACCGCTGGATTGGTTTCATGGTCCCCAGTGCAGCCCGCCAGGCGGGCCGCCGGGCAGGGCCGCCGGTAGGGTCCTGCCCCGACGATGGGATGCCGCGCCGGCCGGCCCCCGGCCCATGCGGGGAGCGTGTGGGCCCCCTACGGAACCGTCCTGGCCGCCTACGGGCCGTTCTACTACGGCTAGGACCGCCGCGCCGCGTTCGGGGCGGTAGGCGTGATGACCATCATCGCGGCCCTGGGGGCTCGCGCGCAGACGGCGTGCGGGGTCCTGGCCGGACCGCTGTTCGTGGGCGCGTTCACAGCCATCGGAGCGAAACGGGCTGGGTATGACTGGCGCGCTCATGCCGTGAGTTCGCTGGCGTGTGGTCGTGACGGCTGGCTCCAGCGCGCCAGCTTCGTTCTCACCGGCGTGCTCTGCTCCTGCGCGGCACGCGGCATCGCCCGGTGCCCCCGCCAGAGCACCGGGCCGCGGCTGATTCCAGCGCTGCTCGGGGCCGCGGGTGCCGGCCTGATCGGCTCCGGCATCTTCGTGGCCGACCCGGTCGGCGGCTTCCCGCCCGCCGCACCCGGCGAGGACGGATCCGGCCAGGGAACTGACGCCGCGGCCTCGCCCAGCCTCCAAGGCAGTCTGCACAACCTCTGTGCGATCCCGGTCTTCGCTGGCATCCCCGTCGCCGGCCTGGCCAGCGCACTGGCCGCCGCCCGGCGCCAGGACTACGGCTGGCGTGCTATTCGGCTGTCTCGAGCCTGAGCATGGCCGGCAGCTTCTTGCTGTTCGGCGCGGCGTTCGGTGAGCGTGTGCCCCGCCTGCTCCGCAAGGGAGGCATCTTCCAGCGCGTGTCGATCGCAGCCGGGTTCGGCTGGCTGTCCGCCTTGTCGCTTCGCTGCCTGTCCTCCGCTCCCCGCCCCTGAAGCGTTTGAGTTCCGCCGTTCGCATGGGCACAGAGCCGGCCCAGAGCACGCCGTCCCGGGCCAGAGGCCCTTTTCCGGTTCGCCCGATAACTACCTGCATGTACGCGGCAGATGAGGACGTTCCCGCGGGAGCGTTTTACGCAATTGCGTGCGGCGTTCCCGCGGGAACGTTCGACCTGGCTCACCGGACGGATGGCAACCTGACGAACTCGCCCTGTCTGTGGCAGATGGCCCTGTCTGCAGCCATGAGAGTGAACTCGGTCAGAATCAGACGAGGATTGCGTCGGGACGTCGGTAGCCAGGGCCGGTGCATTCCCTGGCCTGGGGCCGCGGGCACGGGCGGCGGATGACAAGACAGGCCGGCAGGGTGAAAATGAGCCGTGTGGCGCGTCTGCGGATCGATGACTGGTCGGTGACCGTGTCGCTGTCGGCAGCGGAGAAGATCCAGGCGCTGCACGGAAATGTCACGGTACCCCGGACAGCAGTGATCGGCGCACGGGCAGTCCCGGACGGGATGGCCGAGGTGCACGGCATCAGAACCGGAACCGGGCTGCCGGGCGTCATCATGGTGGGCACCGCCCGGGACGGTGACAGTGTGACCTTCGCGGTCTGCCACGGGCGCGCGCCCGCCGTGGTCCTTGACCTGGCCGGCCAGCCTTATGACCGGATAGTCGTGACCGTCGCCAACCCCGGCGAGATAGTCAGCGGCCTCCCCTGAACCGGACCGCCCGCTGCGATGGGCCGGCCCATACAGCGAACGAGCAGCCGGCTATCGCTGGCCAGGTCATGCTTAACCAGTTCCCCCGATCCTGTCCGCGGCAGAGTAGGTCGACGGTACCGGGGCTGATGGTGACACAATTGGCCGGTGGCAAGGAAGCATCCGGCCCCGGAGCGCGGTGTGGCTGGCGTGGTCAGGCGTTTCGATGCCGATGAAGGCTGGGGCGTGATCGTCGCGCCGGATGTGCCCGGTGACTGTTTTGTTCACTTCGCGAATATCGAGATGAGCGGTTACCGGGAGCTCCGCGCGGGCCAGCAGGTGCGGTTCACGTACGAGGATCCCGGCTTCCTGCAGGATGGCTGCCGTTTCCGCGTCCTTCGAGTCTGGCCAGAGAGCTGACTACGCACGGCCCTCACGCGGTATGCGGCATGTGAGCGCGCTGCTGATTGGTTCGAAGCAGGTGCAGAGGCGCCATGGAGCAGCTGCCATAACATCGGTGGATGGTGACCGAGGACGACGTTCGCCGGGTTGCGCTGTCTCTGCCCGCGGTCGTCGAGAAATCCTACAACCGGCTTGCCTCTTTCCGGGTGCGCAGCAATCTGTTCATCCGCGTGCACGAACTGCCAGACGCAGTGTTCGTGCGTTGTGCCAGCCTCGATGAGCGCAACGAACTGCTCATGGCCGAACCGGAGAAGTTCTTCATCACGCCTCACTATGACGGGTATCCCGCGATCCTCGTCCGGCTCAGCCGGGTTGACCTCGATGAGATGACCGAGCTCGTGATCGAGTCCTGGAGGATAGGATCTGCGCCCCGACCCGCTTGCTCGCCGCATACGACAGCGAGCACCCGCCCCCACCGTGACAGACAGGTGCCAGAGGCTTCGCCGCCCGGACGCCACAGTCTCACTCGCGAATCGCCATGACAGTGCGTTGCGTTATCACGGACAGCACAATAGTGCTCGGCTGTTAATCGGGTTTAAACGTCGCGCTGCTACCAGTTTACGCTTTCTCAGCCAGTCTGGCTTCAGCATCGGTGTCCGCCGGACCCTTGACTGTCGCAGCTAGGACCTGAGATCTTCACTCCTGGCTATCGGCAAGCTAGTGTCTAGATGTGCATAGTGAGCAGATAACAGTGGCGCTCCCCTCTGATGTCGCCCAAGAGTTGATTGACTCCGGTATCGCGTCCAGCGTCCCGACAACCAGGACGGGGCTTCCTCTCACGGATATCGCTGTCACTGGCCTCTCCGTCGCAACTACGGTTATAACGCTGGCTCAGGCACCGGCCGCGCTTGAAGATCTCGCCCATCGCCTAGCTGGTTGGCGTCGCCATGCGGCACTGGGTCGTGATCCCGTGATTTCAGTGGACGCATCCGGCCCAAATGGACGTGTTTCCTTGCAGCTAACCAGCACTACAAGCGTAGACGAAGTGGCCCAAGTCGTTTCCTTGGTGCTCAGACATCATGATGCGGTCGAGCCTGGCCAAGAAGCGGCCCCATCGCGCGTGGAGAATAGGCAGGATCATGGATAAGCAGGATGATCACGACGCCTTCAGTACTCGGTGGCGGCTGATGCTCATAGACGGCCATCTGCCTAATATTCTAACCGAAGTCAATGCCCAGCTGGTCGATGCCACCCCGTCGGACCGCCCATTTCTCCTGCGCTGGCAGGCTACTGCTCGCAACCACCTGGGCGAGCACATTGCGGCAATGGAATCTGCGCGCCTCGCGCTTGAAATAGGTACGGGAGATGCTGACCCACAGACGGCGGCCCTCATTTATGCCAACATCGGGACGGCGTATTTGGGACTCGGCAAACACGATAAAGCAGTTGCCAGCTTCGAGATGGCAGAACTCCTGCTGCGCGAATTGGGCGACGAGTGGATGTTGGGCGCGGTGCTCGTCAACCACGCCGCCTGTGAAATCAGCCGACACTCTAACAACGCGGGTATCGCACTACTTGACGAGGCGGCCATTTGTCAGCCCATGTCAAAAACTGATCTAAAAGAACAGTCATACAGGGCAGTGACAATAAGGATCAATCGTTCTATTGCGTTTTTTCAATCTGCGAGAACAAAGGAGTCGGTTGACGAACTATTGCGTGCCCGCCAAGAAACCTTCCCGACCGGTAATCTCAAGTTGCTCGGTTCTGTGGATTTTAATCTTGCACGGGCATACGAGCGGTTGCATCTCTACAGTTCCATGCTGGAGGCCGCGGAAAGCGCGGCCCAGATGCACCACAAAACTGGGAACATACGAGGTGCTCGCCAAGCTCGTGCTTTGGTGGCGGCCGCCCTGGCAAACCTGGGCAAGCGGCAGCGGGCGAAGGACCTAGTGGATGAATTGCTCTCTTCCGCTCAAGACGACGAAATAGAGGAAGTGCGCGCTAACCTTGCGAGCGTGGCTTGGACGTTCCGCTATCATGGTTGGGGAGATATATCTGGCATTCCTGCAGGCCGCTACGGCGGGATGCCAGACCAGAAAGTTGCGATTTTCGACCGCCTGCAGGAGCTGAGGGATCAGAATTACGCCGGTGACGCTTATTCAGAGTCGGAAGATCTTCTCGCGCAGCTGGAAGCATCTGGTGACCATCCAGCTACCCGGCTGATGGTAGAGTTTGAGCGCGCCTTGAGGAATGCGATACTCAACCCTGAGAGCTCAGAGCTGCTCTCTCCGGAGATTTCACAGGAATTGGAGGAGATAACCGGTCGCGGGATACGGAATATGGCCGCGATAGTACAGGGATTTGCGGCGGATGGGGCAGGTGCTACTGCTAAACAGCTGGAGGCCTGGCTTGAGATTCTGTGGAATAGGCTTGATTCGTGGCATGACCAGCACGACGAGGAATACAGAAGCGATTACCTATCGGGCCATGGGCACATTGAGCTGGCAACATGCCTGGACTTGGCCGTCGAGGCAGGCAGGCCGGATGTGATCATGGAAGTGATTGAGGTAGTTCGGATCGATACGTCCAGCGCAGGATCACCTCGGGCGAGCCTCGGTCTCGCGCCATATTACCAGGTTGCGAGTACCGATCTTTATTCCTCACACCGCGGTAATAGCGGTTCCGGTCTGACGCATCCAGTACGATACCTGGCTGATCCACGCCCAGTCGCAATCCGGGGGCGGTCGGCCATGGCAGAAGTTGCATCCTCGATTCAGCAGCCAGTCGATCTTGACCGACTCCGCGTCATGATGGCAGGGCCAGATTCCTTGTGGTGGTCGTGTTCCGTCCAAGATCACACGTTGTTCTGGGCGCTGCTTACTCCCGACGGCGTTCTGGGTGGGAAGCGGGAGCTGCCTGCTCCCTTTGCCGCTGCAGTTGAGGCACATCTGCGTTCGCTTCCGGTGATCCTGGAGTCCGATCTGGCGCTGTCTGGCAGCTTGGCCGCACCTGCAACGGTCCGCCTGATTGCTCTTGCGCGTTCAGCCTCTAGCGCGATGCTCAACCGCCCAGCGCTTCGAGATGCCGCCCTTGCCGCGTTGCCTTCCGATCGGCGATCATCGGTCCGCGATTACTGCGCGGGAGCCACGCAAATCGATCTAAAGGCGGCATATGAACTAATGGCGCAGGTGCTAGTGCCTGACGAACTTCGGCAGACATTGCTTACGTCTGGTAACACCTGCCGGTTGATTGCCACCCTTCCCCCTGAGTTGGCGACGCTGCCAATCAGCCTTCTTCCTGTGAGCACAGACGCCGTCGTCCTGGATCACGCCAACGTCCAGTTCAGCCCACCGGCCGGGCTAGCCGCCGGACTATCCGGACGCGCATACGCTCAAGTGCCAAGACCGCACCTCCTGGCGATAGCCGATACTGCAGGCGATCTTCCTGCGGCGTACACGCGGCCATCACCCCCGGCTACTGTGCTAACGGGCTGGTCTAGCGCCCATGAGTTCGATGAGGTGGCCACTCGCGAGCAGGTGGAGCGGCATCTCCGCTACGGGGGCTGGGTGGGCGGCTCGCCGGGGGTGTTGTCCTATACCGGCCACCTTGTGCCCGGTGATCGGGACCACCCGGGATCGGCAGCCCTGGTATGCGCGCAAGCAAACGCCGAGGGGCCACCAGACCTGCTAACAGCCAGTGAAATCCTGTCATGGCAGGATTCCTGCTTCCCGTCGCACGTCTATCTGGGCGGCTGCGAGGGCACAGGCTTTGGCACCGGCCTCGAATGGGCCAGCCTTGCCGCCGCAGCATTGTCCCGCGGTGCAGCATGCGTATTGTCCCACGCCTGGCCTATCGTCGACGGCTCCGATATGGCCAAAGTCGATACGGCCTGCATGACGATACTAACCAATGCCGGAGACGTCGGACAGATGCTAGGGGACATACAGCGATCATGGCTGGATCAATGGCGTCAGGGTAATCCCGACGCGATCCCACCCCACTTCTGGGCTGGACTGCAACTCATCGGCAGCGCGGGCCTCCCAGCGGGAGCGATATCGGGTGAATAAAGGTTCGGAGAACTCTGACCGCGGTGCGCCATCGACAAGGCTCCGTTGCCGGTTATGAGCGGTTTTTGCTCCAGGGTCCGGGGAACTTTAATCCAGTCAGGGGGCCATGAGACGCCGTATGAGCGACTTACTCTCTTCGGCATGTGAGGTAATTCGGCCGCGCGGTCCGCGTCGATCGTGGCGCACCGGATCGACCGGTCTGTATGCCTCACCAGGCGGACGTCGAGTGTCCCGAGGCCGACCATAACGGTTCGCGTGCAGTACCGGCACACGTTTACATCGCGGTCAGTGACCGCCTCGCGGCCATCGTCATCGGGCGGCACGGGCCCGTCCGTCTGGCGGTTGGGGCCGCCAGACAGAACTGCTAGCCGATGGCAGGTTACCTGGTATCCGGCGAACGCCGCGGTTAGGTGCGAGCAAGCCGGTCCGACACGAGTCGGTTGAGGCTCACATGCTGTTCGGCGGCTTCGCGGACAAGGCGACGGTGGACCTCTGGCGGGACACGCACCACGAATCTGCCTGAGTAGGTGCGTTCCGACAACGGCCCGGGGATCGGCTCGCCGGATGCAGCCAGATCGGCGAGCACGTTGCGCACGACATCGGCGAGACCCTCGAGTGCTTCAACTGGAGTGGGCGCGAGCCAGGACAGTGAGGGGAAGGGTCGACATGGTGTGGGCGAAGGCACCAACCAGCGCAGAGGAGTACCGACCGCCAGGCAGCACCAGGCAGGGATACGAACCTGCCATGGGCCCGCCAGTGACCAGTGGGCCCTCGTCCCACAAGATGCCTACCATGACCTACCAGGTGAGGGCCTCGGCGCGGAAAAGCCTCCGGCGCGCGGGTGCACCGTACGCTTCGGCCGGCAAGTGAGCAGGTGAGACAATAGTGTTCGCGGTCCCTGGTGCTGCTGGTAATCGTCGCCAGGGAGCGGACCGGGACGAGTTCAGCGATGAGTTCCAGGTCCGGCGGGCGTCAGAATCGGTACCAGGCTCAGCTCAGAAGGAGGCCCGCATGGCCGACGAAACCGTCAGCGCGACCACGATCGTCAACGCTCCGGCGGAGGCCATCTTCGCGGTCCTCGCCGACCCTGCCAGGCATGCCGCGATCGACGGCACCGGCTGGGTCCGCGAGCCCGTCGACCGCCTGCCGCTGACCGCGGCGGGGCAGGTGTTCCGGATGGGCATGTACCACGCCAGCCAGCCGGGCGGGAATTACCAGATGGCCAACCGGGTGCAGGTGTTCGACCCGCCGCACGCCATCTCCTGGGAGCCGGGCCGGGACGCCAGCGACGGCGATCTGCGGTTCGGCGGCTGGGTCTGGCGCTACGACCTGGCCCCGGCCGGACGGTCTGTAACCAAGGTCACCCTGTCCTACGACTGGTCGGCAGTCCCCGGCTTGCTCCGCCAGCGCATCGGATTCCCTCCGTTCCCTCCGGACCATCTGGGCAACTCCCTTGCCCACCTCGCCGACCTGGTCACCGCGTGACCGGGCATGCCTAGGAGCTGCCCGTGCACCCGGTGTACGTGACCTGCCCCAGATCCGGGAATCCCGGTAGCTGCGAGGTGTCCGTCCGCCCGTTCTCCTGGTAGCTGACGCTGAACTGCACCGGCAGCGGGCGCGGGCACGCCACTAGCACCCGGAAGGTGACGCTGAGCCAGGCGGTGCCGTACGGCGGGAGGACCGCCGCGCCTGCCGCGCTTCCTGCCTCTAGCTCGGCCGTCGACGTCCTGATGAAGACGATCGTGCCGCCGTCCGCTGCCTGCCAGGACGAGGAGATGGCGCCGCAGGGCACCCACTGCTGCGAGACCGGGCGCAGCCCGCCCAGCGGGAGGATGGGCCTGATCTGCCCGAGGGCGACCGCCGTCCCGGAGAGGTTAATCACCTCCACGCCGACCTGGAGCTCCCGGCCGCGCTGCACCGAGCATGCCCCGCTGGTCTGGGCCAGTCCGGAGAGCCCTGCGATGCCGAGGCTGGAGGAGTAGGCGCCGGGACCCCCTGCGAACGCGGCCGGATCCGACGGCGCGGAGCGTGCCGCGGCCGAGGGGGCGGCGCCAACGGCTGTCGTCCGCGACCGCCGGCCGGGCTGCCCCGGGTGCCGGTAGCCGAGCGCGTATCCGGCCGCCAGTCCGACGATCAGCCCGGCAATGCCAAGAATGGCCGCGCCACGCGACGGCCGCCAGCCGAGGGCGGGACGCCACCGGGGAAGCCGGGCCCACCCCGGCAGCCGCAGCGGCGCACCGCCGTGCTCCACGACGTCGTCCTCGTCGGGTCCGTACTTCCCCACGCTGTTACGGTAGCGCTCTCCGTACCCGCGATTACAGAAGCTGAAGACCACTAGGGCGCGCTGTACCCGCGGCACGGCCTGTCGCAGGTGCTCGACGACGAGCCTGATGTAACTCGACGCCCTGACTTGCTTAACCGGAACTCATTTCCGTATAATTCTGGAATGGTGTTCCGCTTAGTCCGTCTTCTGCCATCCACCGAGCCGCCATCGCGCCTCGACCACTAAAGGAGAGACCGCATGCGGTACCGCACCCTCGGCCGGACCGGCATCAAGGTCACCCCCTACGCGCTCGGCGCGATGATGTTCGGGGCCGGCGGTAACCCCGACCACGACGACTCGATCCGCATCATCCACAAGGCGCTGGATGCGGGGATCAACTTCATCGACACCGCCGACCGCTACTCCGGCGGCGAGTCCGAAGAGATCGTGGGCAAGGCGCTCAAGGGGCGCCGCGACGACGTTGTCCTGGCGACCAAGGTGCATGGCCCGATGGGTGATGACCCCAACCAGCAAGGCAACTCGCGACGCTGGATCATGACCGAGGTCGAGAACTCGCTGCGCCGCCTGCAGACCGACCACATCGACCTGTACCAGATCCACCGGCCAGACCCTGACACCGACATCGAGGAGACGCTGTCCGCGCTGTCGGACCTGGTCCACAGCGGTAAAGTCCGCGCGATCGGGTCGTCGACGACGCCCGCCTCCGACATCGTCGAAGCCCAGTGGGTGGCCGAGCGACGTGGCCTGGAACGGTTCCGCACCGAGCAGCCGCCCTACTCGATCCTC
>Ga0302235_10003189_pt1 | contig 11635 bp, 13 predicted proteins | sample II_Palsa_N3_3_FD_193577 | JGI IMG/M metagenome (GOLD analysis project Ga0302235, IMG submission 193577) | Peat permafrost microbial communities from Stordalen Mire near Abisko, Sweden - II_Palsa_N3_3 | ecosystem: Environmental > Terrestrial > Soil > Palsa > Peat permafrost | place: Sweden... | reverse complement strand
TCAGCTGATAGCCGAAGGAGCCGCTGAAGCCGTCCCGAAACCGTTCGACATCCACAAGTTCATCGCCATGATCGATCGCTACTTGCCCTTCCTCGACAACCTCTAGCCACCGACAACCCGACTCCCCCCGGGAGGGGAAGCAACGATCCACGCTCATGTTCGCCGCCCGCGCCGGCCCGGCCGTGCCTGGCGGGGCGGGGCCGGCCGTGAGTCCGCCGGTCACCGACGACAGCGTCTGGCTGCCGGAGAAGTCCACGCGCTGGTGGATCGTCTTACCCGGCGCCAGGGAGCAACGTCGCCTGCCTCACGAACTCCCATCCTATCGCCACCTTAAGTAACTGCTACAATACAAATTGTGATACTGTCCACATCGCTGGCACCGCCCGTCGACGCCGCATTCGTCGCGCTCCTTGAGTCGGTTCCTGACGCGATGGTGTGCATCGCCGCCGACGGCCGGGTCGTCCTGGTCAACGCCGAGGCGGAGCGGCTGTTCGGCTACAAGCGCGAAGAGCTTATCGGCCAGCTGGTCGAGGTCCTGGTCCCGGAGGAGTCCCGCGCGGCGCACCCGGGGGCCCGGGCCGGGTTCCTCGCTGACCCGCGGCACCGGCTGATGGGTGGGGACATGCCGTTCGCCGGCCGCCGCTACGATGCCAGTACCTTCCCGGCCGAGATCTCCTTGTCCGCAATCGACACCGGTGCGGGCATCATGGTTACCGCAGCCATCCGGGACATTACCGCGCAGCTCCGGCTGAGGGATCTTGAGCGTTCCAGTCAGAGCCTGGACAGTTTCATCTACTCGGTATCCCACGACCTGCGGGCCCCGCTCAGGGCGCTCAGCGGGTACAGCGGGGTCCTGCTCGAGGAGTACGGGGACAGTCTCGACGAGGAAGGCCGCGAGTACGCCGAGCGGATCGTCGCCGTCAGCGAGCAGATGGCGCGGCTGATCGACTATCTGATGCAGGTTTCGCGTATCTCGCGGACCGAGTTGCACCTGCAGCCGGTCGATATTGGCGAGGAAGCGGCCCGGATCGCCGCGGAGCTTCAGAGCGGGGAACCGGACCGGCCCGCCCGTTTCGTTATCGCCAGCCCCGTCCTGGCCCTGGCGGACCGCCGGCTCATCCGCACGGTCCTGGAAAGCCTGCTGGGCAACGCCTGGAAGTTCACCTCCGGCCGGGACGATACGTCGATCGAGTTCGGGACGGCACCAGGCGGGGACGCCTCCGTGTGCTATTTCGTGCGCGACAACGGCGCCGGCTTCGATCCCGAGTACGCGGGCAAGCTGTTCCAGCCGTTCCAGCGGCTGCATCCGGCCCGCGACTTCCCCGGCACCGGCACCGGCACCGGCCTGGCCACCGTGCGGCAGATCGTGGAACTCCACGGCGGGCGGACCTGGGCCGAGGGCGCCGTCGGAGCGGGCGCGACCTTCTACTTCACCCTGGACGGGAAGGAAAGCGCATGACTACACCCACTATCTTGCTGGTAGAGGACAATCCCGACGACGAGGCGCTGACGCTCCGGGCCTTTAAGAGAAGCAACATCCGCAACGAGATCATCGTGGTGCGAGACGGCGCCGAGGCCCTGGCGTACCTCTTCCCCGGCAACGGCGACGCCGCGCCGAGCCCGGCTCTGATCCTGCTCGACTTGAACCTCCCGAAGATCGGCGGGCTGGAGGTTCTGCGGACGATGCGCGCCGACGAGCGAACGGCGCTGATCCCGGTGGTCGTCCTGACCAGCTCCAAACTGGAAGAGGACATCCTGGACAGCTACCGCAACGGCGCCAACGCCTACGTGCGGAAGCCGGTCAAGTTCTCCGACTTCACCGAGGCCGTCAACGCCCTCGGCGTGTTCTGGCTGCTCATGAACGAGCCCGTACCCAGCCACGGTCCGGAAGTCGGGATAGAGATAGGACATTCATGAACGGCGAGCCTCAGCGCGACCAGCCAGAGACAGCCCTGCTTGAGACGGGCCAGCCGGAGACGGGCCAGCCGGAGACGGGCCAGCCGGAGACGGGCCAGCGGGAAACCATCAGCGTCCCGGCCCAGGCGAACGCCGTGACCGCAGGCCAGGCGGACGCACCGGGACGGCACGCCCGTATCCTGATCCTGGAGGACGAAGCCTGGGACGCCGCGCTGGCACAGCGGCTCCTGGTCGGCGCGGGCCTTGAGCTTACCGCCGTCGTCGTTGACACTAAGGCGTTGTTCATCGAGCAGCTGGCCGTCTTCCGGCCAGAGGTTATCCTGTCCGACTACCACCTGCCCGGCTTCTCCGGCCGGGAGGCTCTCAAGATCGCTCAGGAAACCGACCCGGACATACCGTTCATCATCTGGTCCGGTGTGCTCGGCGACGAAGCAGCGGTCGAGCTCATCAAGCAGGGGGCCACCGATTACGTCCTGAAGGACCGGCCCGCGCGGCTGCCCACCGTCATCCTGCGCGCGCTGGCCGAGGCCGAGCGACGGGCGCGGCTAGCCCAGCTCGAAGACCAGCTGATGCAGGCCCAGCGCCTGGCCAGCCTCGGCCAGCTCGCCGCGGCCGAAGAGGCGATGACCCACGTCCGCCGGCTCCTCAGCACCGCCCGCGGCGAGGCAACAGCCGCAGAGCCCCCGTCCTGAGGGGTCAAGGATGCGGTCGCCAGCCTGTCGCAATAAGTAATGAATAAGTAACTAATTGTGGTAGCATTAATACTACGAGGCCCGTTCACGTTGTGCACCGCTTGAAGTATCCGGGACGCTACCGGGGAGTTGCCAGGGCCTGGCGAAGTCTGGTCAGCAGTTCATGGTGGTTGGCGGAGGCCGGCCCGGTCGGACGGGTGATGCGCCTTGCGCGCGGCGGATGCTTCGCCAGGCGTACGGCCTGGTGCCGCCACCTGGCTTGGCGCGGGATGGAGAGCCATGCTGATCCAGGGCCAAGACGAGGTGCGGCTGGCGCGCGCGGACGCGTCCCCGTCGGCCGCACCCGATGGCCCGGCATCGATCAGCGAACGGGTGCCGGATGCGGTCATCGGTGTGGGGGGCCTGCTGTGCGTCGCCGTGGGCCTAGTCGTGATGGTGGCCTGGTTCGTGCGGGCCACGGTCATTTTGACCTTCGGCAGCAAGCACCCGATGTCATTCAACACTGCGCTGGTCTTCGTGGTGACCGGGGTCGCGCTCGTCGCGCTGGCCAGGAGGCGGCCCAGGGCGGTGCTGGCAGCGGGCGTTTTCGACACGGTCCTCGGCGCGGCGATACTGGCCGAATACGCCCTCGACCGCGATCTCGGCATCGATCAGCTGGTCATGAAGGCATATTTCACCGCGCCGCAGTATGTGCCCGGGCGCCCGGCGGTCAATACCGCGGTGTGCCTGACGCTGGTCGGCGCGGGCCTGCTGGCATGGGGTCCATGGCGCCGCCGCCGGCGGCCGGCCGCGCTGGCCGCGGCAGCATGTGTCATCGGCGTGATTGCGGCCATAGCGGCCTTCGGGTACGCCACAGGTAACCCCACGGCGTACGGGTGGTCGCACGTGACCGCGATGGCTTTCGTCACCGCCCTGACCATGCTCACTCTTGCACTCTGTCTGCTCACCGCCGCCTGGCGGGACTCCCGCGCGCGTCAAGCGGGCCTGCCCAGATGGCTCCCGATGCCAGCCGGTGCGCTAGTTCTCAGCCTGGCCGTATGGCTGGCCATCGCGGGCCGGGCCCTGGCCGCGGAGCGTATCTCCCAGAGCACCTTCACCAGCGCCGCCACGGCCCTCGGGTTGGTCCTGGCGGGGTCCGCGGCGCTGGTGGTCTGGCTGGCGCAGCGGGCGGAGGGGCGGCGCCTGGTGGCCGTGGCCACCGCGGCGCGGCGCGGCGAGCCGAGGCCGACAGAAAGACGCGGGAAACCGAGAACCGGCTGTTCCAGTTCCTGAACGTCATGCCGGTCGGTGTGTTCATCGCGTCGCCGGGCGGCCGACCCTACTACACCAGTGACGAGGGTGCACGCCTGCTGGGCCGGGGCGTCATACCGGGCATCGGCGGCGATGACCTGGTCGAGTCCTACGGTTTTTTCCAGGCCGGCACGAACCAGCCGTACCCGACCGAGAACCTGCCCACCGTCCGTGCCCTGCAAGGCCTCCGGTCGCACGTTGACGACGTGGAGATCCACCAGCCGGATGGTTCGGTGACACACCTCGAGGTGTGGGGGCGCCCGGTATACGGGGCGGGCGCAGAGATCGACTACGCGATCGTCGCGCTGGCTGACCTGTCCGAACGCCTGGCCAGGGATAAGATCATCGCCGGCCAGGCCGCGCTGCTCGAACTGGCCTACGACGCGATCTTCGTCCGGGACCTGGACGGTCGCATCACGTACTGGAACGCGAGCGCCGAGCACATCTACGGCTTCACCCGCGCCGAGGTGGCAGGGCAGGTAGCCCGCGACATGCTCAGCACGCAGTTCCCCGAGCCGCTGGCCAGCATCGAGGCCGGCGCGTCCGAGCGCGGCCGCTGGGACGGCGAACTTACCCACCGGTGCGCCAACGGGCAGTCCATCATCGTGGAGAGCCGCTGGGCGACCCAGCGCGGGCCTGACGGGTCGCTGCTGGGATTCATGGAGATCGACCGTGACATCACGGCCCGCAAGGACGCCGACCGCGAGGCGCTCCGGCGCACCGCGGAGATCCAGGCCCTGAACGCGAGCCTGGAACAGCGCGTGCAGGAGCGCACTGTGCACCTGGAGCGGGCCAACAAGCACCTGGCGGCCTTCACCTACTCGGTCGCCCACGACCTGCGAACCCCGCTGCGAGGGATAAGCGGGTTCGCCGAAGCCCTGGTCGAAGAGTACGGCGACCGGCTCGACGAAAAAGGACTCGGGTACACCGGGCGCATCCAGGCGGCCAGCGGGCGGATGGGCACCGTGCTCGATGACCTGCTGCACCTGTCGCAGGTGTCACGAGCCGAGATGGAGCTCCAGGACGCCGACCTGTCCGCCGAGGTCACCGTCATCTGCGACCGGCTACGCGCGCGTGACCCCGGCCGCCACGTCCGGGTGACAGTCGAGGACGGCGTCCGCGCCACGGTGGATCTCAGCTTGATCCGGACTGCCCTGGAGATGCTGCTGGACAACGCCTGGAAGTTCACCGCCGGCCGCGAGGACGCCACCATCGAGTTCGCCGCCACGCAAGTCGATGAAGCCCCCCTGGCCTGCTACGTACGCGACAACGGGGCCGGCTTCGATCCCGCCTACGCGGACAAGCTGTTCCAGCCCTTCCAGCGGCTGCACGGCGCCGGCGAGTTCCCAGGCAGCGGCATCGGCCTGGCCAGCGTCCAGCGCATCATCGACCGCCACGGCGGGCGCGTCTGGGCCGACGGCGCCGTCGGATGCGGCGCTACCTTCTACTTCACCCTCGACGCGAAGGACACCCTCATGTACGACCAGCCGGTCCGGCCGGCCGAGGGCAGCCCCGAAGCCGCACTCCCCTGGGAAGTAAACCCGGACTCCCAGCCACGCTCAGCTCTTTAATCATTACAATCAGTGCCTATGTCGACCGACGCGGCCCTGAGCTACGGCACCCTGGACACCCAGGCCAGCACGGCCGGGATCGAGAGCCAGGCCGGGGTCACCACGGCCATGTTCGAGCTGAACCGGGCCAGCTTCGAACCCCGGCCCGGCGCCGTGTCCGCCTCCTACCTGGCCAGCATGCGGTCCTACCAGACCGCCGGGCAGCGCGTCACCCTCGGCCTGGGCCTGCAGAATCCGCCGTCCTGGGTGTTCTCCCTCCCCGGCAGTAGCTACGTGGACCAGAACGGCGACGTCTCCACCGAGGCCGACTTCGTCTTCAGCCAGGCCGTCCGCTCCGCCGCCGAACGGTATCTGTCCCTGGTCGCCGCCGCCTGCCGCTGGCGGACTTCTGGGCCATCCGGCTCACCTCGGGCGGCGACGGCGAAATGCTCTACCCGCCCGGCGGCACCTACTGGGCCTTCGCCGGGCCCGCCCTGACCGGCACCGGACTGGCCGCGGGCATGACCCACAATCCCTACCCGAACTGGCGGCCCGGCCAGCCCGGCCTGCGCCCGGCCCAGATCGACCGCTGGGTCAACTGGTACGTCGGCGGCCTGGTCAACGTCACCACCTGGCAGATGCGGACCCTGTCCCGGCTCGGCTTCACCGGCTACTACCAGACCGTCACGCCGGGCTCTGGCACCCGGCCCGGTGAACTGGCGCAGGACGAGCAGCAGAACCTGGCGGACACCGAGACCACGGCCGTCGGCGCCGTCTGGGACCGCTACTACGGCATGCTCGGCGCGGCGACCAACGTGATGGCCTAAGTCTCCTCGGTCGCCGACCGCTCGGGCGACGACGACTGCGGCCAGGCCACCGACACCTTAATGCCGCTCACCTCCGACGAGATGGACTCCTGGTCAGTCACCCGGTGGATCACCCGCATCGCCCGCTCCCACGGGCTGGCCGTCGGCGGGGAGAATCCAGGCTACGGCCTGCCGGACAGCCTGAACGGCCACTACACCAACCCGTCCGCCGCGGGCATGATGGCCAGCGCGCTGCGCCAGGCCCGTTCCTGCGGATTCACCGTCTTCTACTGGGCCCACGACGTCCACCTGTGGGACGGAACGATTCCGTTTACCCAGTACGCCGCGATGATCGCCGATGAAGAGGGCGAGCGGGAGAGCGGGCACAGGCAGCAGTGTCCGTTCTGAAAAAAGATCTTTAAGGCAGAACGGGCCCTGGTACCACCGGTCCGGCACCTGACCTCGGGAGGACGACGTGACGGCCGACGGGCTGACCCGGCTGCTGGGCGACCTAGACGACACCGCCGCGGGCGTGCTGGTGATATCCCCGCATCTCGATGACGCCGTGTTGTCCTGCGGTGCGCTGCTCGCCCATCTCGCGCCCCGGCATCTGATCACCGTGGCGACCGTATTCACCGCGGCCGCGCCGCCGCCGTGGTCCCTGCCCGGGCGCAGGCAACTGCGCGAACTCGGCGGGGTCGATGCCGAGGACTTCTTCGCGCAGTGCCGGGCGGAGGACGCCGATGTGCTGGCCGGACTCGGCGCCGCAGAGGCCCACCTGGGGTTCCGGGACGCCTTGTTCCGCCGGGGCCGCAGGGGCCGGCCTACCCGACCTGTCGCTTCGATGCCGCCCGCGGCCGGGTCGCGTCCTGCGACATCGGGCTGGCCGCCGAGGTGAGCGCCCGGGTGAGCGAGATCGCCCGGCCCGGCGAGGCCGGAATGATCCTCGCCCCCCTCGGCGTCGGCCGCCACGTGGACCACCTGATTACCCGGCGGGCCGCCGGTGAGCTGGGGATGCCGATCCGGACCGTGTATTACAGCGACTTTCCCTATTCGCTGACGGCCGCGCCGGAGGTGGGCTTCGTCCGGCGCGCGGGCCTGGTCCCGCATCCTTGGCTCCTCGGGCGCGCCGAGAACGCGAGCCGGATCGCGGGATACCGGACTCAGTTCGCCGGATTGTTCCGGGACGGCACGGTGCCGACCCGGCCGGAGATCTAGTGGCTCCCCGCCAGCGACTCCACCACCGCCGTGTAACCGGACACGGTCGAATCGACGCTGAAGCGCCGGACGTCTTCGGTGTTGGCTTCGGCTATCTCGGCCCTGATCGCGGGCGGGGCCAGGTGCCGCAGCGCCGCGGCGTAGCGCGACGGGTCGAAACCGGGGACCACCACGCCGTTACGGCCGTCGGTCACGATTCCCGCACCGACGTTATCGGAGACAATGACCGGGAGCCCGGCCGCCATGGCTTCGATGATGACCAGCCCGAAGCTTTCGTCGCTGGTCGGGAAGATGAACAGGTCGGCGGCGCGGTAGACCTCGGCCATCCGGTCCGGGGGAATGATCCCGAGCCAGTCCACCCCCTCGGCCGGCTTCCCCGCCGGGACCCCGACGACCCGCAGCCGCAGCCCGGGCAGGTCGCCGCGGGCCTGCGCCACGGCGGCCATGGCCACGTCGAGGCCCTTCCGGTAGCCGGTCTGGCCCACCCAGAGCGCATTCAGCCCGGTCACCGCGGTCCGCACCCGGCCGCGGGCCGGCCGGGCCAGATGGTCCTGAATCGTGACGTCCAGGGAGTTATCGATGATGGCGACGGGGGCTTTGAGGCCATACAGGGAGCGCAGGCACTCCTCCACCTGCTCGTGCACGGCGACATGTGCGTCCGCGACCAGGGCGTGCCGTTCCCCGGTCGTGCGCAGCCAGGCCAGTGCCCACGCGAGCGGGTGACCGGGGCGGCGCAGGACCAGGTGCGGCACCGGGCCGGCCCCGTGCCAGACGGCGATCAGCGGCGGCGCGCCTTGCCGCTTGCGCAGCCAGCGGATCCCCCACAGGCACTCCGGGCAGTGCACGAAGATGAGATCCGCGGTGCTCCCGCGCAGCTTCCATCCGAGCCGGAAAGCGGCCAGGATGTCGGAGAACCCGTCCATCCCCTCGATCCGGCTGCCCGCCTTGAACGCCGAGACGACGTCCACCCGCCACGCGGGACGAACCCGGGCCAGTTCCCGCACCACTCCCGCGACGACACGCTCCACCCCGCCGATCTCGGTGGGAGCGCGCTTGGTGGCCATGGCTATGACGAGCGGCCGGTCTGACAGGTCCTTGTCCTTGGCCTCGGCTTGGTCCTTGTCCTCGGCTTGGTCCTGGGTGGGGTCGGTGGGCTGGGGTGTCATTGTGCCGCTCCTTCGTGTGGGCCGGCCGTTGTGCGTGCCGGTTTGGGTGCGCCGGGTCACCATGGCTCGAGCCTGGCCGCGGCGTAGGGATTGCCTGATGGTTTGCGGGCCCTGGGGCTGGCTTGATGAAGGGCCGAGTTCAGCTGGTCCAGGGCCAGTCGCTGGCGCGCGTCCAGCGAACGGAGCCCGGTCGGGGTGATCTGGCTGACCACCGCGGCCCAGGTCTGGCCGCGCAGCATGAGCAGCATGGCCACGGTGGTCACGGCCTGCGGGCCGCCCGTGTCGTCGTGCAGGTATACCCAGTCGCCCCGCTCGGTGTAGCGGCGCATGAAGCCGGCCAGGGGACGCAGCTGGGTCCAGGTCGGAGCCGCGCCCACGGGCATCGCCAGGTACAGATAGGCCTGGTGCAGGCTCGCCGTCGTCACCTGCTCGGCAACACTGGGCGACCCCACGTTGACGACCGCGTCGACACCGAAGTCGGCCGCGAAGTCCTCGAGATCGGTGTCGGCCGGAGCCGCCCCGATTATGAGGCCTGAGGTCACCACACGATCGGGCAAAGTGAGCGAAACGGTGCTGATCGCCTTATTCGCGATGAGGATTTTCCCGAGGCCGAGCGCCAGGATCAGCGCGAGCGCGAGCGCGTACCTGCGAATCAGGATCCGGCGCGGGAGGCGGCCGCCCGCGCCGATCGCCGGATTCACCCGGACCGGCGCCGGGCCGACGTCAGGCACTGTTCTCACTCCCCGTCACCCCCGCGGGCTACGCTGGCCAGCAACGACAGGGTGCGCTCGGCTGACCGCGCCCAGGTGTGCCTGGCGGCGACGGCCTGCCCGCGCTCGCGCAGCTCTCGCCCGGCGTCAGGGTCGGCAAGCACCTGGTCGAGCGCCTGGACCCAGGCCGCGGTCGTCCGGGCGGGCACGATGAGCGAAGCGCCGGCCGCGACCTCCCGCACCGCCTCGGCGTCGCTCGCCACTACGGCGAGCCCCGCCGCCATGGCCTCGAGGACCGGCATCCCGAAGCCCTCGGCCAGCGAGGGATAGGCGAACACGGCCGCATTCGCGTACAGGTCAAGCAGCTCGGTGTCCCCCACGCTGGCATAGCGGTACACGACATCGGAGACGCCGAGAGCCGTCACGAGCTTTCCTAGCTGGTCGGGAAACCGGGGATCGGGCTGACCGACGAGCACGAGCCCGAGATCCGGGTGACCGGCTCGCAGCGCCGACATGGCTTCCACCAGGACACGCTGGTTCTTGTGCGGCCGCTGCGCGCCCACGTGCAGGATGTAGCGATCGGGAAGGCTAAGTCGTGACGGCCGGGACCTGCCTCGCAGCGAGAAGAACTGCGTGCCCACACCGTGCGGCAGGACGGCCTCGTCCGCGACTTCGGCGCCGTAGAAGCGGCGGATGTCGCGCCGGGCGGCCTGGGACGGGGTCGCGAGCGCGGCGGCGGAACGGATGGCGATCCGGGTCGCCGCGCGGTACGCCAGCGAGAAGGCGGACGGCCCCTGGGCGGCGGCGTCCCGCTCGAACACGCAGTCATGGATCACCGAGACGACGGGGACCCGGGCGGCCAGGGCGGGCGTGCTGAGGTGGTACGGGATGAAAACCACATCGGGCCGCGCGCGCAGCGCGGCTCGCCCGAGCACCCACTGGGACCGCAGCGACGCCACCGGCACGCGGGAGGGCACCGCCCGGACTCCTGGCCGGGTCATCAGCCCGCCCACGTCGAGCCGGCCGATTTCCGGGCTGTACAGGACGACAAGCTCCGCCTCGGCCAGGCTCAGCTCGCGCAGCAGCTCATAGGTGTACCTGCCGATGCCGTGGTAGCGGTCCTGCATGACCCGGCCGTCCACCAGGATGCGCAGCGCGCCGGTCACCGGGTACCTCCCGGGTGCGGCGGCCCGCCCGGGTACTGCGGCCCGCCCGGGCGCGGCGGCCCGCCCGCCGTGGCCCGGCGCCTGCGCCGGGCCACCAGGACGACCACGGTCCCGTAGAGGAGCAGCGCCGCGCCGAGATCAAGCGCGAACGGCACCGCCGTGGTCGGCTGCGGAGGTCCTTCGGGAAACGGGTTAGGGATCGGCGGCGGCGATTGGGGGACACGGGGCGAGCCGGGCACGGTCAGCACCCTGGCGGCCAGGGCGGTGCGGGTGATCGCCATCGCGTGAGCGCTTCCGCCCCGGCTGGGCGCCTCGAGGACGACGTCGGCGAAGGCCTGAGCGACGCGGCCGCCTGGCAGTGTGACCGCCGGCCCGAGCGGTGCACCGAACCGGCTGACCGCGGCCTTGTAATGGGCTGGGCTGTCCGGCTCGCCGTCCAGGTAGGCGCGTGTTATCGACGGGTTCGTCAGCCAGCCGCGCCGCTGCGCCGCCGTAGCGCTCCCCTCGACCGGGGGCAGGCCCGCCCGGCGGTAGGCGGCGGGCGCACGCTCGGCCAGCATCGTCACGATGGGCAGGGCGCGGACGGCCGGGAGGGCCGCCGCCCGTCCAGCCGCGAGGGTGGGCGTCCGTCCGGCCGGCCGGGGGGGCACCGAGGCCACGAGCACCGCGCTGTCAAGGAGTTGGGTGTACTTACCCCGGCCCGCCGCGGTGACCTGGCTCAGCGGATCGCCGAGCACGCCCTTTCCACCGCGGGCCTGATAGGCCGAGTAAAACGAACCATGCGGCCCGTCGGTCACGGTGTACCCGCCGCAGTCCGAACCGACCGTGTTGACGTACTGGCCGCCCGCGATGTCGACCACATCCGCCACCGGGTCATACACGCTGGCCGGCACGTACCAGAGCTGTACCGTCTTGTAGACCGCGCTGGGAAAGTCGGCCATCCGCCTGCCGTGGCTGGTGATCCAGCTGGCCAGGGCCGGGCTCATGTCGCCGTCATCCTCGGCGGCGTCGTTGGGCGAGAGGATGAAATAGTGCACGCCGTCAGCGAGCGCGGCGGGCCCGACCGAGAAGTACGTAAAGCTGCGGCCGTTCAGCAGGTAGGAGTACTTCTCTTCGTCGC
>Ga0302235_10003186_pt1 | contig 11637 bp, 10 predicted proteins | sample II_Palsa_N3_3_FD_193577 | JGI IMG/M metagenome (GOLD analysis project Ga0302235, IMG submission 193577) | Peat permafrost microbial communities from Stordalen Mire near Abisko, Sweden - II_Palsa_N3_3 | ecosystem: Environmental > Terrestrial > Soil > Palsa > Peat permafrost | place: Sweden... | reverse complement strand
GATTCGAGACCGACGCTCGGTGGACGTGGCCGAGCCGTCGGACTCGCGTCTCGGGGGCGATGGCTGGCGTTCAGGTGCTCGTCTCGTATTCGTCTCGGCGGCGCCACCATGCCCCGGTCTCGTTGCGACCTTGTGGCGCCCGGTCCAGCCACTGGTACATGCCCCAGAGCCCGTCGAGGCCGCGGGCATAGGTCGAGTAGGTGTGATGGACGACGCCGCCCGCTAAGGCGAAGGCGCTCATGCCGGGCTGCTCGCGGACGTAGGTGGCGGTGTCGGTGCCGCACATGGTGGCGTGCTCTGAAGTGCCGCCCTCCCGGATCCATGTGGTGTCCTTCGGGCGGAAGTTGTAGTCGATGCTCCCCGATCGCTGCTGCTCTTCGGTGAACGAGGTGCTGAAGTCGAAGTTGAAGTCGCTGTCCAGCGATGAGGCCCACGGGAACGTCCAGGCCATGCGGCGCTTGTACGCCTGAAGCGCGGCGATCGGGGCACGAGACACCGCGACGATCGCGACGTCGTGGTGCTCCAGGTGGACGGCGAAACCGTTGAAGCCGTCGGCGATCGCCGAGCACGACGGGCAGCCCCCCGTGTACTCGGGTCCGAACATGAAGTGGTAGACGAGGAGCTGCGTGCGCCCGCCGAACAGATCGGCAAGCGACGCGGTGCCGGCCTCGGTCTCGAACCGATAGTCCTTCTCGACGGGGACCCAGGGCAGCAGCTGGCGCTGCCGGGTCACCTCGTCGCTATGGCGGGTCAGCTCCTTCTCGGCCGCGAGCAACTGCCGGCGGGCGGCGAGCCACTGCTCGTGACTGGCGATCGTATGCGTGCTCATGTCTCTCCTCGTGGGTTCAGGTTGCGGCGATGGCGAGGCCGAAGGCCATCTGCGGCATCGACATCGACATCGACGCGGCGGTCATTCCCATGCCGGTCATCGCGTCAGCCCGACCCTGGACGGGGAGTTCAGTTGCAGGTCCGGGAGCGTGTTGCCCGTCTCCAGCAAGGTCTTGAGGTTGGCCATGACGCGCGGCCAGCCTTCACTGATCAGCGAGCCGGTGAGGCCGCCGGGGTCGAGGTCGTCGTGGATCACCGTCAGCTTGACCTGCTCGCCAAGCGGCTCGATCTCGAACGTGACCTTCGAGCGGGGCTCGGCGGTCAGCCGGTCGCGAGCGTCGTCGGTGAGATCGAGCGACTCCGCCCATTCCCGCGTGAACGTGTGCCACGTGTAGGAGAGTCGGCGGTAGGGCTCTGACGCGACGACGATCTGCTCGGGGTCGGCGATGGTCAGGCCGCGCGTGCGCCAGGTCAGGGCCGAGCCGGGTGTCCAATCGCCATCGAACGTGATCGCCCAGTAGCGCTCGGTGAAAGCCGGCTCGGTGAGCGCCTGCCAGAGCCGTTCGGGCGTCGTCCGGATGTAGGTCGTGTAGACGAACGAGGGCTTCTCCACGGGGGTGTCCTCCAGTGCTCTCTTGAGATCGGCGAGCGCGTACACGCGGTCTTGCTCGTACCGTGTGATCCAGCGTTCGGCGATCTCGTTGATGGGCGCCGCGTTCAGGTAGTGATGCTTCTCCCGGCCGCGGCGAATGGTCGTGACGAGATTGGCCGCCTCCAGCACGGCGAGGTGCTTGCTCACCGACTGGCGAGCCATGTCCAGCCTCGAGCCCAGCTCGCGCAGCGTCTGGCCGTTGCGCTCGTTGAGACTGTCGAGCAGCAGCCGCCGGCTCGGATCAGCCAGCGCCCTGAAGACGTCATCGATGTCCAAATAGGCAGCCATCTGGCTGCCTATCTAAGCAGCCAGGCGGTTGCCTGTCAACGCCTTATCTCGCTCCGAGGCATCTCGCCCGCGACTCCCTCTCCTGGGGCGGAGGGTCTGGCTCAGCTCAGCGCGGCGCCGGGAAAGCCCCGAGCGGGATGGAGTTCGTAGCGGAAGATGCCCGCTTGAATGCCGGGGTCGCCCTCGAGAATCGCGGTGACTCGATCGGTATCGCCGGCGAAGACGCCGACGCCGGCCAGACCGGTGTCGTCTGAGAGGGGGAGGACGATCAGCAACTCGCCGGCCTCGACGAGCGCCATGTTGCGCCGCCCGTGTTCCCAGATGATCGCGTCGACGTCCGGTCGGACGCATTTGTCGGTGGCGTGCAGCAACATCACGGTGTAGGGCTTGGTTTGGCTGAGCCGCGCCTGCATGGTCTCGTCGCTGATCGTCGGTAGCTGGTCGGCGCGGTCGCTGTCCGCGTAGGCTGCGAAGCCGTCAAGGCTCCAGCCGCTGCCGACAGCGTCGCGCATGGTCTCCCAGCCTGGGCCATGGCGATCGAGGTTGCGGTGGGTGAGCTGGACGCGGGTCAAGCCGTCCGTCAGCGCATCGAAGGTGATCTCAACCTCGCTGCAGCGCTCAGGGTTGGTCTCGATCTGCCACTGCACGTTGATGTCCCAGCTGAAGACGACTCGGTGCGGTGGGTCGTAGGCCAGCACACGTGCCCACCGGCATTCGCTGCCGTCGGTGCCGCGGTCGATGATCTGCCCGCCGACGAATGGTTCGAATTCCATCTCGGCCAGCGGTGCTTGGAGGATGTGCTTGTCCGCGTCCCACCAGGCGCCGATCTCGGCGGTGAACAGGTGAAACGCTCGGCTTGGCGGAACGCTCACGTCAACTGACGTGCGAACGGAGGTGTCATCAACGAGTTGGGTCATCGGCGTTTGGGTCCTTTCTGTGGTCGGAGTCCGCGAGCTCGCGAAAGGTCTCGAGTGATCGATTCCAGAACGATTCGAAATAGGCGCGCAGAATGGCCAGCGCGTCCGGGTCGACCTGGTAGATCCGCCGGGTTCCGGCGGCGTGATCGGTGACCAGATGCGCCCGCTTGAGCACTTGAAGATGCTGCGAGACCGCGGAGCGGCTGATGGGCATGTCCTGCGCCAGCTCGGTCACGGCCGACGGCCGTTCCACGAGTCGCTCGACGATCTCACGCCGCACTGGCTCGGCGAGCGCCTCGAGCATATGATCTGCGTTAGCCATAGCTAACGTTAGTCTACGCTAACGCTCCGCGGCGGGAGCCCATGCGTGGGTGGCGTTCAATCCGGAGCGGCTCGGCCCCAGCACGGCCTTACCGGGCGGCTAGGCTTCGGTTCCGGCGTGAACGCTCGCACGGTCATCGCGCTCGTCCTCGCGGTAGCGTCGACTACCCTGACCAACGTCGCGTATCTGCGCGAGCACGACGCGGCCGCCTCGCTGCCGTGCCTTTCCATGCGCCGGCCCTTTCACTCGCTGAGGCTGTTGCTCAGCGATAGGAGCTGGCTGTCCGGCTTCGCGATGGAGACGAGTGGCTTCGCGCTCTACGCCGCGGCGCTGGCGCTGGCGTCCCTCGCGCTTGTGCAGAGCATCACGGCCGGGGGAATCGGTGTGCTCGCCTACGTGTCGGCTCGCGTGAGCGGCCGGAGGCTCGGCAGGCGCCGGCTGACTGGTGTGAGCCTGTCCATCCTCGGACTCGCGGCCCTCGCCGTGTCGCTGGCCAGGAGCAGCGGCGAGGGAGGAACCGGTTCGACCAGCGCGATTCTCGTGTGGCTGGGCACGACGGCTGTGCTCGCGCTCCTCGCGCTCTCAATCGGCCGGAGGACCGGGCGGCCCGCGGTCGCGGCCGGCATCGCGGGCGGCCTGCTGTTCTCGATTGGTGACATCTCCACGAAGCTCGCCACCCAGGGCGGCGCGCGCTTCGCGTTCGTCGTCACCCTGATCCTCGGCTATGGGCTCGGAACCTCGCTGCTCCAACTCGGGTACCAACGCGGCGGCGCGCTCACGGTCGCGGGCCTCGCCACGCTCTTGACCGATGCGTTGCCGATAGCCGCTGGAACGGTCGTGCTCAAGGAATCCGTGCCATCCGGGTTTCTGGGCGTGCTGCGAGTCCTCGCCTTCGGCGCCGTCACCGCCGGCGCGATCCTGCTCGCCGCGCCCGACCATAGCCCGGACCAGGCGCGAGGGCAGCCTCCGCGATCCTCGCCGCTGCCCCGGGCAGCGCAACGAGATCACAAGCGGGCGGGAAACTGACGACTCCGGACGTGGCCGCCGCACCCACGGGAAGTCCTTGCGAGTCGCGGCGCGTTTGGTCCTCGCCACGGTGTGCGGCCGGCGCCGGCGCGAGTCGAAGCGAGTTCGACTCGCGTTGCGGCTCGTTCAGGCGTAACCAGCAGCATGATCCCGACCGCCAGCGCCGAGCATGCGGGTGCTCTTTGTCCCGCTCAGGAAAGCTTTGGCCCCACGGCCCCTGGCGCGACGGCAGTCGCGCACGTGTCGCTCGGAAGCGGCTCCGCCCGACGCACCGAGCATGCCACGGTCGGCGGTAGCCACCCCGCAACGCGCCGAAAGGAGGGGGACGCGGGTTATGCAGAAGCACGCTCGTGCACATGCAGGCCTGATTCGGCGCGGCCATCCAGCTCGCCTTTCATTGGGCCGCTCAACCTCGCCGCCGATCACGGCCCGGCGTTGCGCTTGCCGTTGATATGTGAGGTCGGTGTTGTCAGAGCCCTATCGTTGCGGGGGTTCGACGTGGGGGGACATGTATTCGACGTCGCTGGCGCGACGCAGGCGGGGCCTTCTTGGGAGTGCTCGGAGCGTGCGAAACCCCCGTTGACGCGCACCGCCGGCGGCACTGTTCACTTCGCTGGGCAGCCGCTCGCGTTGACGACATCGACGGAATATGACGGATACGCCGTGTAGCGCGAAACCTGCACGACGGCGCGCACGGTTAGCGGTTGACCGACCGCCAGCGCTCCGAACGGTCCGAACCCGTTGTCGGTGAAGCTGCCGTAAAACGCCCACAGGTGGTCGTGGCGGTTGCGCGAAGTGCCACTGAAGGGGTACTGCGTGTCGACGAGCTGACCGCCGGAGAGGAACTGGTAGAAGGCGGTCGCGTGGGCCAGCTTGCCATGGTAGCGCGCGGTGACTGTAACCGGCCACCCCTGCTTGCAATTCGGGTGGTGGGTGCCGGCGCTAAACGTCGCCGTCAGCGGTCCGTCGCGGTAGGAACTTGTCGACGCGCTCGCGGCGCCGGCAGCAACGAGCGCCGTCAAAGTCACGACCACCGGAATCGTCTTGCGTACTCCCATTCGGTGTTTCTCCTTTCACTGACGGATCACTTTGCACACGGATTACTGCCCCGAGGAACCGGCCGGGACGTGCCTTGCTTCGCAAACGAAACGATCTCACTGGACCGGTCCTGCGTATCGCTACCAGCGGCCCAACTGCGATCACTGCGAGCCGCACTCACCGAACTCCAGCTGTCTGCAACGCGGCCGAGATCCAGCGCCACCTGCAGCTCTCGGTACGGCTGGCGCTTTCGCCCATCAGCACACGCTGCGCGCCAGCCTGCGAGACGCTCGCAATGCGGAAGGACTAGGTCGCCACAGCGGGCCTGCTCGTCTGTGACGCTATCGGGACGGGAACGGCTCACAGGAAGTGTTGGCATCCGGGCCCTGGGCGCTGGGTCGCGCTTGCTCACAAGCCGCGACTATAACTGCGCTGGGCGCACGGCCGTTCGGGAATGCCTCGACGACGACCCCGGCAGGCTCAGCTCTGAAGTCGTGTCTCGCCACCCGCGCTGGTCTCGGCGATCCGCCAGGCAGCGGCCCAGGCGCGTGGCAACCGACGGCTTCCGCGAGAGGCGGATGGTCAGACACGGTTCGCGGGCTGGCGTCGAGTTCGGCGGAGGGGCGGGTGCCGGCGGTTCCGAGCTCCTGCGCCGGTGGGCGCCGTGGCTTCTCCTCGTCACCACCGGCCCAGGGCCTCCCGCGCCTCCGCTAGGTTGGCCAGGCGACCCTCCCGCGGACGGGGCAGATGCTGGCGCGATCGGCACTCGGACAACCACGATGACAGCGGCTTCCGTCCGCCAGCTCGTGGGACGCGGAAGACGGCGATCGCTTCCGCAGGAGCTGGCGATCGCGAGCTGGGCGGTGGCTGGACTGTTCATTGTCGCGCTCTTGCGCCCGTCGTCGTTGGGAGAGAAGATCGTCTGATGGAGTGCCTCGAGGTGCGCTTGCTCGGTGGGTTTCAGGTGTTGCGGGATGGCGGTGTTGTGCCTCAGGAGGCTTGGCAGCATCGGCGTGGCGCGGAGTTGGTGAAGGTGCTTGCGCTGGCACGTGGGCATCGGCTGCACCGCGAGCAGGTGATCGAGGCGCTTTGGCCGGAGTTGCCGTATGACGCGGCGTTGGCGAACTTGCACAAGGCGGCGCACTTCGCTCGCCGCGCGATTGGCGACTCGGATGCGGTGGTGGTTCATGGAGGGCGGGTTGCGCTGGCACCGGGGGCGGTAGTGAAGACCGATGTTCAGCGTTTTGAGGCCGAGAACGACCCGGCGCTGTACAGGGGGGAGCTGTTGCCTGAAGATCGGTATGCCGAGTGGGCGAGGGAGGCGCGTGAGCGGCTGAGGCTGGCGTACTTGCGGTCGTTGGGGGCCCGTGGACGGTGGGAGGAGGTGGTGGCTGAGGAGCCCACGGATGAGGAGGCGCATCGCTCACTGATGCGCACATACGCCGAGGCTGGCAATCGTTCTGCAGCGCTGCGCCAGTTCGGGCGTCTGAACGCCGCGCTGGCGGAGGTCGGGTTGCGGCCGGGGGCGGAGACGCTTGCCCTCCACGAGGTGATCGCTCGCGGTCCGGCTGCGGTGGCGCCGGTACCGGAACGGTCTCCGATGATCGGTCGTGATTCCGAGCTGGCGACCGCCAGGGCTGCGTTGCGACGAGCGTCTGAGGGGCGCGGGGGCGTGCTCATCGTCAGCGGCGAGCCGGGCGTGGGTAAGACCCGCCTGTCTGAGGGGCTGCTGGCGGAGGCGTCGTTGTCGGGGTGGTCGACGATGCGCGGCGCGGCGCGCGAGGAGGAGGGGCCGCTTCCGTACGGGCCGATCGCGGAGGCGCTTGACGGTCTCTTAGCCGCGCGGCCTGACCTTGCCTTCTCGCTGACGACCGCGGCTCAGGCCGAGCTGGCTCGGGTGACGGCCGCGTCCCCGGCGCAGCCGACGGATCCTGACCCCAGGGCCGACCGGCAAAGGATCTTCTCGAGCGTGGCGCAGGTGTTCGCGCGAGCCGCCGGGGAGCGCGGAGCGGTCCTCCTGCTTGATGACCTTCACGCCGCCGACGAGGCGACGCTTCAGCTCCTGCACTACCTCGCGCGGACAGCGCGATATCAACGGCTTTTGATCGTAATGTCGCTTCGCGATCGGCCCCGAATCCCAGCACTCGATCGTACGCGCTCAGGTCTATTCGAGCAGCGCTTGGTCGCCAGCGAGATCGCGCTGGACCCGCTCGATCGCGACTGCTCCCGGACGATCGCGGAGCAAGTCTCGAATAGACCCCTGGCCGAGAGCACGGCTGAAGCGATCTTCGGGCTCGCGCGCGGCAACCCGTTCTTTACTGAGGAGTTGGCTGCGACGGTCGATTCGATGGGGGCGGTCGAGGTTCCAGGCCATGTCTACGAGATTCTCGACAGCCGTCTGGCGCGTCTGGAGCCGACATTGATGGGCGTGCTCGCGCGGATCGCGATCGCCGGCAGCGAAGTTACGGTCGACGAGCTGTCGAGCCTGGTCGGGCTCGAAGAGCATGACGCATTCGCCGCGCTGGATTCGGCGCTTGCGGCCGGTGTGCTCGAGGAAGGCGATGGCACCTACCGGTTTCGCCACCCGCTTTTGCGCGAGGCGCTCGAGCGCTCGCTTGCCGACCACCGGCGCTTGGCCGCCCACCGGGAGACGGCCCAGAGACTGGCGTCTGCGGGCGCTCCACCGGCGCGGGTGGCCGGTCATCTGATTGCGGGTGGTCGGGCCGCCGAGGCAGTGCCCTGGTTGTTGCGCGCCGCGCAGGACGCCGCGAACGTGGCCGCCTACGTCGATGCGCTCGGGTTCGTGGAGCGAGCTCTGCCTCACGCACGAGACGGCGAGGTTAAGGAACTGCTAGCCCTCCGAGCGGAGCTTCTGCTGGCCACCGGTGACCCCCAAGCCGCGTCCGCGTACGACGATGCGCTTGCGGTGGCGAGCGCAGAGCGCAAGCCAGCGCTGCAGATACGGCAGGGGCGGGCGTACCTGGTAGGCGGAGATCTCGCGTCGGCCGCCCGGGTGCTTGACGCCGCCGAGGCCAAGGCACCGGTTGACCGTGCTCGGCGCGCGCTTACGCGCGGCTTCGTCGAATGGTGCGCTGGCAATCTCGACGGCGTGAGGCGGGCGGCGAGGGAGGCTCGGCCACTGATGGAAACCGCCGGGCTGGGTCCTGAGCGTTTCGAAGCGACGCAGCTTCAGGTACTGCTCGCGCATAGTGGCGATGAGTGGATCGGCGATGTCGGACTCGCGCTCCAGAACACAAGCCATCTGCCCGAGCTCGCAGGAAGCGTGTTTGACGCGCACCTGTGCGTCAGCGAGTACGTCCTGCTCAGCGGCCAGCCGTACGATGAGCTTGCGGCTTTCGCGCGCGACCTTCGCGCCGCCGCTGATTCCTCAGGGGCGCGGCGCGGGCAGGCATTCGCCGCCACGGTGCTGGGCGAGATCGAGCTTCTTACTGGCCAGCTGCAAAGCGCCGAAGCACAGCTGCGTGAGGCGGTCGCGCTGAGCCGGCTGGCGGGTGCCGTGGGTGGGGAGTCGCTCGCGCTCCTTCGCCTCGCCGAGACGATGCTGGAGCGTGGCGACCTCTCGGGCGCCAGGCGGTTGCTTGCCGAATCGCTGGAGCTCGCGCGATTCTCGCCCATCGCCTTCCACCTCCTGTATCTCGTCTACGAGATGATGGTGCGTGCCGCCAGAGAGCCAGCGGAGGCGGTGGCTGTGGTGGACGAGGCTGAGGCGTTTCTGGACCACGCGCCCGCCTGTATCTTCTGCCCAGCTGGGCTCTACATCGCGGCGACAATCGGGTATGCCAGGACAGGGGACCTTGCTCGTGCGCGATCCTTTCTGGCGCGGGCCGAAGGCACAAAACCCCTGTGGTTGGGCGGCCCGAGGGCGGCCGCGCTGGCGGAGGCGCGGGCGGCTGTTCTGACCGCGGAGGGCAGCCGTGATGAGGCGGCAGCAGCCTTGGCGGACGCCGTCGCGGGATTCGCTCAGGCCGGACAGGTCCTTAGCGAGGCCCGGACGCGCGCCGCCCTCTCCCGACTTCTCTGACCACGAGCTTCCGAAGAAGCTTCGAGGAAGGGTTGGGGAAGGGCTAATCCTTACGGTCTACGCCACAGTCAATCGTCGTGAGGAGGCAAAGAATGGAAACCACAACGACCAACGGGCGCAAAGTAGTGGTGAACCTGACCACAGGGCACGAGGACGCCGACCGGGTCACGATCGCCTTCCTCGTCGGCACAGCCGCGCTCGCGGCCGGCAAGCAGGTGATCATGTTCCTCACCAAGGAGGCAGTCCGACTCGCGCTGCCAGGATACGCCGACGCCGTCGAGGTGCCTGGGGCGCCCCCAGTCGCGCGGCTGTTCCAGCAGTACGCCGACAGCCAAGGCCAGCTCTACGTCTGCCCGGTCTGCTTCGACGCCCGCAAACTCGACAACCAAGCGATCGTCGATAACGCACGGCTCGCCGGGGCCACGCCGCTCTGGGAGTGGATAGGCGACGGCGCAACCGTTTTCAGCTACTGAAGCGCGCGACCGTGCTTGGCCGTGCGAAACCACGACGCAGGTCCAGGAAGGAGAGATCACAAGCAGCGAGTCGGGCCGCCAACGCGGGGCTGCCGGCGGACTCGGTGAGTGCCGCCTCTGCCGCGGCGGATCCGGCCGTGGGGCTGCCGGCGCCTGCACGCTACGCACGATCGGCGGCGGACGCGCCGGCGAGGAGCGTGGATTTCGGCGGATCTTCCCGGAGCTGCCGGCCTTTGCCGAGGCGAGCAATCCGTTACGGGACCAAATCCGGACAACTCGACGATGACGACCGGCTTTACGTTCCTGGGGCAGTTCACCGATCAGGACCATCAAGTTCGATCAGACCTCCCAGCTCGGGGGTGCCGCAGAACCCGCGGACCTCACCCAACCCCCCGCGCTCCAGCGCTTGGGATCTGGACTCGGTGTTCAGCTCGGCCGCCCCGACCGAAGAGCAGGGCTCTCGCCGCCCTGGGATTCGCCAATTGCGTGCATCTCCGAGATCGTCGAGACGGCCGGCCTCCGACGAGAACGTCGCGGGAGATCGCGTCTGTCCGCTAGGCGCACGGCTCTGCGGTCACGAACCGCCGTGCTTGCGCATGATCTCCGCGTAGGAGATCCGCGGCACGCCAGCGGTTCGGTCGGCCTGCACCTCGGCAAGTGCGTCCTCATCGGCAGCTGTGAACGGCTCATCGTCCTCAGGCGCATCGCGGAATGCCGCGATCACCGGATCCTCGCTTCGCTGCACGATGTATCGCAGCGCAGCGTCGGCCTCCTGATCTGAGATCTCGTCGACGAGCTTAGGCAGACGCTCCCTAGCAGTCACGTCGGCGTTCTAACGCCCGGTGTCTGTGGACGACATGGCAATCGTCGCACGGCAGACGACCAGCGCACCGAGGTCGTCCTCGGACGGCAGTCACTCGATCATGCCTGTTGCGGCCACGCTGGCGTGGATCGCCCCGTCGCGATACTCGAGCTTGCCAGCGTTGATGCCCTTGACGATCAAATCCGAGTCGACCCCGTACTCCTTGCGCGCCGTCACGTCGCTCAGAGTCGCTGGTCGCCGCGTGTGAGCTCGGCCGCCCGGGTGTATGGCGTGATGTCCCTGGGTCTTGGCCGAAGCGGGGACGTTGCTTTCCGGGGCGGCCAGTCGTCCGCCGGTGCACGCTGGTGGCGGCCGGGTCGGGGTTCAGGAGAAGCTGGTGATGAAGGCGCGCTGGGCTCGGCGGGTGTGGGTGAGCGTGGCGTCGGCGATCCCGATCTCTTGGACTGTGCCGTAGCGGACCTCGAGGACGGTAGTGCTGGCCCCGTCAGGCGTCATGCACCAGTCGTCTTGCCCGGCGTGGATCGCGGCCCCGGTGTGCAGCGTCTTGGCGGCGGTGCGCAGGCGCGCGCCGGGGCGGATGCCCCGCACCGCATAGTAGGGGTTGGCGGTCAGCGCGAGCACCACCCGGCCTTGGAGCGCGTCGCGCTGCGCGGAGGAGAGGGTGGTGAGCAGCCGAGGTGAGGGATAGCCGACGAGGACCTCGCCGCCGGCCAGGGAGAACACGTCCTCGTAGCGCTGGTAGTGGCTTGTGCTGGGGGCGTATCGCCGGCGTGCCTGCGCGCGGGTCATCCCCAGCCGCACGCGCCCGAGCGTGCGACCAGCCAGACGGCCGGTGGGCTTCGGGTGGGCGGGTGAGCCCACCGGGGCCGCCGTCGGCGGCGTGGTGGTCGGCGGCGTGATGGTCGGGGTGGTCGTGGGCGACGGCGTGGTGGGTGACGGCGTGGTGGGCGACGGCGTGGTGATGGCGGGCGGTGCGGATGGTGGGCCTGGTATCGCGAACCGATCGCACAAGCTCGTCGATGACCTGTAACTGCCATCACCCGTTAAAAGCTTCGACACGACCCAGCGAGAGAGAGCCACGGGCGCCTTGGCGGCCGGAGCGTGAAATAGCCCGTAGAACCTCCAAGTTTTCACTCCGTCGAATGTCACGGAGGTAAGGTCGCGTCCGGAGCAATCGAGAAACTGAGGTCGCCGTGAGGAAGGCATTGCTGCTGCTTGTGGTACCGGT
>Ga0302235_10003185_pt1 | contig 11637 bp, 10 predicted proteins | sample II_Palsa_N3_3_FD_193577 | JGI IMG/M metagenome (GOLD analysis project Ga0302235, IMG submission 193577) | Peat permafrost microbial communities from Stordalen Mire near Abisko, Sweden - II_Palsa_N3_3 | ecosystem: Environmental > Terrestrial > Soil > Palsa > Peat permafrost | place: Sweden... | reverse complement strand
GTTCCGGCGGTTCAACGACCCCGGGGTGTTCAGCTGGTGGGACTACCGGGCCGGCGATTTTCACCAGGGGCGAGGGATGCGGATCGACCTCGTGTTGCTCAGCGCCGACCTGGCCGCACGAGCGAGGGGGGCCTTCGTGGACCGGGACGCCCGAAAGGGTCAGAAGCCTTCGGACCACGCGCCCGTCGTGGTGGACCTCTCCGAGGGGTGACGGCGCATGGGCGACCGTCGCCCCTATCCGTCCCGGCCCACCTCGCCGGCCATCAGGCGTTGGCGTAGTTCGGCCACCCGGGCCGAGACGTCCGACGCCTCGGTCGGCGCGGCTGCCCGGGTGAGCTGCACGATCGCCCGCTCAATGGGTTCCAGCCAGGGGCTGGCCGTGCGGGTCCTCGGTGGTCCCGTGGCGGGTGGCGAGCCTTCGGACGCCGACCAGCTGCACCACAACTCCTCCTCGGCCCGGGTGAGGGCCACGTAGAGCAACCGGCGCTCCTCGTCGAGTGCCGCCTGGGTCTGGGCCGATGCATGGGGCATCAGGCCGCTGCTCAGCCCGATGATCACGACGGTGTGCCACTGCAGCCCCTTGGACCGGTGGAACGTCGTGAGGACCACCCGGTCGTGGTCCACCTCCTCGGCGTCCTGCCCGTCGTCGAGGTCGCGAGGGCGGCGCGACCCCCGGGCGGGCAGGTCGCTGGCCGGCCCCAGGTCGGCCCCGGCAACCTGGCAGGGCACGTTGGCCGCATCCATGGCCGCCTGCACGGCCGCCAACTGGGCGTTGGTGCGGGCCAGCACGGCGATGCTGGACCACCGCCGCCCGTAGGTGTGGGACCGTTTGGCGCGATCGGCCGCCCAGGCGGCCTCCGCCGCGTCGGTCGGGTGGGCGGCCACGGCCGGTACCGGGCCGTCGACCCGGCTGCTGCGGGCGGCGTCGATCTCAGCCAGGACCGTCTCGTCGGACTCTCGATCGCGCAGGACGGCGGTGGCCACCGCCACCACCTGGGGTGAGCACCGGTGGTTCTCGTCCAGCCGGATGACCCGCGTTCCCCGCAGGATCTCGGGCAGTCGATAGAGCAGGGTGGGATCCGCGCCGTTGAAGCCGTAGACGGACTGGTTGGGGTCTCCCACCACGAAGAGGTCGGGCTCATCGGAGAGGAGGGCGCTCAGCAGGCGGAACTGGGCCGGGTTGACGTCCTGCATCTCGTCGACGAACAGATGCCGGGTGCGCCAGCGGACGGCATCGGCGAAGGCGGCATCGCCGGTCACCGCATCGGCGCAGGCGACGATGAGATCGTCGAAGTCGAGCAGCCGCCGGCGCACCCGCTCGGCCTCATAGCGGGCGAAGACGTCGGCGACCTGCCCCGGGCTGATGCCGCTCCGTCGTTTGGCCCGGCGGGCCTCCGCCTCGTAGTGCTCGGGAGCGACCAGGCGGGCCTTGGCCCACCCGATCTCACCGTCGAGTGACCGCACCCGCCGGGGGTCCCCGGTGGCCACCTCGGCCAGGAGGCGACGGCGGTCGGGCAGGAGCTGGGGTTCTGGCCGTCGGTGTTGGGCCCGGTGCTCGCGGAGGAGCGCGAGCGCCGTGCGATGGAAGGTCCCCGCCTGGACGCCCGATACGCCGAGGGACCACAGGCGCGTGCGCAGCTCCTCGGCGGCCTTGCGGCTGAAGGTGGTCACGAGAGCCCGGTCCGCGTCCATGGAGCCGTCCCGGGCGCGCCGCGCCACCCGCAGGGTGAGGACCCTGGTCTTGCCCGCTCCGGCCCCGGCCATCACGCAGAGCAGGGGATCCTCGGCCTCGATGGCCGATCGCTGGGCCAAGGTGAGTCGATGCGCCCCCGGCAGACTCTCCCAGGCCTCACCTTCGGACGTGATCGCCACGGGCTCACCGTACCCAACGGTTGCTCCCTGCGTTCGAGGCCGTGGTCCCTTCGGTAGGGTGACCCGGCAGTCCGGGTGGTGGACGCCGGCCGAGGTGGCCCACAACGGCAGGAAGGAGTGGCAGATGGCGATCGGGAACCGGCGACGTACAGTGCTGGCCGCCCGAGCCGGACTCGCCGTTGCACCTGCGGCGTCGCCCGGTGGTGGGCCCGGCACCGGGGGGGTGGCCTGACCGCGTGCTCCGAAGCTTTGCCGACGGCCGCATGTTCGGCTCGGTCACGGGCGCGGGGGAGCCACGGATCCTGGCCCTGCATGGATGGGCCCGCTCCCATCGCGACTTCGATGCCGTCGTGGCGCCGGAGGGCGACACGCCCCTGGCGGCGCTCGCACTCGATCTGCCCGGCTTCGGTGCGTCCCCGCCGCCCCCCGAGGCCTGGGGTGCCGAAGCCTACGCCGAGGCCGTCGGCGCCGTCCTGGGGGAGATGGGCTCACCGGTGGTGGTGCTCGGTCACTCCTTCGGTGGTCGGGTGGCACTGCACCTCGCCACGCAGCATCCCGCCGCGGTGCGGGCGCTCGTCCTCACCGGCGTCCCGCTCCTCCACCCGCTGGGGCGCAGCGGCAGGGTGGCACCCTCCTTCCGGCTGGTCCGACGGCTGCACCGGATGGGGGTCGTCTCCGACCGCACCATGGAGGCGGCCCGCCAGCGCTACGGCTCGGCGGACTACAAGGCGGCGCAGGGCGTCATGCGCCAGGTGCTGGTACGGCTGGTCAACGAGACCTATGAGGCGCAGCTCGACGCCGTACGGTGTCCCGTCCACTTGGTCTGGGGGGCCGACGACACGGTGGCGCCCCTGGAGGTGGCCGATCGGTCCGTGGGCCGCCTGGCGCAGGGCGATCTGGTCGTCCTCCCCGGAGTCCGGCACCTGACCCCCCTCCTGGCGCCCTCCGCCCTGCGCAACGCGGTGGTGGCGTGCTCGTCCTAGTCGGCACCCTGGCCAGCGCGCTGGCCCTGGTCCCGGCGGGGGCACGCTGGCTCCGCGTGGCCCAGCGCGAGCATTACCTACCGGGGTCGACCACCCGCTTCGCCTGGCGCTGGTGGACTGGCCGCCGGCTCGCCTCAGCCATGGCTGTGGTCGCCGTGGCCGCGGCCGTCGTCGCCTTCGCCTATCCGGTCGTCGCCCTGGCGACGGCCGTGATGGTCGTCCTCGGCCCACCGTCGCTTTCCGTGCGGGGCCGCACCTCCCCCCTGGCCCTCACCAGGCGGTTGCGGCTGCTGGCCGCGTTGTGGCTGGTCCTCCAGGCTGTCGTGATCGCCGTCGGGGTGGTGGTGCACCGGCCCGCACCCGTGGCGGCCCTCGGCGCCTGCGCCGTTCCGCTCCTCGTCGATGCCGCCTGCGCCGTGCTCTTCCCGGTGGAGCGACGGCTGATCAGGCCGTACCTGCGTGCCGCGCAGGCCCGTCTCGTGCAGGTATCGCCCGTCGTGGTGGCGGTGACCGGCTCCTTCGGCAAGACCTCCACCAAGCAGCACATCGCCCACCTGGTGGCCGGCTCGCGGGCCGTCGTGGCCAGCCCCGCCTCGTACAACAACCGGGCCGGACTGGCTCGCGCCGTCAACGAGCACTTGAGTCCGGGAACCGACGTCTTCGTGGCGGAGATGGGCACCTACGGCGCCGGTGAGATCGCCGACCTCTGCCGCTGGTGTCCCCCGGCCATCGCCGTGATCACGGCCATAGGGCCCGTTCACCTGGAACGGTTCAAGACCGAAGAGGCGATCGTCACCGCCAAGGCCGAGATCACCGAGACGGCGCACACGGTCGTCCTCAACGTGGACGATGCCCGCCTGGCGGCGCTGGCCGACCGGCTGGAGGGCGCCGGCACCCGATCGGTGGTGCGCTGCTCGGCCACCGACCGATCGGCCGACGTCTGCGTCGTTGCCTGTGGCGGATCGGTCTCGGTCTACGCCGCCGGGAGGGCCATCGGGCCCGACGTCGCCCTCCCGGGCTCCGTGCAACCCACCAACCTGGCCTGCGCGCTCGCCGTCGCATGGTCGCTCGGGGTGCCGCACGAGGCGGCGGTCTCCCGCATCGCCGGGCTCCCCGCCGTGCCCAACCGTCTCACGTCGGCGCAGGCGACGTCGGGGGTCTGGGTGATCGACGACACCTTCAACGCCAACCCGGCCGGCACCAGGGCTGCCCTGGCCGCGCTTTTGGCCCTCCCCGTCGACGGCCGGCGGGTCGTGGTCACCCCGGGCATGGTCGAGTTGGGTCCGCGTCAGCGTGACGAGAATCGAGCCTTCGCCCGGGCCGTCACCGAAGCGGGTGCCGACCTGGTGATCGTGGGCCACACCAACCGCGTCGCTCTGCGGTCCGGGTCCTCCCCCGGCGAACCCGTCCTCGTCGGGACGAGGGAGGACGCGGTGGCGTGGATCCGTGCCACGCTGGGGCCGGGTGACGCCGTGTTGTACGAGAACGACCTGCCGGACCACTACCGTTGAGGCGGCCCGACGACGGGTCCAGCGGCCCGCACGCCGCTCACCACACCCGATGTCACCGAAGCGAGGGATTCCATCGTGCCTGATATCGCCGTGATCTTCGGGAGTCCGTCTCCCGAGCACGATGTCAGCGTCCTGACCGGACTGCAGGCGGCCCATGAGCTCCAACGCGCCGGGCGTGGGGTGCAGGCCCTGTACTGGTCGAAGAGTGCCGAATGGTTCGCCGTCGACGCGTCGCTCGAAGCGGAGGCGTTTGTCGACGGCGTCCCCAAGGGCGCGCAGCCCTGGAGGCTCGTCGGCGGCGCCGGTGGGGGGTTCGAGGCCGTCGGCGGTCGGTTGACCCGGCAGAGGGGGGCCGACCTGGAAGTTGCCGTCGTGTGCTGCCACGGGGGGCCTGGGGAAGATGGGACCCTGCAGGGGGCGCTCGACGGTGCCGGCGTCCGCTACACCGGCCCCAGTGTGGCGGCCGCCGCCCTCGGCATGGACAAACTGGCGTTCGGTGGACTCATGGTCGCCGCGGGGCTTCCCACACTGCCGCGGGTGGCCCTCACGGCCCACACCGACCACGTGGCGTTCGAGGGACCGTATATCGTCAAGCCTCGATTCGGGGGATCCTCCATCGGCATCGAGGTGGTCGAGGACCTGGCCACGGCGAGAGCCCTCCTTCCCAACGTGCACCTGCGCGGCGGGGCGGTGCTCGAACCCTTCCGTGCCGACCTCTACGACGTGCAGGTGGCCCTGCGGCGATGGCCCGAGACGCAGGTCTCGGCCATAGAGCGCCCCCTCAGGTCGTCAAGCCGGGCCGGGGCGAAGGTGGGGGAGATCCTGGGCTACACCGACAAGTACGTGGGCGGAGAGGGCATGGCCAGCGCCCCCCGCCAGCTTCCGGCCGAACTTCCGAGCGTCCTTGCCGACGGTGTGCGCCGGGTCGCCGGCCGGATCGCCGAACTGGCCCTCGTCCGCGGGGTCGCGCGCCTGGACTTCCTCACTGACGGTCACGAGCTAGTGGTGAACGAGATCAATACGGTGCCCGGCTCACTGGCCCGTTACTTGTGGATAGATCCTGCGCTGCCCTTTGCCCGCTTGCTGGAGGACATGATCGCCGAAGCGGCTGCCGTCCCCACGGCCCGTTACAGCGCGGCCGGTGCCGACGGCCTCGTCCTGCGCGGCGCAGCGTCCATCGCGGCCAAGCTGGCCTGACCGGCTGGCCTGACCGGCTGGCCTGACCGGCTGGCCTGACTGCCCGAGCCCCGAGCCCTCATGCCTCGCCGGCGCGGGCCGCGCCGACCAGGATCCGGCGAGCCAGCTCGCCGTAGAGCCGTTCGGTGCGCGCCGACGGCGTGCTCCCGGGGTCCAGCTCGTCGATGCGCCGCTGGCACTCGCGCCACTCCCGGCGCAACCGATCGGCGTCACCGGCCGCGGCGGCGACCTGCATGGCCGCACGTGAGAGGGCCTCGCTGTAGGGGTCGACCAACCGGGCCTGCGCGAGGCCCCATTGAGCCAGGTCGAACCGGCGGGTGTCCACCGCCAGGGCGGCGAGGTTGCCGGCGGCGTTGACCAGCACGGCAGCGATGCGTGCGGCGTGACCCTCCGCCTCCCACCAGGCGTAGCCCGAGAGGGCGTTGGCCATCGGCTCTCCCTCGATCAGGGCGAGCGCGCTGCGCAGGAGCGCCATGGCCACTTCGGGGTCTTGCGTGGTGCTCCCCTCGGCCGCCAGGAGCGCCGCCCGGTGCACGTCGACCGTGACCTCCTCGGTGACCCGGTAGCGCCCCGTCCGGCTGCCAGGAGGGAGCAGCGCCCGCCCGGCGGCGTCGGGGCCCAGGGCGCGACGTGCGGCGGCGGCGATGTTGAACAACGTCTTCGACGCGGCGTCGGCGTCCGAGGACCCGAGCACCCGCGTGCGCAGCCGATCGCTGGTCACCTCGTCGTCCTGGTGCAGGGCCAGGTAGGCGACCAGCTCCACCGCCCGTCTCGCTCGGTTGACGGGGAGCGCCTCGTGCAGTCCCTCGAGCCTCGGAGTCGTCGTCAACAGCCGCACCTCCACCGTTCCTCGACCGGGCACCACGCCGTTGGAGAGGGCGCCGTCCTCCCCGCGATACGCCGGAGGGCCGGGGTGTGCGACGGCCGTCGCCCCGATGTCGGGATGTTCGGCGATCGCCGCTCGGTCGTCGTCCACGGGAACGGGGCCGTCCACGAGCCCGCTGATCTGCTCGCCCGTTGCGGCAGTCATGAGGTGGGGCCGCACCGTGCGACCAAGGGGATGGATGGAGGCGGCGAGGCGATCGACCAGCACCGTCACGTCGCTGGCCGGTGCCGGCGACAGGGTCAGCACCGACACCGCGTGCGCCAAGGAGCGGGAGAGCGACCGGGGGTCGCCGGCGAAGAGGACCTGGCGAGCATCGCCTCCCTGCAGGCGCACCTCCTCCGCCGCGGTCGCAGGATCCTCCGTGACCAGGACCGTGTCCGCCCACGACCAGGACTCCTGCACCGCCCGAGCGGCCCGCCACAGGTCGCCGGCCGCTTCGCCCATCAGCGGGAGGCAGTCCCCCGGACCGAGGGGGATCAGCCACGTGCCGCGGTCGTCCTCGCCGATCGGGAGGATGATGGGGAGCAAGGGCCGCGTCGAGTCGGACAGGGCGAGCGTGTGGCGCGCGGCGCGCCAGGCGTGGCCGCCCTCAGCGATCGTGAACCCGGCGGGCGCCGGTCGCGGTGGGCCGGCGATCCAGAAGTCGACGCCGGCCGCCCCGATGCAGATGGTCCGGACTCTGAGGTTCGGGGCGGACAGGCCCTCCTGAGCCAGGGCGTGACCCAGGGCACAGTTGGCGGTCTCGAGCGCGAGCACTGCGGGAGCCCCGGCGAAGCGGGCCAAGAGAACGTCGGTGTCGATGGTGGCGTCCGAGTGGGGCGGTGCCGTCCCGCCCGCTTCGAGGGCGAGGCGCTGGAGCTGACGCACCCGTCGGGCCCGTCGGGCCAGGGCGGCCGCTCCGATGGCCCCCACCCCCAGCACCGCCAGCTCCGGGATGCCCAGCTGCCCCGGCCCGTTCCGTTTGGTGGGTGCACGGCGTGCTGCGGTGCCCTTCTCTCGGCGCGAACGGCGCGGTGGCGCTCCAGCGTCCGCGGTGCTCGACGGAGCGTGGGCCACCGGGTTCGGAGAGACGATGTCGTCGCCCTCTAGAGGCACCGAGGCGGCGGCCACCTGCGCGACCACCGGTGGAGCGAGGTCGGGCATCTGCAGGGTCCACCCGGCGTAGATCCTGCTCGGGTCTACGAAGGTGAGCCCGTCAGGCATGGTGCGGCCCAGGTTCAACGCCGCGATGGCCGGCCAGTCGTCACCGTCGCCCAACTGCGCATCGGCGATGGACCACAACGAATCACCTGGCCGGACGGTGTAGGGGGCGGCCGTCGGCGCCGCGTCCAGGGAGGCGGTGGACACGGGCAGGGCCGATGAGGTCACGGTGGGGACCTCCGCCCTCGCGGCCGCCGCGCCTCCCGGTAGGCCGGACGCCCCGGCACCCGACGTCAAGGTGAGGGGCGCCGCCAGTGCGATCAGGGACAGCACGCCTCGGGCGATGCGAGCGGCGATCCGTTCGGCGAGTGCACCGGTCGGGGCACTGGCCTGGCCCCGCCGGACCTGCTCGACGACGGAGCGGATGAGCTGAGTGCAGCAGGCGGCCCAGGCCAGCCAGGTGACCGCCGTCAGGGCGGTCAGCGCTAGCCGCGCGCCGTGTCCCCATTGGTGGCCCAGCCCCTGGCCCAGGGGACTGCCCACCACGACGATCAGGACCGTGGGTGTGGCGGCGAAGACCACCAGCGCCGTGAGCAGCGAGCCCGTCACGTCGGCAATCCGTCTCCGTAGGGTGATCCGCGGGCGACTACCCACCCGGAGTCGGACCGATCGTCAAGGTGTAGGAGACGGCGGCGTAGTCGACCACGGTCTCCTTGATCGTCGTTTCACAGGCCCCGTCGCCGTCAGGGAGTGCCACCGAGAGCGTCGAGGTTCCCTCCTCGGTCAGCGTGCCCGCCGGGCAGGTCACGGTGACGGAGAGCGTGGTGGCGGCCGGGGTCCAGCTGGCCGAGACCTGCATGGAGCCCACACCGCTGAAGGAGTAGGAGGCCGTAGAGAGATTGGGCTGTTGCAGCGAGCCCGAAAAGTTCTCGGTCTGGGCTATCGGTGGGGCAGCCTGGGTCGTGGTGGTGGTGGTCGAAGACGGCGGCGTGGTCGTCGTGGTGGTGGTCGTGGTCGACTCCGCTGTCACGGCACGGAAGCTGTCGGCGTCGTCAGCCGGTGCCGAGGTTGCGCTGGTCACCGGCGGTGCGCTCGGCGTGCTGGTGGTCGTCGTCGTGCCAGCGGGTGGCCCGCGGCGGGCGTGCGCCCCATCCCGTCCGCCTGACGGGATGGGGCGGGCGCCGCCCCGTTGGGCGGGAGCATGCTCATGAGCCGCCGTGGCCGCCGCGACCAGGGCCAAGAGCGCGAGCGACACGGCGAGCACGACCCACCAATGCGGGCGGCTCGACCTCGGGCGAAGGGCGTCCGGTCCATTCTCGGTGACGTTCCCACCCACGGGGTGACCTTAGGCTCCACGCCACGGGCGCGAGGACGTGACCTCAGGCGCACAGGCGACGCTGGCCCCGATCGCGCCGGGCGTAGAGCGATCGGCGGTCACGGCCGGTGACCAGTGCCAGCTCGGCGATGGAGAAGCCCAGTACGTGGTGTGCATAGAGCACCTCGACGTCCTCTGCCCTCATGCCGTCCCGGCGTAGGTCGATGAGCGTGCGCGCCAGCACTTCGAGATCGGTCTCGGAGTGGACGACGCCAGGCTCCCTGGTGCCCGCGGAGAGATGAACCTGCAGTTGCTGGTGGTCCCGGGCGCGAAAGAGCTGACGGCGCATGCGGCAGCGGATGGCCGAGAGCAGGTCGAGCACGGCGTAGGGGCGGTCCTGCCCCGACCATTCGACCAGGACCGTCCATGTAGTCGAGAGGGTCTCGCTGAAGAACTCGGCGCCGTCGTCCCAGTCGCCCCCTTGTCCCCACCGCAGCCGCGCGGCAACGGTCAACAGGCCGGGTAGGAGAGCCTGTATCAGGCATCGGACAACCAGGGGATCGACCTCCGCCTCACGGAGCATGATCCTGACCAGGGCGGCCGCTTCGTTCCGCCCACGGGTGTCCGTGGCCCGGCGCATGTGCTCGATGAGGTCCCAGGGAGTCGGGCAGCTCGCCGGGACCGCCGCAGACCCGCCCGCCGGCGGCGATCCGTGCACCAGGAGTGAGAGGGTCGGATCGCGTTCGGCCACGCGGTGCAGCGCCCGCACGGCCCCCTCGGAGCGCCCGAGGGTCCGCCACTCGGTGTTCAGCTGTTCGATGGGCAGGATCCTTTGTCGCGTCGTAGGGGACATGCGGGCACCCTGAGCCGGGCACCTCCCCCGAACCCTCCCCCGCCCGTAGGTCCGCGCCCCGATCGCCGCCAGCCGGCAGGGTCCCTGGTCGGAGATAACCTGCCCCGATGGATATCGAGGAGTTCTACGACGGCGACCCCCGGCGCCGTCCCTCAGCGGAGATAGAGCTGGGCACCGAGTGGCACGACGCCCACGGGAGCCGGTACGAGGTCAACTGGGTCGAGGACACCGGAGAGCTCTACGTCATGGCGGAGCCCGCGCCCCACGTGACCGAGGACCCCTTCGGCGGGCTGCGCTCCTCCATGGGGCCGGCCGAAGAGCGAAAGATGACGGTGCGGGTGGTGGCGCAGGTTGCGACCCTCGACGAACTGCACGAGATCCTCCGGGGCTGGCAGGATGCCATGGCCGGTGACGACGGCCCGGAATGGCTCGTCGCGCGGCTGCGGGCCGCCGGGGTGGCCACGGGATCGGCGAATCCCACGCCGGACGCCGACTCCGCCTGAGCGCCACCGGCGAGCAGGCGACGACTCCTGGTTGGGCACTGACCGGTGGGAACCCGTGTTGGCGCGGTTAGGAACCCGGCGGGCCGCTCGGGGGAGCGGGGTTGACGTTCACGTTCGTGCTCACCAGTGCACACTGGCCCTTGAGGGCGGGAATCAGGTGCGCCTCGTCCACCGTCGCCCCTTCGGAGATGGTCGTCATCAGGGAGTTCAACGACCCGTCGGCGGAGGTGGCGGCCGCCGCCAGGGGAAGGGCGGCGCGCAGCTGGACGTCGGCCTCCGTGCGGAGGCGGTCGCCGTCGGTGGCCGAAGTGCCCGGCCTGACCGAGAGCTCGAAGTCGTGCACCGAGAGACGCACGTGCACACAGGCCTGCTGAGCGAGGTTGATGCCGCTCTGTTGCCCACATCCGGCGAGGCAGATGATCGTTCCCACCGCGGTGCTACCGAGCACGAACAGCGAACGGCGACCCTTCGGTAGCGGTCGCCGCACCTCAGCCCAGCCAACTGTCGGCTGACTCCAGGAGGAACCGGCTGACAGCCAGGGCGCGGTCGAAGACATCGCAGAGGAGCTCTTCGCCGCCGAGTACCCGGGCCAGCGACACGGGGTGCCGTGCCACGATGCTGAGCCGCCGTTCGGAGCCGTCGGTGGCGTTGGCGAACGAGTCGATTGCCGACACCTCCAGCGGGAGGTCGATGCCCCCGACGCCGGCCAGGTCGATGGCCAACCGGAGAAGGTCCGGGCCGCTCGGTAGAGGCGGGAGGGCCCAGGTGAAGGTCAAGGGGAAGTGGAACTCGTCGGGCGGCTCCTCGTCCTCGGCCAGGAGTACCACGGCGTCTTCGAACGAGAGCAGGACTCTGGGGTCGACGTCCAGGGCGAGGTGGAGATCCAACGGGCCGCCGCATCCTTCCTCGGGATGCAGGTCGACCTCCCACACCTGTCGCAGGGAGTAGGTCTCGACGAAGTGCCGCTCATCATGGACGTGGAATCCATGGTCGACGGAGTGATCTTTCAGGTCTGCCACGTAACCGGCGACATCTATGGCTGCCACAGTGGGATGAGCCTAATGGCCGGCATGGCACCGATTGCCAGTATCGTTCGGGACCCGTGGACGAGGTTCAACTGCTCGAGATCCTCGACGAGGCGGTGCGCGCCGTGCGCGCCGCGCTGGACGGCCTCGACGAGTGGGGGCCGGCCGGGACCCGACCGGGGCAGTACCACCTGGACCTGGCGGCCGACGCCGCGGCGCTGCCCGTTCTCCAAAGGGCCGGCCTGGTGGTGCTCTCCGAGGAGTCCGGACTGACCGGGGACCCGTCGGCCCAGCTCATGGCGGTTATCGATCCGATCGACGGCTCGACGAATGCGCACCGCGGGATCCCCAT
>Ga0302235_10003176_pt1 | contig 11653 bp, 11 predicted proteins | sample II_Palsa_N3_3_FD_193577 | JGI IMG/M metagenome (GOLD analysis project Ga0302235, IMG submission 193577) | Peat permafrost microbial communities from Stordalen Mire near Abisko, Sweden - II_Palsa_N3_3 | ecosystem: Environmental > Terrestrial > Soil > Palsa > Peat permafrost | place: Sweden... | reverse complement strand
CGCCGGGAGCGCGGCATGAGCGAACCTGAATTCTCCGAGGAGGAAGAGGCCTGGGGAATCACGCCGGAAGAAGTATTGGAGCGCATTAGCGACGTCGAGGGCGCGATGCACGCCGACTTCGAGAAGTTCGCCAGGGAACTGCGGACCGACCTCGAACGGGTGGCCGCCGCGGTCACGCCACTGCTGGCCAAGCAGCACACCGACGCCCAGGCACGGATGCGGGTGCTGGAGACGCGGCTCAAAAACCGACAGGAACGACCGCTGATCGTGCTGGTGGCGAATCTGCTGACCGACATCCGCCGCCTCCGCTCGGCCGAGGACGTCAGGGACCACGTGGAGCAGACCCTCGCGGACGCGCTGGCCCGGGCGGGCTACCAGGAGATGGGCTCGGCCGGCGATCAGTTCGATCCGGGCTGGCACGAGCCGATGTCCGGGTCGGTCGGGCGGGCAGGCACGGTGGCCCGGGTCTACAGCCGCGGGCTGGCCTGCTACGGAGACGTGATCATCAAGGCCAAAGTCGATGTCGAGCCTGCTTTCGCACCGGAAGATTCCGTGGCCGAAGGGGCGACCGCTGGGCAGGGGGAACCGCTGGTATGAGCACTGGCAAGCAGGTAGTGGGGATCGACCTCGGCACGACCAACTCGGTCGTGTCCTTCGTCGATGACGCGGGCGAGGCGCACGCCATCGCCGGACGCGACGGCGAGCGGATCATTCCGTCGGTGGTCTGGTTCCCGCAAGACGACGAGACCCGGGTGGAAGTCGGCGAGCTGGCCAAGAGCCAGGCGGTCATCGACCCTGGCAGCGTCGCCCGGCTGTTCAAGCGGGGCATGGGCGGCGCCACGTTCCTCGACTCCGGCCAGCCGTTCACGGTGCGGGGCAAGACCTGGCGCCCGGAGGAACTATCCAGCCTGGTCCTGAAGAAGATGACTCAGATCGCCTCCGATCATCTCGGGCACGAGGTGACCGACGTGGTCATCACCGTGCCCGCCTACTTCGGCGAAGCCGAGCGATCGGCCACCCGGCAGGCCGGGGAGATGCTGGGCCTGACCGTGCACGCGCTGCCGGCCGAGCCGATGGCCGCCGCCGTGGCCCACGGGCTGGACGGGAACACCCGCGACCGCCGATTCCTGGTCTTCGACCTCGGCGGCGGGACCTTCGACGTCACGATCCTGGAACGCCACGACGACGGGCAGCTCGAGGCGATGTCCCACCACGGGGACCGCCGCCTCGGCGGCGCCGACTTCGACCGGCTGATCGTCGCGCGGATGAACGACATGGCGATCAGGACTCACGGCGTCAACATCGAGTCCGACCCGATCGACCTAGCCGACGCCTACGCGAAGGCCGAGCAGATCAAGAAGGAGCTCAGCACCAGGGAACGCGCCCAGGCCGCCCTCATCGCCGGCGGCAAGCGGATGACGTTCCCGCTCACCCGGGACGAGTTCAACGGCATGCTCGCCGAGCAGCTGGAGAACGTGGAGCTCGCGGTCGAGACCTGCCTGGACAACGTCGGGCTGACGGCCAAGGACATCGACGCGGTGCTGATGGTCGGCGGCAGCTCCCGGATCCCGGCCTTCCAGGACCTGCTCCGCCGGTACTTCGGCCAGGAGCCGCAGCACTCGCGCAACCTCGACGAGGACGTGGCCCGCGGCGCCGCTCTCATCGGCGCGCTGAAGACCGGCACGGCCGCGCCCTCCAGCCCGCTGGCGAAGCTGCCCGCCCCCAAGGACCGCTCCTCGCACGCGATCGGGGTGGGCGCGCTGAACGACGAGGGAAGGATGGGCAACATGGTCGTGCTGCCCGCGAACGCGCCGATCCCGACCCTGCCCGCCGCCGAGCGAACGTTCGGCTGCGCCAGCGAGGGACAGACCGAGATCGAGGTGACCGTGTACGAGGGAGACGACTTCGACCTCAAGTTCGTTGACCGGCTCGGGAACGCCAGCGGCTCGCTGGGCGGACCGAAGCCGCTCGGCTACCCGGTCACGGTGAAGATGGCGCTCGATGGCGACGGCATCCTCCGGGTGACCGCCCACGACGGGAACAGCGGCACGCTGATCACCAAGGTGGAGGTGCGCCGCGAGGGGGCGATGTCCGAACGGCAGCAGGCCGACGCGGTGGCCGCTCTCGACGACGTGATGGTGCTCTGAGATGACGACCACGACCGCCCTTGAGTGGCTGAACCAGGAAGACTTCGCCCCCACGCCCACTCCCGCGGACCTGCAGGGGTTCTTCGGCATCCCGCCGTCGCCGCCGTCGGACCTCGACGTCAACATCAGGGAGAAGCGCAAGTACTGGAAGAAGAAGCAGCAGAAGGCGCGGTCGGAGGACGCCCTGAAGTGGGCCGGCGCGGTCCTGCAGGCCGTCGCCGACGCCGAGGACGCGCTCAAGCGGGGGGCGGCGGCGACCGGCGGCGGCGGCGAGCCCCAGCCGGGCGTGCGCGACCGCGAGCCCGCCACCGTCGACGAGGTCTGGCGGGAACTGGAGCGGCTGCTCTTCCGCGGTCGCTACCGGGACGCGCTGGACCGGCTCGATCGCTACAGCGCACGCTGGGGCGAGTACCCGAACTTCATCGACATGCGGTCGGAAGTCATCCTCGAGGCCGCCCAGAACGTGCCCGGGATCGAGTTCAGCGACGGCGTGCTCGAGTCGGCGATCACGGGGATGCGCTGGGTTCTCGACAAGCTCGGGCCGACCGAGGCGCGCTATCTGACGCTCGTCGACCTGCTCGAGGTGGCGGGGCGGGCGGACCAGATCCCGCAGGTCTTCGCCGAGGCCAACCAGCAGCTCGCGCAGCGGTCGGCGTCGTTCCGGGTCCGCGAGCTCGCGATCAGGTTCAAGCGCGAGGCGTGGGAGCCGCTGCTGCGCTACAGCGTCGGGCTGGTGCGCGAGTCGGGAGACGACCGCGCCCTGCGCAGCGAGCTCGTCCAGATGATCATCGGCCGGGTGACGGCCGAACTGCTTCCGCTGACAACGGCGGCCGCGGTTGAGCAGTATCAGCTGGTCGTCGCCACCGCCGCCTGGATCGCCGACGGCGTCCCCGAGGCGGAGGACTTCGTCCGCGTCCACCGGATGTGGGCCGCCAACGCGGGTCAGCCCGTCTTCGGCGGCAACTGGCAGTGGCGCGCCTTCTTCGGCCTGATCACCCTGTTCATCGCGCTGCCGCTGATCAACTCGAGCATGGCCAAGCCCGCCTGGCAGATCCTGCTGGCGGGGCCGGCCCTGGGCGAGCAGAAGCGGCGCAAGGGCGCCGTCCAGTCGCAGAACCGCGCCTGGTTCCTGGTGACCAGGAACGCCTACATCGAGCCGGTGCACGAGAAGTCCAGGCTGCCCTGGCAGCAGAAGCCAGGGCAGTGGCCGGACGTCGACCTGTCGACGCTATTCAACTTCTGAGGAGGCAGCGATGCACGTGCCGTCGCAGTCGAGCCGCGATCCCCTGCCAAGCACGCCGCCCGCGATCGTCCAGCAGGTATCGAAGGACGAGCAGGATCGCCGCAATCATGAGGTCTTCGAGGTGGTGGACGCCCTTTACAAATTCGACGTCCAGGGAGTTATCCCGATCGGCGAGGAACTGGTGAAAGACCGCCCGGATCTCCACGACGAGATCGAGGCGGCGACCAACCAGGTCAACGACGAGCGGGACCGGCCGGCCGAGGTTAGGCGGGCCGACCGGTCGCGGGGCAAGCGCGGTCGGTGAGCGGCTGGAAACTCGGCTGGGAGGCGGCCAAGGCCTACGGGCGGGCGAGCAGGTCGGCGTCCGAGAGCGTGCAGGCCGCCTACGAGCGCCAGTCGGCCGAGCGGGTGCCGCGGCGGCTGCGCAACCGGGGGTACATGGCGCCGGGTGATCCGGTGCCGCCGCCCGGGTTCGACGCGCTCGACTACTCCGGTCTCGCCCCGGCCCGGGCGGTGGCGCCACGGCTGTACCCGAGCGGGGTCACGCTCGGGGCGGCCATCGACTTGTCACGGGGCCTGCCCTTCGCCGCCTACCGGCTGCCCATCGAGCGCTTCTTCCAGCACGTCGCGGTCGTCGCCCCGCCGGGCAAGGGCAAGACCTTCGGCGTGATCGCGCCGCTGGCGGCGAGGCTGGCCCGCCTGGGCGCGACCGTCGTCGTGCTGGACGTGACCGGCGACCTGGTCAACGCCATCAGCGAGTTCGCGCAGAGCGCCCCGACTGGTACCGCGGTCCCGTTCTTCCACTGGTCGACCGACGCCGCCCGGGGCAGGCACTCCTGGAACCCGCTGGCCGGCCTCGAACCGGACGACCTGACGGCGGTCGAGGGCCTCAAGACCAGCATCCTCGGCGAACAGCCGGCCGACCCGAAGCACCGCTTCTTCTTCGACCGGGAGCTCAGGATCCTCGGCGCGATCATCCGGCTGCTGCTGGCCGAGACCGCCACCCCGACGCTGACCGACCTGATCGCGCTGGCGGTGCACCGCGATGTACTGCGTAAGAGGCTCGCCCGCCCGCAGTACGCGAGCCTCCGCCTCGAGCTGCGCGACTTCCTCACCGCGGACGAGGCGGACGCCGCCCAGATGCTCAGCGAAACGCAGACCAGGCTCGCGCCATTCGTGGCGCCCCAGGTCAGCAGCCGGGTCAGCGCGTCCGACTTCACGATCACCGACATCCTGCGGCGTCCCTCGCTCGTCGTCGTGGGGGCCGAGCTCTACCTGCGCCAGCGGGGGGAGATCGCGGCGTCGCTGTTCGTCAACCGGCTGTCGGCCGAGCTGTCCACCCGCTACGGCGCCAGCCGCGGCGCTCCGGTGGTGCTGCTGCTCGACGAGGCGCCGGTCCTCGCCCGCCGGATCAACCTGGCCAGCCTGCTGGCCACCTCCCGGGCAACCAGGACCGGGGTGGTGGTCGCCGCCCAGAACGTGACCCAGTTCGGCGACGAGGCGGAGCAGTCCACCGTGTTCGACGCCTGCGACACGATGATGCTGCTGCCGGGGGCGTCGAAGGCGAGCGTGGCCATGTTCCAGTCTCGCCTCGGCACCCGGCAGGTCCGCCGCCAGTCGACCAGCCGTGAGTTCGGCCGGGGACACGGCTCGGTCAGCTTCTCCGGCGAGACCGTGGACGTGCTCGGCAGCCGGGAGCTGATCGACCCGCCGTTCGGCCAGTTCCCGGCGTTCCTGCACTCCCGGAGCGATGGCATCGGCCCGGTGGCGATTGAGCTTGACCGGCCGACGGTCAACTCCTGGGACCGATGAGGAGCCCCCGGCAGGGCGTGCTGCAGGCGATCGAGGCCTGGCAGCGGAACCCGGCCCGACCGCGCGGTATGTGCCTGCACACCCCCACCTGCTCGGTCTACGGGCACGCGGCCATCACCCGCTACGGACTCGTTCGCGGCGGGTTCATGACCGCCTGGCGGGTGTTCCGCTGCAATCAGTGCCTTGCTGCCTGATCGTGCTCACGGGCCACCGGCGAACTGACAGGCTATGTCGCGGACCCGCTGGGTCGTGCCGCCGCGGCGGGCGGGGCAACCTCAGTGGTCGGGTGCGGGCAACTGCCTCAGTCTCCCCGCCTGCGCACGTGCGCCGACCTTCTGGGGGGCCTCTAGCAGGGTGTCCGAGTCCTCAACGTCGTAGCAGGTAAACGGGTGGTGGTGTCCGACGCGCGCCCACCGGGGAACTTCCGCCCGGCCGCGATGACCTGGAACCATCGTCGCTCCCAGAGCGCGCAATGCTTGGCGATGCCCAGCAGCGACAGCGCGCTCGCGGTCGGAGCCTTGCGTGCGGTTGCGTCGTCGAGCCCGTCGATCTTCCTGATTATCGCTGCGCGCTGGCGGTCGAGGAAGCCGTCCAGAGCCATGGGTGACGGAGTCAGCGTCCGGCCTTCGCCCGGCCTTCGCCCGGCCCTCGCTCGGCAATTGCGCAATCTCTTGTGCAATTAGATTTTAATTGGCAATGATTTGCCATCTCAGGTTTTCGGATTATTTGGGTCACTTGCCGTCGAATGTCAGAGAGGCCAAATATCGTATTGATGTGAATCACGTCTCTGCCATCCCGATGGCTGCACTGCAAGAGCGACTCCACTCGAAGGAATCGATGAGGACTACTACGCAAGCGACCCCGGCCATCGACGAGTACGATCCGCCAAGCCGCTGTACCACACGACTGTAGTACAGTGAGCGCATGGGCACTATGGACGCTATCGAGCGGATCAGCCAGTTGCTGGACAGCGATATGACGGAGACGTCGAACACGTCCATGCGGATACCCACTGCGCTGCGCGAGGCAGCCGCCCTCGCCGCCAAGGAACTGAAGGTGGCTCCGTCGGCGACCGCGCTCACGACCATGGCGCTGCGGGCTACGCTCGAAGCCGCGGTGATGCGGGCAGCCCTCGATGACCACTACGCGCAGTACCCAGAGGCACGCCCGGATCTCGCCGATATCGCGATCGCCGCCGCGGAAATAGACGGGAGCCCGCTAGCGGCGGATCCGGAGCGCATCCGCCGCGCCGCGGCAGAGATAGCGGCCACTCACCCTGACCCGGCACCGGAGGACGTACTGCTCTGGGCCGAGGCTAGGGCGTTTCCGTCATGACCCGGATCGTGGTGCTGGACAACGAGGCGGTTCAGGCTCTCGCAAGCCCTCACCACTCGAAGCACCGAAGGGTTCTTGGCTATCTCGAGCTGGTCGAACGTCGCAAAAGGCGCGCTGCATCAATTTCCGTCCTGACTCCCACCGCCGTCCGTGTTGAAGCCGGCTGGGACCGCAGCTCTCCGCAATGGGCGTTCATAAATCGACTGAGGATTGCCGACGTCCTTCTGGACGCTGTATGCGCCAATAAGGCCGCCGCAATCCGGAAGCAGGCCCAGGTGTCCGTCGCCGATGCTCACATCGGCGCCACAATGCAGTCAGCGCCCGACACTGACATCACCGTGATAACGAGTGATCCCCGGGACATCCGCAGGGTCGCCGAGGGCCGCCTGGTAACTGTTGTCGCGATTTAGCTAATGCCGTATCAGGCAACGTTTGTTGGCTGCCGCGATCGGCGGTTTGCGGAAAACGGTTCGACGGCTCTGCCGAGTTCTGACACGGTGTCGTACCATGCCCGACTTCGATCTTGTGACCGCCGCGGACGTGCAGCTCATGCGGGGTTTGGCGCAGCGCGTTACCGCCGACCGCCCGGGCCTGGTCGGCGCAGGTGCTTCGTACGGGGAGCTGGCCTGGATCGGGGCCAGGGGAGCATGAGCCGGAAAGGAGGAGGCGCTTCATGAGTGACGCGTTCTACTCGCACGCAAGGCTGTACGACCTGATGTTCCCGGGCGGCGGGCCCGCAGTCGACTTCTACCGGGCCGACGCCAATCGGCAAGGCGGGCGCGTATTGGAACTCGGGTGCGGCACCGGGCACAAGCTGATCCCCATCGCGTCCGACGGGCATCCGTGCGTCGGCCTGGACTTCTCGTCAGACATGCTGGCCGAGGCTCGCCGTAAGGCGAGCGAGCGCGGTGCAGCGGTGGAATGGATGCAGGGCGACATGCGGGCCTTCGATCTGGGCCGCACATTCGACTTCGTGTTCATCGCAGCCAATTCTCTGCTGCATCTGCATGAGGCTGAGGATCTGGTGAGCTGCTTCCGGTCGGTTCGAAGACACCTGGCACCTGGAGCACGGTTCGTCTTCGATGTATTCAACCCGAGCGTGCGCCTGCTTGCCGAAGCCGATGGCGTGCGGCGCACCCGGCAGTCGTTGTCGTTCACCGATCCTGACCGTGGCAACGTTAGCGTCGATGTCGCTGAGATCTACGATGCGCCCGCGCAAGTTACCCGCGGGACGTGGCACCTCTCGACTGACTCCGAGCCCGACTTCGTCGTCGCACCGCTCGAAGTCAGGAGCATCTTCCCGCAGGAGCTGCCGCTGCTCGTCTCGCTCGGCGGCCTTCGGCTCGTCGAGCGCTTCGGCGACTGGTCCGGTCGACCATTTGCCGTGGATACGCCGCTTCAACTCTGCATCTGCGAGTCCGCGTGATTAAAGGCGAGAGCACAGTCTCGGCCAAGCAAAATTCGCCCTGGCGAACGACACGCATGCCGCGGCGTCGATAGGCACTCTTGCGCTACTTCGCGCTCGGCGGCACCGACGTAGGAGGCCCGGGTCAGCCTGCGTCCATGCCTCGAGCCGGATGGTCGGCGAGCATGCCGCGATCATGTGCCGGCGGCCAGCCAGGCTAGGACGAGGCCGCGCGACCAGCAGCGGCCGATGGCTTCGGCGGATTGAGCCGACGGGCCGAACTGCGCTAGGCCGATGATGCTGTGACCGGAGGCGGGGCGGTCGCCGAGGGTCGGTATCGTCGGCGAGACTCCGACTCCTTCCACTGACACCCACGCTATGGTTCGGTCGTCCGCGGACTGCTCGAGGCGCCGCAGGAAACGCGCGCGGGTCTCGAGCGAGAACTGGGACAGCGCCCAGGTCGTGGTGACGACGGGCAGGACGTCTGCGGGGACGCGGGCGATGGCATCGGGCAGCGATTCAACGGGGTCGCCTCGTAGCAGCAGCGGAGGGGCCACCGCCGCCAGCGACATCTCCGCGTTGAGTCTTGCCAGCCGTTCCGGCTGATCCGGGGGGAGGCAGGCGCGCAACCAGCGGGCGTCGTCAGCGTCGGTCACGTCGATCGGATCGAGGTCGACGTCGATGCGGGCGACGACCTCAGGCATCGGCTGGGCCGGGACGGGCCGGTCTTGCGCGATCCGAGACGACACCTGCACGGGAGAGGACGGGTCGCCCAGGGATAGCGCATTGCTATAGGTGATGCCAACGCGATCGACGTTGAGATTGAGCCCGGCCGAACGGCCGATGTCGATCAGCCCGACGGCCTTCGCGCCGGCCCGTCGGGCCGCTTCGGCGGCGGCCGGGTAAAGCACCGCGTACCGTCCGGTTTCGTCGGACCGAAACGGCCGGCGAACGGCTATGTCCGCGACCGCGTCGGTCATTCGAAGGAGCGTGTCGATCGCCGCGCCGGTGGCCGCTTCGGCGTCGGCGTAAGCGGCGGTGAGGGCCGGGGCGCGTCCGGCGAGGGCGAGGTCGTGCAGCGCGGCCAAGATCACGGCGGGGTTCCGCTTGCGGGCGGGCACGGCCTCGATGGCCCGCAGCGCCTCGTCGGACTCGCTCAGCGCGCGGGCGACTCGCTTGTACAGCGGCGACGCGTCGGGGTGGTCGGCTTCGGCGAAGCGCCGGTAGGCCCGAGCGAGCGCGCGGCCGTTACCCATGGTTAAGGGCGCCTCCTGCGGTCGGCCTTGGCATCCCGACGATTGTAGGGCGACCGGGGCCGGCGCGATTGCGGAGGACCGGGGGCAGGCGCGGATATTCGGTGGCGCTACCTTGCGCCCGCATCCGATAATCACCTGTCGTGATCGGCGGCGTCCACCGCACCGACTACATCGGGCTCTTCGGCTGATCCGGCGAGAGGGAGGCTATTAGTGTCCAGCGGGGTCGAGACCAGGGCCGTGCCGGTCGGCGGCGGGCGTGAACTGTGCCTGGAGATCGCCGGTGATCCTGACGGCAAGCCGATCCTGGTCGAGCCGGGCGAGCCGATGTCACGACGCCTGTATGGCGGGTGGATCGCCGACGCCGAGGAAAAGGGCATCCGGCTGATCGGCATCGACCGCCCTGGCTATGGTGGCTCGACGGCGCAGCCCGGTTACACGGTGGCGTCGCACGCTGCGGATGTCCGGGTCATCGCCGACACGCTCGGGTACGACCGGATCGGCATCTGGGGCATATCCGGGGGCGGGCCGTTCGCGCTGGGTTGCGCGGCCTTGCTGCCAGACCTGGCGGTCGCCATCGTGGCGGTGGCTTCGCTCGCGCCCTACGGCACGGAGGGCTTCGACTTTTACGCCGGGATGGGCGAGTCCAACATCGAGGGCTTTCAGCTGTTCTTCTCCGATCCGGAGGCGGCCCGCCTCGATCTGCGTGCGGGCGTCGAGGAGATCCTCGCGGCCACGCCGGAGCAGTTCGGCGCGGACCTGGAGGGCCTCCTCTCCCCCGCCGACGCCGAGGTCCTGAGCGGGGACCTGCTCCGCTGGCTGACCGAGACCCACCAGGTCGCTCTCTCCCCGGGTGATCAGGGCTGGTGGGATGACGGGGCGGCGAAGCTGACGAACTGGGGCTTTGACCTCGGCGAGATCCGGGTGCCGGTGAAGGTCTGGCACGGCCGCGAGGACCGGTTCGTTCCCGTCCAGCACGGGCAGTGGCTGGCCGCCAGCATCCCCGGGGCGGAGAGCGATATCAGTGACCGAGACGGCCATCTGACGATGATCGGCCGAGTCGGCGAGTTCCACGACTGGCTTCTCGAGCATTTCTAGTCCCGACCTCAGCGCCCGGCCCACGAATCGGCAGCCCGTGCTGCTTTGGCAACACCGACCGCCTGCGTTTCGCGAGACTCGGTCATCTTCTTATCACTTCTGACTACTTTTTCAGCTTCATATCGGTTCTGACCACTTTTGCGCGCGAATTGTCCGAATCTTGTGGTCAGAACTGATAGAGAGATGAGCCGCATGGTCAGAACTGATAGATAGACGCGCGCGGCTGTGGCGGGTGTGAATGGTGGGCCGACGACTGCAGGGGCGGCGGCGGTCAACGGGCAGTGACGCGGTTAGGCGGCGGTCAAGGGGCGGCGGCGGTCAAGGGGCAGTGACGCGGTTAGGCGGCGGTCGAGGGCGGAGTTTCTCGGGGGTTAGGGGGTGGTCCAGGGGCGGAGTTTCTCGGGGTTGCGGACGGCCCAGATGCGCCTGATGCGGTCGCCGGAGACGTCGAACGCGAACACGGTCACGATGACGCCGTCTTGCTCGACGACCAGGCCGGGCTGGCCGTTGACGGTGCGCTCGAGGAACACCGCGTGGCCGGCGGCGCGGTTGGCGATCTCGATCCAGGCCCGGGCGATCTGCTCGGCGCCCTCGATGGGGTGCAGGAAGGTGACCGCGAGGCCGCCGCCGTCGGCGGTCGCGGTCGCGTCGGGGTCGAGCAGGGCGATCAGCGCGGTGATGTCCTTGGCCTCCCACGCGGCCTTGAACGCCCTGATGACGCCGGCCTGCTTGGCGGTCGGCGGCGCGGGCGCGAGGGACGACGCCGACAGCCGGCGGCGAGCCGAGGAGGCCAGCTGGCGGCAGGCAGCCGGGGTGCGGCCGACGATCTCGGCCACCTCGGCGAAGGAGTAGCGGAAGACGTCGTGCAGGATCAGCGCGACGCGCTCGGCCGGGGTCATCGACTCGAGCACGACCAGGAAGGCCATGCTGACCGACTCGTCGAGGGTGACCCGGTCGGCCGGGTCGACGGGAGCGGCGCCGCCCGGCCGCCCGCCGGTCCGCTCCCCCGCTTCCGGCAGCGGCTCGGGGATCCAGTCGCCCACGTAGGTCTCCCGCCGGGCCCGGGCCGAGCCGAGCAGGTTGAGGCAGATGCGGCTGGCGACCGTCGTCAGCCACGCGCCCGGTGACTCGATGGACTCCTGCTGCTCACCGGACATGGCGTACCAGCGGGCGTAGGTCTCCTGGACGGCGTCCTCGGCCTCGGCCAGCGAGCCGAGCAGCCGGTAGGTGAGGTTGATGAGCTGACGGCGCTCGCTGATGATCGCGCTCAGGCCGGCCTCAGGCCGGTCGCCTTCCGGTCCGGATCGGGTGGTCATGCCCCAGCACCTCCCTCAATCGCTCTGAGCTGTCCCTGACAAAG
>Ga0302235_10003172_pt1 | contig 11659 bp, 6 predicted proteins | sample II_Palsa_N3_3_FD_193577 | JGI IMG/M metagenome (GOLD analysis project Ga0302235, IMG submission 193577) | Peat permafrost microbial communities from Stordalen Mire near Abisko, Sweden - II_Palsa_N3_3 | ecosystem: Environmental > Terrestrial > Soil > Palsa > Peat permafrost | place: Sweden... | reverse complement strand
AAGTCATTCACGAACCCGGTCGCCTGACAGGAGTGAAAGGGATGGAATGACTTGGAGAGACGATGGAATCCGGCGATGTCGGTGACGGTGGAGTCGGATAAATTTGACCCGTTTCGCCCCTTGTTCGCACCAAATGAAAGCGTTCCGCGACCTGTAGCGAAAGCTTTCCACCAAGGGGGGGCCGAAATTGCCCCAAACGCTTGCTGGACGGGACCTGGAGTAGTTCTGCTGCGCACTGCGTATTCGGCAAAAAATTTGAGCTCGCGACTCGCAGCTCTGAGAATAATCGCAGAGGATTAGCCTCCACGGAAGGCTCCTCCATTTCCGTATAGTCTCGTCGAGCGGTATTTGGCGAAGTCGGTGACGGTGGGGCAGCAAACTGCGCGCAACGGATGTGGTTGGCAGGTTCTGATAGTTTTACTTAAAGCTCGCTGTCAAAGTTTTCGCGGATGCGGTCTTCGTATGAATACATGAACTACCTCCAGGTAGTCCAAGATTTTATCCGCACCCCCGGTGCCCGGTCGCCGGTCAATTTGTCCGCAAATAGCCGCGCGCTCGCCGCAGTTTCGCTGGGTCCCTTTTTCTGAATTAAAATCGCGCTGCGCAATTTAGCAAGTAACTTTCGAGTGTTCCGTTTCATGCGCCATCGATCCAAACGACCGTGATTCCCGTGAACGGTCATTCGGCAGCGCAAGGCCACCGTCGCTTCCTGTTCGGGTTGTACGACGCGTGCCCGCTGGCGTCTGGGCAAGGTGCCGTGCCGACGGATTAGGGCAGGCGTCCTACAACCCAGGTTGTGTAAAAACGTGACGCCGACACATTCACGGTTTCACACAGTCATCGACGCGCGCCGACGGCCTTTTTGAGCCCGTCTAACGGTTACCGGCTTCTTGATCTTTGTGTGAGAGGACGAGGTTCTTAGGCGCGGCAACGCGGCCGGCCTAATGGTAGCCTAGCCTTAGACTCGCATCTTTTGTATGACCGTCCCGGTGCCGAGGATCGCCACGACACGCTTGTAGCCGCCGATCAAGTATCGAGGAGCGCACGGCGTCGAACGACGGAAAGCGCCCGAACTCGCTCCCCGCGCGCTTCCCAGAGTTTGAAGTCCAGATCGGCCGTTCAGCGCTTTGTAAGTCAAAATCGCTCGCGCAGACAAGCCCTCTAAGCCTTCAACGGGGGCCCAAGAAACTCGACACCCCACTTCGCACCAAAGTTTCGTAAAGCGTCGGGTTGAGGCTCACCATTCGCCATTACGCTGCGAAGTTGGTTGAAGAAAGCGGCAGCATCGAGTCCCGGGGTGATCAGCACCAGCATGCGCGACGTCTCTTTGTCGATGTTGGTGAAGCGGTGCGTGCTGCCCGCATGCCCCACCACGGTTTCTCCCGCACTCGCGATAGTGCGCTCCCCGTCCACCTCGAATAGGTATTGACCGGTCAGCACATGGAAAATTTCGGTTTCCCGTTCGTGCCGGTGCATTGGCGGCCCGTATCCGGGCTCATCGGAAGTTTCGATGAGTGTCGCCTTGTTTCCGGTCGCTGCCGCGGCGATGCGCACCTGAACGTTGACGCCGATCGCGGGTATGTCGATGGTGTTGAGATTCGATTGCATGATGTTATGCCTTGAGATTGTTTGTCCGATGGACGATTTGCATGGCGTCGAAGCCAGGAACGATCATCACCAGTTGCTTTGATGGATGGCTGTCGATATTCACGAAGCGATGCGGCACGTTGCCATTTGCCACGACGGTATCTCCCGCCGTCGCTTCGAAGCACTTGCCGTCGACCTCGAAAAGATAGCCCCCTGCAAGACGTAGAAGATCTCGGCTTCGCGATGCTTATGCAGCGGCGGGCCGAAGCCCGGCGCGTTAATCGTCTCGATCAGTTCGAGGCCGCTGCCCGCGAAGTCTTGCGGCGTGCGGACCCTTAACTCCAGGCCGATCTCGGGAACGGCGACGCATCGATCGTTCGCAAGAGCCACGCAAGCGCTCTCAGTCAATTTGAAACTCGTATTCATGGTGGTGTTTCCGAAAATGCACCGGACAAGCCGAACGCCGCCGATGCGCGCTTCAGGAAGCGGAATCAGAACAGGTGATTCACGCGCAAGATGCCTTCATTCGAGCTGTAGCCGCTGCCAAACTGGCCGCCATACTCCAGCTTGATCTCCGTGCTTTTGGAGACGCTGAGGTTCATGTCCAGTTTGACCTTGGCGAGCGCCGACGGCGCCGACGACACCGCGGTGAAAGGCGCAACGCCTGGCGCGCTGCCGACGAACTGCGCGCTCGAATCCCAGTGATTCCTGTTGTGGAAAATCGCGCCGGCCGCAACGTCCGGCCGCAAGACCATGCCGTTCGCGAAAGTCCAGCGGCCGCCAACCTCGAACATCGGCGACGCGGACAGCGTCGTGGCAGTCGAACCGTTGACGGCAAGGTCCAGCGCACCCGCGCCCTGCTCCGTGAATCCACCCGTATGGAAGTGGACGACGTGCAAATCCAGATAAGGCTTCATGTACCAGTCGTTCATCGGGATCGTGTACGCGATGCGCGAGTGCAAGCCGGCCTCGTAGCTGTTGAAGTCGCCCTTCGCTTGAGCTGCGTAACCCGGCAGCGAGACGTTTCGCGTGGAGTCGTACCAGCCGTAGCCTGCATCCGCGCCTCCGGAAATCGTCCAGTTGCCAATCTCCTTTTTGAGCATGACGCCGACTTGCGGGCCGTGTCCGTTCACATCGCCGACGCCATCCGAGCCATCGAGGTTCGACGTGTCGTAGCCGACACTGCCGCCGACGAACCAGCCATCGCCGATAGCGTGCTGGCCGCCGAACTGCATCGCATACGTGTTCGCCGAATAGCCGATCGTGCCGGAGCCATCCGCGCTCGTGTGGTTATCGATGATGCGTCCCCACACGCAGTCGCGCTCGTGCATCATCGCGTCGGCCGGGCCGTCTAACGACGGGCAGCTATACATGCGCTCGACGAACGCGTGGCTCGCGGCAAGGCTTGCGATTCCCACGGCCTGCTGCGTTTCGTTGCCGAGCCTGTTGAGCGCCGCGTTATACGACGCGTGATTCGCAACGCCATTCGCCAACTGTGCGAAGGCTGTACCGAGCGCATCGGCGTTCGCGCCTGCGTCGAAATTGGCCTGCAGGTGGGTCGCGACCGCCTGCGCGTTCGCGCTCAGACCCTCCGCGTTCTCAGCGAAACTCGCATGCGGCGTGACATAGAGCGACTGGCCGCCGGACTGCGCATCAGGCGTCTTGCCGCTCGCCAGCGTGTATTTGACGAGGTAGGGATTGCTCATCTGCAATTGCGAGGCATCCAGCGCGCCTTTCACGTCGATCACGTCGAGCGTGCTGTTCGTGAGGCGCGCCGGGCGCATTACGAGCTGGCCTGCAAGCGTCGCGTTACCCGCTACGACCAGACGATCGTTCGTGGCCGCGACGTGATCGCTGTCGATGACAATGTTGCCCGTCACGCCCTGCGCCAGATCGCCCGTCACGAGCGTGACCGCACCGGGCGCGCTCCTGCCGCCGACATCGAGTGTCCCGTTGTTGCGCGTGAGCGCCGCCGCGACCGTCGAACCGGTATTCAGCGTGCCGCCCGGATCGTTCACCACCTGTCCTTCGCCGCCATCGTTCTCGAGATTGATCGTGCCATCGATCACGCCGGTTGCGCCGTTATGCACGAGCGTCTCGCCGTTGTAACTGAAGACCGCCGAGCCATTTACGCCGGCCGTCGAGGTGATGATGCCGTTGTTGTTGACCGCGTTGAGCGGCGTCGTGCCATCGATGCTCAGCAAGCCTTCGAAGACCTGAATGGCCGCCGCAGTGCCGTCGCCGCCGTGGTAGAAGTCCTTCCCGCCGGAAACCGTCGCGCCCTGATTGACGTTGACAACGATCTGCGATCCATTCAGGTCCGCGCCGCCCGCCTGCGAGCTTTGCGCGTAAATCCCCGGCGATGCGGCGCCCGTCGCGCTGACCGTGCCGCTCACGTTCACGTTGACGGGCCCGCCGTTGCCCGAGCCGCCGAACGAGCCCGCATACAAACCTTGCGCGTATTCGCTCGCGCCCGCCGTGAAGTAGCCACCTCCGCCGCCCACGCTCTGCGCGATGATCGCAGGTGCGTTGGCGCCGCTTGTCTGCACGCTCGATCCGGCGCCGACCGTCACCGCGACCGTGCCGCCGTTGCCGCTGCCCGGATGATTATTGGCAGCGTAATAACCGAGATGCGCTTGCGACAAGCCCGTGTCGCCCGCAATCCCGCCGCCGCCGCCCACACTTTGCGCGAAGATGCCGACCGCACCCTGCCCGCCGGTGACAATGCTGCTGCCGCTGTTCGCGGTCACGGTCACGTCGCCGCCATTGCCCCGCATCGCAGCGGTGTTCATGAATCCGCCCGGACCGCCCGCGATTTCGCCGCCGAGTACGATCCCGCCGCCGCCGCCCACGCTTTGCGCGAGCACGCCGTAAGAGTTGCGCCCTTGGGTCGTGATCATGCCGCTGTTGTTGACGTTGGCCGCACCGGCCGAGCCGTTGCTGCCGTCATCGCCGGTGCCCCCGAAGACGACGTTCAACTCGAACGTGCCATTGTTCTTGACCGGGTCTGGGTTGGCGCCGCCGCCCGCGTTGTCCGTGGCGTCGGTCGACGCCGCCTTCACGATGCCGCCGCCTCCGGCGATGCTTTGCGCAATGATCCCGCTTGCGTCGTGGCTTTCCGTGAGAATGCTCGCGCCCGCGTTATTGTTGACGGTCACAGTACCGGACAGGACCGTCGCGGCATCGTTGCTCTTGCCGATCTGGTCGCCGCCGATGTTGATGCCCTTGTTGCTGACATTGAGTCCTTGCAGCGCGCCGTTGCGCCCGCCCGCGACGCCGCCCATCCCTCCGCCGCCGCCGATGCTTTGCGCCACGATGCCGTTCGCTATCGAGCCGATCGTGATGATGCTGGCGTTCGTATCGTTGGTGACGGTTACGTCCGACCCACTGCCCGCCGCGCCGCCCGAGCCGCCCACCGCAACCGGCGCGCTGACGCTGTCCTGATCGACGTTGAGCGAGCCCGAGCTCGTCGCCGCGCCGCCCTTGCCGCCGCCGCCGCCGATCGATTGCGCGAGAATGCCGTCGGACATGACGCCGATCGTGCCGATGCTGCCGGTATTGCTGACCTGCACGATGCCGCCGTTGCCCGCCGCGCCGCCCGAGCCGCCGATTGCAATATTGGTCTTGATCGACGTGGCGTTGCTGTCGTCGCCCGAGTCGCCCTGATCTTCGCCGAGGTCGCCAAGATCGCTGGCATCGTCCGCCGGGCTTGAACCCAGACGGCCTGCGGCAACGGTGGCCGGAGAAGTATCGAGAAGTTGACCGGCGAGCGCGCTCAACGCGGCGACGCTCGTGTATTGGCTGCCGATGCCGCCATCCTTGAAGGCGTTGGCGAGCGCGTCGAGGGTTGAGTTGGTGGCGCTGCTGCCATTGCCGCCGTCGCCTGTGGACTTCTTGCTGCCGATGCTCGTCGCGGCTTTCCCGCCCATGCCGCCCCCGCCGCCGATGCTCTGCGCGACGACCGCCGAGGCGTCGGCGCCGAACGTGACGATCGAGCCGCTGTTGCTCACCTGCACCGAGGCCGTCGGATTGTTCGACGCGTCCACGACGGTCGCCGAACCGCCGGCACCGCCCGAGCCGCCGATGCTCACGGTCGCGCTGAAATCGCCCTTGCTCGTGCCCGCCGCGCCGCCCGCGCGTCCGCCGCCGCCCCCCACAGCCTGCGCGATAATCCCCGACGCGCCGTCCCCGAGTGTGAGAAGCGCGCCGCTATTGCTCGCCTGCACCAAGCCCAATGCGTTGCCGCCTTTACCGCTATTGCCGCCGATTGGAATGCTCGCCGAGATGTTCGTGCCGTCGCCTGTGGCCTTAGCCTGTGCATCGCCGCTGCCGCCGTTGCCGCCGCCACCTCCGATCGACTGGGCAAGGATGCCGTCCGCCGATTCACCCGTCGTGACAATCAGGCCGGTGTTGGCGGCGTTGATCGCGTTGCCGTCGCCGCCTGCGCTACCCTTGCCACCGATCGCCACCGACGCATCAATGTTGAGTTCGCTGCCAGTCGTGCTCGACGTGGCCGACGAATCCCCGCCCGAACCGCCGCCGCCGCCGATGCTCTGAGCGATCATGCCAATGCCGCCCGCGCCGCTCGTCGCGATCAGGCTCGCATTCGTGATCTGTGCCGTGCTGCCGTCGCCGCCTGTGCCGCCTGAGCCACCGATCGACGCTGTCAGCGAGAGCGACGGCGTGTCGTCAGGCGCATAGGTTTTCGATGTCGCAACAGACGCCGCGCCGATTCCGCCGCCGCCGCCGATGCTCTGCGCCACGATGCCGAAGCTATCCGACCCGCTCGTGCGAATCGCGCCCGTGTTGGTCTCGGTCATTCCGTCGACGAAGCCGACCCACGCCGCCGAGCCGCCCGCGCCGCCGTTACCGCCAACCGATTCCTGCGCACCGAATACGCCGTTGGTGTCGTTGCTGAAGGCCGCGCCGCCCTTGCCGCCGCCACCGCCGATCGACTGCAGTTCCATGCCCGACGCATGCTGTCCGCTCGTGACAATATTCCCGCTGTTGTAGGCCTGCACGGTCCATCCGTTGCCGCCCGCGGCCCCGCTGCCGCCAATCACCAGATTGATTTCCGCACCTTGGCCGCTCTTCGCATCGCCGCCGTTGCCTCCGCCCCCGCCGATGCTCTGCGCCTGAATCCCCGCTGACGACCGCCCGCTTGTCGTGATGGTCTGGCTCGAATTGATCGTCACACTCGCACCTGAACCGGCGTAAGCGCCCGCGCCGCCAACTGCCATCCAGCCATTGGAATCGCCGCCGTTGCCTCCGCCCCCGCCGATGCTCTGCGCGAGCACGCCGGGTGAATCGGTGGTGCTCGTGGCGATGTTGCCGCTGCCTCCAACGAGCACGTTGCCCCCGTTGCCGCCGAACGCGCCCTCTCCACCAGACGCGCCGAAACCGCCGCCCTTGCCGCCGTTCGCGCCCGCGCCGCCGAGGGACTGCGCGAGAATGCCCGGCGAATGCGATGCGCCTGCCGTCGATAAGGTGCCATCGTTGGTCACCGTAACCGAACCCGCGTTGCCGCTCTGCCCGGCGATCCCGCCATTGTCCACGCCGCCGCCCGCACCGCCCGCGCCGCCGATTCCGCCAAGCGACTGCGCCCAGACCGCGGGCGTCATCGGGTTCGTGCCGGTGCCGGCCTGCGTCGCGACGCTGCCCGACTGAACCGTTACGACGACGTTTCCACCCGGCGCGCCCGCGCCGCCCGTGCCGCCCTGACCGCCCGCCTGAGCCGTGCCGGTCGAGCCGCCCGCGCCGCCGTTGCCGCCCGCGCTGACCGCCCAAATGCCCGCGCCCTGGTCGCTCGGATAGGTACCGCCGACGCGCCCATTTGCAAATCCGACGATCGACGTGCCTGTTATGACCGTGACGTTCCCGCCCGGCGCGTCCGAATCCGCACCATCGACACCGAACTTGCTGAAGCTGGTCACGTGCGGATTGCCGGTGCCGCCATTGCCGCCGACGGACGCCGCATAAATGCCCGAGCCAAAGCCGATGACCGCGGCCGTGCTACCCGTCAACGGGTTGACCTGGTTCGGGTTCGCCATGTCTTGGACCGTCACGTCGCCCGCGCTGCCGCCGATCTGCGATGTGCCTTGCGTGCCGCCCGTGCTGGGCACACCGCCGCCGCCGCCCGCGCCACCCTGCGAAACGACGGATATTGCGGGCGCCTGTCCCGCCGCGCCGACATTGGCCGGGCCGGCCATGATCGCCTGCACCTGCGCGCCCGATGTGATGGTGAGCGCCACGCTGCCGCCAGCGCCGGCCGCGCCGCCGTCGCCGCCGTTCAGATTGGTTAAGGGCACCAGCGTGCTATTTCCGCCGCTCGCGTCGCTGCCGTTTCCGCCCGTACCGCCGATACTCAGCATGCCAATCGCGGAAGGCTCGTCGCCTGCGCTTCCCACGCTCCGAAATACCGTCGACGACGACTCGCTGAAGGTGGCCGTTAGCGCAGGTGCAGTGCCCGCGCTCGTGCCCGGATTGCCGCTTTTATCAAGATCGCTCTTCGGTCCGGGTGTGCCTGGGTATCCCGCAGCGCCGATGGTGCAGATGTTTGCCGAGAGCCCGGCGCACGGGTTGCCGCTCGTCTGCGCGTGCGCGCCGAGCATCAAACCGCCCGCCGATGCGCCGATGGCAAAGTGGATCAGTTGCACGAGACGCTTGCGCGCGAGGCGCGGCGTCCCATCGAACGAGGCGCGCGCGGCATGCGCCTGGCGTCGCGCTGTTCCGGCGCGAGCCGATAAGGAAGTGCTTCTATTGCTGAGACGACACGAATGACGGACCGACATGGAATGATCCTCGGATCTGATGGGTTGAAATAGTTGCGTCGAACTTGCTCGCACCGCCGTGCGCGTGAAAGCACGTGCCGGAGTCGTCGCTGCTGGACGCCGGTGGGCCTCGACACACGAGGACACACCGTCTCAGGGTTTCCACATCGACATCGTCTGGACTTTGCTGCTGGCGCTGGTGAACCGAATGACACCGTCGGGACCGCCCGTCGCATTGGTCAAGCCGGCAAACCAGGTGAGTCGTCCAATTCACGGTCGATGTGGCGGCTTGGAGAGCCGGTCGACGCGATCCGTCAATGTGTGTGCCGAACATTCCTGCAAATTCGGCCTGGGAGAATTGTGTTAAATTTTGACTGCTATTCCATCCCCTTAACTGGGTATAAATTGCGCTACTTCGGCAGTCGGAGGCTTCTATGCCCGGGTCCGCTCTGTCCGATGTCATCGATCTGATCTATGCCGCAGCGACCGGGGACGGGGCGGCGTGGGACGATGTCGCCCCACGCTTATGCACGCTCTTTGGCGCACAGCGGGTCGGTCTGGTGCTGCCGGAGGCCCCAGGCAGGATTCGCCAGGTTCTGGGCGGCGGCGATGACGAGTTCGCCGTCTCGTACGCCGCGTACTATCACCGGATCGATCCGTATCGCCAGTCGGCAGAACAACACTTTCGCGACGCCAGATTGCCTCGGATCAATGTGGTAGTGGACGAAGAAATCGTGCCGTACAGCACCCTGAACAAGTCCGAGTACTTCGCCGATTACGCACGGCCAGCCGGATTTCGTTACCTGCTGGGAGGCTTGTCGGGCGTGGAGTCGTTCGCTCCCATAGGCTTTTCGCGCGATGCAGGCAGCGGCCCATTCAGTGACGCCGACAAGCACCGCTTGCTGACACTATTGCCCCATTTGCAGCGCGCGCTTCAACTGGAAAAGCGGCTCGCAATTGCTGACCGGACGCACCTTGGGTCGGGTGCGCTGGACGCACTCGCAATTGCTGTCGTGCTCGTGGACCGCATGATGCGAATCCTCCATGCGAACGCCGCAGCAAGCAGATTGATGGACGGCAGTCGATGCGGCCTCGCGATGCTCGGATCGGGGCCATGCCCGGGTGTGGGTGACATCCGCCTGCTTGCGCGCCATCCGGACGATCAATCGACGCTGGTCAAACTCGTCGCCGACGCCGTCTCCGGCGGCTCAGGCGGTGCGTTCAGATTGCGGACCACGCGCGACGAACCGGCCCAAAACGCACAACTGGCGGTGCTCGTGTCTCCTGCCTTGGGTCACCTGCGTTCCCACGCGACGGACCGCTACGGCGTCGCTCCCGGCGCGGCGATGCTGGTCGTTCGCCAGTTGAATCGCGCGTGGCTACCTCCGCCCAGTCTGATGAGCGAACTTTACGGCCTGACCAAAGCAGAAGCGGAAGTTGCTTTGCGCTTTAGCGGCGGCGCGACCGCCGAAGACGTGGCGCGACACAGACGAGTCTCCCTGGATACAGTCCGCACACAGGTAAAGACCATTCTGCGCAAGACGAATGCGGTGAGCCTGCGCGATCTTGAGCGCATCATTGCGATCAGCTCGGCCATTTTGCCTGCGGCGTCGTAAGGCTGTTCATGGCGGACCGCGTATTTTCATTGCCGATCGGTATTTTCCCGACAAGGTCATGGACGGCCACCAATGAACGACAGTCCGCAGCGCTCCCCGGATCAAGGCGATGCATCACGACCGGTCTCGCCTTCGCTCTCTGCACTCGGCCGCTGGCTGGACCGAATCGACCCTGGTACGCACCGTCGCATCAAGGGGCTTCGGCTCGTCACGGCGTACGGCATCGCGGCCGCACTGGGAGCATTGCAAGATATCGCTCATCACGTGCCGGGCAGCATCCCCCTCAGCTACCTTGCTGGAAGCTTCGCGCTGTGGGCAAGCGTGTCAGAGGGCAAATCGACGCGAGCCGAGTCAGGCCACGATCTCACGTTACTGAGCTTTTCTGCGAGCTTAGGTGCGCTTCTGTTCGTGTTCCTGTCCGAGCCGCTGCGCTTGGCCGGTCCAGCGGGTCCGGAAATGGTTCTGGTGACGGGCGCGTTTCTGGTCGGTTATCTCAAGCGATTCGGCGTCTTGGGTGCAGGCATCGGATCGCAGATTTATATCGGCGAGTTGCTCGCTTACGGCGCTCGTTTGACTAAGGACGACGTGCTGGCAATCGCAATCGCCGCACTGATCGCTACGCTGGCGTCGGTCGTGCCGCGCATGCTGAGCGGACCCGCGGAGCGGCCTGTCACGCCAGCGGTGCTCGCTGCCGGGCCGCAAGTTGTTCCGGGCAGATACTCGCCAGAGTTATTCATGGGATTGCAGGCGGCCATCGGCGCGTTGGTCATTGTTCTTCTGAACGGTCTGGTCGGGCTTGAGGAGTCCGCCTGGGCGATCACCGCGTGCACCTACGTCGTCGCCGGCTCGGCGACCGGGACGGTAGAACGTGTGCGTCGCCGGATAATCGGCACGCTGATTGGTGTTCCGCTAGGCATTGCTTGTCTGCCGGTCGCCGAGCACACGCCGCTACTGGTCTGGGCTGCAGCCGCAATCGCCATGGTCATTTATTCGATGGCGTTGCCGGAGCACTACGACGTTGCCTGTGCGGCGTTCGCTTTCACGTTGATCGTGACGCTCGCCGCTAGCGGGGTGCACTCATACGCGCTCCTTGCTGCACGCGCCTGGGAGACGCTGCTCGGTGGCGCGCTTGGCATAGTCGCCGCAATGGTCGTTTTCCCGATACGCACCCCAAGGTCCGGGAAATAAGAGCTCTAGAAGGCTGTGGTGCCTTCACGACCTTTTGAATTTCGGCGCCGAGGAGAAGGTGACCGAGCCGCTAATTCTGGTTTCGATTGAGGCCGTTTTTTTACACGTTAGCCTACGCATTGCTTGCGCTCGAAAAAGAAGATTTACGCCGCCAAGTCGCAACACTTCAGGGCGAATATTTGGAGACGCAAGCCGGTGTTGTGGGACCGGGCACTGACGTTCCGCGCAACTCGCCACACCTATCCAACGGCTTGGCGAGCTGGAAATTTCCGTCGTGATAATTCGGTACCGGGTCCTTTAGCCTGTGCGATTTGGACACGCTAAAAGCCGTCTCTCTGAAGATCGACAAATCCTTCGTATCCGCGATCGGCAGTGACGCCGTGACGCCGTGACCGGGTCGGTCATCGACCACATCATTGTGGGCTACATTGTCATGCGCCTTGGTCCGTGCCATGTCGAGATTCTCATCGAGTTAGGATCGCAAGCCTTCAAACAGTG
>Ga0302235_10003169_pt1 | contig 11664 bp, 10 predicted proteins | sample II_Palsa_N3_3_FD_193577 | JGI IMG/M metagenome (GOLD analysis project Ga0302235, IMG submission 193577) | Peat permafrost microbial communities from Stordalen Mire near Abisko, Sweden - II_Palsa_N3_3 | ecosystem: Environmental > Terrestrial > Soil > Palsa > Peat permafrost | place: Sweden... | reverse complement strand
TCGCCCACCGGTTCCGCCGCCACCGCGCGGCGCGGCACCCCCGCGCCCCGTCCCGCGACCGCCGCCGCCTCCGGCACGCCGTGGCGCACCTCGGGGCGGCGTCATGGCGTCTCCAGCAGGACGATGGCCATGCAGGCCACGCCTTCGGCTCGTCCGAGGGCGCCCAGTCCTTCGGCCCGGGTGGCCTTGACCGAGACCGGGGCGCCGACGACGGTCGAGAGCTTGGCGCTCATCGCTTCGGTGTAGGGGGCCAGCCGCGGCGTGTCCGCCACCACGGTGCAATCACCATTGACAACGACGAATCCTTCCTGGGCCGCCATGCGCACCACCTCGGTGAGCAGCGTCACGCTGTTGGCCCCTTCCCAGACCGGGTCCGTGTCAGGAAAATGCCGGCCGAGGTCACCCAGCCCGACCGCCCCCAAGACGGCGTCGGCCAGGGCATGGCAGACGGCGTCGGCGTCGCTGTGCCCGCCGAGCCCGCGGGATCCCTCGATCACAACCCCGCCCAGCACCATCGGTCGGTGGGGATCGTCGGAGAAGCGGTGGATGTCGATGCCCTGTCCGATGCGCACGCTCAACCTCTCAGAAGGTGTTCGGCCGTGCCCAAGTCCGCCGGGGTGGTGATCTTCAGATTGCGCGGGTCGCCTGGGACCACCCGCACGGTAGCGCCGAGTGCTTCGACCAGGGCGGCATCGTCCGTCGCCTCGGTGTCGGTGGCATGGGCCCGCCGGAAAACTGCGGCACCGAACGCCTGTGGGGTCTGCACCGCCACGAGCATGGTGCGATCCAGGGTGGCGGTCACCGTCCGGGAGCCGTCCACCACTTTTATGGTGTCGCTCACGGGGAGGGCGGGGATGGCACCGTCGGCGCCACCCGACGTCACGGCATCGATCACGGAGCGGAAGAGGGCCGGCGTCGCCAAGGGCCGGGCGGCGTCGTGCACGAGGATCACCTCGGCGTTGTCCGGCACGGCGGACAGGCCGCTCCGGACCGACGCCGTGCGGGTGGCCCCACCTTCGACGACCACGTCCGCGCCGTGGTCCGCGTCCGCAGTCGTTCCGGGTGGAACGACCAGGACGACACCCGACGCGGCGGGGCGGCAGGCCGCCACGGCCCACTCCACCACGGGTCGGTCGGCCAACAGGGCGAACTGCTTCACCGCACCGAAACGTCGACCCGAGCCGCCCGCCACCACGACCGCCCACACAAGCGCCACCGCGCCGTTGTTAGGTCAGTGCGTCGTTCAGACGCTCTTCGGCTGTCTCCTCGTCCACGTTGAGGGCGAAGGTCAGCTCGGAAACCAGGATCTGCCGTGCCCGCTGCAGCATGCGCTTCTCACCGGCGGACAGGCCCTTGTCCTTGTCGCGGATGGACAGGTTGCGCACCACCTCGGCCACTTGGTAGATGTCGCCGGAACGCAGCTTCTCGGAGTGGTTCTTGTAGCGGCGTGACCAGTTCGTCGGCATACGCGCTTCCTTCTTGCGCAGCACGGCAAAGACCTCTTCGACCTCTTCGTCGTTGATCACCTCGCGCAGACCGACACCCTCGGTGTTGTCCGCCGGGACGTTGAGGATGAGGTCGCCGTAGGCCAGGCGGAGGACGAGGTACTCGCGCTTCTCCCCGAAAGCGACCTTGGTCTCACGCTTCTCGATGACGGCAGCCCCATGATGGGGATAAACGACTTTGTCTCCGACCTTGAACACAGAACTCCCTTGCACACGGACACGCCGGGCCAGCGACGGTTTCAGAGGTGCCTCACCGGTCCCACGAGGTCAGCTGGCCGGACGGCAGCTAGCTATTTTACCAGACTCGGTCGCTATTCGTAGCGCTCGAAGATGCTGGTCTCGACCATGCGGGACACGCCGTCGCGGATCACCCGGGCCGTTGCGGTGCCGACGCCCTCGACCGACTCCAGATCGGACACGGTGGCCGCCATGATCTCGGGCAGGGTTCCGAAGCGGTCCACCAACCTCTCGGCCAGCACGGGCGAGAGCTGGGGCAGGCGGTGCAGGAGGCGGAAGCCCCGGGGGGCCATCTCGGCGTGGAGCTGATCATCGGGTGCGGGCAGCCCGAGGATGGCGACCACCTGGGGCAGGTCCATGAGGGCATCGGACGGGAGCGCCCGCAGATTGGTCAGCGCCGACTCGTCGGCGTAGTCACGCAGGACGAGGGTGAGGGCATCGCTGACGCCGGCGTTGAGCTCTTCGGTCTGGAGATGGACCAGGCGCCCGTCCGATCCGAGCTCGACCAGGTGCTCGTCGATCTCCTCGGCGATACGGCGCACCATCTCGCCCGGCTGCAGCACGGCCACGACGTCGCGCACCGAGACGGTGTCCTCAATCTCGAGACGGGTCAGCGAGGTCAACGCATCGTCGAAGCGCATCCGGAATCGCTGCTGGGTGGCCAGGGCCTGGCTGGAGCGATCGATCAGCCAGCCCGACGGTTGGCTGGTGTGCTTCAGGCCGTTGCGGTAGACGGCGATCGTGGCCATCGCCTCGGAGACGGCGATCACCGGCACGTCGATGGAGCGGGCGACCCGCTCAGCGGTGCGGTGCCTCGTGCCGGTCTCCGTGGTGGCGATGCTGGCCTTGGGGACGAGATGCACGTTGGCCCGGGCGATGCGCGAGGCATCCGCGGCCAGAATGATGGCGCCGTCCATCTTGGCCAGCTCGGACAAGCGCTGCGGGCTGTACTCGGCGTCGAGCAGGAAGCCACCGGTGCAGACGGACAGAACGGCCGGATCGTCGCCCACGATGATCAGCGCACCGTGCTTGGCCTGCAGAATGCGATCGAGGCCCTCACGCAGGAGGGTCCCGGGAGCGACCATCGCCAGCGCGTCGTTCAGCGGCTGGCTGCCACGGTCGACCACACGGGAATCGTACTGGTCAGGGCCTCGGCCAGCGTACGCACGCGCCTGACCTCCATGCCCGGGGGAACCGCATCGGCCGGCACCGAAGGCGGGACGAGGGCGGCGGTGAATCCGGCCCGCCACGCCTCCGCCAGGCGGCGATCGCAGCCGGGCACCATGCGCACCTCACCGGCCAACCCCAGTTCACCGAACACGACGAGATCCGACGGCACCACCCGTTCCTCGGCCGCCGAGGCGACCGCCAGGGCCACTCCCAGATCCACCGCCGGCTCGGTGATGCTGATGCCGCCGACGGCGGCCACGAACACCTCGGCCTGCTCGATGACGACCGTGGTGCGCCGGCTGAGCACCGCCAGCAGCAGGGTGACCCGCGCCGCGTCGATACCCAGGGTGCGCGGCCGCGTCCCCGGCGCGCCGGGCCCGAGGAGGGCCTGAACCTCCACCAGCAGGGGTCGCCGGCCCTGGAGGACGGGAACGACGACGCTCCCGGGGACATCGGCCATCCGGTCCCCCAGCAGCATCGGGCCGGGGTCGGGGACGGCGCGCAACCCGTCGTCGCGCATTTCGAAGATGCCCACTTCACCGGCGGGCCCGAACCGGTGCTTCACCGCGGTGAGCACGCGCAGGGAGTGGTGGCGGTCGCCGTCAAAGGAGAGGACGGTGTCGACCAGGTGCTCGACCGCCCGCGGGCCGGCCAAGTCCCCGTCTTTGGTGACGTGGCCGACCAGGACGATGGGCACCCCGGTGGCCTTGGCCAGGCGCGTCAAGCGGTCCACGCATGCTCTGACCTGGGCCAAGCTCCCCGCCGACCCCGGGAGCTCGTCGTCGGAGACCGTCTGGATCGAGTCGACCACGGCCAGGGCCGGGTGGTGGCGCACGATGGCCGCCTCAATGGCCACCACATCGTTGCCGGCCAGGGCCAGGAGGTGCTCGGGCACCGCCCCTATCCGCGCCGCCCGGCCGCCGACCTGGACCAGTGACTCCTCGGCCGAGGCCAGCAGGACGTCGACCCCGGTGCCGGCCACGGCGGACAGCACCTGGAACAGCAGGGTGGACTTCCCCACCCCCGGTGGGCCGAAGACGAGCGTTACCGACCCGGCGACGAAGCCGCCGCCCAGGACCCGGTCCATCTCGACCACGCCGGTCGACATGGGGGCCGCCTCGCAGCCCTCGACCTGGCGTAGCGAGACGGCCAAGCTGCCCACCGGTGCGGCGTCACCCCGCCGCGTGGCGGCCAGGGTGTTCCACCGCCCGCAGTGCGGGCAGCGGCCCACCCATTGGGGCGCGACGCCCTCACATGCTTCGCACAGGTAGATATCCATCCGACGGGCCATGCCGGCACCCTACGGACGGGCTGTGACAGCTCCCCGGAAGGAGCGGCGACTACTCCCCTTCGACGCCGGCCCCGGCCAACTCCATGGGCGGGGGCTGGATGCCCTCGATAGCCCGGAAGCTGAGCTGTGGCCCTTCGCCGTCGATCGGAGAATCCTCCACGTCGATGACGATCGTCTCGCCGACCCGGAACTCCTTCCACAAGATGCGCTCGGAGAGCGGGTCTTCGACCAGCTGCTGGATGGCCCGGCGCAGCGGCCGCGCCCCGAGCTGGGGGTCGTAGCCCTTCTCGGCCAGGAACGTCCGGGCCGCCGGGGTCAGCTCCAGGCCGATGCCCTGATCGGAGAGCTGCGAGATGGTCCGCGTCATCAACAGGTCGACGATCTCGGTGACCTCGGCGAGCGAGAGCTCGTGGAAGACGATGACCTCGTCGATCCGGTTCAGGAACTCGGGACGGAAGTGCGACTTGAGCGCCTCGTTGACCTTGGCCTTCATGCGTTCGTGCGTCACAGCCTCCGAGTTCTGGGCGAAACCGATGGCGGTCTTGCGCAGATCGGAGGTACCGAGGTTCGATGTCATGATGAGCACGGTGTTCTTGAAGTCCACCGAGCGGCCCTGGGCGTCGGTGAGCCGGCCGTCCTCGAGAATCTGCAACAGCGTGTTGAAGACGTCGGGGTGGGCCTTCTCGACCTCGTCGAAGAGCACGACGGAGAACGGCTTGCGGCGCACCGCTTCGGTGAGCTGACCGCCCTCTTCGTACCCCACGTAGCCGGGGGGCGAGCCGACGAGGCGGCTCACGGTGTGCTTCTCCATGTACTCGCTCATGTCGAGCTGGATCAGCGCGTCTTCGTCGTCGAAGAGGAACTCGGCCAATGTCTTGGCCAACTCGGTCTTCCCGACGCCGGTCGGTCCGAGGAAGATGAACGATCCACTCGGGCGCTTGGGGTCCTTGAGGCCGGCCCGCGTGCGACGGATCGCCCGTGACAGTGCCTTGAGCGCCTCCTCCTGGCCGACGACGCGCTTGTGCAGCTCGTCCTCCATGCGCAAGAGCTTGGCCGTCTCCTCTTCGGTGAGGCGGTAGACCGGGATGCCGGTCCACGCGGCCAACACCTCGGCGATGACCTCTTCGTCCACGACGTCGAAGAGGTCGACCCCTTCGGCGCGCATTTCGGCGTCCTGTGCCTCCTTGCGGTCGAGGCGCTCCTTCTCCTGCTCGGCCAACTTCTTGGCCTGCTCGAAGGCGCCCTTCTCGATCGCCGCTTCCTTGTCGGCGCGCAGCCGCGTGATCTCCTCATCGAGCTTCTTGGTGCTCGTGGGGGTGGTCATGCGGCGGATGCGTAGCCGGCTCCCGGCTTCGTCGATGAGGTCGATCGCCTTGTCCGGGAGGAACCGGTCGGCCAGGTAGCGGTCGGCCAGGTTGGCCGCGGCGACCAAGGCCTGGTCGGTGATGCTCACTGCGTGATGCGACTCGTAGCGGTCGCGCAAGCCCTTCAAGATGTCGATCGTCAACGCCACGGATGGCTGCTCGACCTTGACCGGTTGGAAACGACGCTCGAGAGCGGCGTCCTTCTCGAGGTGCTTGCGGTACTCGTCGATCGTGGTTGCGCCCACCGTCTGCAACTCACCCCGGGCCAGCATCGGCTTCAGGATGGACGCGGCGTCGATGGCGCCTTCCGCCGCACCGGCGCCGACGAGCGTGTGGATCTCGTCGATGAACAGCACGATGTCGCCACGCGTGCGGATCTCCTTGAGCACCTTCTTGAGGCGCTCTTCGAAGTCACCGCGGTAGCGGCTCCCGGCGACCAGGGCGCCGAGGTCGAGGGTGTAGAGCTGCTTGCCGGTCAGGGTCTCGGGGACCTCGTTGGCCACGATCCGCTGGGCCAGTCCCTCCACGATGGCCGTCTTGCCCACGCCGGGCTCGCCGATCAGAACGGGGTTGTTCTTGGTCCGGCGGGACAGGACCTGCATGACCCGCTCGATCTCCTTCTCACGACCGATGACCGGGTCGAGCTTGCCGTCCCGCGCCAACTGCGTGAGGTTGCGGCCGAATTGGTCCAGAACCGGCGAGCCCGACGGGTTGTCGCCCGCCGCGGCACCTTGGCTCGCACCGACCGACTCCTTGCCCTGATTGCCCGACATGAGCTGGATCACCTGCTGGCGCACGCGGCCGAGGTCTGCCCCGAGGCTGACCAGGACGGTGGCGGCGACGCCTTCGCCCTCGCGCACCAGACCGAGCAGCATGTGCTCGGTACCGATGTAGCTGTGCCCCAATTGCAGGGCCTCACGCAGCGAGAGCTCGAGAACCTTCTTGGCGCGCGGGGTGAAGGGCGGTGAGCCGCTCGGGGCCGTACCGGCCATGCCGATCGTCTCCTCGACCTTTTCGCGCACGGCCTCCAGGGAGATCCCCAGAGACTCGAGAGCCTTGGCCGCGACGCCTTCGCCCTCGTGGATGAGACCGAGCAGGATGTGCTCCGTCCCGATAAAGCTGTGGTTCAGGAGACGCGCTTCCTCCTGGGCCAACACCAACACCCTCCGTGCCCGGTCGGTGAAGCGTTCGAACACCGTGACCGCCTCTCTCTCTAACTCGTACTTCAGTGTACCTGCAGGCCCCTGTCCAATCGGCGGCAGGTCGTTTGTTGGGATCATATTGGGAACACATTGGGGACCGGGCTGACGGTCAACCCCCGCGCCCTCGGGGAGCGCTCTATCGCACCTGTTCGACTGTCGCCTATCGTCACGGGGAGTGAATGCTGCGCAGGCTCTCGATCTGCCCCTCCTGGGTGAGGGCTTGGAACGTCTGGAGCCCCTCCTCACCACCACGGTCGTGACCGGTGACACCTTCCTCGATTCGGTGACCACCCACCTCATCGCCGCAGGTGGCAAGCGTCTGCGCCCCATGCTGGCCCTGGCCTCGGCCACCGGCGGGGAGCGGGACGCCACCCCGGAGGACCTTCTCGGGGCGGTGGCGGTCGAGCTCGTGCACCTGGCCTCGCTGTACCACGACGACGTGCTCGATGAGGCCACGATCCGGCGCAACGTCGAGAGTGTAAACAGCCGTTTCGGAAATCTCGTCGCCATCGTCGCCGGCGACTACCTGCTGGCCCGATCGGCCGCCATCGCGGCCAGCCTCGGGACCGAGATCGCCGCGCTCCTCGCCGACACCCTGGCCCGGCTCTGCCAGGGTCAGGTCTCCGAGGTCCGTTCGGCCTTCCAGATCAACCGCAGCAACGAGGACTACATCACGGCGATCACCGGCAAGACGGCGGCCCTGATGTCCTCGTCGTGCCGGATCGGCGCCCTGACCGGAGGCCTCCCGACGACCGAGGTGGACGCACTCACCGAGTACGGGCACTGCTTCGGAATGGTCTTCCAGATTCGCGACGACATCCTCGACATCACCGCGACCGCGGGTGAGCTGCTCAAGCCGGCCGGACAGGACCTCGCCGAGGGCATCTACACCCTGCCGGCCCTGGTGGCGCTGGCCGATCCCGACGCCGGCCCCGACCTCCGGGCGCTGCTGGGCCAGCCGCTGGGACAACCCGAACGCGAGAAAGCCTGCGCCATCGTGGGCGCCTCTTCGGGCATCGCCGCCGCGGTGGGCGAAGCCCGCACGTACGTCGAACGGGCCCGGCTGGCCACCTCGGGTATCTCCAACCGGGGGCTACAAGAGGGCTTGACCCATCTGGCCGCCGAGCTCCTCAGCGATCTCCCGGGCTGATCGCCCCCGCTCCCCGCCACCGGATACGCACGCTCGTCACCCCTGCCGCTAGACAGAAGCGGCGGCCACCCCGTTGGGGGCGGCCGCCGGCATCCGGAACTATTTTGAGCCAGCGCACCAATCAGGAAGCGCTGCTCGCGTTTCAGGAAGCGCTGCTCGTGCTGCCACACTTGGCGGCGATCTTCGCCAGGAGCGTGTTCCCCTTGGTCTCGAGCGTCTGCACCCGTGCGATGCGGCGGCCGATCCTCGCCGCCAGCTTGGTGTGACCGGCTGCGGTGGCCTTGGCCTCATTGGCCTGCGCCTTGGGCACCCATGTGGCCGCCCTGGCCTCGAGCTTGTTGACTCTCGTCTCCACCTTCTCGGCCCTGGCACACAGCTTCGCGTGCGTCGCCGGTGAGGCCGCCGGCGTGCTCACGGTCGGGGTTGTCGCCGTCGCAGCTCCCGCTGTCCCGCCGACCAGGCCGACAGCACCCAGGGCCAACGAGCCCGAGACTGCGGCAACTGCAATCAGTTTGCGCATCATGTTGTTCTCCTCGACTCCGGTTACCTTCGTAACGTCGGTTCCTGGGGCTCCGGTGTGGTGCCCGCTACCCATCACTCTGGATGGCAGATATGAGGAATCTGTAAAGAGAGTGTCAGGGCTCGGCGACGCCGAGCGGCCCACAGCGACGCTACAGGCGACGCTCAGCGTTCAACGCCGCGCTCGGGTCGCAGCGTCGGGAAGGCGATCACTTCGCGAATGTTCGTCACGTCGCCCAGCAACATCAAGAGACGGTCGACACCCAGGCCGAATCCCGAGGTCGGCGGCAGTCCGTATTCGAGCGCTCGGAGATACTCCTCATCGACCTCGGCGGCCTCCTCGTCGCCGGCGGCGTGCCGGGCGGCCTGCTCGGTGAACCGCGCCCGCTGGTCGTCTGGGTCGGTCAGCTCGCTGAACCCGTTGCCCAACTCGCGGCCGGCCACAACCGGCTCGTACCGCTCGACCAGATCGGGGCCGTCACGATGGCGACGGGCCAAAGGGGACACCTCGGCGGGGTAATCGGTGACGAAGACCGGTCCCCAGAGCTCGCCCTCGGTCGTCTTCTCGTAGATCTCGAGCAGGATCTTCCCCGGGCCCCAGTCGTCGGCCACGGCGATGCCCACCTCGGTGGCGACCTCGAGAAGCTCGTGGCGCGGGCTGCGGACGCTCAACGAGTAGCCCGTCGCCTCGGTGATCAGCTCGGCCAACGTGGCCCGGCGCCACGGCGGCGTGAGGTCCAGCTCGCGCCCGCCGTAGGAGAGGACGGTCGTGCCCAGGAGATCGCGGGCCACACCGGCCACGAGCTCTTCGAAGACCACCATCGTGTCGTTGTAGTCGGCATAGGCCTGGTAGAGCTCGAGCGTCGTGAATTCGGGATTGTGCCGGGGCGAGATGCCCTCGTTGCGAAAGCTGCGCCCCATCTCGAACACCTTTTCGAACCCGCCGACGACCAGTCGCTTGAGATACAACTCGGGCGCCACCCTGAGATACAGGTCGATATCCAACGTGTTGTGGTGGGTGATGAATGGTCGGGCCGCCGCACCGCCGGCGATCGGATGGAGGATCGGGGTCTCGACTTCGACGAAGCCCTGCGCCCACAGGCGCGTGCGCATCGCTTGGACGACGTCGCTCCGCAGCTTGAGCAGCTGCCGGGTCCTCTCGTTGGCCCACAGGTCGACCTCGCGTTGGCGGTACCGGGTCTCGACGTCGGCCACGCCGTGCCATTTGTCGCCGAAGCTCCGGCGCGCCTCAGCCAGCAGCTCCCAGTCGGAGACCTTGACGGAGAGCTCGCCCCTCCTCGTGCGCATGACCTCGCCGCGCGCCCCGATCCAATCGCCCAGGTTGAGGCGCACGAATTCGTCGAAGCGGGCCGTGGACGCGGCCAGGGCGAAGAGCTGCACCGAGCCCGTGGCGTCGCGCAACTCGGCGAAGGCGAGCTTTCCCTGGGGCCGCGACAGCATGAGCCGTCCGGCGACCGCGACGATCTCACCGGACTCCTGGCCGTCGGCCAGGCCGGACCAGCGCTCGATCACGTGCGCCGCGTCGTGCGTCTTGCCGAAGCGATAGGGGATGTCGCCCTCACGCGAACTCATGGCGTCACGGCGTCGCGGGCACGGGGAAGCTCGCCGCCAGCCTCACGTGTGACCCTTGGGGACGGCTCATGTGCCCTTGCTCGTGACGTTGCGTTCGTAGACGATGCGCAGCCCGTGCAGGGTCAGCCAGGGTTCCACGTGCTCAATGGTGTCCGAATGCGGGGCGATGAGCGAACTGAGACCGCCGGTGGCCACCACGGTGGAGGGTCCCAGCTCCTCCATGAAGCGACGGGCCAACCCGTCGACCTGGGCTGCGAAGCCGTAGAGGGTGCCCGACTCGATCGACTCCACGGTCGAGCGCCCGATGACATGACGGGGCTCCACCATCTCGACCCGCCGCAGTGCGGCCGCATGCTGGTAGAGCGCTTCCAGGCTGATGGCCACACCGGGGGTGATCGCTCCGCCGAGATATTCGCCGGCCGCGCTGATGGCCTCGACCGTGGTCGCCGTCCCCATGTCGATGACGACACAGGGCCCGCCGTAGAGGTCATAGGCACCCACCGCATTGGCCACCCGGTCGGCCCCGACCTCCTTCGGGTTGTCGTAGAGGATGGGCATCCCGCTCTTGGTGCCGGGACCCAATATCACGCAGGGCACCGTGGCGAACCAACGACTGGCCATCTGCCGCAGTTCACCGGTCACATGCGGCACCGAGGAGCTCACGGCGATCCCGGTGACCGAGGCGGCGATGTCCAGGCCTTCGAGATCGAGGAGCTGGGTCAACAGCACGGCATGCTCGTCGGGCGTGCGGGTCGGAACGGTCGAGAGCCGCCAGTGATGGGTGAGGCCGCGGGGGGCGGTGGGATCCGTCTCGGTGCCGATGCCCACGCCGACGCTCTCCTCGGGCTCGGGGACCGCGTCGGCCTCACCGCGCGAATACAGCCCGATGACCGTCTCGGTGTTCCCCACGTCGATGACCAGGAGCACGATCAGTCCCCCTCGGCGTGGTGCCAGACGAGATCGAGCCCCAGATCCAGCACGGCGGCCGAATGGGTCAGCGCCCCCACCGATATCCGGTCCGGTCCGACGGCGGCGTAGGCGCCGATCGTCTCCAGCGTCACGTTGCCGGAGACCTCGGTCACGATCGGCCCGGGCGCCTCGGCGTGGGCCGCTCCGATGGCGCCGGCCACCGTCTCGGGATCCATGTTGTCCAGCAGCAACGCGTCCGCCCCGGCGCGCGCCGCCTCACCCACCTGCTCCAGCGTGTCGCACTCGATCTGCACCACGCGGCCGGGCCACATGGCCCGGGCCCGGGACACCGCGTCGGTGATGCTGATGCCGGCCAGGTGGTTGTCCTTGACCAACACGGCCTCGGACAGGCTGGAACGGTGGTTGACCCCCCCGCCGGCCTGGACCGCCGCCTTCTCGAGGGCGCGGAGTCCCGGGGTGGTCTTGCGCGTATCGAAAACCTGCACGGCCGGATTGCGGGCGTGCGCGGCCGCAACGAACCGGGCCGTCAGCGTGGCAATGCCCGAGAGCCGGCCCAGGAAGTTCAAGGCCGTCCGCTCCGCCGTCAGGATCGATCGCAAGGGCCCGGTGACCTCCATCACCGTCTGACCCGGCACGAGCACGCTGCCGTCGCCGACGTACCAGATCAGCGGCAACGACGGGCAGAGCTGGCGGAAGGTCTCCG
>Ga0302235_10003168_pt1 | contig 11664 bp, 10 predicted proteins | sample II_Palsa_N3_3_FD_193577 | JGI IMG/M metagenome (GOLD analysis project Ga0302235, IMG submission 193577) | Peat permafrost microbial communities from Stordalen Mire near Abisko, Sweden - II_Palsa_N3_3 | ecosystem: Environmental > Terrestrial > Soil > Palsa > Peat permafrost | place: Sweden... | reverse complement strand
GCCCCGGTGGCCGCGGGCGCCCCGGTGGCCGCGGGCGCCCCGGTGGCCGTGGTGGGCCGGGATCCGCGGGTCTCCGGGGAGTTCCTCGAGGCCGCGGTCGTGGCCGGGCTGGCCAGCGCGGGTGTCGACGTCCTGCGGCTCGGGGTCATCCCGACGCCGGGCGTGGCCTACCTGACCCAGGCCCTCGGCGCCACCTTCGGCGTGGTCATCTCGGCGAGCCACAATCCGGCCCGGGACAACGGGATCAAGTTCTTCGGCCGCGGCGGGATCAAGCTGCCCGACGCCGTCGAGGACCAGATCGAGGACCGGCTCGGGTCGGCCCCCGCGGCCAGCACCAGCTTCGGCCGGATCAGCGACGCCGAGAGCACCCAGGAGCTGTACCTGGATCACCTGCTCGCCACGCTGCCCGCCGAGCCGGGCGACCACCACCCGCTGGCTGGCCTCCGGGTGGTGGTCGACTGCGCGCACGGGGCGGCGTACCGGCTCGGACCCCTGGCGCTGACCCGGGCCGGGGCCGAGGTCATCGCGATCGGAGCCGAGCCCGACGGCCTGAACATCAACGCCGGCTACGGCTCGACCTGCCTTGGCACCGTGGCCGCGGCGGTGCTCGAGCACGGCGCGCACGCCGGCGTGGCCTACGACGGCGACGCCGACCGGTGCCTCGCGGTCGACGCCGACGGGCAGCTGCTCGACGGGGACCAGATCCTGACCGTGCTCGCGACCGAGCTGGCCGCAACGGGCCGGCTGGCTGGCGATGCGGTGGTGGTCACGGTGATGTCGAACCAGGGCTTCCACGTGGCGATGCGGGACGCCGGCATCCGGGTCATCGAGACCCCGGTGGGCGACAAGCACGTGTCGGTAGCCATGCGGGAAGGCGGGTACGCGCTCGGCGGGGAGCAGTCCGGGCACATCATCATGCTCGAGCACGCCCCGACCGGCGACGGCATCCTGACCAGCCTGCAGTTGCTCGCCGCGGTGCACCGGCTCGGGCTGCCGATGGCCGCGGCGGCCAAGATGATGCGCAGGTACCCGCAGGTCCTGGTCAACGTGCCCGGCGACGCCTCGCAGCTCGGGCCGGAGGTCGACGCCGCGGTCACACGGGCCGAGTCCGCGCTCGGCGGCAACGGGCGGGTGCTGGTCCGGCCGAGCGGCACCGAGCCCCTCATCCGGCTGATGATCCAGGCCTCGGACACCGTCCTGGCCGAGCAGGTCATCGGGCAGCTCGAGGCCGAGGTGCGGCTGGCCCTCGCGGGGCACTAGCATGCGACGCGCATACCAGGTCGAGGCGGTCCGGGCCGCCGAACGCGCGCTGATGGACCTGCTCCCCGAGGGCACGCTGATGGGGCGCGCCGCGACCGGGCTCGCGGCGGTCTGCGCGTCCCTGCTGGCCCGGTACCCAGGCCACGTCTACGGCGCCCGGGTCGTGGTCCTGGCGGGCAGCGGCGACAACGGCGGCGACGCCCTGTACGCGGGCGCCCTGCTGGCCCGCCGCGGCGCGGTCGTGACCGCGATCGCCGCCGGGCCGAAGGCCCACGCCGGCGGCACCGCCGCACTCCTCGCCGCCGGCGGCCGGGTGACCGGCGTAGCGGCGGGTGACGCCATCGCCCGCGCCGACCTGATCATGGACGGCCTGCTCGGCATCGGCGGCCGGGGCGGCCTGCGCGAGCCCTTCGCCGGCCTGGCCGCGGCCGCCGAGCAGGCGCGCCGCGGCGCCACCACCGTCGTCGCGGTCGACCTGCCCAGCGGCATCGACGCCGGCACCGGCGCGGTCGACGGCCCTGCGGTGCACGCCGACGTGACCGTGACGTTCGGCGCGATCAAGCCCGGCCTGCTGATCGACCCGGGAGCCAGCTACGCGGGCGCGGTGGAGCTCGTCGACATCGGGCTGGGCCCCCACCTGACGGGCGAACCCGCCGCCGAGGCCCCGCAGCGGGATGACATCGCCGCGCTGCTGCCCCGCCCGGGAACGGAGTCGGACAAGTACCGGCGCGGTGTCGTCGGCGTGCTCGCGGGCAGTGACCGGTTCGCTGGCGCGGCCGTCCTGGCCACCGGCGGGGCGGTGCGCGGCGGCGCCGGCATGGTCCGGGTGGTGACCGCGGCCGTGCCCGCCGCGGTGGTCCGGCAGACCTGGCCCGAGGTCGTGCTCACCGTGCACCCGGACGACGCCGGCTGGGACCTGCTCGGGTCGGTGGGCCGGGTCCAGGCCTGGGTGGCCGGACCGGGCATGGGCACCGGCCCGGACGCCGTGGCCCGGCTGGCCGCGGTGCTCGGCACCGACCTGCCCGCGCTGGTCGACGCGGACGGCCTGACCATCCTCAGCGAGCACCAAGACCTGCTGCCGCGGCGCGCGCCCACGCTGATCACCCCGCACGCGGGGGAGCTGGGCCGGCTGCTCGGCACCGACCCAGCCGCCATCGAGGCCCACCGCCTGGACTACGCCCGCGAAGCTGCCGCGCGCCTCGGCGTCACCGTCCTGCTCAAGGGCTCGACCACGGTCATCGCGTCGCCCGGCGGCCCGACCGCCCTGGTCAACCCGACCGGGACCCCGTGGCTGGCCACGGCCGGCTCCGGCGACGTGCTGTCCGGGCTGGCCGGCGCGCTGCTCGCCCAGGGCCTCGAGCCCGCCTGGGCCGGCGCTACCGCCGCTTACCTGCACGGCATGGCCGCCCGGCTGGCTGCGGCCGGAACCCGGCGCGCCCGCCGGGGTGCCGAGCCAGGGGAACCCGTGCCCGAGGCGCCGATCGGGGCCTTCGACGTCGTCACCGCGCTTCCCGCCGCCATCCGCAGCGTGTCCTGAAGCGATGGACAGGCAAGCCCAGGTCGACCTCGGCGCGATTACGCGCAACGTTGCCGCGCTGCGCGAGCGGGTCGGCGGCAGCCAGGTCATGGCCGTGGTGAAGGCGGACGGGTACGGCCACGGCATGGTCCCGGCGGCCCGGGCCGCGCTGGCCGGCGGCGCGACCTGGCTCGGCACCGCCGACCTGACCGAGGCGCTCGCCCTGCGAAAAGCCGGCCTCACCGCCCCGGTGCTGTGCCTGATGGCCATCGGCGAGCCCGCGGACGCGATCCGCGTCGGCGTCGACGTCACCGCCGCCTCGGTCGCGGTCGTGACCCGGGTGGCGGAGGCCGCGGCGCGCGCCGGCGTCCCGGCCCGGCTGCACCTCAAGGCCGACACCGGGCTCAGCCGCGGCGGCGCCACCCGCGCCGACTGGCCCGCCGTGGTCGAGGCCGCCCTGGCCGCCCAGGCCGCCGGACGGCTCCAGGTGGTGGGCCTGTGGTCCCACTTCGCCTGCGCCGACCTGCCCGGGCACCCCTCGATCGCCGCCCAGCTCGCCGCGTTCGCCGACGCGGTCGCACACGCCGAGAAGGCGGGCGTCACGCCCGAGGTCAGGCACATCGCCAACACCGCCGCCGCGCTGACCGTGCCCGGATCCCGGCTGGACCTGGTCCGGTTCGGCGGCGCTCTGTACGGCATCTCCACCCTGCCCGGCGGCGCGCCGTCCTGGCTGCGCCCGGCCATGACCCTGCGCGCCCGGCTGGCCCTCGTCAAGCGGGTGCCGCCCGGCTCCGGCGTCTCCTACGGCCACCGGTACGTGACCGACCGCGAGACCACCCTCGGCCTGGTGCCGGTCGGCTACGCGGACGGCGTGCCACGCGCCGCGACCGGCCTGCCGCTGGTCAGCGCGCGCGGCCGGCGCTGGCCGATCGCGGGCACCGTGTGCATGGATCAGTTCGTCATCGACTTCGGCGACGAACCGGTGACGGCGGGCGAGGAAGTGGTGTTGTTCGGGCCGGGGGACGACGGCGAACCCACCGCCCAGGAATGGGGCGAGGCTCTCGGCACCATCTCCTACGAGGTCGTGACCAGCATCGGAGCCCGGGTGACCCGCACCTACCCCGGCGGCTCACGATGAATATGCCGAACGAACCAGCCTGCGCGCCCGCCGAACTGCGCATCGCCACCGACACGGCCATGCGGGACCTGGGCCGCGAGCTGGCCGCCCGGCTGCGCGCCGGCGACCTGGTGATCTTGACCGGGCCGCTGGGGGCGGGCAAGACCACCCTCGTGCAGGGCATCGGCGAGGGCCTGCAGGTGCGCGGCCCGGTCACCTCCCCGACCTTCGTCATCGCCCGGGTCCACCCGGCCCGGGCTGGATCGGGGCCGTCGCTGGTGCACGCGGACGCCTACCGGCTGGGCAGCATCACCGAGGTGGACGACCTGGACCTGGACGCCGACGTGGCCAGCGCCGTCACCGTGGTGGAGTGGGGCGAAGGGCTGGCCGAAGGGCTGGCCGAGGACCGCCTGGAGATCTCGATCCAGCCCGACCCGGACGGCGAGGCCCGGACCGTCCGGCTCCGCGGTCACGGGGCTCGCTGGCACCAGCGGTTATCCGGAAAACAGCCGGCCAGCAGCGCGGATCGTTTATAGTTCCGCTGTACTTTGAACTCCGGCCCGCCCCTTGCGCCGTTACGTTCCGTATCCCTCTTCCGGAGGCGTGCGTGCCAGAGCAGGAATTCCCGCCTCGTCGGCCTGCCGGCTTCCGCCGTCCTGGCCCCGGTGTCCCGCCGGATTACCAGGACGAGGACCCGGCGCCGTGGGCTGGCCTGCCCTCGGTCCGTCCGGCGCGCCCCGCCCCCGACGACCCGCTGGGATCCCGGCCTGCCCAGGGTCCTGTCGGGCCCCCCGGTCCCGCCTGGCCTCCGGATCCCGCCGACCCCTCCGGTCCCGCTTGGCCTCCCGATCCCGCCGAACCGCCCGAGGCGGAGGTCCCGCCGTGGGCCGGGCCGGACGCGCAGCCCGAGGACGATCCGGTCCCCGACCTGCCGCGCGCGCCCGGCGGGCGGGCCCTGCGCGCGGCCGCGCGCAGGCGGCGGCGCTGGCTGGTCATGATCGCCGCCCTGGTGGTCGTGGCCGGGGGCGTGATCGCGGCGATCGTGGTGCCGGGCGGGCCCGCTCCCGCGCCCGTCACCCCGGACGGCCTGATCACCACGTTCCAGCCCGGCGAGCTCCAGACCGTCCCGGCCGCGTGCGGCACGGTCCCGGCCGCCACCGTCCAGAGCTACCTGCCGGGTCACGTCAAGCAGGCGTCCCCGCTGCCCATCGACGGGTCGGCCGAGTCGGCCTGCGACTGGACCATCGACCGGGCGCCGGTCTACCGGCTGCTCGAGCTCAACCTGCTGGCCTACGCGCCGAGCGGGCTGGCCAGCGGCGACGGCAGCGCCACCTACGCCGCCATCGACGCCTACACCCAGACCCTGCAGAACCTGCAGGACCCGCCCAAGCACTCGGCCGAGCCCCGGGCCACGACCGTCATGCTCAGCGGCCTCGGCAACGAGGCGTTCACCGCCACCCAGGTGTTCAGCCGCGGCGGCGCGGTCACCGACGTGGCCACCGTGGTCGTCCGCTACCACAACGTGGTCGTGAGCGTGACCCTGGACGGCCTGCAGCACTCCAACCGCGGCAACTACGGACCGGTCTCCCTGCCCAGCCTGTCCTCGGCCGCCCTGGCCTTCGCCCAGGCCGCCGAGGCCGCCCTGCACTAGCCGCCGGCCGCCGGCCTCCGCCTTCCCACTGCCGCGCAGCCATTAGGCTGGGCGGGTGCTGGTGCTGGGATTTGATACGGCGACGCCCGCGGTGAGCGTGGCCCTGCACGACGGGGAACGGGTCATCTCCGCGGCGTCGGCCCTAGATGCCCGCCGGCATTCCGAACTGCTCGCGCCGATGATCGCGAAGGTCATGGCCGACGTCGGCGCCTCGCGCGCCGACCTGACCGCGGTCGCGGTCGGGGTGGGGCCCGGACCCTACACCGGACTGCGGGTCGGCCTGGTGACCGCCCGGGTGCTCGGGTCCGTCCTTGGTCTGCCGGTGTCCGGCCTGTGCTCACTGGACGTGATCGCCGCGTCGGCCCGCCTCGGGCGCGAGTTCCTGGTCGCCACCGACGCCCGGCGCAAGGAGGTCTACTGGGCCCGCTACGACGCGGCCGGCCGCCGGCTGGCCGGTCCCCACGTGGGCCCGGCCAGCTCGATCCCGGACGCCGCTGACCTGCCTGTGGCGGGCGCGGGGGGACCGCTGTACCCGGAGGCGTTCGGTGAGATGATCGGCCCCGCCTACCCCGACGCCGGCACGCTGTGCGGCCTCGTCGCCCGGCCCGCCGGCCAGGTCCCGCTGCTCGCCCCGGACCCGCTGTACCTGCGCCGCCCCGACGCCCGCGAGCCCGGGCCGCCCAAGCGGGTCACGCCCTACTCGCCCGGGGGGACGACCCCCCCTGTCCCCCCCGCCCGGCCATGAAGCCCAAGCAGCAACAAGCCCGCGAGATCCGCCTCCGGGAGATGCGGCGGGCCGACATGCCCGGCATCATGGCCCTGGAGCAGGAACTCTTTCCCGACGACGCGTGGACCGCGGAGATGTTCGCCTCGGAGTTCGCGCAGACGGCCTCGCGACGGCTCTACCTGGTGGCCGAGGAAGAGGGCACGCTGATCGGCTACGCGGGGATGATGTTCACCGGCGGACCGCAAGCCGACGTGGTGACGCTGGCCGTGGATCCGGGTCACTGGGGCGCGGGCACCGGCACGGCGCTGCTGACCGCGCTGACCGACGAGGCGGCCGGCCGTGGCTGCACCGAGGTGCTGCTCGAGGTGCGCGAGGACAACCCGCGGGCGCGGCGTCTGTACCTGCGGCAGGGCTTCACCGAGGTCGGGATCCGGCGCGGGTACTACCAGCCGTCCGGGGTGGACGCCGTGGTCATGCGGAAGGCGCTGGCCCGATGACTCTTCCTCTGGTACTGGGCATCGAGACCTCCTGTGACGAGACCGGGATCGGGCTCGTGCGCGGCCACGACCTGCTCGCCGACTCGGTCGCCTCCAGCGTGGACCAGCACGCCCGGTTCGGCGGCGTGGTACCCGAGGTGGCCAGCCGGGCCCACCTGGAGGCGATGATCCCCACGTTCGACCGTGCGCTCGCCACCGCCGGCGTCCGGGCCGATCAGATCGATGCCGTGGCCGTCACTGCGGGACCCGGGCTGGCCGGCGCCCTGCTGGTCGGGGTGGCCGCGGCCAAGGCGTACGCATGGGGGCTCGGCAAGCCGCTGTACGGGGTCAATCACCTGGCCGCGCACATCGCGGTGGACCAGCTGGAACACGGCACGCTGCCCACCCCCGCGGTGGCCCTGCTGGTCTCCGGCGGGCATTCCTCGCTGCTCCTGGTCACCGACGTGGCCCGAGAGGTGATCCCGCTCGGCGCCACCATCGACGACGCCGCCGGCGAGGCCTACGACAAGGTAGCCCGGGTGCTCGGCCTGCCGTTCCCCGGCGGGCCGCCCCTCGACAAGGCGGCCCGGGACGGCGACGCCGCCGCGATCGCCTTCCCGCGCGGCAAGTACCACGACGGCACGCTCGACTTCTCCTTCGCGGGCCTGAAGACCGCCGTGGCGCGCTGGGTGGAGGCCCGTGAGGCCGCCGGGGAGCCGGTCCCCCTGACCGACGTCGCCGCCTCCTTCCAGGAGGCGGTGGCCGACGTGCTCACCCGTAAGGCGGTGCAGGCCTGCCAGCAGCACGACGTCCGGGACCTGATCATCGGCGGCGGCGTGGCGGCCAACTCCCGGCTGCGCTCGCTGGCCGCGGAACGCTGCGCGGCGGCCGGCATCCGGCTGCGGGTGCCCAGGCCCGGGCTATGTACCGACAACGGCGCCATGGTCGCCGCGCTGGGCGCGGAACTGGTGGCCCAAGGCATCGAACCGTCCCCGCTCGACCTGCCCGCGGACTCATCCCTGCCCGTCACGGAGGTCGTCGTCCGCTAAGGCTCTACCGGCGCCTCGTGCCTCACCAGCGCCGCGCGCCCTGCTAGCGCCGCCCGCCTTACCAGCGGCCGTAGTGGACGACATCCTGCGCCGGACGGCGACGGTCCCGCAGGTCCCGCGGCGCCGCTTCCGCGTTGTGGCCGATGGCGATGGCGCCGATCGGTTCGTGGTCATCCGGCACGCCGAACGCCTCGCGGAACGGCTCCACGGCTTCGGGCACGATGCCGAAGTACAGCGCGCCGAGCCCCTCGTCGACCACGGTGAGCAGGATCAGCAGCGCCGCCATCCCGGTGTCGATGTGCCAGAACGGCACCGGCCAGCGCTTCTCGTCCCGGTCGGTCCAGCCCTTGTCGGGCCGGGCGTAACGGTCCAGGTAAACCCGCTTGGACGACATGGGCACGATGACCAGCGGGGCCGTCGTCACCGAGTCTGCGGCGGCTGCGCCGGCCACCTCCCAGAAGCGCTTCAGGTCCTCCCCGGTCAGGACCAGGAAGGCCTGGCCCTGGGAGAACCCGGCCGACGGGCCGCGCACGGCGTTGCGCAAGATCCGGTCCAGGCTCTCCGGCGAGACTGGCTCGCCGGTGAACTGGCGCACCATGTGCCGGCGCCGCACGACCTCGTCGAAGTCCATCGCCTGCCCGCCCTCCGCCTAGGCCTTCTTGGCCCGCCCCGGCCGGCGCCGCAGCCGCCAGAACAGCCGGCTCAGCAGGGCCAAAGCCGCCGCGCCAATCGCCACCGGGACCACCCGCTTGAGGATGACCGGGCCGGCCAGCTTGACCAAGTTGAGCGAGTTCTCCTGCGCGGGCACACTGCTGCTCGCCACCGACCCGGCGGCCGTGCTGCTGCTCGCCACCGACCCCGCGGCCGTGCTGGCGGCCGCGCCGCCGCTGCCGTTCCCGGCCTGGACGTCCAACGTCGCGGTCGGCGCGCTCGCCCCGTCGGCGCCGCCACCGCTGGTCCCGCCACCGCTGGTCCCGGCGGCGCTGGTCGCGACGGGCGCACCGGGGGCGGCGTCTCCGCCGGAACCGGCAGAGGCCGTGGCGCCGGTGTCCCCGGTGATCAACTGGGCCAGGTTCGCGGCGAACTGTTCGACCAGCTTGCCGCCGACCTCCACGATCACGCCGCGGCCGAACTGGGCCGGCCGGCCGGTCACGTTCATCGTGGTGTGCATGCTGACCTGGGTGCCGGACCCCGAGGGGTCCGGGACCATGGAGGCCCGGACCGTGGCCGACGCGGTACCCGCGCCACGGGTTTCCTTGCCGGACGCCTCCACCACCGCCACACGAGCTTCCGGATCACGCTCGATGAACTTCGCGGTGCCCTTGTACGTCAGCGAGACCGGACCGACCTTGACCTTGATCCGCCCGTTGACCACGTCGCCGTCGACCTCGTCGACGGTCGCGCCCGGCATGCAGGGCGCGATCCGTTCCACGTCGAGCAGGACATCCCAGGCCTGGTCGGGCGGGACGGGCACGGTAAAGGAGTGGTCGAGCTCCATAGCCATCGGTACGTCACTCTCTCTGGTGCTAGCGGTGTTCGGCTGATCGGATCCCGCCGCGATCCGATCAGCATATTCGTTTGGCGCAGAACACCAGTCCTCCGCCCCGGCGGCCGCGCCCCCGGATCAGCTAGGCACACACCGGGCTGCGCTCCTCACACCCCCACGGCGCGCCGTACTCAGAAAGCAGGTCGAGGAACGGCCGCGGTGGCAGCGCCTCGGGCCCCAGCACGCCGGAACCGGACCAGGCGCCGCTCTCGATCAGCTCCAGTGCGACCACCGGGTTGACCGCGGTCTGCCAGACCACCGCCTGGGAGCCGTACTCGGCCATCGACCAGGCGTTGTCGACCACGTGGTAGAGGTACACCTCGCGCGGTGCGCCGTCCCGGCCGGTCCCGGTCACCCAGGTGCCCGCGCAGGTCAGGCCGCTCATCTTGTCCCCCAGCGTGGCCGGCTCGGGCAGGCACGCGGCCAGCACGTCGCGCGGCGACACACTCACCGCGCCCACCTGGACCGGATCCGTCCGGTCCAGGCCGAGCTGGTGCAGCGTGCGCAGGATGCCGATGAACTCCGCGCCGAGGCCGTACTTGAAGGTGACCCGCTGCGCCTGGATCCACCGCGGCATCAGCAGCACCTCTTCATGTTCCACGTTCACGCACTCCACCGGGCCGATCCCGGCCGGGAAGGTGAAGACCTCTGGTTCGCTGAACGGCTCGGTGGTGAACCAGCCCCGGCCCCGCTCCCAGATGACCGGCGGGTTCAGGCACTCCTCGATCGTGGTCCAGATGGAGAAGGTGGGGGCGAAGTCGTACCCGGCCACGGTCAGGTTCGCGCCGTCCCGCACGCCGAGCTCGCTGATCTCGCCGAATAGCTCGTCGGCGGCGTGCCGGGCGAACACGTCGGACAGCCCCGGCTCTACCCCCATCCCGACCAGCGCGAGCTGGCCGGATTCTTCCCACTGCGTGGCCAGCGCGAACTGGTCGTCGCCCAGCTTGACGCCGGTCCTGCGGTACGGGTCCTGGGGGTCGGGATGGGAAAGCGACATGGCCATGTCCAGGTAGTGCACGCCGGCGCCGAGCGCGGCCCGGAACAGCGGCATCACGAACCGGGGGTCGGTGGCGTTCATGAGCACGTCGCACCGGCGCTGGGTGAGCAGCTCGGCGACGGCCCGCTCGTCCCGCGCGTCGAGCTGTACGGCCTCGTACCCGTCGCGGGCCGCGGCGGCGTGCTGTGCCCGGGCCAGGTCGTAGTCGGCGATGACCAGCTCCGCGAAGGGCCGCCGGGCCGCGATCCGGGCCAGCGCGGAGCCGACCCCGCCCGCCCCTACCAGGAGTATGCGCATGCGCTTATCCTCTCTGCCTGCACCGACCGACCGACGAGACCAGTTGTTATCGGCATTTTACACAACTGAAATCGTTGCTAACCGGCACATTATGTGCTAGAACCGTGGCACCGGCCTGCGAGATCGGTCACTTTTTCCCTGCCCGGTCTAGCATCTAGGTACGGGGCGGCGTTCCCAGCGACCGGCTCACTTGCAGGAGGGCGAGGATGGCCACTACGTCACAGGTCCAGCCGACGGAGCAGTACGAGGAAAAGGGCCTCAAAGCCGGCGCCCTCGGCCTGGTCTCCAGTGTCGTCATGGGGGTGGCCTCGACCGCGCCCGCCTACAGCCTCGCGGCGACCCTGTTCTTTGTCGTGGCCGCCGTCGGCCTCAAGTCCCCCGCGGTCGCCGTGCTGGCCTTTATCCCGATGCTGCTGTGCTCGATCGGCTACAGCGAGATGAACAAGGCCGACCCGGACTGCGGAACGACGTTCACCTGGGGGACGCGGGCGTTCGGCCCGAAGACCGGCTGGGCGGGTGGCTGGGCCATCGTGGCCGCCGACGTCCTGGTCATGGCCAGCCTGGCCCAGGTGGCCGGGCAGTACGTATTCCTGCTGTTCGGCGCCGACAGCATCGGCGAGAACGCGACCGCATGGCAGGTGCTGCTGGTCGGCATCGGCTGGATCGTCGCGATGTCCTACATTTGCTACCGCGGCATCGAGGTCTCGGCCTGGTTCCAGCGCATCCTGCTGACCGTCGAGGTCGTCATGCTGCTCGTGCTCTCGGTAGTGGCACTGGTCCGGGTGGAGAACGGGCACCACCCGGCCGGGTCGCGCTCGCCAAGCTTCGGCTGGCTGCTGCCGTCCCACCTGAGCCTGTCGGCCTTCATCAGCGGCATCATCCTGATGCTGTTCATCTACTGGGGCTGGGATACCGCGGTCTCGGTCAACGAGGAGACCAAGGACAAGGCCAAGACCCCCGGCCGGGCAGCGATCATCTCGACCATCTTCCTGCTGGTCACCTACGCGGTCGTCATCTTCTCCGTCCAG
>Ga0302235_10003160_pt1 | contig 11682 bp, 10 predicted proteins | sample II_Palsa_N3_3_FD_193577 | JGI IMG/M metagenome (GOLD analysis project Ga0302235, IMG submission 193577) | Peat permafrost microbial communities from Stordalen Mire near Abisko, Sweden - II_Palsa_N3_3 | ecosystem: Environmental > Terrestrial > Soil > Palsa > Peat permafrost | place: Sweden... | reverse complement strand
CGCTTCGCGAGCCCGCGACGCCGTCGTGGCCGCGGCCGGCGGTGCCGCGATCGACGACCGCGACCCGGTTCGTGTGCTGCTGGGCGGCGATGGTCAGCCGGTCCACGCCGAGGGCGGCGGCCACCAGGCCCCGGTTCCGCCGCACCGCCTCGAAGTCGTCGCCCACTTGAGCGCCGAGGTTGAGGCTGGCATAGGGGCCGGTGGACACGCCGCCGTGCCGGGTGGTGACGACGGCGGTCACCCCGTCACCGCTGAAGGGGAACGAGCGCAGCGGAAGCTCCGAATTCACCCGGCCACTCTAACCGCCGGGTTCGCCTCCGCCGCCAAACGGCCTGTCGGCTGCGCCAACGACATGACCGCTGCGCATCGTCCTCGCCTAGCGACCCGGCCCTTGATTGGCGTAATGGGCCACAGCGCTAAACGGGGCCACGTCGGTGCTGTGTCGCCGAGGCTAGTGGGGCTGATTGGGCTAGTGGGGCTGATGGGGCTAATGGGGTCAACGTTGGGGACGGCATTGGGGGGCGGCGTCGGGGGCGGGGCATACTGGCGGGCATGGGCGACGTCATCGAACGGACGGAGACGCTGGCGGCCGAGCCCGCGTACGCGCTCGGCGGGCTGCTCGGCGTTCCGGTGCCGGATGTGGCGGGCGGGGCCGGGCTGCCGCTGCTGTGGCACTGGTGTTATCTGCTCGACCGGCCCGCCCAGACCGACCTCGGCCCGGACGGGCACCCGGTGCGGGGGGTGCTGCCCGCGCCGCCCGCGCCCGGGCTGCGCCGGATGTGGGCCGGCGGCCGGGTGCGCGCCTCCGGGGTGCTGCGCTGCGGCGAGCCCGCCACCAGGCTGACGCGGGTGCTCTCGATGGCCGACAAGGTCGGGCGGACCGGGCCGATGACGTTCGTCGTGGTCGGCCACCAGATCGTGCAGCGTGATCAGGTGGTCGTCGACGAGGAGCAGGACATCGTCTACCGCGCGCCGGTCACCGCCGGCCGCCCGGCCGGCCAGGCGGCCGCCCCCGCTTCGGCGCCGGACGCGGCCGACGCGCCGGTCGTGCAGGCGGGCGACGGCGAGTGGGAGATCCCGGTCTCGCCGACCCTGCTGTTTCGGTTCTCCGCGCTCACCTATAACGCGCACCGCATTCACTACGACCGCGACTTCGCCCGCGACGTCGAGGGCTACCCGGGGCTGCTGACGCACGGGCCGCTGCAGGCGCTGGCGATGGCGGAGGGCGCCCGCGCGTCAGCGTCCGCGGCCGCCGCGGGCGCGGGCGCGGGCGCCTCGGGCGCTCCCGGCCGCGAACGGTCCTTCGAGTATCGGCTGGTCTCGCCGCTCTTCGATCACCAGGGGATGGTCGTCAGCGCGGTCCCGGGCGAGGGCGCGATCGAGACCGCCGTCCGCGATCTTAACGGCCGTCAAACCGCCCGCGGGACCCTCCGTTTAGCCGTCCTCGTCGGGCCGGCAGCGCATGAGCGTGGTCCTGGTCACCAGGGCCACCACCTCGCCGTGCTGGTTCCTGGCCACGTGCTCGAAGACCACGATGCCCTGGCCCGGCCGGCTCGACGACAGCCGCTTCTCGCGCACGGTCGTCTCCCCGTAGATCGTGTCGCCGTGCCGGACCGGGGCCGGGAAACGCGCGTCGCCGAAGCTCAGGTTGGCCACGATCGTGCCCTGGGTCAGATGACCGACCGAGAGCCCGACCAGGACCGACATCGTCAGCAGGCTGTTGACCAGGCGCTCGCCGAACTCGGTCTGCTCGCTGAAGGCGGCATCGAGATGCAGCGACTGCGGGTTCATGGTCATCGTGCTGAACAGCGTGTTGTCCGCCTCGCTCAGCGTCCGCCCGGGCGCGTGCTGGTAGAGGACGCCGGTCTGGAGCTCCTCGAACCACAGCCCGCGCTGGCGCACCACTGGCACGGCCGCTGACTCGCTCATCCTGCCTCCCTGCTCGCTGACGGTCCGCACGATTGTCCCCTTGCCGCTCGCCGACTGCGGCGGCGGCCCGTCTGCAACCGTTTGCAGGTAGCGGGCGCTTCGGGTGGAACCAGGGCCCGTTCGGGAGACTGAATTTGATCTTTCATGTTTGTGATTCTCGTGTTTAGTTGGCGTGAATAAAGTGTTAAAACCAGTGAATAAAGCGTAAAAACAAGGGCCTCCGCCCGGTTTGACCAGGGATGCCGAGATAGATTTGCCAAAATAACCACGGCGGGACGATCCGCCCTGGCAGCAGGGATCCGGGATGAATCAGGCACGCAGTCCAGGGGCGGTGCGGTTTGCCGCCGATGAACCTTCCCTGCAGGCGACCGTCGGCATCCCTGGGCCGATCCGTCCGAGTAGGTCCCGTGCGACCGCCTGACCAGCGGTTTATCCCGCTGAGCAGAGCCCGGGCAGCCAGGCCGCAGGGAACTGCGTTCGAGCGTTCCTACCTCGGGACGACCGAGCAGGTCCGCGAGGTATGCGCGGACCTGACCGCGATCACCGACGGCTGCCCGCTATCGGACGACCTCGTTCTGATTACGTCAGAGTTGGCGACTAACGCCATCATTCACAGCCGTTCCGGGCGGCCGGCCGGAACGTTCACGGTGCGGGTCACGCTCTATCCGGACGACTACGCCTGGGTCGAGGTCATCGATCAGGGCGGCGAGTGGATTAGCAGCCGCCGAAGGCACGGACTGACCGCCCTCGCCTCCATCGCCGGGGACGGCAACTGGGGTGTCGACGGCGACGAGGCCTGCCACGTCGCGTGGTTCCGGCTCGACCTGCCTCAGCGGCACCCGGCGCCGCGGCTGCCTTTCAACGGCTAGCGCGGCCGGGTCCGGCCGGCCGCGGGCCGCGATCGTCAGCCGGCGAGCCTGGCGGCCAGCAGGCAGACGTCGTCGGCGCGGGTGACGCCGCTGAGAAGCTCGCGCTGGACGGCGGCGCAGGTCTGCTCGGCGTCGAGGCCGACGGCTCCGCGCATCGCGTCGGCGAGCGCGCCGAAGCCCTCGGCGATATCCCGGCGCCGACGTTCGATCAGGCCGTCGGTGTAGAACAGCAGCCTGGCCCCTACCGCGAGCCGTCGATGCCCGGCGGTGAATGCGCCGTCGCTGGCGGCGCCGAGCATGGTGCCGACGCAATCGTCTAGGTACTCGATATGGTCGGCGTCGCTTGCGCACACGGGCGGCGGGTGGCCGGCGTTAGCGTAACGAAGGTCGCCGTTGGCCGGGTCGAGGACCGCGTAGACCGCGGTGGCCATTGCCTCGGGAAGCAGGCGACTCATGGCCACATTGGTCCGGGCCAGAACGTCCGAGGGGTCCGGCCGGTCGATCGCGTAGGCGCGGAGCAGGTTGCGCACTTGGCCCATGATCGACGCCGAGGTGACGTTGTGGCCCACGACGTCGCCGATGACCAGCCCGACCCGGCCGTCGCCGAGCGGAAAGGCGTCGTACCAGTCGCCGCCGACATCGATGTCGTCGGTCCCCGGGATGTAGCGCACCGCCAGGCCGAGCCCGGCGATGGTGGGAAGATCATCGGGCAAGACGGAGCGCTGGAGGGTCTCGGCGACGCTGTGATCGCGGGCGGAGGTGTCGGCGTTGGCCAGGCCGACGCCGACCCGGCGGCTGAGTTCCTCGATCACCGCGATGTCCGTCTCCGCGAAACCGGGCCTGCTCGCGGAGCGGCCGACCGCGAGGACGCCGAGCGGGCGCCGGTCGGCCATCAGCGGCGCGGCCAGCACCGTCTCGGTCTCCAGCCCGGCCAGGATGTCCCCGAGCATCGGGCTGGCCTCGCGGCGCAGGGCCATCCAGGCGGAAACATCGCGCACTACCTGGCTGGTGCCGGTGGCGTAGGCGGTCGCCACCGCTGCCCGATGGGTGGCGGTGACCGTTTCGTCGCTCAGGTCAACCGACAGCGTGCCGCGGGCCGGGTCGCGGTAGGCGATCGCGGTGGCCCGCAGCCCGTCCCCGTCGGGCAGGAAGACCATGCAGAAGTCGGCCAGGCTGTCCGTCACCAGCTGGCAGGCGCGCTGGAGAAGCTCGTGCGGGTCCTGCGCCGCCGCGACCAGGCTGCCGGCCCGGAGCAGGAACGTGAGCCGTTCCCGGTCGTTGTCGGCTTCGGCACGGGCGACGCGCTCGCGGGCGAGGATCTCGGCCCGGTCGCGCTCGGCCCGCTGCCGCGCGGTCAGATCGACGACGAACGATACCCAGCGCAGCGGTTTACGGCTGACGGTGGCGGCGCCGATGAGGACCGGCACCCGGTGCCCGTCCCGGTGCAGGTACTCCTTCTCGAACGGCCGGCAGGCCCCGGAACGCCGCAGCTGCGCCACGGCGTCATCCTCGACCGCGCTGTACTGCGGGAGGGAGAGCGTCCGCCGGTCAATGCGGCCGGCCGCCAGGTCGTCCCTGGTGTAGCCGATGATGTCGAGATAGGCGTCGTTAGCCTCGTGCAGCCTGTCCTCGCCGACGAGCCCCACGCCGAGCACGTTGGCGTCGCGCAGCCGGTTCATCAGCTCGGCGCCTTCCCGCAGCGTGGCGGCCACCCGGCGCTCCTCGGTCAGGTCCCGGAACATCGCGTAGGCGCGCTGCGGCCGCCCGTCTGCGTCCCGGGCGTCCGGCACCGCGGTGATCCTGAGCCACCGCTGCTCGTCGGTCAGGCCGTGCTGCACGCCCATCACCACATCGACGACGACCTTGCCGGTCCGCAGCGCCACCTTGATCGGAAGCTCCTCGGGCCGGAACGGCGAGCCGTCTTCGTGCACCGCGCGCGATGCCGACGGCAGCGGCCAGGTGAGCACCTTGTCCATGTCGATGCCGAGGATCTCGCGCGCGGCCGGGTTCGCCTCCATGATCAGCCCGTCGGCCGCGTAGTAGATGACGCCCTGCGGCAGGGTCTCGAAGAGCGTCCGGTACCGTTCCTGAGTCTCGGCCAATTGCGCGGCCAAGACCGCGCCATTGCGCTCACGCGGAAATAGATCCACTATGCCCCCCAACCGTTATTGTATGGGGGTATTCGCGCCTGCGTTTCAGCGGCACCCGGGTCGGCCCGCAGGTCAGCGCCTCACCGCGGGCGCTCAGCGGCTCAGCCGGCGGAGCCCAGCCACGCGCGGGCGGCGCTCGTCAGCGCTGCTATCCCGGTCCGCAGCGTCGGCTCGATGAGCGGCGCGAACAACGGCGAGTGGTTGGACGGCAGGGTCTCGACGATCACCCGGGCCTCCGCCAGCGACGTGATGCCGGCGAACAGGGCCGGGTCGGCGCAGCCGAGCAGCCAGTAGGCGCACGGCGCGCCTGACGCGGTGGCGAGCAGCCCGACGTCCTCGCTCCCGGTCACCGGGCCCGGGTCGAGCACCAGCCCGGGCCCGATCCCGGCGGCGAAGGCGTCGGTGACCCGGGCGCACGCGGCGGCGTCGTTCACGACCACCGGGAACGCGCCGAGCGAGGTGATCTCGGGCGCGGCCGCCGCGCCTGACGCGGCCGCCTCGGCCGTGACGATGCGCTCGATCGCGGTGCGCACCTTGCCCCGCACCCCCTGGTCGAAGGTCCGGACCGAGACGAGCAGTTCGGCCTCGTCGGGGATGACATTCGACACCGTGCCCGCGTGCAGCGCGCCCACGGTGACCACGGCGGCGTCGGCGGCCGGCACTTCACGGGCGACGATGCCCTGCAGCCGCTGCACGACCGCGGCCGCCATCAGCACCGGGTCGACCGTGGTTTCCGGGCGCGAGCCGTGACCGCCCTGGCCGTGCAGCACGATGCGGAGCGAGTCGGTGGCGGCGAACGCGGGGCCGGACCTGATCCCGAGCAGCCCGGCCGGGATCGGCGCGACGTGCTGGCCGAGCACCACGTCGGGAACCCCGAACCGGTCGAACAGGCCGTCGTCGATCATCGCCTGGGCGCCCTGGCCGACCTCTTCCGCAGGCTGGAAGACGAGCAGCAGGGTGCCGCTCCAGCCGCTCGCGTCCGCGGCGAGCTCGGCCGCCGCGCCGAGCAGGCAGCTGACGTGCGCATCGTGACCGCAGGCGTGCATGACCGGCACCTTCTTGCCGTCCGCGCTCGTGCCGTGGTCGGCCGACGCGTAGTCGAGGCCGGTCCGCTCCAGCACCGGCAGCGCGTCCATGTCGGCCCGCAGCAGCACGGTCGGGCCGTCGCCGTTGGCGAGCAGGCCGACGACGCCGGTGCGGCCGACGCCCGTCGTCGTCTGGTAGCCGAGGTCGCGCAGCCGGGCCGCCACGATGCCGGCGGTCCGGTGCTCGGCGAACGCGAGCTCCGGGTGCGCGTGCAGATCGCGATAGATCCGGGCCAAGTCAGCCAGGTCAACGGCACCGGTCACGGCAGCTCCTCCACATTTCGCGAGCAATGTGGGTAGACGGTACTCCCGTCGCGGCTAGCTCCCTATTCAGGGTTGCGCGATGACGCGTTCGGCGGCTGCTGGCCGGCCGCCAGGCGGCGGATCTGGGCCAGCTCGAGCTTGCCGGTCGGGGTGCGCGGGAGGGCGGGCAGCAGCAGGATCGAGCGGGGCACCTTGTAGCCGGCCAGGCGGCGGCGGAGCGCGTCCCTCAGCTGCTGCTCGGTCACGGCCGCGTTCGGGGTCGCGACCACCGCCACCACCCGCTCGCCCCAGGTCTCGTCGGGGACGCCCACGACCGACGCGTCGGTCACCCCGGGCTGCGCGAGCAGCAGGTCCTCGACCTCCTGCGGGTGCACCTTCTCGCCGCCGGTGTTGATCACCCCGCTGCCCCGGCCGAGGAACCGGATCGCGCCGTCGGCGTCGACCGTGGCCAGGTCGCCCGGCATCGTGTAGCGGACCCCGCCGACGATGCGGAACGTCGCCGTGGTCTTGGCCGGGTCCTTGTAGTAGCCCTCCGGGATCGGCCCGCCGAAGGCGAGGGTGCCGACCTGGCCGCTGCCCGGCGGCACCTGCGCGCCGTCGGCCGCCAGGACCCGGGTGGCCGCCGCCGGGAAGAACCGGGACGGCAGGTCGGCCGCCGACGAGGTGACCGCGAACGCGAACGGGCCGCCCTCGCTGGACGCGAGCGCGTCCGTGATCGTGACCGCGGCCCGCTCGTGCAGCGCCCGCTTGAGCCGGTCGCCGAGCACCGTGCCCGAGCTGGTGACCGCGCTGAGCGAGGTCAGGTCGTGCGGGCGGCCGTCCGCCTCGGCCGCCAGCAGCTCGTCCACCAGCGGCTGGCAGACCGCGTTGCCCGCCACCACCAGCGTGCGGACCCGCTGCGCCGCCACCGTCTCCCAGACGTGCCTGGGGTCGAGCCGGCCGGGGCGGGCGGTGACCACCCGGCCGCCCGCGAGCAGCGCCCCCATGCAGTTGAAGAGCCCGGTCGCGTGCATCAGGGGGACGGCCGGCATCATCACCGGCGATCTGTCCGCCGCCCGGGCCTGCCGGGCGATCGCGACCGCCTCGTCGACCGTGGCCGGGACGCCGTCCACGCCGAGCCGCTTGAAGACCGAGTCCTGCATCGAGTGCAGCAGGTCGGACAGGTGCCAGATCACGCCCTTGGGCTTGCCGGTGGTGCCGCCGGTGTACATGAACAGCTGGTCGGCGCCGGGGCGGGGCTCGGCCGGGCGGGGCGCGGTCGCGGCGTACAGTCCGGCCAGCTCGGGCGCGTCCGGCCCGGCGCCGGCGGCAGTCTCATTCCCGACCCGGACCAGCAGCCGCAGCGAAGGGAGGGTCTGCGCGGCGTGCGCGACGTTGGCCGCGAGCTCGCCGCTGAACACCAGGGCGGCGGCGTCGGCGTCGGCCAGCAGCGCGGTCAGCTCGTCCTGGGTGTACCGGTAGTTGGCGTTGACCGGGACGGCGCCGATCTTGAACGCGGCGAACACCGTCTCCAGGTAGGCGGCGCCGTTGTAGAGGTAGCACGCCACCTTGTCACCCGGGCCGACGGCGGCCGCCGCCATCGCGGCCGCGAGGCGGGCCGCCCGGTCGTCGAACTCGGCGAACGTGTAGTCCCGGCCCGGCTCCGAGATAGCCACGCTGTCGGGCTGGTCGCGGGCGATGGCCTCCCAGATCGTGCCGAACGAGACGTCCACCCGTCAAGCGTGCCAGCGGGAGTCGGGCGTGTCGATTAGGCCAATCGACACCAATGGGGCCTATCAACTGGGCCCGGCGGCCAACCGAGCGCCCGCGGGTAACAACCCGGCAACGGAACGTGTGTCGTTTCTTTTAAATCGACACATTCGGACAATACTCTGTGTTGATGCCACATGACTAAACGTAATCGCAGCCGATGGCTGCTCCTACCGGGACTGATCCTTGTCCTGGTGCTGGCCGCGTGCAGTAGCAGCAGCAGTTCCAGTGCTTCGGCGACGTCCAGCGCCACGGCCACCGGGTCGTCCAACAGCCAGCCAACCGGAACCACCGACACGATCGTCATCAAGAACTTCATGTTCTCGCCGGATTCGCTCACGGTCTCTCCGGGTGCCGTGGTCACCGTCAAGAACGAAGACTCGGTGACGCACACGCTGACGGACAAGACCGATCAGACGGCCTTCAACACCGGCCCCGTCGGCCCCAATCAGACCAAGACCTTCAAGGCACCCGACAAGGCGGGCAGCTACTCGTTTTTTTGCACGATCCACCAGTACATGACCGGAACCCTGGTGGTTCGGTAGCCGCGCACGTTCGGATATGCGCCATTCAAAACCCGTAGATGCCCCAGTCAAGGAGAATACGTGGAGATCGACGAGACTGCCCTCAACGGCCTGATCGAACAATCCCGGGACACCCACGCCGACGCCCTGCGGGCGGCGCAGGAGCCGCTGGCGGACATGGTCGACCTGGGCCGCCAGACCCGGGCGGGCAGCGCCCTGGATCCTGACGAGAACCGCGCCTTCGCGGGCGAGAACCGGCGACGGCTGGCCTCGGTCGCCAAGCGGGCGGGCGGGCTGCTGGCGGCCACCGGGCTGATCGGCGCCATCGCGGACTACATCGGCAGCCCCGCGTTCGCCGCTTCCGGCACGGACGTCCAGGTCCTGCAGACGGCGTCCTCGATCGAGGTGCTGGCCGTCAGCACCTACAAGACCGCACTCGGGCTGCCCTACATCGGCGGCAGCTCGGCCAACCCGGTCGTCAAGGCGTTCGCGACCACCACGATGGCCCAGCACGCCGACCACCTGGCCGCCTTCCAGGCCGCCACCGCCACCCTGGGCGGCACGAAGCAGACCAAGCCCGACCCGGCCTTCGTGCCGGTGGTCAACACGGCGGTCGCGTCGATTACCAAGGCGTCTCCCTCGGCCGGCTCGCTGATGGTGGTCGCCCTCGCCCTCGAGCTCGAGAACATCGCGGCCGAGACCTACGTCAACAACATGAGCCTGCTCAGCGACGCGAACGCGAAGAAGCTGACCGCCAGCGTCATGGGCGTCGAGGCCCAGCACGTCTCCATCCTGCTCGCGGTGCAGGCGCTGCTGAAGGGCGGTGCGGGGGCCGACATCACGCTGCCGCCGCCGGTCGCCAAGCTGCCCGCGGCGGCCGGGTCGGTCGGATTCCCGAACGCTTTCTACCCGACGACCAACGCCGCCCCAGCCAGCCAGGGAGCCATGTAAATGAGCGCCAACGAACCCGTCTCGCACCTGTCGGAAGCGGAGCTCCGCGCCATGACCGCGGACCTGGACGGCATCCACCACGACCTCACCATGCCCGCGCTGAAGGACAGCCTGGCCGAGTGGACCGAGGACATCCACGCCCAGGGCGACGGCGGCCGCGACAGCGACGCCGCGCAGCGGCTCCGGTTCGACCGCCGCCGGTTCCTGACCAGGGCGGCGGGCACGGCCGGGGGCGTCGCGGGCATCGCCCTGCTGGCCGCCTGCAGCAGCTCCGGGTCCTCCTCTTCGTCGTCGGCGTCAGCGTCCGCGTCGGCTTCCGGGTCGGCCACCGGTTCGGCCGCCGCGGTGGCCGGCGGCGAGGGCCAGGCGCTATCGGGCGACCTGCAGGCCGTCGCGATGGCCGCGAGCCTGGAGAACTCCGGCGTCGCCACCTACATGGCCGGGATCAAGGCCGCCACCGCCGGGAAGCTCGGCACGGTCCCGCCCGCGGTGGTGACCTTTGCCCAGACCGCGATGGCCCAGCATGAAGATCACGCGAAGGCGTGGAACGCCGTGCTCACGGCGGCGGGCAAGAAGCCGGTCACCGCGGTCGACCCGGTCTTGCAGCCGACCATCAACGCCGCCTTCGCCAAGGTGACGAACGTGACCGGGCTCGCGGAGCTGGCCCTGCTGGTGGAGAACACGGCCGGCGAGACCTACCAGAACGCGCTCTCGGTGATCAAGAGCCCGGCCGGGATCAAGACCGCCGCCTCGATCCAGCCGGTTGAATTCCAGCACGCCGCGATCTTGTACTTCGTCCTCGGCAAGTACCCGGTGCCGAGCGCCTTCACCGGCGTCAGCCTGGCCCGCCCGCTGAGCGACTACCACACCTGACAGCTCAGTATCGTCCAACAGATCGCGCGTCCGGCCAGCACGGCCGGACGCGCGATCTGCCTGTGCTGACGGATCCGGTCTACAGCTGGACGGTGACCGCCTTGACCTCGGTGTAGGCCTCGAGGGCCTCGTGGCCCATCTCGCGGCCCCAGCCGGACTGCTTGTAGCCGCCGAACGGCAGCGACGCGTCGAAGACGTTGTAGCAGTTGATCCACACCGTGCCCGCAGGACCGGGGCCGAGCTTTCGGCCTTGCGTGGTCACCGTCCGCATCGGCATGATGATGGCATGCCACCGCCACGCGCGAGCGGGGCGCGGTACGTCGCCGAGACCCAGGCGTTCTTCGGCTGCAGGGCCGCGACCTGGGACACGAAGTTCGGCGATGACCTGCCCGCGTACCGCGCGGCGGTCGCCGAGGCGGGCATCCGGCGCGGCGGGGTCGCGATCGACGTCGGCTGCGGGACCGGGCGGGCGCTGCCGCCGCTGCGCGAGGCGGTCGGACCCGGCGGCTCGGTCATCGCCGTCGACCTGACCCCCGAGATGCTCGCGGCGGCCCGGCCCAAGAGCAGCGCCGCGCGGGCCGGGGTCATTCTGGCCGACGCCCGCGCGCTGCCGTTCGCCGACGCGGCGGCCGACGCGATCTTCGCGGCCGGCCTCGTCCACCACCTGCCGGACACCGAGGCGGGGCTGCGCGAGCTCGCCCGGGTGACCCGGCCGGGCGGCCTGCTGGTGCTGTTCCACCCGTCCGGGCGCGCCGCCCTCGCCACCCGGCACGGACGGGTCCTCGCCGCCGACGAGCCGCTCGCGGACGGGGTGCTGCGCCGGTCGACCTCGGCCGCCGGGTGGCGGCTGACCGCCTACGACGACGCGCCGCAGCGCTTCTTCGCCGTCGCCGAACGGCGCTAGCCGCCGAACGGCGCTAGCCGCCGCCCGCCCGCCGCCTACGTCTCGGCCGGCCTGATCCGGTCGATGAAGTCGAGCGCCGCCACCGCGGTCGCCTGGCGCCAGGCCAGCAGGGTGGCGTCGAAGCCGGCGCTGGCGGCGTGGCGGGCCTCGATCGCTGCCGCGATCGGCACCAGGACCGCCCGCTGGGCGTCGAGCAGGCCGCCCGGGTCGTCGCCCGCCCGGTCGAGCAGGGCGAGCTTGAGCAGCAGGTGGGAGCGGATGTCGCGGACGTGCTCGACCGGGGTCTGCAGCCAGCGACCGGCGGCGGCGGCGCCCGGCGGGGTGGCCGTGTACACGGTGCGCTGCGGTCCCTGGCCCGGCTCGGTGCCCTCGGCGGTGATCAGG
>Ga0302235_10003157_pt1 | contig 11682 bp, 8 predicted proteins | sample II_Palsa_N3_3_FD_193577 | JGI IMG/M metagenome (GOLD analysis project Ga0302235, IMG submission 193577) | Peat permafrost microbial communities from Stordalen Mire near Abisko, Sweden - II_Palsa_N3_3 | ecosystem: Environmental > Terrestrial > Soil > Palsa > Peat permafrost | place: Sweden... | reverse complement strand
CGCCGGTGACCAGCACCGTCCGGCCGGTCATCGGCCCGCGGTGGATCTGTTCCATCTCCGTGCTCCTTCGGTGGGTGCCCGGGACTGGTCCCGGCCGCGTCGGCCGCCTTACGCGGCGAGGCTGAACGGCGGGTAGCGGTCGGTGAGGAAGCCGACGTAGGCCTCCACCCGCAGCGCGTAGCGGTAGGCGCTGACCAGGAAGCCCCGGATGCCCTCGGGGTACTGCCCGGTGAACAGCACGGCGAAGAAGCCGGCGATGATGGCCGCGCACGCCGCGATGGTCAGGCCGGCCAGCACGAAGTACTGGGGGATGGCCAGGAACCACTTGTACAACGGCTGCCACCGCTCCAGGTGCCCGGGATAGGTCAGGCGCAGCGAGGTGTGGGGTTCGGCGCCGTCGTCCTCGGAGGACAGGTCGAAGTCGAACGGGGGGTAGTCCTCGTGCATGAAGAAGGCGTAGCTCATGGCCCGCCACTCATAGCGGTAGGTCATGACGATGGCGTCGAACAGCGGCCGCGGTATCTGCTCGGCGAACAGCACGGTGAAGAAGCTGATCAGGGTCAGGGCCTGCCGGACGAAGCGCAGGGCATAGGCGATCATCAGGTGCGGGGTGGCCAGCAGCCACTGCACCAGGGGCCGCCACCGGGTGATGTGGCGGTTGGCGTGGAGTTCCAGCTGGAGGGGATACGAGGCGGGCATGGACACGATGGCTCCTTGGTTCGGGCCGCTCCGGGAACGGAACGGCGGGGGTGGCGGCGAGCGGGGTGCCGGGCAGTCCCGGACCCGGACGCCGCAGCTCAACACTCATCCCGATCTGCCTCCAGTGGCATCTGCCCGGAGACCACTGTTCGCCGCGCCGCTATGCCTGAAGACATAGGCATAGGCATAGGCATAGGCAGAGGTGAAGTCCCGGCTAGTGAGCACTGGGGTGTGACCCCATGGCTTACCTGCGGCCGCGGTTTCCTACCGGTGTGCTGCCAGCCGGGCGGCTAGGTCCTTGCGGGATCGGATGCCGATCTTGTCGAAGACGTGTCCGAGGTGAAATTCCACGGCCTTGACGCTGACGTACAGCTCGCCGGCCACTTCCCGGTTGGACCGGCCGGTGCTGACCAGGCGGGCCACGGCCAGCTCGGATGCGGTCAGGTTCCAGGCCGGTGCCTGCTCCGGTTGTATCTCGGCCCCGCAGTGCGCAAGCTCACGCTCGCAGGCGGCCACGTGGGGCTGGGCTCCGAGGGCGGCTAGGTGGTCGCGTGCCTGCCGGAGGCGCGTGACGGCACCGGAGCGGTCACCGGACCGGCGCAGGCGGCGGCCGTCATCGCGTTCCAGCAGGGCGAGCCGGAACGGCAGGGCTAGGCCTGCGGCCAGCTGCCAGGCGGCCGCGAAGAACTCCTCGGCTCCGGCCAGGTCGCCCCGGAGTACGGCCAGGTTTCCGTGCAGCCGGGCCGCCGTCATGCTGGCCCAAGCCAGGCCGCCCGCAGGGATGGCGGCGTCCAGCTCCGCCAGCGCCGCGTCGGCGTCTTCCCGGCGGCCCAGACCGATCAGGGCCTCGACCTCCAGCGGGCGCCAGTCGGCCACGCCGAGGACCTCGACTCTTCCCATGGCCCTGGCTGGTGCCGTGGCCAACAGCACTTGCTCCAGGTCGCCCCGGGCCAGGGCCAGCTCGGCGCCGGCCATGGCCGCGGTCGTGACCCCGGTTCCCGTCCCGAAAGCGCGGGCCGCGGCCCGGGATGCCTCGACGTGGGCGCCGGCCAGCTGCCAGTCCCCGCGGGCGGCGGGAACCAGGGCGGCATAGCCATGCACGAAGGCCAGGTCCCAGGTCCGGTCGGAGTCGTGGGCTAGCGAAACAGCCAGCGCCGAGTGCATCAGGGCATCGTCCCAGGCGCCGAGACGGTACTCGGCATCGCTGAGATAGACCAGGCGCTGGCTCAAGAGGGACGACCTGACCCCGGTCCGCAGCCGGGCCGCACTCACCGACAGGTCCGCCATCGCCCCGGTCAGGTCATCGGTGAACAGCCGGCACATCCCCCGCATGACGAGTCCGTCAGTAGCCTCGATCGGCACTCTGGCGGCGGCCGCGGGCAGCTCGTCCAGTCGGGCCAGGCCCTCTGGGGCGCGGCCCGCCAGGGTCAGGCTCAAGGCCACCACGATCAGGGCCTGCAGGCGGGCGGCCTGATGGCCGGCGCTGGCCGCGACGGCTCGCTCGCCCCAGGCCAGGGCCTCCTCTACCCGCCGCACCGTGCAGAGGTATGACGCCAGCGACGTGGCCGCGTCGGCTCCCACCAGCGGTTCGGTGTCAGGGTTGTGGGCCTGCCAGGCCTCCAGCAGGTGCGCCTCCACCACCGCCCCCCGGGCGCAGAGCAGATCGAGGTTGCCCAGCAACGCGCTGCGCCGGGCGCTGGCACCGAACTGCGCGACCTGAGGCCACAGGGCCAGGGCGGCGGACACATCACCGCTGCCTGCCAGCGCAGCTACGGCGTCGAGGAGGCGGCGCTCCTGCTTGGCCCGGTCCGCGCTGGCCGCTGATGCCTGGGCCAGCCACGCGGCGCCCTGGGCGACCTCGCCCGCCGCGGTCGCTTCCTGGGCGGCTTCCTCCAGATCGCTGGCCAGGCTCTCATCGGGCCCGACGGCGGCGGCCACCCGGTGGCCGAGGGCGGCGGAGGCGGGGACCAGCGCGGCAGCAGCCTGGTGCAGTCGGCGGCGCCGGGCCGGACCCAGATTGTCTCTGATCGCCGCGTGGACCAGCGGGTGGACGAAGGCGATCGCGGCCCCTGAGCCAGCCCGCTCCTCCACCAGCAGGCCCGCGGCGGCTGCCTCGTCCAGGGCGGCGAGCGGGTCGTCTAGGCCGGCCAACGCGGCCGCGGCCGCCAGCGGGCAACTCCGGCCCAGGACGGCAGCCGCGGTGACCAGCCCCTGGGCCGGGCCGGACAGCGCCTTCAGCCGGGTCAGGACCACCCCGGCCAGCTCCCGGGGAGCGGGCAGATCACCCCCGGCCCGAGCCAGGCCACCGGGACCCAGCTCTTCGAGCAGGGCCCGGCAATGCAGCGAGTTGCCCCCGGTGTGATCGAGCAGCTGCGCCACGGCCCGGCTAGACAGCTCACCGATGCCGAGCTTGGCGGCCATGGCCGCCAGCTCCCCGGCGCTCAGGCCAGCCAGCCGCACACGAGTGACCCGGTGATCCCCTCCGGCGAAGCGGCTCCATCCCTCGCCCAGGCGGCTCAGCTCACCAGGACGGGCCGACACCAGCCCCAGCACCCGGTCGGCCTGCATCCGCCGCAGGGCAAAAAGAAGTGCCTGGGCCGACAGCCGGTCACTCCAGTGCAGGTCATCAACCAGCACCACGACAACCTGGTCGCCGGCCTGCAGATCGCCGAGCACCTCCACCAGCTGCGCACCGACGGCCATCGCGTCGGCGTCTTTCCGCGCCCTGACGGCCGGCCAGGATCCCTCCGCAGCCGCCGGCCCGGCGCCCGCCAGGAGCTGGTCGGCGAGCCCCCAGGCCAGCAGGATCTCCGCCTCGTCGCCGCTGGCCCGCAGCAGGCAGACGTCACGGTGCTCCGAGACGAAACGGGACAGCAGGCTGGACTTGCCGATCCCAGCCTCACCCTCGACGAGGACCACCCGGGGCCGCCCAGCCCGCACAGCCCGCAGCTCAGCGTCGAGAAACGCCAGCTCGCCCGCCCGGCCGACAAAATGATCCACCCGAGCAGTGTGGACACCTCCGGGTCCCGGGCGCAACGCCACCCGAGGGCAGCGCGCCGTGAGAATCCTAGGGCCGGACCCCAGTGCCTCCCCTAGCGACACCGCTGCCCGGCTCCATCACGATCGACACATGAGCCCATCCACCCCAGCCCCGCGCCGGGCCACGTTCTCCACCGCGCCGCGTTCGGAACGGATCAAGCTGAGCACCATCCGCCCGCCCTTGATCATCCTCCTCGTGTCTTTCGCCGTCGGGATAGGCGTCAGCGCGCTCACTCGCTACCTGGCGAGCAGCCACCACGTGTCCACCACCCTGGCCGGTAAAGCCACCTGGAACGCGACGGCATTTCGCCTAGACGGGATCCAGCTCGCCGAGCTCGCCCTCGCCGCCCTCGTCGTGCTCGTCATCATCTCGGAGTCGTGCTGGTCATCGCCTCGACACATGCCGAGCTGGTCATCACCTCGGGACGTGCCGCCTTCCTCCTCGGGCAGGCCCTGATCGGCTCCGGCGCCCCGGCATGTCCGGCACCAGCTGGGCTGGCGTTCTATGTGCCGCCTTCGCCGCTGGCGGCCGGACGCACGGCACCACCGGTGTCGCCGACATCTGCGCCCCGTCCCGCGACGCGCCCGGCCATCCCTCGCACATCTACAACCAGCTCGCCGACGCGACGCTGAACCAGTGGGTCAAGCGCGGCTACGCGGTCCTCAAGACGGACTATGAGGGCCTTGGCGCTCCCGGCTCCCACCCTTACCTGGTGGGGGCATCCGAAGCACGCAGCACCGTCGATATCCTGCTCGCCGCCCGCCGGCTCCTCCCGGCCATCGGCAGGAGCTGGACGGTGATGGGTCATTCCCAGGGCGGCCACGCCGCCCTGTTCACCGCTAGCCTGGCCCCGGCCTGGGCCCCAGACCTCGACCTGATCGGAGCTGTGGCCATCGCCCCGATCGGCGGCGCTCACGACCTGATCGCCGGGCTCGGGGACACCCGCACACCAGCCTCCACCCTGGGCTTCGTCGCCCTGGTCCTGATCGGCGCCGCGGCCGCGGATCACAGCGTGCGGCTGGACCAGCTGCTCACCCCGGCCGCCCTGCGGCTGCTGGCCAAAGCTGAGATCGCTGGCATCGACGACCTCCTCGCCCCGGGCTCGCCAGCACCGCTGGTGCCCGCCGGGATGCTCCGCCCGAGCGCACCGGTGCTGATCGTCCAGGGCGACGACGACCCGATCGTGGCCCGACGCAGTACCGACCACATCGTGCGCTCCCTGCACGTCAGCGGTGCGACGCTCGGCTACCACCGGTATCCCGGCCGGGGCCACTACGACCTGATCCAGGCCGCGCACACCGAGAATGCCCAGTGGATCGACGCCCGGCGGGGACAGACACCATCACCCCAGGCCAGAAAACACAAAACACAGGGTCGAACCTAGGGTCCCACCCTGGGGACAATGGCGCGCTGCTCGCGTTAGCTATGAGCTATGGACGCCTCACCAACACCGAGGCAAACGATTCGCCTTCTTCTCGATATCGACCGGACTCCAGACGGACGGTTCGAGGGGCGGATACGCGCCAAAGGCACCGACGCCTGGAGGCCTTTCTCCGGCGTGCTCGAGTTGCTCAAAGCGCTTGAGGAAACATACACCGACCCGTATTGAGAGCGACGCTCGCAATACCCCGAAAGAGGGAACAGCCATGAACACCACCCAGCAGGAAAACCAGCAGGGGAACCAGCAGGACGGCAGGCTTCTTCGCCGCTCCCTCGACGGACGGATCCTGGGCGGCGTCGCCGCCGGGCTCGCCAGGTACTTCGCCGTCGACGTGACGCACGTCCGGATCGCGCTCGTCGTGCTGTCGCTTCTCGGCGGTGCGGGCGTGCCGCTCTACCTGGCGGCGTGGGTGCTGATTCCCGCAGAAGGCTCCGGCATCGCAATCGCCGACGAGGTCTTGGACCACGTCGGCAGCCACTTATCGCGACCGGCCGTTGGCTTCCTCAGCCGCAAATAGGTCATGAGATCAAAGATTTCTGCTTTCCGGAACTGAATTGCTGTTGCTGTAAGAAAGGAACGTCATGAGTCAGGTCCCCTCGCTTTCACCCGCCAGCGGTTCGGTATTGGCCAGGTGGGGCCGTACCGCTTACCGGCGGCGGCGGCTGATTCTGCTGCTCGCCCTGCTCGTCGCCGTACTCGGCGGCGTGTGGGGGACCACCATCTTCGCCAAGGTGCAGACCGCCGGCGGGTTCAACGCCCCGGACAGCCAGAGCCAGCACGAAGCCAACCTGGCCACCCAGGCGTTCGGCCGCGACGCCGGGGACGTGGTCGTGCTGTACTCCAGCCCGGCCCTGACCACCGCCTCCCCGGCGTTCCGGTCCGCCGTCACCACCACCCTGGCCAAGCTGCCAAACCGCCAGGCCGAGTCGTACGCGACCTACTGGTCGACCGGATCCCGGCAGTTCGTCAGCGCCAGCGGCCACCAGACCTACGCCGTCATCGAGATGGCCGGCGCCACCGACACGGCGCGGCAGGCCAGCTATGACGCGATCAAGACCCAGCTGAGCGCGCCCGGCCTGCGCACTCAAGTCGGCGGGGTGGTCCCGACCAACGAGACGATCGACCAGCAGACCACCTCGAGCATCACCCGGGCCGAGGGACTGTCCTTCCCGATCCTGCTGATCCTGCTGCTGGTGATCTTCGGCAGCCTGACCGCGGCCTGCCTGCCGCTGGCCATCGGCGGCCTGGGGATCCTCGGTTCTTTTACCGCGCTGCGGCTGCTCACCATTTTCACAGGCGTGTCGGTGTTCTCGCTGAACATCACCACGATCCTGGGCCTGGGACTGGGCATCGACTACGGGCTGTTCCTCGTCGGCCGGTTCCGCGAGGAACTGCACCGGCAGGACTCGGTGGAGGATGCCGTGGCCCGGACGGTGGCCACCGCTGGCCGGACAGTGGCGGTCTCCGGGGTTACCGTCGCGATCGTCCTGGCCAGCTTGATGCTGTTCCCGGAGCTCTTCCTGCGCTCGATGGGTTACGGCGGTGTCGCCACGGTCCTGGTCGACATGCTCGCCGCCCTCATCGTGCTGCCCGCGCTGCTGGCCGTGCTCGGACCTAAGGTGAACTCGCTGCGGATCCGCCGCTCGGTGCAGCGCCCGCCGGCCGCGGAGGGCAGCGGCGGCTGGTACCGGCTGGCGCACAGCGTGATGCGCCGCCCGGTGCTGTACGCGGTCCCGATCGTGCTGGTCCTGCTCGGCCTCGGCTCGCCGTTCCTGCACGTCGTCTGGGGTGGCGTCGATGCCACCGTGCTGCCCGCCAGCGCCGCACCCCGCGTCGTCACCGAGGCGCTGAACCACGACTTCCCCGGCAACCCCACCGCCCCGATCGAGACCATCGTCCAGTTCCCTGGCACCATCGCCAGCTCGCCGGCCCGCACCGTCGGCCTGAGCGCGTACGTCAGCCGCCTCGACCACGTTCCCGGCATCACCGCCGCGCAGGTCACCGGCATCCGCGGCGACATCGCCCGGGTCGACATGACCTACGTCCCGGGCCCTTACACCCCGCAGGCCCGGGCCATCGCCGGGACTGTCCGCGACGTGACGGCACCTCCCGGCGCCACCGTTTCCACCGGCGGGCAGACCGCCGCGCTGACCGATGAGCTGTCCAGCCTCGGCCAGACCCTGCCGTGGATGGCCCTGACCCTCGTCCTGGCCACGTTCCTGCTGCTGTTCCTCGCGTTCGGATCGCTGGTCCTGCCGCTGCAGGCGATCGTGATGAACATCTTGTCGCTGTCCGCGATGTACGGCGTGGTGACCTGGATCTTCCAGGACGGGCACCTGTCCGGGCTGCTCGGCTTCACCCCGAACGGCACGATCAGTCCCACCATCCCGATCCTGATGTTCGCGATCATGTTCGGGCTGTCCATGGACTACGAGGTGTTCCTGCTCTCCCGGATCCGCGAGCGCTACGACATCACCGGCGACAACACCACCGCGATCGCCAGCGGCCTGCAGCGCACCGGCGGCGTCATCACCAGCGCCGCGCTGCTGCTGATCGTCGTGATCGGCCTGTTCTCCCTGTCCAGCATCACCTTCATCAAGATGCTCGGCGTCGGCATGATCGTCGCCCTCATCCTCGACGCCACCCTGGTCCGGATGCTGCTGGTACCCGCCACCCTGCGGCTGCTCGGCCCCGCCGCCTGGTGGGCACCCAGCCCGCTGCGCCGCTTCTACGCCCGGTACGGCCTGCACGAAGGCGACGGCCCCGGCTCAGGCGCCGTCGCGGAACCCGCACCCGAGCCGGCCCGCAACTAGCAACTCACACGCACGGAAGGAACTATAGAGATGAATCTGAACGACACGACCGCGACGGCACGGATTGGCAACACCAGCTACCTCGACCGTCCCGGTGGCCGCATCGGTTACGACGTGGCGGGCACTGGCCCGCTGGTGGTGCTCGTGCCCGGCATGGGCGACCTGCGGGCTGCCTACCGGTTCCTCGCTCCGGCCCTGCGGGCGGCGGGATACCGGGTCGCCTGCACGGACCTGCGTGGTCATGGCGACAGCGACGCCACGTTCTCGTCCTACGGCGATGAGGAGACCATGGACGATGTGGCCGCCCTGATCTCCGAACTCGGCGGCCCCGCCGTTATCGTCGGTAACTCCATGGCGGCCGGCTCCGCGGTCCTGGCCGCGGCTCAGCGGCCCGAGCTCGTGTCCGGCCTGGTGCTCGTCGGGCCGTTCGTCCGCAACCCCGCGGTGGGCGCCGGACGGCGCGTCCTCCTGCGCGTCGCCATGGCCCCGCTGTGGGCGGCCATCTCCTGGAAGTCCTACCTGCCGAAGCTGTATGCGGGCCGGCGGCCCGCTGACTTCGGTGAGTACCGCGACCAGGTCGTGGCGAGCCTGCGCCGGCCGGGCTACGCGCGGGCGTTCTCCCTGACCACGCGCACCAGCCACGCCTCAGCGCAGGCGCGGCTGGCCGGGGTCACCGCCCCGGCCCTGATCGTGATGGGCGAGCAGGACCCCGACTTCGGCGATCCGGCGGGGGAGGCGGCCTGGATCGCGCACGCCATCCGCGCGCAGGTCGTCATGGTGCCCGAGGCTGGGCACTATCCCCAGTCGCAGCGGCCCGACATCACGACCGCCGCCGTCCTGCGCTTCCTGGCCACGGTGCATGGCGCCATCGGTAACGGCGGCGCTGTTCATCCCGGATGATGGTGAGGAGGCCTGGCCGGCCGCCGGCCGGCCAGGCCTTTAGCCGTACACGTACTTGCCAAGCTTTCAGACGATGACGCCGTTGCCGGCGACCGTTTCGGCCGAGGAATGCCGGTGGATGACCGCCTCGACCGCGTCCGGGTCATCGGGCGTGATGAACGGAAGGATGGGACGGCCGGTGTCCAGGATCAGCCCGGTGCTTTTCGATGGCCGCCCAGGGTCGAGGTTCGCCCAGTAGCGGAGCGTGGTACTGCCCCAGATCCGTCCCTTCCCGGTGAACGTGTCCATCGGCGCCCGGCGGATCTCGCGGATGGAACTGTAGCGAACGCGCTTGGTTCCCCAGGGAAAGTAGTATCCGTGGATCAGCACCGCATCGGCCGTGCACTCGATCCAGCGGTCCTTATAGAGAGCGTTCATCGGCTTTCCGCCAACTTCTCCTGCTCGAATCCCGCGGTGCGCAGCGACGCCGCCCGCACTACTTCCATTATGCCGCGAGCAGCGAACTTCCGCTGATCAGGCCCCTGCGGATGCGCTCTGGCCGGTGGATGAATCAGCCATGCACGTACTCGCCGGGTGCGTCGGCGAGGGGCGGGTACCGCTTGCTGCCCAGACCGGGCGGCGCGATCAGCTCACCTGCCCGGGCGTCGGACCAGGCGGTCCAGTCTTCCCACCAGGAGCCGCGGTGCTTGCTGTTGGCTGAGCGCCAGGCTTCGGGGTCGGGACCGGCGTGATCGCTGGCCTCGTACCAGGCTTTGGGGCCGGGCGGGTTGACGATCCCGGCGATGTGCCCGCCGCTGGACAGCACGTAGCGGACCGCGCCGCCGAGCAGTCCGCCGGTCTTGTACGAGGAATGCCAGGGCACGATGTGGTCGTTGATCGCCCCCACCACGTACGTGTCGTTGCGCACCGAGGCCAGCGAGAGCTGCTGCCCGGCCAGCTCCATCTCGCCCTTGGCCAGCTCGTTGCGCATGTAAAGCGAGCGCAGGTAGAACGAGTGCATCGCGGCGGGCATCCGGGTGCTGTCCCCGTTCCAGGCCAGGATGTCGAAGGTCGGCGGGTCCTGGCCCATCAGCCAGTTCGACACGACGTAGTTGAAGATCAGGTCGTTGGCGCGGAGCATGTCGAAGGTCCCGGCCATCTGGGCGCCGTCCAGCACGCCAGTGGCGGCCATCTGCTTCTCCAGCCGGGCCACGGTCTTCTCGTCGGTGAACACGCCAAGGACGCCGGGTTCGCTGTAGTCCAGCAAGGTGTTCAGCAAGGTAACGGAGCCGATCCGGTCGTCGCCCTTCTCGACTAGATAGGCGGCGAGCATGGCGGTCAGCGCGCCGCCCAGGCACAGCCCGATGATGTCGATCTTCGGCGCCCCGGTGATCTCCCCGATAATGTCGAGCGCTTCCCGCGGGCCGTCGATAAGGTAGTCGTCCAGCCGCACGTCGCGCATGGACGCATCGGGGTTGCGGTAGGAGATCGCGAACACGGTCCGCTCGTGCTGGACCGCCCACTCCAGGAAGCTGCGGCCCGGGGCCAGGTCCATGACGTAGTACTTGTTGATCCACGGCGGGCTGGCCAGCACCGGGACCGCATGCACCTGCGGAGTCTGCGGCGTGTACTGGATCAGCTCCATCAGGTCGTTCTTAAACACGACCTTGCCTGGGGTGGCGGCCATGTTCTTGCCCACGGTAAACGGCCGGGTGTCCACCTTCCGGGGCATCCCGCCGTTGTTGAGCTGGTCGTCGGCGAAGTGGGCGGCGCCGGCCACCACGCTGGCGCCGGCGGTCTCGAACGCTCGCTTGAGCGCGGCCGGGTTGGTGGCCAGGAAGTTGGTCGGCGCGGTCGCGTCGAGCACGAAGCCGGTCGTGAGCGCGGCCTTGGCGTCATCGACCGGGTCTCCGGCTCCGGCTGCCAGCAGGTCGCTGACCAGCCGTGAGGCGGCCAGGTGCGCCTGCCGGACGGCGAAGAACGCCGGGCTTTCCGTCCAGGCCGGGTCGATGAACCGCTTGTCGCCGTCCGGCACCGGGACCGGCGGCGGCGTCTTGACGCCCAGCCAGCGGGCCGTGGCCACCGGCCCGGCCAGCGCCAGGCTGGCCCCGTAACGCAGCCACGCCGCCGCGGCCGCTCCCGGGTTCCCGGCGGCCCGCTGCATCACGGCCATCGTGGACTGGCCCAGACCCGCCGAATCCAGCGAGGCGAGCATGTCGGCCTCTGGAGCCAGCGCTGCCGCCGCCGCCTCCGCGGCTTCCTGCGCCGTCTCCTCCGTGTTCATGTCCATCTTCCGACACTCCTGTCATTCCACGCGTTACTTGCCTGATTCCATGATTGCTTTCCTCACATATCCAGTCCGCCGTTCACGGCCCAGACCTGTCCGGTGATGTAAGAGGACGCATCGGCCGCCAGGAAGGCGACCACCCGGGCGATCTCTTCCGGCGTGCCGAGGCGGCCGACCGGGATCTGGGCCCGGATCCGGTCCAGCGCCTTGTCCGGGATGGTGGCCATCATGTCGGTGGCGACGTAGCCGGGGGTGACCGCGTTGACGGTGAGCCCGATCCCGGTCCCGACCGGATGCTGGGCCCGGTGCCGCTGGAAGAGGGTCTCCCTGGCCAGCGACTTGGTCAGGCCGAACAGGCCGGACTTGGACGCGGCGTAGTTGACCTGGCCGATGTTGCCGGTCTCGCCGATGGCCGAGGACATGTTGATGACCCGGCCGTGGCCGCGCTGGATCATGTACTCGACCGCGGCCTGGGCCATGAAGAAGGCGCCGGACAGGTTGACCGCGATGACCCGCTGCCAGT
>Ga0302235_10003145_pt1 | contig 11702 bp, 10 predicted proteins | sample II_Palsa_N3_3_FD_193577 | JGI IMG/M metagenome (GOLD analysis project Ga0302235, IMG submission 193577) | Peat permafrost microbial communities from Stordalen Mire near Abisko, Sweden - II_Palsa_N3_3 | ecosystem: Environmental > Terrestrial > Soil > Palsa > Peat permafrost | place: Sweden... | reverse complement strand
TCGGGGTCCGCCGCGCGACCTCGGCCAGCGCCGCCATGTTCTCCGGCGGGCACGGTTCCTCGTACCAGAGCGGATCGAATCGCTCCAGGCGCTGCGCGATCCGCAGCGCCCCGGCCGCCGTCATCTGGCCGTGGGTGCCGATGATGATGTCGCAGTCGGTCCCCACCTCATCGCGGATGGCGCCGATCACCCGCTCGGCGGTGGCGGCGGCCGACAGCGAGAACTGCAGCGGGACGTTCTGCCCGAGGCTCTGGTCGGGGGACAGGGTCAGCGAGAACGGGTCGACCTTGACCGCGGTGAAGCCGAGGTCGACGTAGTGCCGTGCCCGCGACGCGGCGTAGGCCGGGTTGAGCCACACGTCGCGGCTGAGCGGGCTGCCGCCGCCGCTGTCGGCACCCCGCCCGGCCGGATCGTCGTAGACGTACGTGTAGGTGCGGACGCGGTCCCGCATCTGCCCGCCCAGCAGCTTGTAGACCGGCTGGCCGCAGTCCTTGCCGATGATGTCCCAGCACGCCATCTCGACTGCGGACAGGATCCCGAGTTTGGTCAGCTCCGGGTAGTGGCTGTAGCCCGCCCGGCCGTAGACCTTGTCGAAGAGCATCTCCACGTCGTGCGGGTCGTGGCCTATGACGGCCTGCTCGATGATGTCCGCCACCATCACGGCCAGCACCGGCAGCCGGAAACCGGTGCCGAGCAGCATCATCTCGCCGAAGCCGCGCAGGCCGTTGTCGGTGTCGAGACGGACGAACAGCCAGCTGCGCCCGCCGCGGAACGGCGGCGGGCAGACGACGGGGAACACTTCGAAGCCGGTCACCTTCACCCGACCATGATGTCGCCGCCGGCCGGCCCCGTCGACGGGCCGGCCGGTCAGCTCTCGGGCAGTTGGTCCCGGGGCCAATTCGGCCGCCGATCCTTTATCAGTTCCAGCAAATTCTCGCCACCGGGCTGCACCTTTCGCCGAACTGGGCTGCCATCTAGCCGGCGCATCGTAGGGATTGAACTACGAAGGAGGAACGGGATGAGCGCGGTCGCCAACAGCCGTATCCGGCTCCCGGCCGTATCCGTGGTCATCGCTGCCTTCGCCGATGATCGCTGGAATCAGCTCGGCGACGCGATCCAGTCGGTTCGCTCGCAGACCGCGCCGGTGCTGGAGATGGTGGTGGTCATCGACCACAATCCGGGCCTGCTGGCCCGCGCCCGCCGCGAGTTCACCGACTGCACGGTCATCGCCAATACCGGCGCCCGCGGCGCGTCCGGGGCCCGCAACGCCGGCGCCGCGGCCTGTCAGGGCGAGATCATCGCGTTCCTCGACGACGACGCGCGTTCCTCCGAGCACTGGCTGGCGGCGCTGCTGTGCCACTTCAGCCGGGCCGACATCGTCGGTGTCGGCGGGCGGATCGACCCGCTCTGGAGCGTGTCCCGGCCGCGCTGGTTCCCGGTCGAGTTCGGCTGGGCGGTCGGCTTCTCCTATCAGCGATGCCGGAGCAGACCCAGCCGGTCCGCAACGTCTGGGCCGGCAACATGGCCATCCGCTCCTCGGTGTTCGCGGCCACCGGCGGCTTCCGCGAGGACTTCGGCAAGGTCGGCGACGTCGCCCGCCCGGAGGACACCGACCTCTGCCTGCGGGCCGCGAGCGAGCGCGGGGTCTGGCTCTACGAGCCGACCGGGAACGTCGGGCACTGGATACCGAGGCAGCGCGCGACCTTCCGCTACTTCACCCGCCGGTGCTGCCACGAGGGGCAGGGCAAGGCGGCGCTCGCGGCGCTGGACGGGGCGTGGGAGAGCACCGCCGCCGAGCGGAACTACACCTACCGGATTCTCCCGTCCGGCGTCCTGCGCGGCCTGCGCGACGCGGCCGGGGGAGACGTCTGGGGCGCGGCCCGCGCGGCCTCGATCGCCGTCGGGTTCGCCACCACCGCGGCCGGCTTCGCAGCGGGCTGGCTGTCGGCAACCGGTCTGCCGCTGCTCGGCCGCCTGCACCGTCATTCGGCCCGAGTCATCGGGCCCGCCGATAGGGCGCCGGCGCAGAAATCGACGCAAGCGGCAAAACGGGCCGTCATCGCCTCCGCCCCGGTGAGGGTCCCGTGACCGCATCCGCGCCGGTGACCACGCTTGCGACCCGGGTACCGATCCTGATGTACCACGAGATCGCCGGGCCGGCCGAGACGGAAAGCCGCCTGGCGGTCTCGCCCGCGAACTTCGCCGCCCAGCTCGGCTACCTGCGCGACGCCGGCTTCACCGCCATCACCGCGGCCGAGCTGTCGGCCGCGCTGGCGGCAGGCGGCAGGCCGTTGCCGGCCCGGCCGGTGGTGCTGACCTTCGACGACGGCTACGCCGACTTCCATCGCCGGGCGATGCCGCTGCTTGACCAGCACGGCTTCGCCGCCACGCTGTTCGTCACCACCGGCTGGGAGCAGGACGCCGATATGCGCCAGTCCGCGCCCGGCCGGATGCTCAACCGAACCCAGCTCGCCGAGGCAGCCACGGCCGGGATCGAGATCGGGGCGCACACGCGCAGCCATCCGCAGCTCGATCGGCTGCCAGAGCCGCTGGTCCGCGAGGAGCTGCGGACAAGTAAGCGATGGCTCGAGGACGCGACCGGGCGGCCGGTCCCGGGGCTGGCCTATCCCTTTGGCTACTCGAGCGCCCTGGTCAGGCGGGTGGCGCGCGAGGCGGGCTACCGCTACGCCCACGCCGTCGACAACCGGACCGCGAGCTCGTCGGCTGACCCGTTCGCGGTGCCCCGACTCACCATCCGGCGGGCCACCACCCTGCCTGAATTCCGGCGGCTGGCCGACGGCCAGCCGACGCTGCGGCTGCGCGAAGACCGCGCGCTCAGCCGCGCCTGGTCGGTCGTCCGCCAGGTCAAGGCGGCCTGCTGCTAACCCGCGGAGGTGGGTCAACAGCAGGTCAGTCAACCGGGCCGACATAGGTCCACCGCCCGTCCTCCCGCGCGAACCTGCTCGTCTCCGCGTGCACGCCCCGCTTCCCGTCCCGCGCGTAGACGGCGCGGAACTGCACCGTGCCGGCCGAGTCGAACAGCCCGCCCTCCTCCGTCGCGAGTACCGCCAGCCTGGTCCACTCGATCGACCGGTCGAGCGAGAAGGCCTCCGGACGGCTCGACGAGTGGTATGTGCCCAGCAGGTACCCGAGGTCGCCGACCGCGAAGGCGCTGTAGCGGGCGCGCATCAGCGCCTCCGCCGTCGGGGCGGCGGTGCCCGCGTGCAGCCGCCCGCAGCACGCGTCGTAGTCGTCACCGAGGCCGCAGGGACACGCGAGTCCGTCCATCCCGCCATTCTCGCAGCGGGACGCGGCGGAAAGGTCAGGAGGCGGCGGCGACGCCGACTCCCCGGTCAAGGCGCTGCCGTCGGTTAATGGAGCGCTGAGAGTCAGCCGGGTCCGTTCGGAGCAAAAAATTTAAGATCTTTATCTCGAACGGACCTTTGGCTCAGCCGTGTCCGATGCATCAGGACGCCCCTTGGGCGACTCCGTCAATACAGGGTCCGGACCTCCCGACCCAGTGACACGGAGAAGGCAGGGAGACAGAATGGCAGTAAGTCCGCTCCGTATTCGGCACGCTACGGCCGCACAGGCGCGGCCAGGCTACGGGAGAGCAGAGGACGGGACATGCGCGACGACCCAGTGGTTATCGCCCTGGTCGACCGCGCCGCGGCCGGCGACGAGGGCGCGTGGAACGAGATCGTCGACCGCTATGCGCCGCTCGTGTGGTCGATCTGCACCAGGTACCAGCTGGGCTACGAGGAAGCGCACGACGTCGGCCAGACCGTGTGGCTGCTGCTGGTGGAGAAGATCGGGGGTCTTCGCGAGCCGGCCGCGCTGCCGGGCTGGCTAGCCACCACCACTCAGCGCGAGTGCTTTCGCGTCTTGCGGGTAGAGCGGCGGCACGAGCACACCGAACTGCCTCCGGAGGATCAGATGCCGCCTGACCCCGATGCCACGATGATCGAGGAACAGGTGCTTGCGGCCGAACGCGGCGCGGTGTTTCGCGCTGCGTTCGACACGCTTCCGAGTGGCTGCCGGGCGCTGCTGTCGCTGCTGGCCAGCGATCCTCCACCCGGCTACGCGGAGATCAGCGCGGCGCTGGGCGTCGCAGTCGGCAGCATCGGCCCGATGCGGGCACGGTGCCTTGACCGGCTGCGCCGGTCTCCGCAGGTGGCGAGCCTGGCCGACAGTACGGCCGGCATCGCCGGCGCCAGGCAGACGAGGAGTGAGGGCGCATGAGCGACGCCTGGACCGACGAGGAGCTGCTGGCGGAGTTGCGGCAGGCGCTTAAAGCCCGCCAAGCCGTCCCACCCGGCTTCGTCGAGGCCGCTAAGGGCGCCCTGGCGTGGCGCACCATCGACGCCGAGCTTGCGCAGCTCACCTACGACTCGCTGGCAGCGACGGAGGCGGCCCCGGTGACGCGCTCAGAGCCCGCGTCCATCCGTGCCCTCACCTTTACCAGCCCGCGGCTGACGATCGAGCTCGAGGTGGCGGGGGACTCCCTGCTCGGCCAGGTCGTCCCGCCCCAGGCCGCGACGATCCGGCTGCAGCCCCAGGACGGCCCGGAAGCGGTGATCGCGGCCGACCAGATCGGCTGCTTCGTGATCCAGCCGGCTCCCCGCGGCCCGTTCCGGCTGCGTTGCCAGACCGACGCCAGCGTGGACGTCCTCACCGGCTGGATCACCTTGTAAGCGGCCTAGCGGACCGGCCAGGCGCGATCGTGGTAGTAGGGGAGTGCGATCGGGCCCACGCCGCCGATCGCGCGTTCTCGCGCCTCAGCGAGGAACGCGGCCGCCGCCTCCTGGCCGTTTTCACCGGTGCGCGACATCCGGGCAGCGATGAGTCCGGTCACGATCGGCGTCGAGAAGGACGTGCCGTTCCACTTCGCCATGCCGTAGAACGTCCTCGGCTGGCCGTTGTACGGGGCCATGTAGCAGGTGTAATTGCCGATTGCGAAGGCATTCACCAGGTCCCGGCCTGGCGCGTACACGTCGACCCAAGGCCCGTAGTTGCTGAAGGAAGCGCGGCTGCGCCAGTCGGCCGCCAGCGCTCCGACCGAGACCACGTCCGGGAAGGCGGCCGGCCAGGTCGGAAGCGCGTAGCCGCTGTTTCCGGCCGCGACGATGCAGCCGACGCCCTTGTACGTGCGGAGCCGCCGCAGCCACCCCTCGAAGCTGATGAGCGGGAGATCTTTCCTGGTCGGGGCCGTGATTGACAGGTGAAAGAGGTCGTAGCCGTGCCCCAGCGCCGCGTCCAGATGGCGGGCCAGGTGGGTCTCCAGGGTGCTGCCCGCGACCTTGAAGGCGTTCGCTACGTAGATCTCCGATTTCGGGGCCATGCAGCGGACCACCCCGGCGACGAACGTGCCGTGTGCTTCGTACGGCAGGACCGTCTGCGGCTGGTTCTGCTGGGCGTTGGTCATGTCTTCCAGCTTGTCGAGGGTTCCCCGCACCCCCCTCAGCCACGGATGGGGGCTGCCCTCGTTGGTGACCACCTGGTGCGGGGCCGGGTTCAGGCCGCTTGGGGGCACGGTGTCGAGCTTGTCGCCCAGGTACCAGAGCAATCCCGTGTCGGCCACGTAGATCGAGATTCCCGCTCCCGCGTCTCCGGGGGCGACGGCGGGATAGGGCTCGGTTCCGTCGTACACCTCCTGGGGGTCGGTCGCCGGACACGGGCCCGCGTCCCCGTCGGCCACGGTTATGACGTGATTGGGGGTGGCGTAGCCGGGACCGAGCACCCGGTCGACGCGGTCGAGCGCCTCCAGGACCCCGAGGTCCTTCGACAGGCGCAGGACGACGACTCCGTCGATCACCGGCTCGACCGGGGCGTCGCCCACTGGAGCCCGCACGATCGCCGCAGGGGTCGGCTTGGGCTCGCCCAGGATGTCCTGCACCCGCTCGAGATACCGCTCGAGGACGAGGATCTGGCCTTCGGCGTACATGTACGCGACCCCGGCCGGCGAAGTCACGACCCCGATGTCGATGCCACCGGAGGCGTTTGCCCAGTGGCCTTCGCCGACGGCTTCCGCTGCCCCGTCCTGATTGAAGCTTTCCCATATATACAGTGCCTGGTCACGAATCTTCGGATCCAGGCCGTCCGCCCAGCTTGGCACGCTTGGCTTGCTTGGCACGCTCACGAGGTCCCTCCCGGAGGACTCGATGTGGGGTTGTTGCCGCCGTTGCCCCGTAGGGCCACTCATAACGCCCTCATCGCACAAAGCCCCGCATTCAGCACAGGGCCCGGATATCCAGACGGAGCGATCCTCGCGCTGTTTGATGCAGTAATTGGATTTCCGTTAGACGGCCGGAATGCGTCAGACCTAGTATCGCAACGTGACTGCGCGCGCGCACGTCGACCATTCCGCCCGGCCAGACGTGGAAGGACTGCTACCGCTGGCGCTGTCGCGCCCTCGGGAAGCGGCAGAGAAAGCGCGGGCGGTTCTGGCGGCGCGCCCCGGCCCTTACGAGGCCTCGATAGCGCATCAGGCCGCCGGGATTGTGCTCAGGGAATTCGGTGATGTCGCGGCGTCAGTGCGCGAATTGAGGCGGGCGCTGTACCGGGCCCGCCAGTCGGGCTCGGCCGAGCGTGAGGTCGATGTGCTGGCCAGCCTCGCAGTAGCGCTCGTTTACACGGGCCGGACAGCGGACGGGCTGGCCATGTTCGAGCGGGCCGTGCAGCGGTCAGAAGGCGTGCTGGCGGCGCGGGTGCTGCATCGCCGCGGCCTCACGCTCTGGAATATCGGCTGGTATCCGGCGGCGCTCGAGGACCTGCGGCGAGCGGTAACCGTGCTCAGCCGCGCGGGCGACACGCTGTGGGCGGCGCGCGCGCTCAGCGCTCGCGGCCTTGTCTACGAGTCGACCGGCCACGCGGACCGCGCCGACGCCGATTTCGTCGCCGCCGACCGGCTTTTCGCGGAGACCAGCCAGGAACTCGAGGCGACCTACAACGTCCAGAACCGCGCCCTGGTCGCCTTCGGGTCGGGGGACCTGCCAGCGGCGCTCTCCCTCCTCGACGAGGCAGCCTCGCGATTCGGGCCGCAGGAGGTGCCGTTGCCGACGCTGAGCATCGACCGGTGCGCGGTGCTCATCGCGGCCGGGCTGTTCGGGGACGCGCTCTCAGAGGCGGACGCCACCGTGCGTGAGTTCGAGCAGGTCCGTGGCCGGGTGCCGAAGATGGCGGAGCTGCTGCTGATGGCGGCCAACTGCGCGCTGGCGGCCGGGCGGCCGCAGATGGGGCTTGACTGGGCCGAGGCGGCCAGCCGGCTCTTCCGCGCTCAGCACAGTGACTGGTGGGAGGCTCAGGCGGCGCTGGCGGTCGCGCAGGCACGGCACGCCACCGGAGCGGCCTCGCCCGCCCTGCTGCGCGAGGTCAACCGGGCGGCCGTCCGGCTGGACGCAGTCGGGGCCAGTCAGGTGGTGCGGGCGCACCTGCTGGCGGGGCGGGTGGCGCTCGCACTCGACCGCCGCGGCGACGCCGACCGTCACTTCGCGGCCGCGGCCCGCGGCCGCTGGCGCGGGACCGCGATGGCGCGGGCGAGCGGCTGGCTCGGCGCCGCGCTGCGGGCGGCGGCCGCCGGTGACTCTCGCGCCGTGTTCGCCGCGTGCCGCCGCGGTCTCGAGGTCATGGAAGAGAACTGGCTCAGTTTCGGCGCCTCGGAACTGCGGGCGCAGGCGACCGCGCACGGGGCCGAGCTGGCCGCGCTCGCCCAGCGTCAGGCCGCGCAGGGGCGCAACCCGCGACTGCTGCTGGCCTGGAGCGAACGGTGGCGGGCCACCGCGCTCGCAGTCCCCGCGGTCCGGCCGACCGCCGACCCCGAGCTGAACGCGGGCCTGACCGCGCTGCGCCAGGTGACCAGAAGCCTGCAGAGCCCGCAGCGCCAGCGCAGTGTGACGGTAACGCTCGGGCGTGAGCAGCTGAGGCTGGAGCGCGCGATCCGGTCCCGCGCGCTCCGCACGCACCGGGACCCGGATGCCGGCCGGGCCGTGGTCGGCGTCGCCGACCTGCTGACCGAGCTGGGCTCCAGCCGGCTGATCCAGATTATCGAGATCGACGAGAATATCCACGTCCTGGTCTGCGGAGACGGCCGGGTGAGGCACCTTACCGCGGGACGCATGGCCGACGCCGCCCGCGCAGCCGACTTTGCCCGCTTCGCCTTGCGCCGGGTGGCGCGCCTAGGGCCGGCCGACAATCCGGCCGGCCCGCTGGCGATTCTGGAAACGGCGGGCCCCGCGCTCCAGCAGGCGCTCCTCGGCCCGGCTGTCCGTCAGCTCGGCAGCGGCCCGGTCGTGATCGTCCCGCCGGGCAGGCTGCACACGATCCCGTGGGCGCTGCTTCCCGCGCTCGCGGACCGGGCCGTCAGCGTCGCCCCGTCGGCGACCGCGTGGATGCGGGCGCGCACGGCGAAAGCGCCGCAGCGGCGCCGGGTGGTCCTCGTACGCGGACCCGGCCTGGTCAGCGAGGGGGCCGAGATACCGGCGGTGGCGCCGCTCTACGACGACGTGACGGTGCTGGCCAATGAGAACGCGACGGCCAGCCAGGTGCTCGAGGCCCTGGACGGCGCCTGGCTCGCGCACATCGCCGCGCACGGCGATTTCCGCGCCGACAGCCCGCTGTTCTCCTCCCTGCGCCTGCACGACGGGCCGCTGACCGTCTATGACTTCGAGCAGCTGCGCAGCGCCCCGTACCTGCTGGTCCTTTCCAGCTGCGACTCGGGCGTGGTGGCGCCCGCCGGCGCGGATGAACTGCTCGGCCTGGTCAGCAGCCTGCTGCCGCTGGGCACGGCGGGAATCGTGGCCGGCGTCGTGCCGCTCAACGACGACGCCATCGTCCCGGTGATGACGGACCTGCACCGTCATCTGCGGGCCGGCCGCAGCCTGCCCGAGGCGCTGCAGGCGGCCCGCCGTGACGCCGGCACCGATCCTGTCCGGTACGCGACGGCGGTGTCCCTGGTGGCCCTCGGCGCGGGCTGAGGCGGCGTGCCCCTCCTGACTGACCTGCGTCCTGGCTGACCTGAGTCCTCACTGACCCGGTGCGACGGCCCGCAGCACTGGAACTCGGCGCAGCGCTATCGCGTCGCGCGCATCCACCCGCACGCGCGCGCCCGGTGCCGCGAAGCGGTAGACCAGGCCGGTGGCCGGCCCGGTGACGGTCAGGGCGGTCCGCCCCAGGTAGGTGAACGTCTCGCCGTCGCGCTTAGATGACTCGTGGCGGGGGCTCGCGGCGACGTGCCTAGTCCGGCCGCAGCACATGGGCGATCTCCTCATCTTCGGTAAATTCGGGAACGTCTAGGAAGGTGCCGGGGAAAGCCGCGCGCTCGATCAGAACCGCGGCCGCCGACAGCGCCGGCCAGGCGACAAGGAACTGCCGCCGACGGGTGCTGACCAGCATCGCCGCCGGAAGCGCAGTCCAGACGCTGGCGCAGAAGAAGCACTCGAGAACACCGAACCGGCGCTCGTTCAGCGCCCGGCGAAGCCGCGCGACGCAATGCCACGGCCCGCCCTCGGCGTGCAGGAGATGGGCGAGCCGCCAGGTGGCCAGGGAGGCGACGCAGAATTCAGCTGGATCCATGACGAACCGGCCCGGCGGCGGTTGAGCGCCGCCGGGCCGCCCCCTCTCAGCTCGAGAATTTGAGGCTGATGGTCTGGAAGTCGCCCTCGGCCAGGTCGTACGCAGGCCAGTAAGAGCCGTCGGTTACCCGCTTGCCGTAATAGAGCCGGAATTCGTAGCAGCAGTCGACGGGGGTGCCCTGCACGGTGCTGCCGGGGAAGATCATCGTCTCGGTCCCGCCCTGCCAGCTGGCGGTTGCGGGGTCCGGGGGGAAGGCGGGCGTCGGATTGGTCGTGTACCCGCGCAGACCCGGCGGGGTCACAACCGGGGCGTTGCCGTGGCCGAACTGCGCTTCCAGTTCGTACTGGCACAGGAAGCCGTTGGTGTCCTGAACCGTCACCGGCACCTCGATAAAGCCGGACGGGCCGACATCGTAGGCTGGGCAGTCGCCGTAACCGGTCTGCGGCGCGGGCACGCCCGGTGCGGTCCAGGCGGTGATCGTACCGACCTGCTGGAGGGTTAGCGGCGTGCTGTCGATGGCAAGCGTCAACGGCTCATCCGGGCTGACGGCGACGGGGTTGAAGTTCTGATCGAAGCCGAGCAGCGTCAGATCCACCGCGCCGAATGGAATACCGCCCAGCAGCGTCGTGTCCTGGGCGGTCAGGACCAGGCCCTCGTAGCCCCAGGCGACCTCGTTGCCGGCGGGAACCGTGAAGGCCGGGAGGCCGGGAGGCGCGGGAAGCGTCGCGCGGGCGCTCGGCGTGGCGTACAGGCCGGAGTATCCGTTCGCGGTGAACGGTCCCATCTTCACGTACTGGGAAGAAGTGATCATCCCGGTGGCCGTATCCCAGGTCCAGGCGGGCAGGTAGAGCGGCTCGTAGACCGGGGCCTGGGCCGGCGCGACCGCGGCGGGTGGCTTGGTGCCGCCGCGGAACTCGGGCGCGTTCCAGACTGATCCGTTGACCTGGTAGTAGTCGAAGGCACCGGGCGCGACGCTGGCGTAGAGCCAGAGGCTCCCCTGGAAGGCGATATCGGTGTTGTCGCCTCCGTCCTGGGCCAGGCCCCTGCTGTCAATGGACGAGGTGAGGATGGAGCCGACACTCGTCCACACGTAGCCGGACTTCGGCGGCGGACCGCCGGGGCAGCAGGTGAGCGTGGCCTTGTTGCCGGTGAGCGTGACCGTCTGGCCGCTGTCCATGCACCACCGCGTGCCGGTGGCCGGGTCCGGCGCCAGGATGGTGGTGCCGTTCTGGGTGACGCCGAAGACGATGTTGGGCTGGTCGCAGCACCACCACCACCAGGGGAACAGCTCGCGGAAGGCCGGGTCGCGGAATTTGCGCTCGATCAGCGCGGTGCGGGCCGGGTCGGGCATGATCACGCCCGCGGTCGCGGCGGCCGGGAATCCCTGCCCGCGGATCAGGGCGTTGCCCTCCGGCTGGAACAGGGCGACCGACTGCGGACCGCTGGTCGCGCGGGTTTCGAGTGCCTCGATGACGTGCAGGATGTCGAACTCCCACCACCAGGGCCAGCACCGCCACCACAGCGGCTCGCACGGCCAGCACGGCAGGAGCAGCTCCCACCAGGGGAAGCAGAGCGCGAAGGTGCCGTCGGGCCCGGTCGCGGCGGTGGCCCGGGCGACTTCGGTGTAGCCGCCCGTGCTCCAGGAGACGGTGTAGACGGTGACGTCGGCGCCCGGCGCCGGGCAGCCGTTGGGGCCGACCACCGTTCCGCTGACGCACCACTCCCGCCAGAAGATCACCCAGCGGTCGATCAGAGCGGGATCGAGGGCCAGGCCGGGCGCCGCGATCGGGTCGTCCCCGGCCAGGTCAGCCGGGCTGATCGTGACCCGCGGCGCGTCGGCCACCCGATCCGGAGCGGCCGCCGCGGTGCCTGGCAGGACGGCGACCTGCAGGGCGAACGCGCTTTCGGCGCGGGCAGCCTCGGCCGGCACGTTCAGCCGGTAGCCGCCGTCGGGACGGAGCTGCGCGGTCGCCAGCACCGTGTTGCCGACCACCGCCACGACCGACAGCCGCGCGGCGTCCGTCTCGGAAATGCCCCCGACCTCGCCGGTGATGGGAATGGAGGTGATGGGAACGGTCTTGCCTGGCATCAGAGCACCCTCGCTTCCTCGGCGGGCTGCCGGCGGCGCCCCA
>Ga0302235_10003143_pt1 | contig 11705 bp, 10 predicted proteins | sample II_Palsa_N3_3_FD_193577 | JGI IMG/M metagenome (GOLD analysis project Ga0302235, IMG submission 193577) | Peat permafrost microbial communities from Stordalen Mire near Abisko, Sweden - II_Palsa_N3_3 | ecosystem: Environmental > Terrestrial > Soil > Palsa > Peat permafrost | place: Sweden... | reverse complement strand
GGCATCACCCATATCGTGACGCCCGTCGCAAAAGGCTCGAAAACAATGCCGGAGACTGGCGTTTCGATGAGTACAGGAAACCGGCGGGCGTGGTGGAGCTGAGCGGAATCGAACCGCTGGCCTCTGCAGTGCGATTGCAGCGCTCTCCCATCTGAGCTACAGCCCCGCGACCGCCGGACGCTCCCTTTAGCGGCGCCTCGGGTGGCTTGCAACGCGCAAAATCATCAATCCGCCGTGGCATCGCTATACGTGGCACGGCCCGCCGCGCCGATGCGGCGGCCAGCCGCATGCCTGCTCGGCATAGGGAACGGCACGCGCTTTGCTCCGTTTTTCCCGTCGATCGTCCGGACGCCGCAAGCGATACCGGGCGACGGCTTCCCAAGGAGAAAGGAATTTTCATCATGGGCTACGAGCGCAACGACCGCGGCTACGGCCGAGATGACAACCGGTACGACGCCAACCGATACGACGCCAACCGGTCCGCCGATCGCTATGGCAACCCGCAGGACCGAGGCTTCTTCGAGCGCGCGGGCGACGAAGTCCGCTCCTGGTTCGGCGACGAGGAGGCTGAGCGCCGCCGACGCTACGACGAGCGTTTCGACGATCGCTATGATCGCGAGACCGGCCGGGACGATTATCGTTCGGCCGCGTCGCGCTATTTGGGCGGCGGTTATGCGGGCACTGACTATCCCCGCTACGATCGATCGAACCGGGCAGATGCCGATCGCGGCTCCTACGCGCACGACCGCTATGCATCGCGCTATCCCGACAGCGGCGCCTCGTCCTATCGTGGCGCCGCGAGTGCGGGGTTCCGCCCCGGCACCGATGGCGACTGGCGCAGCCGCGAGGCGCGCAGCCTCTACGACAATGGCGGCCGCGGCGACCGGCAGGAGGATCCGCACGGCTATCACGGCTGGCGCGAGCAGCAGATCAGCGCCTTCGATCGCGATTATGACGAATATCGCCGCGAGAACCATTCGCGCTTCGCCAGCGAATTTTCGGCATGGCGCGAGAATCGCCAGACGCAGCGCAGCTCGCTGCGCGAGGCCAAGGAGCATCAGGAGGTCGTCGGCTCGGACGGCGCGCATGTCGGCACCGTCGATCACGTCCGCGGCGACCGCATCCTACTGACCAAGACCGACAAGGACGCCGCCGGCCACCATCATTCGATCCCCTCGTCGTGGATCCAGACGGTCGACGACAAGGTCCATATCTCCAAGACCGCCGAGCAGGCGCATCAGGCGTGGCGCGACGAGGAGAGCAATCAGGGGCTGTTCGGCAACCGCGACGATGATCGTACCGCCGATCGCGGCGCCGCCGATCTCAACCGGAGCTTTTCCGGCACCTACTGACCGCACCGACGGTCGTAAGGAGGGCCCGGCCGAAAGGTCGGGCCTTCTTGTTTACCGTGATTAATCGGATGTCGACGCGGCTTCGCCATCGGCACCCAGCGCGTAGGTTCGGCAAAAATCGAGATATCCGGCCTCGTGGCGCGCGGCGAGATCGACAACGGCTTCCCATAGCCAGGACGGCGCATCGAGTGCTCCGTCGTGACCGTGCTGCAGCTCCGCCCGCCAGTGCGCGCGGGTCGGCGTATCCATCTGCTGGCCGTGTGCGACCCCCACGACGAAGGCGAGATAGCGCGCCGCCTCGACCGCCTCGTGCCGCGAGAATTGATCGACCTCGAGCTTGAGATCCTGCGGCATCAGCTCGCGCAGCACCACAGGGGTGCCGAGCAGCCGCGCCGCGATCATCCGGTCGCCGAGATTGGGCGAGAGCGCCCGCGCGCCCGCGACCACGCGCTCGGCTCGGTTGCGCGGCATCGCGGCGCCTGTGGCCGCGGGCACCACGCTGCGCACCGCCTGCTTGATGTCGATCAGCGCGAGATGGCCGCCCTTGGCACCCGCCTTGCTGCCGTAAACCTCGACCAGCACGGCATAGCGCAGTGTGCCGAGCGAGCTGCAGCCCTTGCGCCAATAGGCGGCGTCGATCATGCGCAGCCGCCCGTGGCGTTCGTGCCCGAACAGCCGCAACGTTGCGCGGCGGATGGTCGCCCGCGCGAACAGCGTTTCGATCGCGGTGCGCTCACGCGCCGACAGCGGCCAGAATTTGCGGCCGAGCGTGATCTGCGTATCCCTGCCGTCGATCCGCTCGCGCGCGAGATGGCGCCAGCGTCGCCCCATCGCATATTCGCGCACGGTGCGTACCGCCTGCGGTTCGGGCGCACCCTTGCGGTCGTCGGGATCGGCGAGTGCCAGCGCATAGCCCTCGATCATCGCCTCGATCATCCGCGCGGTCATCACGCCGGGCAGGTCGGCCCCGCGCGCCGCGGTCTCTAGCGAGAGCGCGAGCCGGATCAGATCATGCGCCGGATTGCCGATCACGGTCTGGTCGAGATCGCGGATCTGGACGTCGACATGGCCGTCGGCATCGGCGACGGGGCCGAGATTGCCGATATGACAGTCGCCGCAGATCCAGACGGGTGGCCCGTCGGGAATGCGGGATGCGACGGGCGAGGCGGCGAGCCATTCGTAGAAGGAACGCGTACTGCCCCGCACATAGGCGAAGGCCGAACGCGCCATCTTGGTCGCCCGCGTGCTCGCGAGCACCGCGGCGCGATCCTCGACCGCGACCGTCGAGGTCATGCCGTCACCGAGGAAGGACGATCAGCGCTGCTGGGCGCGTGCGCGGCGGACGAGCAGGAAGATCGCGGAGAGCCAGAGCTGCGCGTCCTGGATGAGCGTACGGGCGATCGCGTCCTCGGTGCGCAATATCCCCTCCTCCACGGCGCCTTCGGCGTAACCGTGTTCGAGTTCATCGGCGCGGGCGAAGACGGAGGAACGCATGCCCGAAAGCTAGCGCGTAATCATTAACGCTTGTTGAAGGTCGCGGCGCTTGCGACGAAAGGCTGAGCATGGAAGCAATTCCTCAATTACGCGCTGCGCAACGGGCGAGGTGGCGCGAGAGTTGCGTCGGGGCGTAGGCGTGGCGCGTATGGCCGTCCCCGTCATCCCAGCGCAGGCTGGGATCTCGATGAAGCGGGCGCAGTGGCACCTCCGGGAGATCCCAGCCTGCGCTGGGATGACGAGGTGGATCAGGGCTTCAGCTGCGTCTCCAGAAAACGCGCCATCGCGGTGTCGGCGTGCAGCAAATCCTGGTAACGCAGGAAGAAGTGGATCTCGTTGGGGATCACCAGCTCCTCGAACGGCACCCCCGCCTTGGTCAGCCGGCCGGCGAGATCGACGGTCTGGTTGAAGCGCACGTTGCGATCGTCGTCGCCCTGGATCAGCAGCACGGGCGAGCGCCAGCGATCGATCGTCGAGACCGGCGAGGCCTCGAACGCGGTCTTCATCGCCTGCGGCCAGTCGCCCTGCTCGTAGCGTTTGAGCGGCGCGCCGACCTCTTCGCCCAGCGTGCGCGACCAGTCGTGGACGCCATGCCAGTCGACGCCGGCGGCGAACACGTCCGAATTGCGCGACAGCGCCATCGCGGTGAGATAGCCGCCATAGGAGCCGCCCCAGATGCCGATGCGCCTGGGATCGACGCCGGGCGCCGCCTGCAGCCACCGCGCGCCGGCGAGCACGTCCTGATATTCGGCGGCGCCGGCGGGGCCGGCATGCGCCGGCTGCTCGAACGCGCGGCCATAGCCGACGCCGAGCCGGTAGTTGACCGACAGCACGACGAAGCCCCGGCTCGCCCAATATTGGTTCACCGCATAGGCGTGCGCATAATAGTCCATATAATGCCAGCCGAGCAGCATCTGCCGCGGCGGCCCGCCATGGACGAAGACCAGCGCGGGATGCGGCCCCTTGCCGGCGGGCGTGAACAGCTGGCCCTCGATCGGCAGGCCGTCGGGCGCGGCGAAGTGGACGGGCGTCGGCGTCACCAGCGCGTCGCTCGGATAATCGGTCGGCTCGAGCGCGCGCAGCGCCTTGCCGTCGGCGAGCGCGACCGCGGCGGGATGCTGCGGATCGGATGCGACCAGCGCGACGCGGTCCTTGCCGGCGGCCACCGGATACCATTGCGACCCCATGCCGCCGCTCAGCGCGACCGGCGCGCCGCCGCCTGGCGCGACGCGGTAGGCGTGGCGGCGATCGCCGTCGCCCGCGGTGTCGCCGGTGTTGGCGGCGTAGAGCAGCGCGGCCTTGTCCTGCGTCATGGCGACATGCTCGACCATGAAGGCGCCGGGCGTCAGCAGCCTGGGCGTGCCGCCCCCGGCAGGCAGCGCATAGAGATGCTCCCACCCGTCGAGATTGGCGATGAAGGCGAGCGTGCCGCCCGCCATCCAGCGCAGCCCGACGCCGTCGCCGTCCTGCGGATAGGAGCCGTCGAGCGTCGCCGGGCTGCGCCATGCGAGCTGCGCCGCGCCGGTGGTGGCATCCGCGGTCCAGATCGCGAAAGGATGCGGCGTCGTGACCAGCAGAGGATCGGGCGCGCCGCCGTCGCCCGGCTGGCGCGTGAAGGCGATGCGTTGCCCGTCGGGCGACCACACCGGATCGTCGTCGCGACCCGTCGAGGGCGCGACATAGGTCAGGTCGGCGCTGCCCGGCGTATAGACGGTGATGAAATTATGGTCGCCGCGCCCCGAGACGAAGGCGAGCCGATGCCCGTCGGGCGACCAGAGGGGTTCGCGATCCTTGCCGCGATCGAAGAGGAGTTTCGCGGGCTTGGCCTTGCCGTCGAGCGAGGTCGCCCAGAGCTGGTCGTCCTTGACGTAGGCGACCTGCCCCTGCGGCGAGACGCTGGGTGAATCGCCCTCCGCCAGCTTGAGCGGCGCGCTGCCCGCGAACGGCACCGTCCAGATCGTCACCAGCGGCTGGTCGGTCGCCGCGGCCGGATCGGGCGCGAGATTGCCCTCGGCGGGCCAATTGCCGTCATGGTCGCCGCCGCGGACGTAGACGAGATGATCGCCGCCCGGATCGAAGCCGAGTTGCGTGAGCTCCTGCCCGTCGTCCTCGGTGTAATGAGTGAGCTGGCGCGGCGCGTAGCCGGGGCCGGCTGCGGCCCAGACGTTGCGCACGCCCTTGATGTCCTCGATCCAGGCGATGCGGTCGCCATGCGCCACAGCGACGAGCTGGCTGACGAAGCGATAGGAGAGAAATTGCGGCAGCGTCGGCGGGGCGGCCGCCAGCGGCGCGGCGAATGTCAGGGCGAGCGCCGACCCCAAGGCTGTGATGGTGCTGCGCATGTGTGTCGTCCCCCGGTTATCGAGGGACAGCTTGGCGGTGGATGGACGGGCGCACAACGCTTTCTTCACCCACTACCCCGTTCGTCCTGAGTAGGGGCTGAGCGCAGTCGAAGACCCGTATCGAAGGACCGCTCCGTCAGGCCACGATCCTTCGATACGCCATTTCGACTTCGCTCAATGGCTACTCAGGACGAACGGATCGGAATACGTCTCGATGGACCGCCGAGCGTCACACCGTGAACAGCGTCACGCCCCGATATTTGACGTCGTTGGCGTCGAACACGCGCTGCGGCACGAACGGCGTGTCGGACACCGTCATGTCGCGCAGGCCGGCGAGCTTGAACGCGCCGATCTTGATCTCGCGCGGCGGCTGGCCGTCGCGGCTGAGCGTCACCGCATCGACGAACAGCTCGTCGTGGCGCGTATAGAGGATGTGCGGTGCGAGCCGCATCGTCATGCGGTTGTAGACCGCATCGACGCACATGCGGCGCGCGATCGCTTCGAACACGACGACGCGATTCGCGTCGGTAAGGTCGGCAATAGCCGCCTGGTCGGGGGTTTGGGCTGATTGGTGCATTGCAGCGTAGCGCTGTACAGCGATGGCCGTTCCGGCGAAACACCTTTTTACGGCTGTCATGGTCGCATGCTAGGCTGAACCGTCCCACAGCGAGAGACCGCAACGAAAAGGATCGCGCACGATGCCGGACGCCTGCAGGCATATGGCCACGATCGAGACCGTCACCCCCAGCGCTCTCGGCTGCGAGGAATGCCTCGCGTCGGGCAGCATCTGGCTGCATCTGCGCCTCTGCCGCGCGTGCGGCCATGTCGGCTGCTGCGACGACTCGCCGCATCGGCACGCCACCGCGCATTTCCACGCCACCGGCCATCCGATCATGGAGGGCTATGACCCGCCCGAGGGTTGGGGGTGGTGCTATGTCGACGAGACCTTCGTCAGCCTGCCCGACCAGACGCCGCAGCGCAGCCCGATCCCGCGCTATTATTGATGACCGACGCGACCGCCATGCCCACGACCGACGAGGAAGACAGCAGCGATCCCTATGCGCGCCCCGCGCAAACCTTTCCGCACCTCGCCCCCGACATGGCCGCGCGCATCCGCCGCTACGGCAAAGAGGAGCGGTTCGCGGCGGGCGACGTGCTGTTCCGATCGGGCGACCGCGGCGTCGACTTCTTCCTCGTGACCGAGGGCGCGGTGGCGATGATCGACACCGACGCGCACGGCGGGGAGATCCTCGTCACCACGCACGATGCGCGCCAGTTCACCGGCGAGCTCGATCTGTTCAACGAGCGCGAGGTTCTCGTCGGCGCGCGCGCCGTCGAGCCGGGCGCCGCGATCCGCGTGCCGCGCGCTGCGTTCCGGCGGATGGTCAGCGCAGAGCCCGATATCGGCGAGATCATCCTGCGCGCCTTCATCCTGCGCCGAGTCGGGATGATCCAGCACGCGGGCGGCGGCGCGATCCTGATCGGCAGCATCCATGCCGCCGACACGCTGCGCATCCAGAGCTTCCTCACGCGCAACGCCTATCCGCACCGCCTGCTCGATACCGACGTCGATCCCGACGCGCGCTCGGCGCTCGACTGCTTCCAGATCGGCGAGGACGCGCTGCCCGTCGTCGTGACGCACGGCCACGACGTGCTGCGCCGCCCCGACAACGCCACGCTCGCCGACGCGCTCGGACTGACCGAGGGGTTCGATCCGGACCGGGTCTATGACGTCGCGGTGATCGGCGCGGGGCCGGCGGGGCTGGCCGCGGCGGTCTACGCCGCATCGGAGGGGCTCGACACGATCGTGATCGAGGCCGTCGCGCCCGGCGGGCAGGCGGGCACCAGCAGCCGGATCGAGAATTACCTCGGCTTCCCGACGGGCATATCGGGGCAGGCGCTGGCCGGGCGCGCGCAGGTGCAGGCGCAGAAGTTCGGGGCGCGGCTGGCGGTGGCGCGGCCGGCGATCGGGCTCGATTGCGGCGCGCTGCCCTTCCGATTGTCGCTCGAAGGGGGCGACAGTGTCGCGGCGCGCTGCATCGTCGTCGCGACGGGCGCGCGCTACCGGATGCTCGACGTCGCCGATCACGAGCGCTTCGAGGGCCAGGGCATCCACTATGCCGCGACCGCGATCGAGGGGAAGCTGTGTATCGGCGGCGAAGTGGTGATCGTCGGCGGCGGCAATTCGGCGGGGCAGGCGGCGATGTTCCTCTCGGGCAAGGCCACCCACGTCCACATCGTCGTGCGCGGTCCGGGGCTCGCCGAGACGATGTCCGACTATCTCGTCCAGCGCATCGCGGATTCGGAGCGGATCACGCTCCACACGCATAGCGAGATATCCGGCCTCGCGGGCGCGACCTATCTCGAGCGCGTGACGTGGCGCGACGCGCGCAGCGGTGAGGAGCAGACGCACGATTGCGGCAATCTCTTCCTGATGATCGGCGCGGTGCCCAACACCGATTGGCTGAACGGCTGCATCACGCTCGACGACAAGGGCTTCGTCGTCACCGGCCACGCTTCCGACGGCCGCTCGCCGGTCGCGCCCTATGCGACCAGCCTGCCCGGCATCTATGCGGTCGGCGACGTCCGCGCGGGCTCGGTCAAGCGCGTCGCCTCGGGGGTGGGCGAGGGATCGGTGGTGGTCCAGTCGATCCACGGCTGGCTGACGGAAAGCGCGGGGTAGGTGCGGCGCGGCGCGCTCAAGGCCACATCCGTTGCAGCTCGCGCTCCTTGTCCCACCATTGATGTTTCAGCGCGCCTGCGACGTGCAGCACGAACAGTGCATAGATGGCGTAGGACAGCCAGACATGCGCTGCGCCGAACCCGTCGTGGATGCGCGTGCGCAGGGCCGGATCGCCGAGATGCAGGATCACGCCGATCCGCGGCCATTCGAACAGCCCGAACCAGAACATCGGATGCGTCGCCGCGTCCTTATACGCCGAATCCATGATCCAGCCGGTAAGCGGCATCGCGAAGATCAGCAGATAGAGCAGCCAGTGCGTGACGTGCGACGCATGCACCTCCCAGCGCTGGTAGCTCGTCGGCAGCGTCGGCGGGCGGTGCGTGAGGCGCCACAGCAGCCGCATGATCGCGAGCCCCAATATAGTGATGCCGATCGACTTGTGCGTGTCGATCGCCGGGCGCACCTGCGCGTCGGCGAGATGTGGCCAGATCCAGGCGAGCGCGACATTGGCGATGATGCCCAGCGCGATCAGCCAGTGCAGCACGATGGCGGGGCGGGTATAGCGGGGCATCGAACCTCCTGTAGGCAACACGCGAACGGCGCTGGCGTCGCGACGACGGCCCCGCTAGGGGGCGAGCCATACCGCGTTCATTTCGGATTGCTAAGCGCTTCGCATGCCATCGCTCGCCGAAACCTTCCGCCAGCAATCGCCCCGCCTCATGCCGCGGCGCGTGCCCATCGTCAGCACGCTGATCAGCGCGGGCGCGATGCTGCTGTTCGTCGCGCTCGTCGTGCAGGCGTTCCGGCGGCAGGGTGTCGGCGTGTGGTCGGTGGGGATCGCCTACATCCTCTACGACACCGCGCTGCTCGGCTTCACCGCGTGGAAGATCTGGCCGCTGCGCCGTGCCCTGCCCCCGCTCGGCGCCACCGCCACGCGCCCGACGCTGGGCGTGATCGTCGCGGCGCACAACGAGGCCGGCGTGCTCGGCATCACGATCGACACGCTGGCCGCACAGCGCGATCCGCCCGAATTGATCCTGATCGCCGACGACGGATCGGACGACGGCTCCTCCGAAACGCTCGCGCGGCTCTACGGCCTCGCGATGCCGGGGCTCGGCGAGATTAGCGCCCCCGCCCCCGGCCTGCCCTCGCTGCGCTGGCTGAGACTCCGTCACGGCGGCAAGGCGCGCGCGCTCAACGCGGCGATTCAGCTGGTCGATACCGAGATCGTGCTGACCGTCGACGCCGACACGCTGCTCGCGCCGGGCGCGCTCGCTGCGATGCGCGACGCGTTCGCGCGCGAACCCGCGCTGGTCGCCGCCACCGGCGTGCTCGCGCCGATCTGCGGACCGCATCTGTCGGGGCGGTTGTTCGCCTGGTTCCAGACCTACGAATATGTCCGCAACTTCCTGTCGCGCTACGCCTGGATGCGGCTCGACAGCCTGTTGCTGATCTCGGGCGCGTTCGCGGGGTTCCGGCGCGAGGCGGTGATCGCGGTGGGTGGCTTCGATCCCGAGAGCATGGTCGAGGATTACGAGCTGATCCACCGGCTGCACCGCCATGCCACCGACGCGGGGCTCGACTGGACGGTGCGCGTCGTCGGCAGCGCGCTCGCGAGTACCGATGCGCCCGCCAGCCCGCTCGCCTTCCTGCGCCAGCGCCGCCGCTGGTTCGGGGGCTTCCTGCAGACGCAGCATTGGAACCGCGACATGGTCGGCAACCGCCGCTTCGGGTTGCTGGGCACCGCGATGCTGCCGGTCAAGGCGCTCGACACGCTGCAGCCGGTCTACGGCCTTACCGCCTTCGCGATCCTGATCGGGCTGGTCGTCACGGGCCGGTTCACGCTGGCTTGGCCGATCCTGCTGATCATGATCGCCAAGATCGCGATCGACCTGACCTTCCACCTCTGGTCGCTTGGGCTCTACAGCCGCTGGACGGGCCAGCGCGAGGGGCTGGCGCTGGGGCCCGCGCTGATCGCCGCGATCGCCGAGCCCTTCACCTTCCAGCTGCTCCGCCACGTCGGCGCAATCTGGGGCTGGATCGCCTTCCTCACCGGTCGCGAGACCTGGGTCCGCCAGCGCCGCACAGCGATCGAGGCATCGCTGCGCTGAACACTTCTTTTTTTGCTGCACCTGCACAAGTCGCTGCAGTAAAAAATGCTGATTTCCTGCAGAATGCAATTAAGTGCGAAACGAGTATTTCTTGGGGCGCAACCGGAACTACAGTCGAAGCCACTCGTAGAACATGTCGCTAGGTGGCACCAATGTACGATGTGAAGATCCGCTATGAAGACGGGCGCCGCTCGAAGGTGCGAGACGAGATCGAGGATCTCGGCGAGGCCTGCGCCTATGTGCTTCAACTGGCGGAGGAACTGAGCGACGCCGCCGCGGACCGCGACGGCGACTTGGCCAAATGGGTAGAGATCTTCCGGGACGAGCGGCTCGAGATTTCGGTGTCGGTCGTCCGCGGTGGCCTGGTCGCCAGTAACGGCGCAAGGAAATCCCGCGCCGGTTAGCAGATCCAGCGTCACTGCGATCAGGCGCCGCCGAGCCCATACCCCACCAATGCGCGCGGATCGACGAGGCGATCGAAGGTCTCGGCGTCGATCTTGCCCGACGCCAGCGCCGCCTGGCGCAGCGTCGTGCCCTCGGCCTCCGCCGTCTCCGCGATATGTGCCGCATTGTCGTAGCCGATTGCGGGCGATAGCGCGGTCACCAGCATCAGCGATTGCGACAGCGCCTCGTCGATCCGCGCGCGGTTGAGCTCGGTGCCCTCGACCGAGTGCAGCCGCAGCATCGCGCACGCGTCGCCCAGGATACGCGCCGAATGCAGCAGGTTGGCGATGATCACCGGACGCATCGCGTTGAGCTCGAAATTGCCCTGACTACCTGCGAACGCGACCGCGGCGTCCTCGCCGATCACCTGGATGCAGACCATCACCATCGCCTCGCACTGCGTCGGGTTGACCTTGCCCGGCATGATCGAGGAGCCCGGCTCGTTGGGCGGGAGCTTCAGCTCGCCAATCCCGCAGCGCGGGCCCGAGGCGAGCCAGCGCATGTCGTTGGCGATCTTCATGCACGCGACCGCCAACCCCCGGATCGCCGCCATCGCCGCAACCGACGCATCGAGCGAACCTTGTGCTGCGAACTTGTTGGGCGCGGTGACGAAGGGCTTGCCCGTGAGCGCCGCGATCTCGGCGGCGATCTCGCGCGAAAAGCCCGGCGGCGCGTTGATCCCCGTGCCCACCGCCGTGCCGCCCGCCGCCAGTTCGTAGAGCCCGGCGCGCGACTCCTCGATACGGCGGATCGCGTCGCGGATCTGATGCGCCCAGCCCGACCATTCCTGGCCGACGGTCAGCGGCACCGCATCCTGGAGGTGCGTGCGCCCGGTCTTGACGACATCCATCCACAGCGCGGCCTTGTCCTCGATCGCGGCGGCGAGTGCGGCAGCGCGCGGCACCAGCCCCTCGTCGATCGCCGCCAATGTCGCGATGTGCATCGCGGTCGGGAAGCTGTCGTTGGAGGACTGACCCATGTTGACGTGATCATTGGGATGGACGGGCGCCTGGCTGCCGATCGCGCCGCCGAGCAGCTGGATCGCGCGGTTCGAGATCACCTCGTTGAGGTTCATGTTGGATTGCGTGCCCGATCCCGTCTGCCAGACGTAGAGCGGGAAATGCGCGTCGAGATCGCCCGCGATCGTCTCGTCACAGGCCTGGATGACCGCCCGCGCCAGCGCTGGGTCGAGCCGGCCGCCGCGCGCGTTGACGATCGCCGCTGCCTTCTTGACGATGCCATAGGCGTGATAGACGGGCTTGGGCATGCGATCCTCGCC
>Ga0302235_10003142_pt1 | contig 11706 bp, 9 predicted proteins | sample II_Palsa_N3_3_FD_193577 | JGI IMG/M metagenome (GOLD analysis project Ga0302235, IMG submission 193577) | Peat permafrost microbial communities from Stordalen Mire near Abisko, Sweden - II_Palsa_N3_3 | ecosystem: Environmental > Terrestrial > Soil > Palsa > Peat permafrost | place: Sweden... | reverse complement strand
AAAACAAGCGCGCCGGTGACGGTGACCAGCGACCCGTAGGTGAGGTAGTTGTAGGCGTTCTCGGCGACGCCGGGGCCGCTCCCGTTGTACGGAATCTCAACGCAGCCGAGCGACTGGTACCACCCGTAGCCGGGGCGGGGGAAGGCGTGCACCGCGTCGCCGCCGTTGAAGTACGACGCCCAGTACACCGTGTCGTCGTACTTGGTGCCATCCGGGTTGAAGCCCTTCATCTGCGTGACCGTGTACTTCAGGTAGACCGGGAAGGTGCCGTCAGGGGTCGGCGAGGCCGGGATGCCGGTGTTGGCCGGGGTGACGAGGACCCGCTTGCCGTCGTGCCAGATCTGCAGGGCCTCGTTCGACGAGCCCTGGGTGGCGAGCGCGTAGCTGTAGCCGTTGGGGTTGGTCTGGTTCTTGGCGACCGCGGTGAGCAGCGAGGACCAGACCTCCGGGCCGGCGTCGCCGTCCATGGTGAGGCCGATGTTGTTCTCGAACGCGCGGACCGCCCCGCTGACCAGGACGTTGTCCGTCCCCACGGACCACTGGCTGGTCAGCGAGCTGGGGTAGCCGGAGTTGAAGGTGAACGTGCCCGCGGGCGCGTCGTAGGCCGCGGCGAGCTGGGCGTTCGCGTCCGAGGCGGCGACGGTGCCGGTCGACGGGTCGCTCGGCGTCCAGGTCAGCGGCAGGTAGCCGAGCTGAGCGAGCAGCTGCTGCAGCCGCAGGGTGGAGTACGAGCCGGTAGTGAACGAGGTGACCGACGTCTGCTTGAGCGTCCCGGCCGAGCCGGATGCGGCCAGCATGCCGTCGGCGCCGGCGGGGACCGTGACCTTCACCGTCGTGTCGGCCAGGAACCCGGTCGCGGGAGTGAACGTCGCCGTGTCCCCCGATACCTGCCAGCTGCCCTTGACCGACGGGGAGAGCGTCGGCAGCGGGGTCTGCGGCGACAGCGGGGAGGAGAATTTCACCGTGATCGGGTCGGCGCCATTGGCGTCGTGCGCCCCGCTCGACGGGGTCACCGAGACCACCTTCAACGGGGCAACCGCCGCCACCTTCGCCTTAGTCGTCACATGATGGGTGGTGGTGGTAGTAGAGGCGGCGGGCTTGTTGTTGCTGACGTTGGCAAGCGTCTCATGGCCAGACCCATTCGACGACGTCGCAGCGAACGCGCAGCCCACCACCAGCACCGCGGTCCCGGCGCCGGCCGTTGCCGCGATCACCCGATGCTGCAGCAACGCCTTGCCGGCGCGGCCAACGCCGCTCGCACTCCCCAAAAACGACACAGCTCGGCTCTCCTCGTCGTTCGGCCAAGATGGATGATCCCGGTGCGCCTGAGTGTGGTTGGGCGCACGTGACACGCGAGGCTGATCACAACGCGTGGTGAGCGGGCAACGGTCAGAGTCTAGGCGAAATTTGCATCAAATCGGGAAACATCACATCACGGCTGTCTTATCTATACCTATCACGACGTTCTCGACCGGCAACTGGTTGCGCCGGCCGCGCCAACTCGTGGTCACGGTCGGATAACGGCCGCCGGCCAACGGCGCCCGGTTGGGCCGCCTCACGATGTCTTATCGTTGGAACCTGAAGGTTCAGCGGAGAGGTAGGTCAAGGTGAGCTCGGTATTCGTGGTCGATGCCTGTCGGACGCCCATCGGCAAGGTGAAGGGAGCGCTGGCCGCGGTGCGGCCGGATCATCTCGCCGCCGACATCCTCAAGGCGCTGATCGCGCGTAACGGAAACCTCGATGTGAACGCCATCGACGACGTCTACTGGGGCGCCGCCAACCAGGCCGGCGAGGACAACAGGAACGTCGCCCGGATGGCGGTGCTGTTGGCCGGGCTCCCGGTCGAGATCCCCGGCGCGACCGTGAACCGGCTCTGCGGCTCGGGCATGGAGGCCGTCAGCGACGCGGCCAGGGCGATCGCGGCGGGCGACGCCGACATCTGCGTCGCGGGTGGCACCGAGTCGATGACCCGCGCTCCGTTCGTCGTCCAGCGCAGCGGCGACGCCTGGGCGCGTTCGCTCGAGACCGCCGACACCCGCCTCGGCTGGCGCCTGGTCAGCCCGCGCATGCAGGAGCTTTACCCGCCGATCAGCCTGGGCGAGACGGCCGAGAACGTGGCCGACAAGTACGGCATTACCCGCGACCGGCAGGATGAGTTCGCGCTCCGCAGCCACCAGCTGGCCGCCGCCGCCAGGGACGCGGGCCGCTTCGAGGCCGAGCTCGTCCCGGTCGCCACCGCCGACGGCGAGTTCGCCAACGACGAGGGCATCAAGGCATCCATCACGCTCGAGGAGCTGGCCGGGAAGCGGCCCGCGTTCCGCAAGGGCGGCACGGTCACCGGCGGCAACTCGTCACCGCTGAACGACGGGGCGGCCGCGCTGCTGCTGATGTCGGAGGACGCGGTCCGGCGGGCCGGCGTCACCCCGCTCGCCCGCTACGTCGGCGCCTCGGCGGCCGGGGTGCACCCCGACTACATGGGGATCGGCCCGGTGCCGGCGATGAACCGGGTGCTCGGCCGGGCCGGCTGGCGGGTCGAGGACCTGGACCTGGTGGAGCTGAACGAGGCGTTCGCGGCCCAGTCGGTCGCCTGCGTGGACGAGCTCAAACTCGATCCGGAGAAGGTCAACGTGAACGGCGGCGCGATCGCGATCGGCCACCCGCTCGGCTGTTCCGGCGCGCGGATCGTTACCACGCTGCTGCACGAGATGCACCGCCGCGGCGCCGCCAGGGGCGCGGCGTCCATGTGCATCGGGGTCGGCCAGGGCATCGCCACCCTCTGGGAAGCCTGTTAACCAATCGTGACGGAACGGATAAGTCTCGCTATCCACTCGATAACTGTTGAGTAACGGAGTTAGGCTGACTACCTCACCTTTACGGAGCGGGGGTAGCCATCATGACGCTGATCGAGGGCGGCTACGGCAACCGTGCTGGCAGCGATAAGCGCCGCGCACAGGCTGCTCGCCGTACGCGCGGGCGCCGCACTGCCCGCGCGGCCGCGCCGCTGCTCATCCCGCTGGCCCTGGCGCTCACCCTCGGGGTGATCCTGGCCGTCTCTTCCGTTGCCACCCCCACCGCGCGGGTCAACCAGCAGTCCACGACCCACTCGGCCCGCCCCTAGTCCTAACCCCTGGGTCGCGGCGTCGTCCGGCTGGGCCCGGCGACGCCTGGCCGCGCCCGCCTGGCCGATGGCGAGGCCGAGCGCGAGGGTGGTGGCGGCGACGATCGCCCACTCCGGCCAGGCGCCGAGCCGCTCGGCCAGGGTGGTGTAGGTGAGCAGCGGGACCCGCGCCTCGAGCTCGGCCTGGGTCCACATGCCGCTGCGCGCGATCAGCTGGCCGTTCGGCGCCACGATCGCGCTGTAGCCGGTGGTTGAGGCGACCACGACCGTCCGGTCGAACTCGACCGCCCTGATCCTGGCCATGGCGAGCTGCTGGCTGCTCTCGGCGGTGGTCGGGCCCTCCCGCTCGAACGTGGCGTCGTTGCTCTGCACCGACAGCAGGTTCGCGCCCGCCGCGACCTCGGAGCGGACGAGGTCATCGAAACCGACCTCATAGCAGATGACGTCGCCCAGCTTGATCTGGCCGACGTTGAAGACCACGGTCTTGTCCCCGGGCACGAAGTCGGTCGGCTGGAGCTGGGTCAATGACGTGATCTTGCTGATCAGGCTGCGGAACGGCACGTACTCGCCGAACGGCACCAGCCGCCGCTTCGCGTAGATGGTCGTCGGCCCCTTGCTCGGCAGCCAGAGCACGCCCGCGTTGAGCTGCGGGTTCTGCAGCACCGCCCCGACCAGGATCGGGCGGCCGATCGCGGCGGCGGCGCTGGTGATCTCCTCGTAGACCGGCGGGTACAGCATCGGGTCGATGTCGGTCGAGTTCTCCGGCCAGATCACCAGATCCGGCTTGGCCGCCTGGCCGGCGGCGACCTTCGCGGCCAGCTTGTCGGTGGCGGTCACGTGGTTGAGCGTGATTTCCAGTTCCACGTTGTCGAGCTCGGCCGCGAGCGAGCGGGCGCGGGGCACGTCGCCCTGGATGGCGGCGACAACGGCCGTCTTGCCGCCCGGGGAGACCGGATCAAGCGTCAGGGCGGCCGGCAGCACCGCGAGGGCGGCCGAGCCGGCCAGCGCGAGCGCGGGCATCAGCAGCCGCCTGCGGTTGCGCCGGGCGTCGGTCAGCGCGGTCAGCAGCAGCCACCCGAGGGCGGCGCCGACCAGCGCGACCGCGAACGTCAGGGCCGGCGGTCCCGCGATCGCCGCCCAGCCCTGGGTCGGGACTCCCGCCTGGCTCATCGCCAGCCTGCCCCAGGGGAAGCCGCCCCACGGCCAGCGGTCCCTGAACGCCTCGGCCGCCACCCACCAGCCGGCCACCGCGAGCGGCCACCAGCGCAGGTTGAGCAGCAGCCGCTGCCCGATCGCGAATACCGCGAAGATGAGCGCCGAGGCGATGGCGAGCGCGACCCAGGCGAACCAGGCCAGGTTGATCACCCAGGCGACGAGGGGGAAGAAGAAGGCGAGGCCGAAGACCAGGCCGACCGTGAACGCGCCCCGCAGGGAGCGCCCGGACAGCGCCACCACCAGCAGCGCCGGGCTGACGAAGGCCAGCGGCCACAGCCCCCACGGCGGAAACGCCGCCGCCAGCAGCAGGCCGGCCACCAGGCTGACCGGCAGCGCCAGGCGCCACCCGAGCGGCGGGCGGGCGGAGCCGCCGCGCGGGCCGGCCGGGCCGGCGTAGACCGGCGCGCCCGGCTGGTCAAGCAGGCCGGAGATGGCCGGCTCGCGCGGCTGCGGCGCGTCCTGCGGGTCCGCGTCGGTTTGCCCTGGGATCATCTACGCAGGGTAGACGGGATGGGGTCGCGACGCGAAGCGGGCAACTTCGCTAAATACCGTGAACATGGCAAACCGTTGCGTTATATTCAGTCCTGCTAATACGGCGACGGGGGGAGCCGGTGTGTTTTTTTGGGTTGCACGTGTGGATTGACCTGCGCGAATGGGCGCGGCCGTGATCCGCGTTCGCCGTCGCGACTTCGCGTCTGGATCGCACAAAATTGCCGGGTTGCAGGGCATTGCCGAACGTGTTCCGCGGGGCGTCACGATTTACCTGCTGCCTGGCCTGACCAGCCGTCAGCGCCGGGCGGTGATCCGGCGGCTCCGGCAGGAGGCGAGCCGGGGTTGCGGTCCCGAGCTGCCGCCGGCCCAGCTGGCGCTCGCGCTGCTGCTTGACCGGGTGCGGGGCGCGCTCGGGCTCGCCGCGGCGGCCGTCCGGCTGCACCCGGGCACGACGCTGCTGCCGGCCGCGTTCGTCGCTACCGTGATGACGCTGTTCGTGCTCGTCTCGGCCGGCGTCGGGCCGGTCCCGGCCGGGCGTCCCGCGCTGGTGGCCCAGTCGGGCACCGGGCTCGGGTCGACCGTGCAGAGCGCCGGCGACCCCGGCGGCCTGGTTTCCATCGGTCGCAAGGGCGCGATCGCGGGTGCGCTGGAAGCGGGCGACATCCGGCCGAGCAGCATCCGGCCGAGCAGCATCGGGCCGGGCGGCCGGGGACTGGGCTCGGGGCAGCCGGCCACCGCCGCCGAGCCGCGCTCGACCGGCGGGCCGCGGGCGGCGCGGGTCTGCTTCGGCGCGATGCCGGGGGTGGCCGCCAAACGGAGTCCGCTGGCCTGCCGCCGCACGTCCAGTTAGTCGGCTTTAGTGTGGGTAGCGTTGCTACATGAGACCCGGGGAGCGTGGGTAAGGCAAGCACGTCGACGGATGGGTGGCTTCAGATGGCCGGAGTGGAGAGCGGGCAGGCGGCGGAGGACGACGCCGCCGCGCGGGAGGCGGCCGAGGTCGCCGTTGAGCTGTCCGAGGCGGAAGGCCCGGCGGACAAGAAGCGGATCACCCGGGCGCTGCAGTACGTCGCCGGCCGGGGCGCGGATGCGGTCCGACGCGGAAGCGGCGCGGCCCGCCGGGGGGCCGGCAGCGCCACCGGGACCGTCGCCAGGACCGCGGGCGGCGCCCGCAAGGGAGCCGGCTCGGCCGGGCGCGGGGTCACATCGGGCTTGTCCTGGCTTACCGGGCAGGTGGTGGCGATGGGGCCGCGGCTGCAGATCCGCGACCAGGCGACGCTGCGGGCGCAGTTCCCCGGCCGGACCGATGACGACATCGCCGGGCTGCTGGTCGAGCGGGCGGCGCGGGCCACCGCCACCGTCGGCGGCGCGACCGGCGCCGCCGCCGCCCTGCCGGTTCTGCCGGCGTTCCCGGTCGAGGTCGCGGCGGAGACGCTGGCGGTGGTGGGGATCGAGATCAAGCTGCTGGCCGAACTGCACGAGATCTACGGCCTGCCGGCCGTCGGCAGCGCCGCCGACCGGGCCCGCGCCTACGTCGGCGCCTGGGCCAGCCGCCGCGGCGTGTACCAGGTGGACGGGGGGCTGCTCCTGATCGCGGGCTCGCCGCTGGCCAGGCAGCTGACCAGGCGGCTGGCGGCGCGGGTGCGCAGGTCCGCCTTCTCGCTCAGCCCGGTGCTGACCGGCGCGCTGGCGGGGGTCCTGCTCAACCGCCGGGAAACCCGCAGGCTCGGCCGCCAGATCCGTGACGACCTGCGCAGCCGCCGCCAGACCGTCACCGCCACCGTCATCGGGCGGCCGACCGCGGACCCCGGCGTCTGACCGGGCCGGGCGACGGCGGATGGCTGGCAGCGCGACGGCGGACCCGACGCCCGGGCTGAGGTACGCGACCGCAGCCGGACGGTGGGTGCTGGCCGCGACCGTGCTCGGGTCGGGCATCGCCGCCCTCGACGCGACCGTCGTTGGCATCGCGCTGCCCGCCATCGCCAGAGACTTCCACGCCTCGGTGTCGAGCACGCAGTGGGTCGTCGACGGCTACACGCTCCCGCTGGCCGGACTGCTGCTGCTCGGCGGCGCGCTGGGCGACGCGTTCGGCCGCCGGAAGGTCTTCGTGATCGGCACGATCTGGTTCGCGATCGCGTCGCTCGGCTGCGGGCTGGCGCCGAGCGCCGGGTTCCTGATCGCGGCCCGCGCGGTGCAAGGGGCCGGCGCCGCGCTGCTCGTGCCCGGGAGCCTGGCGATCATCCAGGCGTCATTCGCGAAACAGGACCGCGCGCGGGCCATCGGCGCCTGGTCCGGGCTCGGCGGCGTGGCCACCGCGATCGGGCCGTTCCTCGGCGGCTGGCTGATCAGCGCCGTGTCCTGGCGCCTGATCTTCTTCATCAACCTGCCCGCGGCGGCGGCCGTCGTCGCCATATCGGTGCGGCACGTGCCGGAATCACGCGTCCCCGGTCCGCGTCAGCCGCTCGACGTGGCCGGCGCGACAACGATCAGCCTGGCCCTCGCGGGCATCACCTACGGGCTGATCGCGGCGTCGGACGGCAACTGGACGTCGCCCACCGTGCTTGGCACCCTGCTGCCCGGCGTTGCCTTGCTGGTCGGCTTCTGCGTCATCGAGTCGCGCAGCTCGCATGCCATGCTGCCGCTGACGATTTTCCGTTCCCGCCAGTTCAGCGGGGCCAACGCCGTCACCTTCGTGGTCTACGGCGCCCTCGGCGGCGCCTTGTTCCTGATACCGGTCGTGCTTCAGGAGGTGTGCGGCTACAGCGCGCTCGAGGCCGGGGTGGCGCTGCTGCCGATCACGGTCATCATGCTCGCCCTGTCGGCCAGGTCGGCCGCGCTCGCCGCGCGGATCGGCCCGAGGCTGCAGATGACCACCGGGCCGCTGGTGATCGCGGCCGGGCTGCTGCTGCTGACCCGGGTGAACGGCAACGGGGACTACCTGACCCAGGTGCTTCCGGCCGTGCTGGTGTTCGGGTTCGGCCTGGCGATCAACGTGGCGCCGCTCACCTCGACCGCGCTGTCGGCCGCGCCGGTCGAGCATTCGGGCATCGCCTCGGCCGTCAACAACGACGTGGCCCGGGCCGCCAGCCTGATCGCGGTGGCGGTGCTGCCGCCGCTGGCGGGCATCACCGGCGACATCTACCAGCATCCGGCCGCGCTGACGAGCGGCTTCCACAAGGCCGTGCTGATAGCGGCCGCCGTCGCGGCGGCGGGCGGAGTGCTGGCCGCCGCGACCATTCGCAACCCGGCCCGCGGGGCCGGCCGCCAGCCGCGGGCCGAACCGGGCGGCGAGGCGATCAGCGGCCTGCACTGCGCGCTGGACGCCCCGCCGCTGCGGCCGGAGCCTGAACCGGCCGACCCCGGTGCCGGTCCGGTAACCTCGGGGGCATGACAGCGGAGGACACGCAGGCCACCGAGGCCGTGCGCACGGCTGCCCGCGCGGCCCGGGCGGCGGCACCCACCCTGGCGGGCGCCGCCGACGACGCGATCGACGCCGCGATCGGGGCGATGGCCCGGCGCCTGGCCGACGCCGCCCCGGCCGTGCTCGCCGCCAACGAGGCGGACATGAAGGCGGCGGCCGACGCCGGGCTGGCGGCCGGGGTGCGGGACCGGCTCAGGCTCGACGGCGATCGCCTGAAGGCGATGGCGGCCCAGCTTGAGATCCTGGCCGGAGTCGGGGCCGAGCCGTCGTCACGCAAGGTCCGCGACCTGCCGGGCGGCTTGGTGCTGACCGAGCGAAGCAGGCCGGTCGGCGTGATCGGCGCGAACTTCGAGGCCAGGCCGAACGTGGTCGTGGATATCGCCTCGCAGCTGGTCAAGTCGAGAAACGCGGGCGTGCTGCGGACCGGCAGCGCGGCTCTGCGATCGGCCATCGCGCTCGCCGACGAGGTGATCGCCCCGGCCCTGGCCGCGGCCGGCCTTGACCCGGCGGCGATCGAGCTCGTCCGGGTGCCCGGCCAGGCCGCCGCGTACGCGCTGGTCCGCGAGCCGAGGCTGATCCCGCTGGTGATCCTGCGCGGCAGCGGCGATTCGACCCGGGCGCTGGCGGCCGAGGGGGCGGCGCACGGCGTGCGCACGCTGGCGCACGCCGACGGCGGCGGGGTGCTCTACATTCACCCGTCGGCGCCGCGAGCGGAGGCAGCCCGTCTGATCAGCTCCAGCCTGGACCGGCTGGGCGTCTGCAACCGGCTCAACCTGCTCCTGCTCGACCAGCGGCTCTGGGACTCCTGGCTGCCGGAGATCACCGGGCAGCTGGCGGGGCTCGGCATCAGGGTCTCGCTGCCGCCGCACGACCACCCCCTCGGCTACGAGTGGGCGCTCGACCCCGAGCGCGAGGCCACGGTGACGGTCGCGCCGGCCGGCGGCCCGGTCGAGGCGGCCATGATCGCCAACGACGAGACCTCAGGCCTGGCGGCCGGCATCGCCGCCGACGACGAGGGCGCGGCGGCCGAGTTTCTCGCCGCTTACACCGGGACGGGAGCGTTCTGGAACGCGACCACCAGGCTGCTCGACGGGTTCAAGCTGCTTGAGCTGCCGGAGACCGGGATCAACATCGACGCGGTGCCCGGTCCGCGTGGTCCGGTGACATTTCGCGACCTTTGCCTACGTCAGTTTGTGGTAACACCTGCCTGAGTGATTCCGCTGCGCGGAAGTGGCATGTGTGTCGATACTCAGCATGTGGTGGGCGACGACTTCGCGGCCGTACTTGCGGCTGCCCAGGGCGGGAGCGAAGAGCAGTTCGCGGTTCTGTGGCGCGACGCGAACCCCGCGCTGGTCCGCTACCTCCGGGTTCTCGTCCCTGACGCCGCCGAGGACATCGCCGCCGAGACGTGGGTCTCGGTCGTCAGGGGACTGGCGGCGTTCATCGGCGACGAGGGCGCCTGGCGGGCCTGGCTGTTCACCACCGCCCGGCGGCGAATGCTCGACCAGGCCAGGCACCTGCGGCGGCATCCGGCCGAGCCGCTCGACGAGATCGGCGTGGCCGAGGTGCCGACGGCACCGGGGGCGGAGCAGCTCGCCCTGGACAACATCGCCACCGAGTCCGCCATCGCGCTGCTCGGCCGCCTCCCCGAGCAGCAGGCCAACGTGATCCTGCTGCGGGTGGTGGCGGGCCTGGACACCGACGTGATCGCCGAGATGCTCGGCACCTCGGCGGGCGCCGTCCGGGTGGCCGCGCACCGTGGCCTGCGCAAGCTTGAGGCGATGCTCACCCGCCCCGGGGTCACGACGCGGGCAGGGGTGTAACGCTTTGCTCGGGAACGGCGTTCCGGATGATGACATGTCAGACAGCCAGGTGCCTCCGCCCTGGGGTCCCGCGTACGACGAGCGGGACCTCGACGCCCTGCTGTCCGGGCAGACCGGGAGCACCCCGGCGGCGCTCCGGCCGGTTGAGAGCACCCTGGCCGCGCTCCGCTCCGGCGCAACCGGACGTGAGCTCGCCCGCGAGGCGGCCGCCAGGGCCGCGTTCCGCGCGTTCGCGCCCGCCGGGCCGGCCGTCGCGCCAATGGCGGGGGGCGCGGAGCCCGCGGCCGTTACCGCTCATACTCTCGTCCTCCCCCCGGCCGACCGCCGCCCGCCGCCCGCGCCGCGGCGCAGGCACCGGCACCGCCGCCCGGCCGCCAAGGGCACGCGTAGGCCCGGCATCGCTGTGACCGGCGTCGCCGCGGCCGCCCTGATCGTGGTCGCGGCCGCGGTCACCGGCGCCCTGACCGGGTCGATCGGGGAGCTCACCTCGTTCGGGCGGCAGCCCGCCAGCGCCAGCGCGTCGGCCCGTGCGTCCGCGCAGTCACCGGGTTCACAGGGGCCGCTGGTGACGGGCGCGGCCCGGGTGCCAATCCCGAGACCGAAGGCGACCACCGCGTCCGCGCCCGCCACCCCGCGTCCGACCTCGGGTCCCGGCTCGCTCTGCCTCGAGTACTTCGAGTACTCGTTCCACCCGGCGCCGGGCGGAGCGGCGGCCTGGTTCGCCCTCGAGGGGCAGCTGAGCAAGCTGGCGGGCGGTCCGTTCGAGATCTACGGCTACTGCCTTCGCTACCTGGACGACCCGCTCGCGGGCCGGGGCGGGTCCCCGATGATCAGGGCCGGTACCGGTGGCTCGGGCGCGAGCGGACGGGGAAGCCAGGGCACCGGGAGCCTCAGCCCGGCGACCGTCAGCCCCGTGACGGCCAGCCCCGCGAGCCGGGCTAATCAGGGTGCCGGGACCGCCGGTCAGGGCACCGGGACGGCTGGGCAGGGCGCCGGAACAGCCGACGAGAGCGGCGGGACGGCCGATCAGGTTCCGGGCGGCGACCCGGGCGCCGGCGTCGCCAAGCCCTGAGGTTCGCCGCCCCGGCGTTCGGCCGGGTCACGCCTCCTCGGCCAGCGCGTCGAGGATGGCCGTGCAGGCCTGCTCGAAGGCCGCCAGCTGGTCGCCGGTCAGCCGGTCGAAAACCAGCCGCCGAACCGCCGCGACGTGTTGCGGCGCCGCCTCGCGAATGGCGTCGGCCCCGGCCGTGGTGAGCGCGATGAACGCCCCTCGGCCGTCGGCCGCGCACTCCTGCCGCTTCACAAGCCCGCGGCGCTCCATCCGGGTGAGCTGGTGCGACAGCCTGCTCTGCTCCCAGTTCAGCGCGTCGCAGATCTGAAACGGTCGGAGCCGCTGCTCGGCCGCCTCGCTGAGCGCGACCAGCACCTCGTACTCCGGCAGCGTCAGCCCGCAGTCCTGCTGCAGCTGCCGGTTGAGGGCGGCGGGCAGCAGCGAGCCCAGCCGAAGGTAGGTGCGCCAGGCCTGCTGTTCGTCGTCGCTGAGCCATACCCCGGTCATACGGCCAGCATAACGCGAGGTTGATGATGGATCATTTATGCCCGCCGATCGTCCCGTCGTCGTCGTCGGCTGCCGGCCGCTG
>Ga0302235_10003141_pt1 | contig 11707 bp, 8 predicted proteins | sample II_Palsa_N3_3_FD_193577 | JGI IMG/M metagenome (GOLD analysis project Ga0302235, IMG submission 193577) | Peat permafrost microbial communities from Stordalen Mire near Abisko, Sweden - II_Palsa_N3_3 | ecosystem: Environmental > Terrestrial > Soil > Palsa > Peat permafrost | place: Sweden... | reverse complement strand
GCGGCGGCCGCCCGGCCGGGCGCCCCCGCGGTGGCGCGCAGATAGCGGGCGACGGCGACGGCGACCAGGCAGACGCCAAGCGCGATCACCCGGACCGTGCCCTCGCTCGGCCCCGACGACAGATGCGTCAGCTGGAGCGGCAGCGTGTAGGGATGGGTGACGGCGTTCAGCGACAGGTAGATGACAACGGCGGTGGCCAGGAACGCGGCGGTCTCGGCCACCGACTGCACCAGGTTGACGCCGGCGGGCCGGGGTGCGGGCCGGACGGGCGGACTGCTGCGCCGCTCGAGCTGCAGGTACCTGCCGAGCACGAGGCCGACGATGGCGACCGCGAACGCGAAGGCGCCGGTCGTGTCCGTCCGCAGGCCGGGGATATCGGGCCAGTACGGGTTCGCTTCCCCGCTGGTGAAGCTGGCCACCAGGGCCGTCCCTGACCAGATCAGCACCGCGGTGTAGCCGAGGCCGAAGGCCGCCGACTCGACCACGAGCTTCCCCCGGCCCTGGCTCCTGGTGCGCACGATCCACACTATAGGGAACCCGGCACGGTACCTTTGTGCGGCAGCCACGCCACCGGAGGAGAGCATGCGGGTAGCCCGACTGTCGGATCACCTGAGAGTAAGCGCACTCGCAACCAGTAGGGGGCAGCATGGCAGCTGAGATCACCGACGCCGACCTGGCGCACTTGCGCCGCTGTGTGGAACTGGCGGAAGAAGCCGTCGCGGCGGGCGACTTCCCATTCGGCTCGGTGCTGGTCGCCGCGGATGGGACCGTCGCCGCCGAGGACCGGAACCGCGAGGTGACCGACGGGGATCCGACCAGCCACCCGGAGTTCGCGCTGGCACGGTGGGCGGGTCAGAACATGACGCCGCCGCAGCGAGCGGCGGCGACCGTCTACACCTCCGGGGAGCACTGCCCGATGTGCGCCGCCGCCCACGGCTGGGCGGGACTCGGGCGGATCGTCTACGCGACCTCGTCGGAGCAGATGACCGGCTGGCTGGCCGAATGGGGAGTGGGTCCCTCCCTGGTCCTGCCGCTGGCGATCACCGAGGTCGCTCCCGGTCTTACCGTGGCGGGACCGGTCCCGCAGCTGGCGGAGCAGGTGCGCGAGCTGCACCGCCGATTCCGCTCGACGCAGCGGTAAGGGCCCTCGCGCCGTGACCGGCCGTCAGGTGGTGTAAACGCCGGTGGGCTGGTCGTGGTACCCCTTCGCGCCGATGGCGCGGGCGAGCGGGCTCGACGGCTCCTCGCCCGCCTTGAGCGCGTCGAGCACGGAGCGGAAGTCGTACCGCGGCGTCCAACCCAGGTCGGCGCGGGCGCGGGCGTTGACGTAGACGCGGCCGACGGACGGGAACATCCGCCACCCCCGGCGGGCGTACTCCGCCTCGTAGTCGGGGAACAGGCGCCGAACCACCGCGGGCGCGTCGTCGCGGAGCGCGGCCAGGTCGGCCGGGGTGAACGGCGTCGTCGCGCTGAGGATGTACCTGCCGAATCCGATCTGCGCCGCCCGCTTTATCGCGAGCAGGTGCGCGTCGGCCACGTCGGCCACGTCGACCCGGCGGTAGAGGTACTCGTTGGCCTTCACGTTCGCGTCGGCGTAGGCGGCGCGAACCCGGTCGTCGTCGTCCCCCTCGGGGAAGAACCGCGAGGTCCGCAGGATGATGACGGGAAGGCCGTGCTCGGCGTGGATGAGCTCGCACAGATCCTCGGCCGCCGTCTTGGCGACGCCGTAGATGTTGCGCGGACGCGGCACCACGTCCTCGGTGATCCAGGCGGCCGGCTCCCCGGGCAGCGGGGTCAGCGCGCGCCCGAACGCGCTCGTCGTGCTGGTGAACACGAAGCTGCTCACCCCGGCCGCGACGGCCTCCTCGAGCAGCGTCAGCGTGCCGCTGACGGTCGTGTCCACGAACGCCTGCTTGCCGTGCGAGCCGACGTGGGGCTTGTGCAGCGTCGCCGTGTGCAGGACGGCGTCGACGCCGGCCAGGCTCTCGCGGACGACGGCCCGGTCCGCGACCGACCCGACCACCGTCGTGTGCGGCGAGGGACGGACGTCGAGCCCGGTCACGTCGTGCCCCCCATCGCGCAGCACCCGGACCAGGGCTTCCCCCAGGTGGCCGGAACTCCCCGTTACCAGAACCTTCGCAGCCGCCACGTCGGCCAGCGTACTGACGGCGGTCAGCTCCGGGCAACGCGTTTTGCCCGCGGGGGCCGTCGGCGGCCGCCCGCGTCAGTCGTCGTCGGGCTGCCTGACCAGCTGGGCCACGTAGTGCTGCTCGCCGAGCAGGGCGAGCAGCCCCTGCTGGGTCTCCAGGTAGTCGATGTGCTCTTCCTCGTCGCTGAGAATTGCCTCGAAGATGTTCGCGCTGGTCACATCGCCCATGCCGCGCATGTACTCGATGCCGCGCCGGAGCCGGTCCACCGCCTCCATCTCCACCGCCAGATCCGCCTCGAACATCTGGCTGACCGTCTGGCCGATGCGGAGCGGGAACAGGCGCTGGAAGTTCGGCAGCCCGTCGAGGAAGAGGATCCGGTCGGCCAGCGTCTCGGCGTGCCGCATCTCGTCAATCGACTCGGCCCGGGTGTGCTTGGCCAGCTTCACCCAGCCGAAGTTCTCCTGCATCTTGTAGTGCAGGAAGTACTGGTTGATGGCCGTGAGCTCGGCTGTCAGCTGCTCGTTAAGGAACTCAAGGACCCGATCGTCTCCGCGCATACCCAACACCCTAACCGTCTGTAATTGGTCGGGTGCGGCGACACGGTGGACGGCCCGGCGCCTTCGGTTGTCAGGCGGTCTGGAGCGCCTTCAGCGGGCACTGCCGTGCGCGCTCGCCGATCATGTTCTCGATCCGGTCCCGGCAGGTGCCGCACCCGGTGCAGGCGCCGGTGGCGCTCGAGACCGCCTCGACGGTAGCGGCGCCGTTGTCGATCGCCGTGCTTACCCTGTCACTCGTCACCGCGCGGCAGATACATGCAAACACGCCGTCGCCACTCCTCACTCAGACCGACTTAGTGTGGTTAGGCTATCCTAACTTTTCCGTCGCGGACAGGCCCGGCCGTGGTTTTCCGGGGACGGTGTGATCAAGGTCTCGGCCAGCGTGACCTGGGCGGCGGGCGTCCAGCCGGCCGATCAGGAATCGAGAAGCGCAGACCAGCGGGCCGCGGGTAGCGTGAGCGAATGAGCACACGGACGACCGCCGCCACCGCGACGGCTGCGCAGCCCGGTCGCGCCAGCCACGACGTGATCCGGGTGGTCGGCGCGCGCGTCAACAACCTCAGGGACGTCAGCGTCGAGATCCCGAAGCGCAAGCTGACGGTGTTCACCGGCGTCTCCGGCTCGGGCAAGAGCTCGCTGGTGTTCGGCACGATCGCGGCCGAGTCGCAGCGGCTGATCAACGAGACCTACAGCGCCTTCGTGCAGGGCTTCATGCCGACGCTGGCGCGGCCGGACGTCGACGTGCTCGAGGGGCTGACCACCGCGATCACCGTCGATCAGCAGCGGATCGGGGCCGATCCCCGGTCCACCGTCGGCACCGTCACCGACGCCAACGCGATGCTGCGCATCCTGTTCAGCCGGCTCGGGCAGCCGCACATCGGCTCGCCGCAGGCGTACTCCTTCAACGTCGCCTCGATCAGCGGCGCGGGCGCGGTCAAGTTCGAGCGCGGCGGTAAGACGGTGAAGGAGCGGCGCAGCTTCAGCGTCACCGGCGGCATGTGCCCGCGCTGCGAGGGTCGCGGCACGGTCTCCGACATCGACCTGTCCCAGCTCTACGACGACAGCAAGTCGCTGAGCGAGGGCGCCCTCACCATCCCCGGCTACACGACCGGCGGCTGGGGTTACCGCCTCTACACCGAGTCGGGGTTCTACGACCCGGACAAGCCGATCCGCAAGTTCACCAAGAAGGAACTCCAGGACCTGCTCTACCACGAGCCGGTCCGGATGAAGATCGCCGGCATTAACCAGACCTACGAGGGCCTGATCCCGAGGCTGCAGAGATCCATCCTGTCCAAGGACCCCGACGCGATGCAGCCGCACATCCGGGCGTTCGCGGACCGGGCGGTCGCCTTCACCGTGTGCCCCGAGTGCGACGGCACCCGGCTCAGCGAGGCCGCCCGCTCGTCGCGGATCAGCGGCGTCAGCATCGCCGACGCGTGCGCGATGCAGATCTCCGACCTGGCCGAGTGGGTGCGCGACCTCGACGAGCGGTCGGTGGCGCCGCTGCTGGCGGCGCTCGGGCAGCTGCTGGACTCGTTCGCAGAGATCGGGCTCGGCTACCTCTCGCTCGACCGGTCGTCGGGCACGCTGTCGGGCGGCGAGGCCCAGCGGGTCAAGATGGTCGGGCACCTCGGCTCGTCGCTGACCGACGTCACCTACGTCTTCGACGAGCCCACGATCGGCTTGCACCCCCATGACATCCAGCGGATGAACGGCCTGCTGCTGCGCCTGAGGGACAAGGGCAACACAGTGCTGGTGGTGGAGCACAAGCCCGAGACGATCGTGATCGGCGACCATGTCGTCGACCTCGGCCCCGGCGCGGGCGCGGCCGGCGGCACCGTCTGCTTCGAGGGCACGGTCAAGGGACTGCAGTCCAGCGGCACCGTCACCGGCCGTCACTTCAACGACCGGGCCGCGCTCAAGAAGCAGGTGCGCGAAGCCGACGGCCGCCTCGAGATCCGCGGCGCGGCCACCCACAACCTGCGCGACGTCGACGTCGACGTCCCGCTCGGGGTGCTCGTCGTCGTCACCGGCGTGGCCGGCTCGGGCAAGAGCTCGCTGATCGGCGGCTCGGTGTCCGGGCGGGACGGGGTCGTGACGGTCGACCAGGCGCCGATCCGCGGCTCGCGGCGGAGCAACCCGGCCACCTACACCGGGCTGCTCGACCCCATCCGCACCGCGTTCGCGAAGGCCAACGGGGTGAAGCCGGCGCTGTTCAGCTCTAACTCCGAGGGCGCCTGCCCCAACTGCAACGGCGCGGGCGTCATCTATACCGACCTGGCGATGATGGCCGGCGTCGCCACCGTGTGCGAGGTGTGCGACGGGAAGCGGTTCGACGAGGCGGTGCTCGAGTACCACCTCGGCGGCCGCGACATCAGCCAGGTGCTGGCGATGTCGGTGGCCGAGGCCGAGGAGTTCTTCGGGGCGGGGGACGCGCGCACCCCGGCCGCGCACACCATCCTCGAGCGGCTGGTCGACGTCGGGCTCGGCTACCTCACCATCGGCCAGCCGCTCACCACGCTGTCGGGCGGCGAGCGCCAGCGGCTCAAGCTCGCCACCCACCTGGCCGACAAGGGCGGCGTCTACGTCCTCGACGAGCCGACCACCGGCCTCCACCTGGCCGACGTGGAGCAGCTCCTCGGGCTGCTTGACCGCCTGGTCGAGTCGGGCAAGTCGGTGATCGTCATCGAGCATCACCAGGCGGTCATGGCGCACGCCGACTGGATCATCGACCTCGGGCCCGGGGCCGGCCACGACGGCGGCCAGATCGTCTTCGAAGGCACCCCGGCCGACCTGGTCGCCGCCCGCTCCACCCTTACCGGCGAGCACCTCGCCGCCTACGTCGGCGCCTAAGCCAGCCCGACCGGACGGTGGGAACCCCGTCACCAGGTGACGAGGCCGGTGTCGCGCGTTCGGACGTCGAGGAAGTCGATGACCCGGCCCACGAATCGGTCGACGTACTGGAAGTGGGCGCCATGACCGGAGTCGGGCAGGAGCCACAGCTCGGCGTTGGCGAGGTGCTGGTACAGGTAGTAGGAATTGAGCGTCGGTATGACGACGTCGTCGCTCCCGTTGACGACGAGTACGGGCTGGGCGATGCCGCCGAGGTAGCCGAAGTCGTCCACCGGCGCGGTCGTCCACGCCGTCGCGGCGGTGCGGTGCGCGGCGATGGTCTCGAGGCTGACGGGGAGGTCCCGGTCCTCGGCCCGCGTGTGGATGCGGGACAGGAACGCGCGGCCGGCCGCCTGGCTCTCTTTCGACGGCGAGAACATGATCGGCAGCCACATGTCATCACCGAGCTCGTCCCGCTTGCCGAACAGAGGGCCGACATAGGGTTCCTGCGCGGCGATGTGGCCAGCTCCGCGGGGACCGGTGCCGACGAGCACGAGACGGCGCACCAGGTCCGGGTTGGCGGCCGCGATCAGCTGGGCGACCTCGCCGCCCATGGAATGGCCGAGGATGTCGACGGTTGACAGGCCGAGGCCGTCGATGAAACGGGCGGCGTCCGCCGCCATGGCATCGACCGTGTCGGGCGCAGTGCCGGTGCTGCCGCCGACCCCGGCGTTGTCGAACAGGATGACCTCTCGTCCCGCCGAAAGCGCGTCCGAGATGGCGGGATCGAAGTTCTCGAGGTTGCCCATGAAGTGCTGAATGAAGACCAGCGGAACGCCGGCCGAGCTTCCGAAGCGCCGGTAGGCGAACCGGGTGCCGCCCACCTCGAGGAATCGGGTGGGCGCGGTGACGGCGAGAGAGACGGGCATGCTTGCTTTGCTCCTCGTTGAAATCGTTTCGTTGAAATCGTTTCGTTCGGATCGTTGCTGATTCAGATCGCGGCGCGGCCGCCGTCGGCCGATATCACGGCGCCGGTGATGTAGCTGGCCTTGGGCGAGGCGAGGAAGACGATCACGTTGGCGATCTCCTCCGGCTGGGCGGCCCTGGCCATGATCGTGGTGGCGCCGACGGCGTCGGTGATCTCGGCGGCCTGGATCGGCGTGTAGACGGGGCCGGACGCGACGGTGTTGATGCGGACGCCGGCCGGGCTGTACTCGGCCGCCCAGGAACGGGTCATCGAGTCGAGGGCGGCCTTGGTGGCGCCGTAGGCGGCGCCACCAGGCATGCCGACCTCGCCGGCCATGCTGCCGACGTTGATGATGCTGCCGCTGCCCCTGGCCGCCATCTTGGGCGCGAGCGCCGCGGTCAGGAAGTACGGCGCCTGCACGTTGGCGGTGAAGAGCGCGCCGAAGGTCGTCACGTCGAGTTCGGGCGTCGGACCGAACCAGGCGGCCCCGGCGTTATTGACCAGCACGTCGACCGAGGCGGCCTCCGCCGCCAGATCGTCCAGCTCGGCCGGGACGGTCAGGTCGGCGGCCACGAAACGGGCCTTGCCGCCCTCGGCGGTGATGGCGTCGACCACCGCCTGGCCGCGGCCGAGGTCGCGTCCGTGCACGATAACCTCGGCCCCGTGCCGTGCCAGTTGCTCGGCCGTCGCCCTGCCGAGGCCGGACGTCGCGCCGGTGACCAGCGCGCTCAGTCCCTCGAGGTCTCGCTCCGCGTTCATGTGCCGTCCTTCCGGTTGGCTGTGACTCCCGTGGCTGCGCAAGACGCGCGTACTGCACGGCCGAAATTTCCGCCTCACCAGACGGCTCTCGCACCTCCAGCATGGTGCAGGCGCCCTCGGCGGGGTATCGGACGCATGACTGCACTTCGGCCGGTGAGGCCTCGGCCGCCACTCCCGGGCGCTGTAGGCCTGGGTCGTTCACGAGAAAAGAAAACTGGTATAGCAAAGAGGTGCTGCACCAACCGCCCGGTTCCGCCGGGGCCGTCGCGGGCCGCGAAACCGAACTCGCGCGGCTCGCGTCCCTCGTGCACGCGCCCGCCGACCACGGCCGGGTGCTCGTGGTGCTCGGCGACGCGGGCATGGGCAAGAGCACGCTGCTGGCGACCGGGGCCGACCAGGCCAGGTCCGCTGGCATGCAGGTGCTGTCGGCCATCGGCCGCGAGTCGGAGGCGAGCCTCGCGTTCGCGGGCCTTCACCAGCTCCTGGCCCCGGTGCTCGACGCCGCGGCGGGCCTCCCGCAGCATCAGGCGCAGGCACTGCTCGGGGCGCTCGGCCTGGCCGCTGCGCCAGCCGCCGCTGATCGGCTGGTGATCGGGATCGCCGTTCTTTCCCTGCTGTCGGACGTGTCGGAATCCACTCCGGTCCTGGCGGTCATCGATGACGCCCAGTGGATCGACCGCAGCTCCCTTGACGTGCTGGCCTTCGTCAGCACCCGGCTCGACGCCGAACGGGTCGTCCTGCTGCTCAGCGCGGAGGGGCACGCGCCGCCGCCCGGCTTTGACCGGGGCTTCGCGGAGCTGCGGCTCGAACCGCTGTCGGGGCCGGACGCGGGCGCGCTGCTCGACCGGCAGCCCCGCCCGCCCCGAGGACGGGCCAGGAGCCAGGTGATCACGCAGGCGGCCGGCAATCCCATGGCGCTGATCGAACTGGCGAGGGTGATGGCCGAAGACCCCGCCGCCAGCCGTCGATGGGCGGCCGAGCCGCTGCCGCCCAGTGACCGGCTAACCGCCGCCATCACCGCACGGTTGGACGCGCTGCCGGAATCGGCGCGGACAGCGCTGCTGGTGGCGGCGGTGGCCGACGGCCCGGACCTGAGAGCGGCGGCGGGGGGCGTTCTCGAACGCGACGCCGAGGCGCTGGCGCCCGCCGAGCGGCTGGGACTGGTCACGATCGACAAGACCGGGCTCCGGTTCGGCCACCCCCTAATCCGCTCGGCCGTCTACCATTCGGCGCCCTTTTCGCTCCGCTCCGCGGCGCATCGCCGGCTCGCAGCGGCGCTTACCGACCAGCCGGACCGACGAGCCTGGCATCTGGCGGCCGCGGTCCTGCATCCCGACGAGAGCGTGGCATCGCTCCTCGAGGCGACCGCGGGCCAGGCCCAGCGCCGCGGCGGCACGGCCGCGGCGGCGCTGACGATGGAGCGCGCGGCGGAACTCAGCCCTGACCCCGAGGATCAGGCGCGGCGACTGGTCTCCGCCGCCTCAGCCGCCGTTACCGCCGGGCAGGGGGACTGGGTCCAGGATCTCGCCGCGCGGGCGCTGATGGTGACGTCGGACCCGGAGCTGCGGCTGAGGGCGCGCGGCAAGGAAGGGTGGGCGCTGGCCTACGCGGGCCGCCGCTCGGCGGCGTTCGCGACGCTGATCTCGGTCGCGCAGGAGGCAGCCGAGGACCTCCCGGCCTTGGCCTGGGAGGCGCTCGCGGACGCGGCGACCGTGGCCTACCAGGCGGGCACCCACGACAGCCGCCAGGCGGTACGCCTCGTGCTGCGACGTCTGGAGAACCGCGACCCGCCGCCGCACCCTGACCATGACGCTCAGGGCAGCGCCTACGCGCGGAGACTGTGGATACTGGCCTGCACTGACCCGTACGGCAGCGGCCGAGAGCTCGTCACGTCCTTGCGGCGGATTGTCGGCCGCCCGATGGACGAGGCGGCTCTATGGCGCATCGGTTCCGCCGCCTGGCTGCTTGACGAATCCGCCATCGCGGTCCGCCTGCTGCAGGACGCCATGGCCCGAATACAAGCACCGGGCAGGCAGGGTGCCAGCGGCGGCGGCCTGACCGCGCTCGGGTGGCTGTACATAGATACCGGACGCTGGGACGAGGCGCTCGAAGCCGCGGCCGAAGCCGCGGACATGGCTGAGCCAACCCGGATGGGGACGGTGGCCGCGGCCGCTGACGTGATCACCGCGACCGTCCTGTCCATGCGCGCCGACGCCGACGCCGCCCGCATGCACGCCGAACGCGCACTGGCCGGAGTGGATCCGGCGGAAAGCGGGCTGATCGCCGCCAGAGCCTGCCGGGCCCTGGGCGTCGCGGCTCTCGCCGAGGGGCGCCATCTGCGTGCTTACAACCAGCTTGGCCGCTTGTTCAGCGACGAGGGCGAACCAGTGCACAACATCTTTTCCTATCTGGGCGTGGCTGATTTCGCCGCCGCCGCCGTCCGCGCGGATCGGCGGGACGAGGGGCGGGACGCCCTTGACCGCGCGCTCGGCCGCCTCGACGGAACCGCATCTCCCCGGCTGAAGCAGCTCATCGCCCGGGCGCGTGGCATCCTCGCGGATCCGGCCGACGCTGGCGCCCATTTCGCCGCCGCGCTCGACGACGCTGCCGGTGACCGGTGGCCGTACGAGCGCGCCCAGCTCCGCCTCGACTACGGCGAATGGCTGCGACGCCAGCGCAGGATCAACGAGGCCAAGCCGGAACTGGTGGCGGCCCTGGAAACCTTCCGGCGGCTGGCGGCCGCATCGTGGGCCGAGCGCGCTGAAGCCGAGCTGAGAGCGAGCGGGATGGCCATCACCAGCGCGCAACGCCGGTCCGACCCGCTGGCCGAGCTGACCCCGCAACAGCGCCAGATCGTGCGCCTGGCCCGCGACGGCCTCACCAATCGCGAGATCGGCGAACGGCTCCTGCTGTCACCGCGCACGGTCAGCTCGCACCTCTACCGGTCCTTCCCCAAGCTCGGAATATCGGATCGGCACCAGCTCCGCGACGTGATCGCCGGCGACGACTCGTAACCGTGAACCCGCGCAGCCTGTCCCCTGCGCCATCGACCCGGGGCGGGGCCCTGTCGGCTACGCCATCGACCCGAAGCCGATCCTGTCACCTACGCCAGCGACACCAATAGGGCCTGTCGATGGCGTCGTCGACAGGTTGCCCATCCTGTCGATGGCGTAGGTGACATGACTCTGGGGCCGGTGGATGGGGCCGGTGGATGGGGCGGTTGACAGGGGCGGGCGGAAGCGGCGGGGCCGCACCTCGGGCGGCCGTCCCGTGCCCCCCGCCCGCATCCGTTCGCGGTCGCGCCCGGCGAGCTGGCGGACGCGCTGGCTGAGGCCGGGACGGGGGACCTGGCCGCCAAGGCGGTCGACGACGAGCTCACGCTGCGGCTGCCGTCCGTAACCGACGGCCCGCTCGCCTCGCCCGAGCTCGTCCGGCCGTCGGCCGAGGTCGCGCCCGAGACGTCGGCTGCCAGGCGGGTGGCGCTGGCCGCCTGGCGGGTCCCGGTGCTGGTCTTCGAGCCGGCTGCCGCGACCGAGCTGCTGCCCGCGCTGGCCGGCCTGGCATCCGCTGGCCCAGCTGTCGGCGAGCTCGTCACCGACGAGTCGGCTTCCGCCGGCCTGGCCTCCGGTGAGGCCGTGTCTGACGACGCGGCGCCCGGCGACGCGGCGCCCCGCGACCTGGCCTCGGGCGGCCTGGCCTCCGGGGAGCTGGCTGTCAGCGGGTCGATCGGGTATCTGGCCGCGGTCGCGCGGTTCGCCGACGAGCTGGTCTCGCGGGGCCGGGTGCTGCCCGCGCTGACGCCGGAGGACGGCGGGTACGCGGCCCGCTGGCGGCCGGTGCTGTCGGCCGCCGACGCGCAGCGCGCCCGCGAGCTCGCCGCCGCGATCCCGGCCGCCTGCCGGGCCGCGGCCGACACCGCGCCAGGACCGCTGCTCGCGGGCATGCTCGACGCGCTGGCGGACGCGACCGCCCGCACCCGGCTGCCGGGCGGTCTGCTGCCCCCGAGGCGCGGTCGGCGCCCGGCCCACATTCCGTTTATCGAACGGACCGTTGCGTCTCTGACCGCGTCCGATCCCGTGGTCGAGGTGGCAGGCGCGGCCGACGAGCGCGAGGCACGGGAGCTGGCTCCCGCGTTCGCGGAGTGGCTGGCCGCCGCCGCGCGCCCGGCCGGCCCGGTCCGGACCTGCTTCCGGCTGGTCGAGCCGCCCGATCCCGGCCCGTCGCTGTCGGACGCCGAGGGCGCGGCGACATCGACCGAAGCCGTCGGCGCCGACGCCGGGGACTGGCAGGTCGAGCTCTCGCTTCAATCGGCGGAAGACCCGAGCCTGATGGTGCCGGCGCTGGACGTGTGGGACGGGGCCGGGTTCGGCTGGCTCGCCGGCGACGCCGACCCGGAGGAGGAACTGCTGGCCGGGCTGGGCGCGGCGGCACGGCTGTTCCGG
>Ga0302235_10003140_pt1 | contig 11716 bp, 9 predicted proteins | sample II_Palsa_N3_3_FD_193577 | JGI IMG/M metagenome (GOLD analysis project Ga0302235, IMG submission 193577) | Peat permafrost microbial communities from Stordalen Mire near Abisko, Sweden - II_Palsa_N3_3 | ecosystem: Environmental > Terrestrial > Soil > Palsa > Peat permafrost | place: Sweden... | reverse complement strand
CGCGGTGGCCTCGATGGCCGGCATCAATGCGGCCTCGAAGAAGATCGCCGACATCATCGGCGTGATCGACGAGATCGCCTTCCAGACCAATCTTCTGGCGCTGAACGCTGCGGTCGAAGCCGCGCGCGCCGGCGAGCAGGGCCGCGGCTTCGCGGTCGTTGCCACCGAGGTGCGCAACCTGGCTGGGCGCAGCGCGACGGCGGCCAAGGAGATCAAGGCGCTGATTCGCGACAGTGTCGCGCGGGTCGAGGAAGGCACGCGCCTGGTCGATGAATCGGGCAAGACGCTCGAAGAGATCCAGATCGCGGTCAAGAAAGTCACCGACATCGTTGCCGAAATTGCCTCGGCCAGCCGCGAGCAGTCCACTGGCATCGAACAGGTCAACAAGGCGGTCATGCAGATGGACCAGTCGACGCAGCAGAACGCCGCGCTGGTGGAGCAGGCCGCCGCGGCCAGCCAGGCCATCGTCGAGCAGGCCCACGCGCTCAACGAGATGATCTCGGGCTACCGCGTGAACGAAGACGCCGGCAACGGCAGCAGCATCAGTGCGTCCGAGCTGATCGAGCGGCGCGCATCGGATCGGCCCTGGAACGTCAAGTCGAGCGCGGCTCGATAGCCGGATCAACGGAGCAGCATCATGGCACGATTGATAATGACGGTGGACGACTCGGCGTCGATGCGCGAGATGGTGCGCGCGACTCTCACCTCCGCAGGCTACGAGGTGGTGGAGGCGGTCGACGGGCAGGAGGCGCTGGACTACGCACGCGAAAATCCGTGCGATCTCGTCATCAGCGACGTGAATATGCCGCGCATGGACGGCATCACGCTGGTGCACGAACTGCGCAGCCTGCCGCACTATCGGCTGACACCGCTGCTGCTGCTGACGACGGAATCCAGCCAGGAGAAGAAACTGGAGGGCAAGCGCGCGGGCGCGACCGGCTGGATCGTCAAGCCATTCAATCCGGAGCAGCTCCTCGCCACCATGGCGCGCGTACTTTGACAGCCAGGAACCGCGTGAGTGCTAATACGAAAGATTCGACCACCATTATCCGGGTGGGACCTGAGGACAGCGCCGATGCGCTGCCGCCGGCTTTGCCGCAGTTCGAGCACGTCGGTCGTTTCTGGGACCGCGAGCATCTGTGCTATGCGGCCAAGCTATTACCGGGCGAGTACTACGTCACGACCACGGGCGAGCAGATCAGCACCGTGCTCGGCTCCTGCGTTTCGGCGTGCGTGCGAGATCGGCGCACCGGCATCGGCGGCATGAATCACTTTATGCTGCCGCGCGACGCCTCCCGGGGCAACAGCAGTTGGGGCAGCGCGGCCAGTGCTGCCACGCGCTATGGCAACGTGGCAATGGAGCGACTCATCAACGACATTCTGAAACTGGGCAGTCGTCGTGACAGCCTGGAAGTGAAGCTGGTCGGCGGCGGCCGGGTGCTCGATGGCATCGCCATGGATATCGGTGCCCGCAATATCGAATTCGTGCGCAAGTACGTGGCCGACGAAGGCTTCAGCGTGCTGGGCGAGGATCTCGGCGATGTCTACCCGCGCAAGGTCCACTACGCTCCGGCCACCGGCAAACTGCGCGTCAAGAAACTCAATGCCGTTCGCAACAACACCTTGTTCGAACGCGAGCGTAGCTATCTGCAGGCGCTGGATCGCGAGCCGGTAGGCAACGACATCGAGCTCTTCTGAACATCATGAAAGACGTTCAGGTTAAGATACAACTGGTCGATCAGGGCGCATGAGGACGCAGATGGCCGTTACGGACAATCAAGCCAGTGCCGAGTCGAAGACGCCGACGCAACGCGATGCGAGCACGGCGGCGTTCGAATTCGTGCGCGACCTGTCGGCGGAGCTGAGCGCCAGCAAGATCGAGCTGCCCAGTTATCCGGAGGTCGCCTCCCAGGTTCAGAAGGTGCTCTCGGAGGAGAACTGCAGCAGCGAGCGGGTCGTGCGCGTGATGGGCGCCGAGCCCGTGCTGGCCACGCGCGTACTGACCATGGCCAATTCCGCGGCGCTCAATCCCGGCGGCAAGCAGATCATGGAGTTGCGCACGGCGGTCACGCGGCTCGGGTTCGACGCGCTGCGCGCCGCCACCGTCAGCTTCGTGATGGCGCAGTTGCGCTCGGCCGGCCAATACAAGAGTTTGCAGCGTTACCTCGATGCGCTCTGGCAGCAGAGCGTGCTGGTCGCATCGCTGTGTTTCGTGGTCTCCCGCCGCGTGGGCAAGATCAATTCCGACACGGCCATGCTCGCGGGGCTGGTCCATGGGGTCGGCAAGCTGTACATCCTGACGCGCTCGGTGCGCCACCCAGCCTTGTTTGCCGATCAGGAGATGTATCAGCACATCGTCAATGATTGGCACGGCTCCATCGCCAAGGTGCTGCTCGAGAACTGGGGCATGGCGGAGGACATCGTCAACGCCGTGCATTCCCATACCGATGATTCGCGCCAGACCCGCGGTCCCGGCGCCGTATTGGCCGATGTGCTGGAAGTGGCGCTGACGCTGGCCCCGTGCAAGCAGCTGCCCGAGCTGCTCGGTCCGCGTATCGGTCCGCTCAAGGCGGCCGCGCGGCTGGAGCTGACGCCGGAGTCCTGCGAGGCGCTCATGGCGGAGTCTGCCGAGGAGCTGGCCGCACTGCGCAGCGCGCTGGGCCAGTAGTCAGCGAAAGTCCCGCGACTCGCGCGCGAAGCCACCAAGCCACGCCGAGGCATCGTACAGTCGTCGCGCGACCACATGCGCCACCCGATCGCGTCGCTGCAGCGCCCCGTCGACCACGAGCAGGCTCGATTCGAGCGCACAGCGCCGTTGGGCGGCGAACACCTTCGGCCAGAGAATCACGTTGACGAGCCCGGTTTCATCCTCGAGCGAGGCGAACACCACGCCCGAGGCCGTCGAGGGCTGCTGCATGTGCGTGATCAATCCGCCGACGCGCACGTGGATGCCGTCAGGCAGCCGTTGCAGCTCGCTGCTGCTGCGAAAACCGCGCCGCGCCAGCCGCGGCCGCAGCAGCGCGAGCGGGTGACGGCCCGTGGTCAGTCCGAGATGCCGATAGTCGGCCAGGATGTTCTCCCCCTCGGTGGGCGTGGGCAGCGACGCCGGTGCTTCGCGCGCCGATAGCCCCTCGATCAGCCCCGGAAGTTTTTCCACGCCGAGCGCGCGCCAGTGGGCTTCATGCCGGTGCGCGCTCAGGGGCCGCAGCGCGCCGGCGGCTGCCAGCGACTGCACCGCGCGGCGCGAGAGCTGCGCACGGGCCGCGAGCTCATCGATGCTGCCGAAGGGTCCATCGCCGCGCTTCTCCACGATGCGCTGGCCATCGATTTCAGCCAGGCCGCGCACCAGGCACAGTCCCAGCCGCAGCGCCGGATCCGGGCTGCTTGGGTGTCGCTCGAGCGTGCAGTGCCACTCGCTCACCGTCACATCCACCGGTAGCACCGTGGCGCCGGTGCGGCGCAGTTCCTGCGTGATCTGGGCCGGAGCGTAGAAGCCCATGGGCTGGCTGTTGATGAGCGCCGCGGCGAAGGCCGCGGGCTCGTGGCACTTGAGCCAGCAGGAGATGTAGGTCAGTAGCGCGAAGGAAGCCGCGTGGGATTCGGGAAAGCCGTATTCGCCGAAGCCCAGGATCTGCTTGTAGATCTGTTCGGCGAACTCGCTGCGGTAGCCATTCTTCGCCATGCCGCCGAGCAGCCGTTCGCGATAGGGCGTCAGTCCGCCGCGGCGTTTCCAGGCCGCCATCGCCCGGCGCAGCCCGTCGGCCTCGCCTGGCGTGAAGCCCGCGGCGACGATCGCAATCTGCATGACCTGCTCCTGGAAGATCGGCACACCCAGCGTCCGCTGCAGCACCGCCTTGAGTGCCTCACTCGGATAGCTGACATTTTTTGGATCCTCGCGCCGCTGCAGGTAGGGATGCACCATGTCGCCCTGGATCGGGCCTGGCCGCACGATCGCCACCTCGATGACCAGGTCATAGAAACTGCGCGGCCGCAGGCGCGGCAGCATGCTCATCTGCGCCCGCGACTCGATCTGGAAAACCCCGACGGTCTCGGCGCGGCAGATCATGTCGAAGGTGGCCGTGTCCTTCGGCGGGATGTCCTGCATCGCGATGCGTTTGCCGCGAAAGCGCTCGATCAGATCGAAACAGCGCCGCAGCGCCGTGAGCATGCCGAGTGCCAGCACATCGACTTTCAGCAGCCCCAAGGATTCCAGATCGTCCTTGTCCCACTGGATCACGGTGCGATCGGCCATGGCGGCATTCTCGATCGGCACCAGTGTGCTCAAGGGTTCGCCCGAGATCACGAAGCCGCCGACGTGCTGCGAGAGATGGCGCGGGAAGCCGATCAGCTCGCGCACCAGCTGCGCCAGCAGGGTCAGCCGTGCCGGTTCGATCCCAAGTCCGCAGCGCTCGAGCGCTGCATGCAGCTGCGCGGGCGACTCCCACCACATCTGCATTCGCGTCAGCCGGTCGATGTCCTCATCGCCGATGCCCAGCGCACGCGCCACATCGCGGATCGCGCTGCGCGTGCGATAGCAGATCACGGTGGCGGCAAGCGCGGCACGTTCGCGTCCGTATTTGTCGTAGATGTACTGGATGACCTCTTCCCGCCGTTCATGCTCGAAGTCGACATCGATATCCGGTGGCTCATTGCGTTCGCGGCTGATGAAACGCTCGAACAATAGCTGCGTGCGCGCCGGATCGATCTCGGTGATGCCGAGCGCATAGCAGACCGCGGAGTTGGCGGCCGAGCCGCGGCCCTGGCAGAGAATGCCATTGAGACGCGCGTAATCGACCACGTCACACACCGTCAGGAAGAAGTGCTCGTAACGCAGCTCGCCGATCAGGGCGAGCTCGCGATCAATGAGTTCGCGTACCGATTTCGGCGTGCCGTGCGGCCAGCGACGCCGCAGGCCAGTCTCGGTGAGTGCGCGCAGATGCTCGCTGGCGGTGCGGCCCGCAGGTACGAGTTCGGCCGGATACTCATAGTGAAGCTGCGAGAGTGAGAATGCGCAACGCTCGGCGATCGCGATGCTCTGATCCAGCAGCGCGCCTGGATAGAGCGCGCGCAGCGTGGCCAGGGAGCGCAGATGCCGCTCGCCATTCGCATGCAGGCGCCAGCCGGCCTCATCGACGGTGCAGCCGTGACGCACGGCCGTCAGCACATCCTGCAGCGCGCGCCGTGCGCGCACATGCATGTGCACATCGCCGGCGGTCACCGCGGGCACACCGCAGCGCTCGGCGAGCGCGCACCAATGTGCGAGCCGCGCGCGATCATCGGGTCCGCGATGTAGCTCCACGGCCAGCCAGCCGCGATCGCCGAAGAAATCGCGCAGCCACACCGCCCGGGCTTCCCCTGGCCGAGCTTCCCCTGGCTGCACTCCGCCCGTCTTCGCTGCTGTCTCCTGCGGCGCGGGCACCCACAGCGCCAGGCAGTCGGTGAGGCCGCTCTCGAAATCCGAGCGCAGCACCCGGTACTCGCCCTTTTTCGAGCGGCGACGGCCCAGCGTGATGAGCTGGCAGATCTGGCCGTATGCCGCCTGCGAGGGCGCCAGCAGCACCAGCTTCATGCCGCAGACCGTGGTGAATTCGGCGCCGATGAGGAGCTTGAAGCCGCTATCCGCACCTGCGCTGCCGTCGTTCCGGGTCAATGCCTGCGCGGCTTCGTGTGCGCGCACCACGCCGGCGAGCGAGCATTCATCGGTCAGTGCCAGCGCGCGATAGCCGAGCGCATGCGCGCACTGGATCAACTCGGCCGGATGCGAAGCGCCGCGCAGGAAGCTGAAGTTGCTGATGGCATGCAGCTCGGCATAGTCGCCTGACGGAACTTCGCTCATGCCCACAGCCCCTGCAGGTACCAGGCGTCCTGGCGGCGATCGCGAAACACCCAGATCTGTGCACCTTCGTGGGTGCGTGCCAGGTAGTAGTCGCGGCTCACATCCGCGCCCTCCCACCAGCCGCTCTCGATGCGCTCGGGTCCCTGCAGCAGCGAGCCGGGTGCTTCGATCCGGATCGGCTCGCGCAGCAGCCAGCAGGGTCGCGGCGGCGAGTCGGGGTTGGCATCGGTGCCGCCTACGCCCAGCTTCTCGGGCGCAATGAAGCGCCAGCCGCGTTCCGGTCGATGATCGGCCTCGAGCGCCAGCGCCTGGATGCTGTCATCGCCGAGCCGCGCGCGCAGTCGATCGAGCAGCCGCTGCAGCTGCTGCAGTGGCTGCGCATCGTTGCCGAAAAGATCGGTCTGCACGATGGCCGGCGCGGTGAATTCATCTGCCGTCACCCGTAGTGCGCTCACCGGTGCCGGCAGCGCCAGCGAGTGCAGGCGCTCGCGCACCAGTGTCAGGAACTGGGCCGCATCGCGGCCCGCGGCGGATAAACCGATCGTCACGCGGCTCACCGGTTGCCGGTAATGCTCGAACTCGAGCGTAAAGCGCTGCACCGAGCAATCGCGCGCGCGCAGGTAGCCCTGGAACTCCAGCAGCAGCCGCTGCAGTGGAAACAGCAGTGCCGTGCTCGTGCGTACCTCGACACCGAACTCGCAGCGTGCCTGGTAGGTTTCGGGCAGACGCCAGGCTGGCCGCGGATCGGCAACCTCGGCGCACAGTCGCCGCAGATAGAGCAGGGTTTCAGGCTCGAAGCGCCGCGCGATTGCAGCCGCGGGAAGTACCAGCACTTCGCCGATGCGGCGCAGCCCGGAGGCCGCGAGTGCTGCCAGCGTTTTTTCCGGCAGCTCGAGCAGCTGCAGCGGCAACTTATCCAGCTGTGTCCGCAGTTGCGACCGAGTAAGAGCGTGATCGCGCGCAGCAGCGCGCGTCAGCAGCGCCGCGGCCGTGGGCGAGGGGGCGAGCGCACAGACATGACTTAGCTCAAGCTGCGTGAGTTCGCGTTCGATGGCCGCGAGCAGCGCCAGATGCCCCTGGAACAGCGCGCAGCTGGCGCCGAGCTCGAGCCACAGCAGCGGTTCGGAGGAAGCTCCCCCGGCAGAGGCCTCCCCGGAAGCCGTGTAGCTGATGAGGCTGCTCCACTGATATGCCCACGCCGCCAGCCGCTCGAGTGCACAGCGCTCGTCGGCGAGCGCCTCACGCGCGAGCCGCGGCAGCCGGATGCACAGCCATAGGTGGGTATCGAGGGTCACTGTACGGATATACAGTTACCCTCGAAACGTGGCAAGTCGGGGGCGCCTGAATTACTGGAGGAAGACCCGCCTTAGCCGCCTGTGAAACGAGGCGTGCTGTTGCTGAAATGATTGCCATGGCAACGGAAAACGCGGGAACTCCCATGCAATGCGAGCCGGAATCGGTCAGCCCTGTGGAATCACACCTGGCGTACTGGTCGCATTACGTGGGTTACCGGCTCTTCCACGAGCTGCGGCGGCGGACGTGGAAGTTCGGCGTGACGGCTGCCGAATCGGTGTTTCTGCGTAAGCTGCTCGAGCACGAGCAGGGTGCGATGCCGAGTCTTCTGGCGTTGCGGCTGGGCCTGAGCCGCGGCTATGTCTCGAGGCTGGCGATGAGGCTTGAAATCAAGGGGTTACTCAATCGCACCAAAACTCTCTCGGATCGCCGGGCGCTGCTACTGAGGCTGTCAGGAGCAGGGCGTGCGTTGGTGGCCTCCCTCGCCACAGCGGCGGATAAGGCCAACGCGCGGAATTTCCGGGGGGGCGGCGTCGCGTGGCGCGAGGCCATCGAACGGGTCGAGCGGGTGATGAAGTGGATCGTGCGGCGGGATCGATTCAGATTCGTGCCGCCGGCCCAGTGCCAGATCATGCCCGAAATCAGCTACCTGGACTTCGATTGGGACCCGGACGGTGGAGGGTACGCTTAAGGGTAGGCGCCGCCGGTGGCGCTATGGCCAATGCCGGCCACTAAGTCCATGGGGTTACTGGCAACGCAATGCGATTTCCCGCCCAGAGCCACAGCATGGGTGCGCAACTGCAATCGCGCGCCGGCCCGGCCGCCGCGACATTTGTGGATGTCGACGGTAAGTCCTGCGCGAGTGGGTGCAAGGCGCAGCCGCAACGCGGCCGGCGAGTGCTCGCGAGCCGCTTCAGCAGGGCGATAAAGAATCCCGAGGGTGCCCCCGGCCTCGGCGGCGAGCTGCAGCCGACGGATATTCTTATCGGCGATCCCGGTCGGCCAGCTAAGCACCGCGCCGAAAGCCGGACAGCGCAGCGTCTGCTCGGTTGCCCACAGCGATTCCTGCATGCTCCGCGTCTGCACCACCAGCACGCGTTTGAGCGCGATACCGGCTTGCGCGAGCGCGGGCGCATAGGGCAGGTGGGGCGGCGCAATCCAGGCGATGTAGCGTCCGGCCTGCGCCAGCCGGGCAAGCGCCGGCACCAGCAGGCCCAGCTCTCCGATTCCCATGGTCTCGAGCAGCAGCTCGCAGATCGCTCCTACCGGCCAGCCGCCACCGGGCAGGCTCGCATCGAGTTCGGCGAATCCGGAGGGTGCGGCCTCATGCAGGCCGCGGCGCCACTCACCGTCGTGGCATAGGCGCGAGAGCTGCTCGAGCGTCAGGCTGTTAGCGCCCATGCTCACGTTCCTGCTGGCTGTCGCAGCAGCTCGGTGCGCAGCACGCCGACCGCGATGCCCTCGATCCGCCAGGACTCGCGGCGCAGATCGATTTCGATAGGTGTGAACTCAGGGTTGGCGGGCTCGAGCCGCAATCTAAAACCTTTGCGACGATAAATCTTCACGGTCGCCTCTTCATTCAGCCGCGCCACGATGATCTGGCCATTGGCAGCCTCGACCGTGCGGTGCACGGCCAGGATGTCGCGGTGGGCGATGCCGGCATCGCGCATGCTCTGCCCATGCACGCGCAGCAGAAAATCGGCGCGCGGGCGAAACAGCGACTGATCGATCGAAATTTCCTCTTCGATGTTGCCCGGGGCGAAGGTCGGCACGCCGGCGGCGACACGCCCGTAGAGCGGCAGCAGCGTGCCGCGCGCCGCCTCATGGCCCACAAGGCGCAGGCCACGCGCGATGCCAGGTTCGAGCTCCAGGTAACCCTTGCGCTCGAGCGCGCGCAGGTGCTGATCGATGCCCTGCCGGTTGCGCAGTCCCATCGCGCGTGCCAGGTCGGCGCGCGTGGGTGGCCGGCCGTGCTGCGCGATGAACTGCGCGATCCGTTGCAGCAGCTGTTGCTGGCGGGCGCTCAGGGGCTGGGGTGATTCGGGCAGCGATACCATACATTTGTATGGTATCGCATGTCACAACCGTGCCGCTATATCGCCAGCACTCAGGGTATGCCGTTGGACCCTGCCCACCCGTCCCGCCGTCCCCGCGAGCTACCGGCGCTGCGACCACTCCAGCGCGCGCTGCGCGCCACCACCGAATGGTTGGCGCGCGAGTGTGCTTGCCTCAACTCTGGCGCGCCCGACGCGCCCGGCGCGCCCGGAGCAAGCGCGGAATGGTGGCTGGCCTCGGCCGTGGCGACGATGCATGGCATCGCGCCGCTGCTGAGCTTCCGGCCGTGGCATTCAGCCCCGCCGGGCTGGCAACCGTTCCTCCAGGCGCAACGTGATCACACGGCTGCCAGGCATTTGCGGCTGATCGCGCTGCTGGAGCAAATCGACCAGCAAGCCAGGCGCGCGGGACTGGTCGTGCAGGCGCTCAAGGGAGCGGCGCTGCACCAACTGCAGATCTATACACCGGGGATGCGGCCGATGGCGGACATCGATCTGCTGATCCGCCCATCCGACCTCGAGCGCGCATCGCAACTAATGCAGCTGCTCGGGTACCGGGTTCTTTATGACTCGCGCCGCGAGCGCACCTTCGCGCCGCCGCAGGCCGCTACTTTCAATCCGCTCGGCGAGCATCGTGATAATCCGGTGAAGATTGAATTGCACACCCGCATCGCCGAGCGCCTGCCGGTGCGGGAGGTGGATATCACCGCCGCGCTGACCTTATCCGCGGCCGAGCCCGGCCTGCATTACTACGCTTCGCTGCCCCCACTGATGCTCCATCTGCTGCTGCACGCGGCGGGCAACATGAGGGCGCACGCCCTGAGGTTCGTTCAGCTGCAGGATATCGCGCAGCTCGCACCGCGCCTGACGGATGGCGATTGGGAGCGCGTGCTCGCGAACCGCACCACGCCGCGCTGGTGGCTGCATGCGCCCCTGACCATAGTCGAGCGCTATCACGGCGCAGCGATTCCACGCTGGGTCATGCAGCAGGCGGCCAGCACCTGTCCTGCCATGTTGCGATACGCCGCTGACCGGCACACGTTGTCGGACGTCTCCCTGTCGCGGTTGCGCATGACTTTCTTCGCCGGCTTCGAGTGGTGTCGCTCGGCGCCGGACAGTCTGCGCTTCGTCACCAATCGAACCTGGCCTTCCGCGCAGACGCGCAGGGAAATGGCCGAGTACGTTGCCTCGCACGCCTGGGCGTCGCGCAGCGACTGGTATCGCGCATCGCTGCCGGCTCGCGCAGTGCACTGGGTACTGCGGCGCCCGGCGCGGGTAGCCACGCTAAGTCTGCTGCACGCGGCCCGGCTTGCGGAGCCTTCGCTGCTGGCGCCGGAGTGACGATTCAGCCGCCGAAGTCAGCACGCGATACTCTCACGTGTTACTCTAAGTGCCTGTATTGGCTTCACTTCATTCGCCCATGCCGCATTATGGTCAATTGACGGCGATGCGGACCGCCGCGCGCACGACAGGGATCGTTTTCGCCCTCGTGGTCGCGATGATACCGGCCCGGTCCAACGCCACTACGTACCTGTTGTCCAATCCCAACGACTCGGTGGTCGGCGGCGACAAAACAACGACGACCGTGTACGAGGACACGCTCTACGACCTGGCGCGTACCTATAGCCTGGGTTCGGAGGAACTCATCCGCGTCAATCCGGGCGTGGATCCGTGGCTTCCGGGCGCCGGCAAACTGATTACGATTCCTGACCGTCACATTCTGCCGCCCGGTCCGCGCGAGGGCATCGTCGTCAATCTGCCCGAGCACCGGCTTTACTACTACCCCAAGCCCGTGCGCGGTAAGCCGGTGCAGGTCATCACGTATCCGGTCAGCATCGGCAAGATGGACTGGCACACGCCCATAGGGCTCACGCATGTCATTGCCAAGATCAAGAACCCGATCTGGTATCCGCCCGAGTCGGTGCGCAAGGAGCACGCTGCCGCGGGCGATCCGCTGCCGCCCTTCGTACCGCCGGGCCCGGACAATCCACTCGGGGCGTATGCGATGCGCCTGGCGGCCGGCAACGGCACCTATCTGATCCATGGCACCAACAATCCGATTGCCGTGGGCCTGGCCGTCACCCACGGCTGCATTCGCATGTACCCGGACGATGTGGCGGCACTGTTTCCGATGATCCCAGTAGGCACACCGGTGCGGCTGATCAACGAGCCCGTCAAAGTGGCCTGGGTGGATGGCGAGCTGCTGCTCGAGGCACACCCGCCCGTGGACGCCGAGGGACAGAGCTTCGAACCGAATGTCGACCAGTTTTCTCAGCTGCTGCAGGCGGCAGTGGGCGACAGCACGGTGGCGATTCATTGGGACTATGCGCGCGAAGTGCTGCAGAAGGCCGATGGCGTACTGGCCACCGTGGGCCTCGAAGCCGATCTGTCGGCACCGCCCGCGCCCGACCCGATCGCCGTCAGCGGACCGCCCGGCGGCCCGGCCGCAACGCCGACGGCCGCCGCCACCGGGGGCCCGGCGGTGGCGCCCGGGGCCGGCTCACAATCGGCCGCCGGCAGCGCTGCTGCGGCT
>Ga0302235_10003137_pt1 | contig 11722 bp, 12 predicted proteins | sample II_Palsa_N3_3_FD_193577 | JGI IMG/M metagenome (GOLD analysis project Ga0302235, IMG submission 193577) | Peat permafrost microbial communities from Stordalen Mire near Abisko, Sweden - II_Palsa_N3_3 | ecosystem: Environmental > Terrestrial > Soil > Palsa > Peat permafrost | place: Sweden... | reverse complement strand
CCAATCGGTCCGCGTCAGGGTCGTTGGCGAGAACCAGATCGGCGCTGACCGCATCGGCTTCGGCAATGGCAAGGTCGAGTGCGCCTGGTTCTTCGGGATTGGGTTTGGGCAGGGTCGGGAAGTCCGGGTCCGGTTCGGCTTGGAGCGGCACCACGTGCGGGGCAGCAAAGCCAGCTCGGTCGAACGCGGCCAGGAGTACCCTGCAGCCGACACCGTGAAGAGGGGTGTACACGGCCCTGATGTCGTGGGTATCGATCGCGGGCAGGGCGGCGATGACGGCGTCGAGGTATTCGTCGACGATGTCCGCGCCTACCGGCTGGCCGCAATCGCCCAACCGGACTTGAGCCAGCGGCCCGACCTTCCCGATGGCGGCGGAGATCTCGTTGTCGGCAGGCGGAACGATCTGGGCTCCGTTCCCCAGGTAGACCTTGTAGCCATTGTCTCGTGGCGGGTTGTGACTGGCGGTGATCATCACTCCTGCCGCGCAGCCGAGGTGGCGGACGGCGAACGCGAGCAGCGGAGTTGGAAGCTGACCGGGGAGACGCAGGACTCGCAGGCCCGACCCGGAGATCACTCTGGCGGTTTCGTCGGCGAAGAGCTCTGAGCCGTGACGGGCGTCGTAGCCGACCACGACCCCCGCCGCGGCTGCCCGGGGAACCGAGTCCGCCAAGTAGGCGGCGAGCCCGGCGCTGGCCCGTCGGACGGTGGCCACGTTCATCCGGGTGGGTCCGGCACCGAGGGGCCCGCGCAGTCCGGCGGTACCGAAGTGCAGGTTTCCGCGGAATCGATCTGCCAGCTCGCGGTGGTTACCGGCATCAAGAAGGGCGCGCAGTTCCGCTCGGCACCGAGGGTCAGGATCGTCGGCGATCCATGCCTCCGCCACCTCGGCCAGGGAGCTGCCAATCATCCGGTCGTTCGGCGCGCCGGAGGCGGCAGTCATGGCTGCACCGGCGCCGAAGACCGACCCGTCAGATCGGCTCGGCGACCGGGCGCGCCCAGCAGCTCGCCCGCCACCGTTGTGTTGAGCCCGAAAAAGGCTGCGTTCACGCCGGTGAACAGCAATGAAAGCAGCGGCGGCAGCAGGGAGCAAAGGACACCGGCAGGGATCAGGACGACACCAACGAAGTGCAAGTTCAGGCCGTGCGGGGAACCTGCCTCCACGGCGAACCGCAGGTCGGCGCCAGCCGCGATCAGGAAGATGCCCGTCCCGGTGCGCATCGCCCGTCCCGGCGCCGCCGGCGGACCGCCCTGGCGCTGCCCGGTGGGCGTGCTCACCGATTCAACCAGCCAGGCCGTCGGCTAGTGTCAGCCCGGCCGGTGACCAGGTGGCAGTCCAGCGGGAGCGCCGCGCCGACGATGATGCCGGAGCCTTGTGATCTCCGGCTGCCGGCCGGCGCAGGCCGACCTACGGCCGGCCAGGGAACGATCCATGCGGTGATGCTCATAACCGGCTCCTCAGCCAGTAGCGGATCTCGCGTGCGCGGTAGCCGCTCTTACCTGGCGGATCGCAGTGCGTTAGGCCTGCCGGGGCTTTCGTCATCCTTTGCCCGGGACCTTGCGGGCATCGGCCCGGGACGCAGAAAAATCCAGAACCTGCGCTGCTCCCGCCATATTCATGGGGGCAACTGCCAGGGTCCGGAGCAGCACTTTCAGCGTACGCTCCGCTGCCCCTCCGTGAACAGGGCCGTACAGCACTCCAGGGTTCACCTCTTCCGCAGCCCAGGTGACGCACGCTGGTACCGGAGGACTAGGACGACCCAGCTCAGCCGTCGGCAGGGCTCCCCGACCCGCCCTTCACCTGCCGCCGGCGCGGAGGGGATCGGGTGTCTACAGCCCCGGCGCGGGCATATGCGAGCCGCTGCTCGACGCTGTGCATATGGGCCGGAACCAGGTCTGCTCCCCGTGCGGCAGTTCCTGGCCCGCGGTGCCTTCGCGGACCTGGCGCGGCCCCTCAGGCCGGGATCGCCGTGTGCAGCTGGCAGCGCGAGGTGATGCCCAGTTTCGGGAAGATCGGTACAGTGCGCCGCCGACTGTCCGGAGGGGAAAGTAGAGCTGCTCGCCGATCTCGCGGTTGGACAGCCCCTCGGTGGCCATCCGCGCGATCTGCAGCTCATGCGGCGTCGGCTGGTCCCACGGCCCCGGCGCCTGGCGGGCGCTCGACTTCCCCGAAGCCCGCAGTTCCGCCGGGTGCCGGATGCTGGGTGCTGGGCGTGGATAGCGGGGGAATGGAGAAGATCTGCTGCGCTGGCGGCTTTGGTACGGTGACGATTGTGGGCTGCGTCGAGGAGGCGGTGGTCAGCGACCTGGTGCCGGGCGGAGTCCTGCGAGCCGCGATCAACCTGGGCAACCCGGTGCTGGCGCAGGGCACGGCCGCGGCGCCGAGTGGCGTGAGCGTCGAGATCGCGCGTGAGCTAGGGGTGCGGCTCGGAGTCCGAGTGGAGTTGATCGGCTGTGGTGCTGCGCGGGAGAGCCTGGCGGTGCTGGTGCGGGGCGGCGCGGATGTCTGCTTCCTGGCTATCGAGCCGGCCCGGGCGGCCGAGGTCGCCTTCACTGCTCCGTACGTGGTGATCGAGGGCGTCTACGTGGTCCGGGAGGACTCCGGCTTGACCGCGCTCGCTGACATCGATCGTGAGCATGTGCGCATCGGGGTGAACGAGGGGTCGGCGTATGACCTGTTCTTGTCCCGTACCTTGCGGCATGCCGCCGTGGTGCGGGCGCCGGACGGAATCGGCGCGTTCTGTGAGCAGAGCCTGGAGGCCGCCGCCGGGATCAGGCAGGTGGTCAGCGGTTTCGCCGCCCGCACGGCGGGGTTCTGCGTGATCCAGGAGCGGTTCATGCAGATCCGGCAGTCCGTCGGAGTGACGCGGGCCCATGCCCCGGGCACGGTCCGGTTCCTCTCAGCGGCCGTCGAGGAACTCAAAGCCAGCGGCTTCATCAGCGACGCGTTGCAGCGCTCCGGCCAGGACAGCTCCCTCGTGGCGCCGCCCGAACAGCCGCCTGAGCCTCCGCGACCGGGCCGCCCCCCGCCCGATGGGCGTTGATAGCCTGGCGCGCCCGCCTGGCCGCCGCCGAAGCCCAGGCCGCCCAACGGCGCGGTGTAGTTTTACTCGCGGGTTGAGTGATTGGCTTCTGGCGGGGTAGCCGGGTCGCCCCGCTGGCTGCGGCGCAGCTCAGCTTGGCCCGAGATCCGACGACAGCCACCGCTGCGGACGCAGGTAGATCGCGACCTGCTCGCCGAGTTTCGCCTTGGCGAACGCGAGATAGGCCGCGACCTTCTCCGGCGGCAGGTAGCGCTCCGTGATTTCCCGCAGCAGCTCATCGGTCTCCGGGATCGTACGGGTGACCGGCCCCGGCCGGTCCTGGCGGTGGGCCCGGGCCTGCGAGCTTCCGCACACGTCGCGGCACCGGGATCGGCACGTCTCTGACCGGGGGTTCCGCGCGCTTACGAGGTGGCCTGCTGCCCTGGCGGTGATGCCGGCGGATCGGCTGATGCCGTCCCGGGTCCCTCGAGTGCCGGCGGGGCGGCGGATGCCGGCAGCTGCGCCTTCATCCGGGCCAGCTCGCCGTCCACGTCATGGCCCGCGGTCAGGGCATCCAGCTCAGCCTGGACGTCATCGCGGCCGCCGGGCACGGTAGCGTCCTGCAGAGCGCCGGAGGCCAGCAGCTCGTCCAGCGCGCCAGCCCGGGCCTGCATCTGCTCGGTCTTGTCCTGAGCGCGCTGCATCGCCATGCCGACATCGCCCATCTCCTCGGAGATCCCGCTGACCGCCTCCCCGATGCGCGTCTGTGCCTCGGCGGCGGTGTAGGTGGCCTTGATGGTCTCCTTGCGGGTACGGAACGCAGCCACCTTCGCCTCCAGCCGCTGCGAGGCGAGGGTCAGTTTGTCCTCTTCCGCCTGCAGCGACGCCTGCTGGCCCTGCAGGTCGCTGATCTGAGAGCTTGCCGCCGCCCGGCGGATCAGCGCCTCCCGGGCGAGATCCTCGCGCCCGGCGGCGAGCGCCTGCTGCGCCTGGTCCTGCAGTTTGCCGGCCGACAGCTGCAGCTGGATAACCTGCAATTCGACGCGCTTGCGGCTGGTCGCCACGTCCGCCAGCCCGCGGCGCACCTTCTGCACCATCTCAAGCTGCTGCTCGTAGGAGTAATCGAGCACCTCGCGAGGATCCTCAGCACGGTCCAGCACCTTATTCGCCTTCACCCGGAACAGCATGGCGATACGGCGGAGGATGCTCATCCCGCCCACTTCCCTTCATTGGCCGCAGGCCCTGGCCCGATGCTATGTCCAAGGCCAGCAGGCCGGACCGCCCTGACCGAGGGCGGCCTCGCCCGGCACGCCCGCCTACTGGGTGGGTGGCCGGCCCGCCACACCTGGAAGCAGTCCCCGGCCCTGGAGTTCGGGGTCGAGGGCGGGTCGTGCAGTCTTAGTCGTCATGGCTGGTTCCTTAGGTTGCGTGGGTCGGCTCGCGTCTGGGCCGTTGAGTTCGGAGCCGCGGCGAGGTCCCGCTGGGGGTGTCGGCGGGACCCCGCCGCGGATTGGGGACCCTGCTGAACGACGTCATCCCGGCCGGGAGCCCGGCTCCGGGTATCGGTGACCACAGACGATGATGACCCGGTGGCCGTGACTTACAGCGACCCGCGTGGCGGAACCCGGACCGTCAGGCACGCCGCACTGGCCAGCGTCGAGCTGACCTTGGATCGCCCGGCTAATCGCGAGCTCGTCTTGTCCAGCGGCCGCGGCGCCTACGAGTACGGCACCCGCCAGGGCATGCCCGGGATCGAGCCGCAACCGCTGCCTGAGGGCTGAGCCAGCCACGGACTACCTCCGGATGACCGCTTCCAGATGCTGAGGCGCGGTAGGCAGATCTACCTGTTCTGCACCCCTGACTTGGTTATCAGATGGCGGCCACAGGCCTGGCAACGGCCGCTTCTGCAGCCAGTCAGGACGGCGATCGGCAGCCGGAGCGGGCCAGAAGACGGCATGGCCAGCTGATGAGGATGACTGCGGATGGCTTCGGCCAGCGCTCGGGCAGGCCGGCGGGCGATGGGCGATATTCGGTCGCCTGGGGTCGCCTGGGTCGTTCACACTGGCCGGATGGGGCGAACCGTCAGCGCTGTGGTGACCTGTGGTGACGCTTATCTCGGGGCGATCGGGCCGTTTCCTGTGAGCGTCCCGTGGTCAGGAACCGGGATAACCGCACGGCCCGGCACCGGCGTCCGACCGGGAGAAATGCCGTCCTGCGTACCTCCCGGGCATTGACCGAAGGAATCGTTCCAGTAAGGCGGTTACTTGCGTGCCGGCGCCGCTCGGCGCAAGCGCCTGCGTTCTGCTGATTGATTCCTCGTGCTCGTGGTCATCCGGGTCCATCGATGACTATCTTGAACTGCCGGCGTCAGGGTCCGGGCCGACCGCCTGCTCAAACAGATGAGCGAGACGGATGGTAAGCACGCCAGGACCACAGCCGGCATCCAGAAGCCGGCCGGTTCCGTCGAGATCTGTCTCCTGCGTCAGGACGGCTTGGAGCTCGGGTGACTACGCTGGGCGGCCGGAGCGATAGTGGGCAGCAGAGCCGAGGTAGCTGGTCGGGTCATACGGCACCGCACCAGCATGCGGCGAAGCCGGGAGCTGGCCGCAGGTCAGGGAAGCTCGCGGCGGACGAGCCAGCGGGGCTTGCCGCCGCGCCGGCCGGCGGTCTGGCGGACGCGCTTGAATCCGTGTGCCTCGAAGAGCTGGACGGTACCCACATAACCGCTGGTCTGGTCGATGCGCTCGCGGCCAGGGTCGACCGGGTAGCCTTCCAGCGCGGTCGCGCCCATCGCGTCCGCGTGCCCGACCGCGCCGTCCAGCAGCTGGTGCATAAGCCCGCGGCGCCGGAACCCCGGCCGCACCACGAAGCAGACCACCGACCACGCGCCCTCGTCCTGGACATGCGGGATCGTCCGGGAGTTGACCAGGGCGCGGTAGGTGGACTTCGGCGCGACCGAGCACCAGCCGGCCACCTTGCCGTCGACGTACGCCAGGACGCCGGGGCCTGGTTCGCTGGCGCACAGCGCGCGCATGTGCGCGATACGGCCGGGCATGCCGAGGCTGGAATTGCGGTACACCATGCAGACGCATCCGTGGCCACCCGGCTTGCGCGGCACCATAAACGACGCGAAGTCATCCCATCGCCCGGTGGCCGGCAGCACCTCGATCCTCATCCGCCGAGGATAGGCCGTCGAGGCCACACGATCAGCTGCATATGAGCCGTGAGCGGATGTTCATCACGCTCGGGTCGGTACGTGGATCTGCCGGGCGGCGGTGGGCCGGCGCAGCGGTGGTCGGCCGGATCCGGTCCAGGCACCAGCTCCAAAACCACCCGAGACAGGTTCACCGGTTGATCGCCGCGGGTCGGGCGCCCGTCGAACTCGCGGCGCGTATTCTCTGACGCGTCAGACTGTCGGCGACGGCGAGCTTCGACCGGACGAGCATGAGCGGTGCCTTGGGGTCGTGCGGCTGGGGGCTCGCCGCGAGCGCGAACTCGGCGATCGCGCCCGGACGAAAGACGAGGCAGTGGGTCGAGCCGCCGTATTGGAAGTAACCGAGCTCCTCACCCTTCGCGACGTGGTAGCCGGGCGTCGCCTTCGGGCCGATCAGGCAGGAGGAAACCTCCGACATGCCGACTGCCACGAACGCCATCAGACCGATCACAGGATCATCGGCCTCGATGATGATGATCGCGCGGGCCGCGACGTGGGCCAGGTAGGACTGCGAGTTCATGGGCTCGACCGCGTCGGCGCCTTCGGAGTCGGCCTCGGAATAGTAGGTACCGTCCTGGACGAACGCCCGTACGATCGTCCCGGCTACCGGGCTGTGCCAGCGGTGGTAGTTGGTCGCGCTCAAAAAGGCCTGATAGACGGTCCCGCCGACGAACTGATCGACCGAATCGTCATTGGCCAGCATGTCCTCGAGCGAATACGGCTGACTCTTGATCCAGAAGCGATTGCTGGCGCTTGACGTCTGTGCTGATGCCGTAGGGCGTGGACTCGCAGGCGCTGACGATCACCTTGTCGTCGTCCGGGGCGGCCACCGGGCGCTCGCCGTCCTTGAAGCGCCGGGTGAAGAAGTCGTTCCACGAGGCAAAGCCCCAGTGCTCGTCCCTCGGATCATGTTCGTACTGCTCGATGCCGACCGTCTGCCGGGCTTCGGCGCATTTCCAGCCGGACGGCGAATCGTTGAGCGCGCAGAGCGAGTCGCCGCTGCTGAGGAACTCACACCAGGCGTTGAGGATCTTCTTCAGCATCGCGTTGACCCGCGGGTCACGGAAGGCGGCGAAGCCGGCCGGTGTCCCCATCGTCCAGTCGAGAAAACAACCTGCTCACCTCTGGCTCGCCGGCCCGATCTCAGCCGACCAGCAGCACGAGCTTCCCGCGCACCCGGCCCTGCTCACCTACCCGGTGCGCCTCGGCAACCTCGGCGAGCGGGAAGGTCTGCGCAACCGGGAGCGTGAAGCGCCCGGACTCGATCAGCTCGCCGATCTCGCCGAGCGCGTGGACCGCGCGGCCAGCGTCCCCGCTGCTGAACCTTACCCCGTGCTCCCGCGCGCCACCGAAGTCGGCGATCGTCACGACGTGCTCCCGGCCGCCCGCGAGCTCGATGAGCTCGGGCAGTACTCCGCTCCCGGCGACATCGAGCGCGACGTCGACGCCGCCGGGAGCGAGCGCGCGAACCCGCCCGGCGAGGCCCTCGCCGTAGGCGACGGGCTCGGCCCCCAGCGAGCGAACGTAGGAGTGGTTTGCCGGACTGGCGGTGCCGATCACGCGCGCGCCGCGCACCACGGCGAGCTGAACCGCGGCGCTGCCGACGCTTCCGGAGGCCCCGTTGATGAGCAGCGTGCTGCCGCTCCCGACGCCGAGCTGGTCGAGCGCGCGGGTGGCCGTCTCGATCGCGGCCGGCAGCGCGGCAGCGCCGGGGAAGTCAATCGACGGCGGGATCGGCGCATAGTAGGACAGCACCGCCAGCTCGGCCTGGGCCGCCCCCTCGGCGGAGAAGCCGAACACCCGATCGCCGACGGCCGCGTCGGCCACGCCTGCGCCGAGCTCGTCGACGACGCCCGCCGCCTCGTGGCCCATGGTCTGCGGGAGCTCCCCATCCATCAGGCCCATGCGCTTCTTCCAGTCGCTCGGGTTAACGCCGGCCGCGCGCACCGCAATCCGGACCTGGCCGGGACCCGGATGCGGATCGGGGATATCCACCACCTCGAGGACCTCCGGGCCCCCGAACTGGTTGAAACGGACTGCCTTCAACATTCGCTCCGATCTCGACTCAGGACCTCGCCGTTGGCCTTAACGGCGAGGTAACCGTGGGACTGCCGCCCGGGCGCGGTACTGCGCGACGGCGGCCTCGCAGACGGCCCGCACCGGCCAGCCCAGGGCCCGGGCCGCGGCTTCCGCCTCGGCCAGCTCCGCCGTGGCCGTTCCGAAGCCCGCGAGGCCATCTGTGGTGTCGGCCACCTTGACCGTAACGAGCTGGCTGCTGCCCGGCGGTCCCACTTCCACCTGCACCGACGTCCGGGAGGCGGTCAGCCGGTTCATCCGCGACCAGCGGACGCCGAGAGTCCCGGTGTGGGCGAAAATCGCGGCGGCCACGGCGCGATGAACCGGTTCAGCGCACAGGGCGGTGATGACCTGCCCGGGGCGGCCGTGCCGGCCGACGATCGGGGTGCACCAGCAGTCCCAGGCGCCGGCCGCCCGCACCGCCTGAAGGACCGAAGGCCACAGCCGGGGGTCCAGATCATCGACCGTGCTCTCCACGATGGTCACATCGCCTTCGCGCAGGTCCGGCTCCGCGCTGGACGCCCCGATGACCACCCGGGTGATGTTGGGCCGGTCCGGGGTGTCCCGGCCGCCGCCGCCGGTGCCCACCGCGCGTACGGTCATGGCTGGAAAGCCGCCAGGTGTGGCCGCCGCCGCGAGCAGGGCTGCGCCGGTCGGGGTGGTGCGCTCACCGGTCAGGTCGCCGCTGGCCAGCTCCAGGCTGGCCGCGGCGGCGATCCGGAGGACGGCCGGCGCCGGCACCGGGAGGCGGCCGTGCTGGCTGGTGACGAATCCGCTTCCGGCGGCCAGGGCCGAGCAGCAAACCACCGCGCCGGGCCGCAGCAGTCCGAGATCCTCCAGTGCGGCCGCCGATCCCACCACGTCGGCCAGTGAGTCGAACGCACCCACCTCGTGGAAGTGCACGTCCTCGGGTGGCTCGCCGTGCACCGCTCCCTCCGCCTCGGCCAGCAGCCGGAAGACCCGGGTCGCGAGATCCTTCCCGGCCGGGCGGAGGTCGCTGGCGCCGACGTGCCCGAGCACGTCGGCGAGGTGGCGTTCGCGGTCGGTCGCCGTCGGCGTGGTGATCACGGCCCGCAGGCACGCGAGGCCGCCCCGGCGGGCGGCCTCGGTCCGCAGTCCGAGACCGGGCACGCCGAGCGAGGCAATGGCTCCGCGCACCCGCTCCACGTCGGCTCCCGCATCGAGCAGGGCGCCAAGCAGCATGTCGCCGGCCACGCCCGCCGTCGCGTCGATGTAGGCGGCACCCGGCCGGTCTGTCACCGGTGAACCGCGCGGACGATCTTGGCGGCGTGCGCGGCCGCCCCGAACCCGTTGTCGATGTTGACGACGACCAGACCCGGGCTGCACGAGGCGAGCATGCTGGCCGCTGCGGCCAGGCCGCCCGCCGCGACGCCGTAGCCGACACTGGTCGGCACGCCGATCACCGGCGCGCTGACCAGTCCGGCGACCACACTCGGCAGGGCACCGTCCATCCCGGCCACGACCACCACACACTCGGCGGCGCGCAGGTCGTCTAGCCGGGACAGCAGCCGCCCGAGTCCGGCCACGCCCACGTCGGCCAGGACATCCGCGCGGACGCCAAGCACGGCCAGTGTCGCCGCGCATTCCCTGGCCACTTTCAGGTCCGTGGTGCCGGCCGTCACGACCAGCACGTTGCCGCGCGCGGGCGGCATGGCCCCGACGGCGAGCGTTCCGGCCACGTGATCGGCGTGTACGGCATCGCCAGGGAAACGGGTGGCCGCCCCGTCCAGGACGTCGGCGGGGCAGCGCGTGGCTAGGGCCGGTGCTTCCGGGTCGTGGGCCCGCAACTCGGCCAGCAGCGCGAAGATCTGCTCGGACGTCTTGCCCTCGCCGTAAACCACTTCCGGGACGCCGGTCCGCCGCCGACGATCGACGTCCAGCAGAGCGAACCCGCCCAGCGGGACGCCCTCCGCCCCGACCTCCGTTCCGGGTGATGCACCGGGCACCGCCCCGTTCGGCGTCCGCAAGGCTCCATTCGCCATGCCGACTGCTTTGTTCGGCATGCCGAGGCCGCCAGGCATACCGGGACCCTCAGCCGGCACGGCTGACCGGCGTGATGTCGAGGTTCAGCGAACCGGACCGCAACGGCTGCTCGTCGATCTCCGCGCGCTGGTATCCAGCCGCCTGGACGCAGGCCAGCACCGCCGCATGCTCGGCCGGGTCTGCCGTGCGCGGCAGCTCGGCCGCGCCGAGCTGCACCCGGCCGAGATCGTCGAAATGCCGCACCCGCAGTTCGCGGTAGCCGCGCTGCTTCAGGCTCAGCTCGGCCCGGTCTACCTGCGACAGCACGTCAGCGCTGACTGGGGTGCCGTAAGGCAGCCGCGATGCCAGGCAGGGCGACGCGGGTTTGTCCGCACTCGGAACCCCCAGGTGCTGCGCGAGCGCCCGCACCTGATCCTTTCCCACGGACGCCTCCAGCAGGGGATGCCGGACACCGTGCTCGGCCGCCGCGCGCAGCCCGGGCCGCCAGTCACCCGTGTCGTCGGCGTTGGCACCGGACAGCACGGCGGCGAATCCGCGGCGTCGGGCCAGCGCGGCCAGCCGGTCGTACAACTCGGATTTGCAGTAGTAGCAGCGGAAGCGGTCGTTGCGCCGGTAGTCGTCGCGCTCCAGCTCGGCCGTGCTGATCAGCTCGTGCCGGACGCCTACGGCCCGGGCCACCGACCGGGCGCCGTCCAGCTCGCCGGACGCGAGGGCCGGCGAGACAGCGGTGATGGCGAGGGCTTGTTCCCCGAGCGCCCGGGCGGCCAGCGCAGCGACGACAGAGGAATCCACCCCGCCGGAGAACGCGATCAGTGCGCTGCCCAATCCGGCCAGATGCTCGGTCAGCTGGCCGGCCAGCGCGTCAAGCTCCTCCAAGGCACGCCGTTCAGCCATCGGTGTCACCTCGCACATCGGAAGCATGGTGCGCCATTGTCCACTGCCGGTTTACCATTGCCGCGCAGCCAATCCCATCCCTGGCCGATCGCCCTCTTGCCGCAGCTGATCATACGATCGGACTATACGCTCGGGCGCGGTTACGCTGATCTGCCGCCGCGAACCGCTGTACGCTCAGATTTAGCTTTCGGCACCTCGGGAGGTCTCATGCCCATCGAACAGGCAGAGTTCGGCCGCACCGGTCATCAGAGCAGCCGGGTGATCTTCGGAGGAGCGGCTCTCGGGCAGGTCTCCCAGCGGGTCGCGGATGAGACCCTGGACCTCCTGCTCGCCCATGGGGTGAATCATCTGGACGTGGCCTCGGACTACGGCGAGGCGGAGGTGCGCATCCGGCCGTGGCTGCAGCGCGAACCGGACCGGTTCTTCCTGGCCACCAAGGGCGACGAACGCACCGCGGCCGGGGCCCGCGAGGAACTGCACCGGTCCCTGGACCGGATGGGCGTCGACCACGTCG
>Ga0302235_10003134_pt1 | contig 11726 bp, 9 predicted proteins | sample II_Palsa_N3_3_FD_193577 | JGI IMG/M metagenome (GOLD analysis project Ga0302235, IMG submission 193577) | Peat permafrost microbial communities from Stordalen Mire near Abisko, Sweden - II_Palsa_N3_3 | ecosystem: Environmental > Terrestrial > Soil > Palsa > Peat permafrost | place: Sweden... | reverse complement strand
CCGCTCGCTGCCGCTCGACGCGCTGCTGGCCGCGCTCGCCCGGCGGCTGCGGTTGCTGGGACCGGAGATGAGCGCGGACATCCTCGGCGCCGACGCGGCGCTGCTGGCACCGCTGTTGAACATGGCTCCGCAGCGCCGGCAGCAGAGCGCGCCGGTGCTGGCGGACAGCATGCTCGGCCCGGCCATGCTGTACTCGGCGCTGGTCCGGGTGCTCAGCGGTCTGGCCGAGCATGCGCCGCTGGTCGTCGTGGTCGACGATGCCCACCTGGCCGGTCCGGCTTTGGCGGACTGGCTGCGGTTCCTGCGGCGCGAGGACACCCCGGTCATGGTCGTTGCCGCGGTCCGGTCCGGCGAGGGCGAGCCGCTGCCGGCCACGGCGCGCATCCACTTGGGCGTGCTCGGCCGCGACGCGGCTGCCGAGCTGGTTGGGCCGGACCGGGTCGGCCAGCTATATGCCCGGTCGAAGGGGCATCCGCTGTTCCTGACCGAACTGGCCCAGCAGGCCGCGGGCGCGGAACTGCCTGCCTCGCTGGTGGAGTCGGTGTCGGCGCGGTGTGACGAGCTGGGTCCGGCCGGGCTGCTGCTGCGGACCGCGGCTGTGATCGGCCCGGAGCTGGATGTCGACCTGCTCGCGGCCGTGCTCGGCCGTCCTGCCATCGCGCTGCTGGATGACGCCGAGCAGGCCGTGGCCAGGCAGCTCTTGGTCGAGCAGGACGGGATGTTCAGGTTCCGCCACGAGCTGGTCCGTGAGGCTCTGGCGGCCAGCGCCACCGCCAGCCGGGCCGCGTGGTTGCACCGGCAGGCCGGCCGGGTGCTCGACCGCAGGCCCGGAGCTGACCGGCTGATCGTGGCCGGCCATGCCCGGCTGGGCGGGGACCTGGCGCTGGCGTCCCGCGCGCTGCGCGGCGCGTCGGCGCAGGCCGCGGAGCGGTTCGATTACGCGGCGGCCGAGGCGCTGCTGGACGACGCGACGCGGTTGCATCCCGATCCGGGGGGCTGGCTGGCCCGGGCCCGGCTGCGGACTCTGCGCGGGCATTACGCCGAGGCCCTGCAGGACGTGGAACGGGCGGGTCCGGCCGGTCCGGCGGCGCTGGAGGTCGGTGCGTGGGCCTCGTATTTCGGCCGCGACTTCGCCCAGGCCGCCCAGTTCGCCGAGGATGGCACGCTGGCCGCGGAAGACGCCGCGGCCCGGGCGAGGTGCTTGGCGGTCGGCGGCCGCACCCACCACGCAGCCGGCGACCTGGCCCGGGCCGAGCTGCTGCTCGGTGAGGCATTCTCGCTCGCCGAGGGCGCGGACCGGGTGGCGGCGGCCGGATGGCTCGGCGTGCTGCGAGCCCACCAGAGCCGGGTGGATGAGGCCCTGGCGCTGCTGCGCCCGGCGGCCCGCGGCCAGATCGGGGTGGAGCACACGCGGGCCACGCTGCACGCGTTGCTGTTCAGCGGGCACGCGCACGCCCTGGCCGGTCACCCGGAGCAGGCACTGGCCGCTTTCTCCCGGTACACCGCCGAGGTGGAACGGCGCCAGGTGCCGCGCTTCGCCGGCCGCGCGGTGAACTTCGCCGGCTGGGTGCTACGTAACCTGGGAGCATGGCCGGAGGCGCTGGACCATCACCACCAGGCGCTGGAGGCGGGCCAGGGCCAGGGTACCGCGGACGTCACCATCGCCGCGCTGGAGGACTTGGCCGAGCAGGCGCTGGAGACCGGGGACCCCGACCGGGCGCGGGCCCGGCTGGCGGAGGCGTCGGCGCTGCTGCAGGGCAACCTGGTATTCGGCTGGCGGCTGCGGCTCAAGCACCGGATGCTCACCGCGCGCCTGGCCCTGCTGAGCGGCGACGCCGAGCTCGCACTGGCGCAGGCGCGCGAGCTCGAATCGCAGGCCGCCGCCCTGGGCGTTCCCCGGTACACCAGCGTAGCCCGGCTGCTCGCGCACCAGGCGAGCCACGCGCTCGGCGTCCCGTTGGACCCAGGCATGGTGACCGCGGATCTCGACTCGCTCGACCGCTGCGTCGCCATCGAGGCGTGGCGGTGGACCTGCGACATGGCCTGCGACCTCGGCCAGCCTGTCTGGCGGGAGCGGGCCGCCGACCGGGCTTCCCGGCTGGCGCGGGCCGCGGGCGTTTACGCGGAAGGGCTGCTGCGTGAGGCGGACCGGCGGCTGGCCCGGCGATCCGCGGCCATGGGCTGAGCCTGGCGCTTCAGCGAATTCAGCGGGCGGTGAGTACCGCCATGGAGACGACCAGCGGGATCAGCGGACCCGGGCCGGTAGCGGCCATGGCCTGCTCGGCCGCGTGCCGCAGCGCGGCCCGCCCGGCCGGGTCCAGCGCGCGCACGAACGGGGCATAGTGGGCCATGCCGAGCCGCCACGACACCAGCTCGGCCGCCGTGGCCAGCCCGGTCGGTACGGCCAGGACCGTCACCTGTACCTGGGTGAACCCCGCGGCGGCCGCCAAGGTGGCCAGAACCTCCGGGTCGCCAGCGCGTGACCCGGGTCTCAGGGTGGTGTACCAGGCCGGCGGCCGGTAACCGAACGAGCGGGCGGCAGCATCCGTCACGTCCTTGGCCGGATGCGTCCATCCCGGCGCGAACGCGCTCGCGGCGATCGCCCCGCCGACCCGCCGCGCCTCGGCCAGCGCGGTCTCCAGGCGCTCCAGGTGGTTGAGGCTGAACGCCGCTAGGACCAGGTCGAAGCAGCCGTCACGGAACGGCAGCGCGGCCGCGTCGGCCGCGATCGGGAACCCGCCGTCGCCGCGGCGCAGCATGCCTTCGGACAAGTCCACCCCGACCACCCGGCTCGCCCCGGCGGCCAGCGCGGCCCGGCTGGCCACGCCGGTGCCCGCCCCCACATCGAGGATTAGCCGACCGGCCAGCGGCACCGGCGCGACCGCGACCAGTGCCCGGGCCAGCGGCGCGTAGATCTTCCCTGGACCGCCGTCCCAGTCGTCCGCGGCCGCGTCGTATCCTGCTCGCAGCCCGGCGGCCAGCGCGGCGTTCAGTTCAGCAGCGCGGTCGCACGAACCGCCTGCGTCTCCCACCATGCGAGTTCCTCGTCGTACCCACCGAGCGCCTTCTCCCAGCCGAACAAGACCATGGCACCCAGCAGCGACAGCCCCAGCTGCCGCTCCCACCAGGGCCCGGTGTCGATGCCGCAGGCCTCGATCGCCTCCCGGTAGGCCGCGATCGAGCCTTCCTTGGACTGGGGCAGGCGGCGGCAGTTGATGGCGAGATACCAGGCCAGGTCGCTGAGCGCCGCTCCGCGCCCCGGTTGCTCCCAGTCGAGCACCACCGTGCGCCCCGCGTCGTCGGTGCCCAGGTTGTCCAGCTTCCAGTTGCTGTGCACAAACGTCTGCGGCGTCGCGGCCAGCGCCTCCACTAGCGGGCCCGGGTCGCGCGCCAGCGGGGTCACCACCGCGGCCGCGGCGGGGGCGACCTGGGCCAGCAGGGGCCAGCCTTTGGCCACTAGCTGCGGCACGAGGTGAGCCGAGCCCGCGGCGGCTTCGGCCTCGGCCATCCACGGGGACAGCTCCAGGTAGCGGTGCATGGCCGGGACGACCTCCACCTCGCGCCCGCAGCACCAGAACTGCGCGTGCAGGGCGGCCATGTGACCCAGGAACCCCGCGTGCTGGCCGGGCGTGATGGGCGCGTCGGTGGCTGGGACCAGCCACGGCGTCACGTCGCGCATGAGCAGCGCGCAGCCCCGCCGCGTCGGGGCCGCGCCCACGATCGGCTGGTTGAGGCAGCCCGGCAGCCGGGCCAGGATGCCGCGCTCCCAGAGCACCAACGGCGCGCCCCGCAGGCAGCCGGAGGCCCGCATCGTCCAGTCGCCGGTCAGGTCGAGGTGTTTGAGCACGTACCCTTGGCCGTCGATTACCACCCGCTCCAGCACGGCCCCCGACTTGCCAGGCGCCCCGGCCAGGCCGGTCCGCTCGGTCGCGCCGGCCAGCAGTTCGGCCACGTCACGGTAGCGGCGCGGATCAGGCACCGGCTGCCTCCATCTCGGCCAGCAGCGCGGCCGGCCAGCGGCCGCCGCAGAACACCATGTCGGCCACGATGCGGTCATCGCGCACCGTGAGCACGTGCAGGTGGTGCGCCGCGTGCGGCACTCCGTTCTCAGTCCAGCTGAGCGTATACTCCACCACTTCGGCCTGGCCGCCCTCGACGGGATAGCGGCGCAGTTCGTCGAAGCATGCCGGTTCGGCGAACCAGCGCGCGTACTCGGCCCGGATGGCGTCGGCCCCCGCGGCGTGCAACCGCCAGTTCGGCACCGTCGCGTCGAGCGCCGCGTCCGCGCTCCACGCGTCGCAGCCGACGACGTTCGCAGTCTCGATCGCGTGCAGGAACTTGTCGATCACCGGCATCTCGGTCATAGCCGCCTCCCTAAGTCCAGATCATCGTGCCCGTGTCGCCTTGCAGCCAGTTTGCAGTCTTCTGGCATGGCGTCGCGGGATGATGGCTTCTTGGCCAGGAGTCGTGCCGGCGTCGGCACCTGTCGGCACGCGACATGCCCCCGCCGTTCAACGGCTGCAGACCCGGGAGGGACAAGAATGCGCATCGCCGGCAGGTGGCAGATCACGGAGACAGAGCTGTGGGACTCCGACGACCTGAACCTCGTGGCGCCCGCGTTCTCCTGAGAGGGCAACGATGACTGCGATCCGGTCAGCGGTCGCGGCTGGACTGTGCTGGAGGTGGACGGTTCGCTGCGCGGGCGCATCTACTTCCATCTAGGTGACGACTCGGGCTTCACGGCGGTCCGGGAAGGCCGGTCACGGCCCGGTGGGAACCCGGTCCCGGTCCCGGTGCCGTCCACTGCGGTAGTCTCGGCTGAGCACGGGTTGCATGTACAAGCCGAACGGGCCGACCGCCAGCCCGGCAGTTCCTTCTCGCCGTCCGCTAGCCAGCGGAACCAGATCCTGCCTGGCCGCATGGGATAATCGAACGCCCGGCGCTTGCTGGCATCTTTCCCGGAGATGTATACGCTTTCTTTACCGATGTCACTAGTAACTCCCTGGCCTCCTCCAGGAGAATTCCACGGGCTTGAGATGCTTCCGTTTATATCGCCGGGTTCCACGGCATGTCGGCTTTATAGCCAGCACTCGCCGTTCGCTACATCCTCATCGCCGGGGTATTCAGTGAGCTTTGCTTCAAGGGCGGCGATGATTCGTCCAGTGTCTGCTTTGGTACGCCGGTAGCTGCCTGGCATGAAGACCATGCCGAAGTGTCCCGGGCCGCCCGGCGTAATCGCGTCGGAATGCAGCGGCCGGTAGTCGCGCAAGTTGTTGGTGACGACCGCTCTGCGCTCAGCCCGTGCCACGGCCAGGACCTCGGGATCTGAGAGTGCCGCCCAGCCTGGGTGTTCTGCTACCGCCAGGACGTCGTGCCCGCGTTCGCGGAGCTCGCGCGCGATAGCCGGGGACAGCATCTCATCCAGCAGCAGCCTCACTGCCTGACGGCATCCTGGCCAGCGGACCAGGCTGTGTGTGCTTCGGCTACTTGCTGCTCATTGGCCTCGATCCACTGATCGATCTCGTCCCGGTAGGCGCCGTAGTAGCTGATGGCGGCCTGTACGAGGCCGAGCGGCAGCTCCAGGTAGCGTGCCGTCTCGGCGGCGTCACCGTCGTTGTCGCGCACAGCCGCGATGATCTCCCAGACGTCTTTGCCGGTTCCCACCAGTCTGGCGCGTCGGCCTGCTGGTCCGTCGGCGAACCGGATGAGCGGGTGCTCATCCATCCTCAGCCCCTCTTCCACGTAACGTTGTGCCAGGGTGCGGGGGGCCAGGTGCACGCGTTGCGCGTGCCTGCCGAGGCGCGCGATCGTGGCATCGCTTAGTCGGACGCTCATCGGATGACTCATGTAGTACATCGTAACACGGTGAGCTACGACAGCTGAAGCCAGTTCTTCGGCCGCAGGCGCGCCTGCGTATTCCAGTCGCCATTAACTACAGACCGGTTGACCAGGCGGTCCATGATCGCCATATGGCGGCCAAACAACTAATATCCGAGCCAGTGACAAATCAAGTACGCGTCCACCGCCGTCAAGCACGGCGCCGACGCCCTCACCGCCATCCGCGACGCGCTCGCAGGTAATCCCTGGATGCCGCCCGTCCCCGAAATGTCCTGACCGCACCCACCGGCAGTCACGCAGCGCAAGCGACCATAACCCGGCAGGAATGGTCTGAATGCATAACGGGGCTCCGCCCCAACCCGACGAGGCATGCTCGTGAGGGCGGGCGTCTGCGCGCAGCGTGCTGGTGAAAGACCCCGGCTGGGGCTCAAGACAGTCCACAATGTAACTGTTCATTCACCGCTTGCAGCGGTCGGGTGGCCGTTGCCGGCCGAGCCTCCAGCCGGAGCCCATGATGACGCTACCCCGTTCTGCCGCGCAGGTCCTGTCCGGTCACGTGACGCTGGAGATCCGCTGCATCGACCGGATCCTGCTGACTTTCCGGCAGCCCAGGCTGCAGTACGGCAAGGGCATCCACGGGTTCTTCTGCCATCACCGCGGGAACCAGTTCGTGTCCTCGGCGCTGATGCACCCGATGACCGAGGCGTTCGCCGCCGACATCCACCACTACATCGGCGCCCGCAACCTGGACCTGATCCGGTTCGCGAAAGGCGAGAGCAAGGACAAGATCGCCCGGGGCTACCTGGCTGGCCATAACGGCGGGGAGCAGATCCTGTTCGCCGGCGTGGCCCAGGAGAAGACCAGGATCTGGCGGACCCGCCAGCGCACGGACAAGGTAACGGGCAGGCCGTACCCGTGGCTGTGCCAGGAGCAGGCGATGGTGAACCACTGGTATTTCTACGGGTTCGACGCTGATTTCGGGCCGTATGCCGACTGCACGGTTATGCCGCGCCGGGTGGGTTTGGCCTGGTCTGTGGCTTTCCGTGTTGCCCGGCGCGGCATTGAGTGCGTGCTAGCTGGCGGTGGTCAGAGGGTATCGAGGAAGGCCAGGAGGCTGTCGGGCGGTGTGTACCGTCCCGGGGGTGTGCCGTCGGGCGCCAGCCTGGACAGGGCCTGTTGTTTGAGCGCCATGTCGGCGTGCAGGTAGACACGTGTGGTGGCTGGGGATTGGTGCCCGAGCCAGAGGGCGATGACGGTGATGTCGACGCCCGCGTGCAGCAAGGCCATGGCCGCCGAGTGCCGTAGAACGTGCGGTGTCACGTTCTTGGCGGTTATGGACGGGCATGTCCGGGCGGCTGCGGCGGCGTGCTTGGCCAGGAGGCGTTCGACGGCGTCGCGGCTGAGGCGGGTGCCGCGGCGGGTCGGGAACAGCGGGTCGGTCCCGGTGCCGCCGCGTTCGGCGAGCCAGTTGCGCAGGACGGCGGCGGTGGCGGGGGTGAGCGGGGTCACGCGTTCCTTGCGGCCCTTGCCGTGGCAGGTCACGTGCGGGCCGGTGCCGGGGACAGTGTCGCTGACGGTGAGGCCGGTGAGCTCGGAGACCCGCAGGCCTGCCTGGACGCCGACTAGGAGCAGGGCGTGGTCGCGGCGGCCGGCCCAGGTCGCGAGGTCGGGGGCGGCCAGCAGCGCGCTGATCTCTTCCCGGGTCAGGAAGCACACGGTGGGGTGATCGTGGCGTTTGCCTGGGATGGCCAGCACGCGGGAGATGAGCCCGGCGTGCTCGGGGACGTGCAGGGAGGCGTAGCGGAACAGCGAGCGGATCGCGACAAGCCGGGCGTTGCGGGTGGTGACGCCGTTTCCGCGGGCGGTCTCCAGGTCAGTCAGGAACGCGCCGATCACCGGCGCGTCGAGGTCGGTGAAGTCCAGCTGGCTGGGTTGCCTGCCGCGCTGCTGGCAGGCGAAGGCGATCAGCAGCCGCATCGTGTCGCGGTAGCTGGCGATCGTGTGCGGGCTGGCGTGCAGCTGGCTCATCAGCCGGTCGGTGAAGAATGCCTGCATGGTGGGAGCGATCGCGGTCATGGCAGGTCTCCGAGGTGGTCGTGCAGCCGCTGGGCTGCCAGCGCGAGCAGGTCGGGCGTGGCGGTCAGGTACCAGTAGGTATGGGCGGGGGCGATGTGGCCGAGCATGGTGGACAGGACCGGCAGCCGGGCCTGGACGTCTTCGCCGTCGCGGTACCAGTCCCGGATTGTCGCCACGGCGAAGGCATGCCGCAGATCATGGATACGCGGAGCCCGCTGGCCTGCGGGAACGCTGATGCCGGCGTGGACCAGCAGCCGGGCGAACGCGTCTTGCAGCTGCCCCGGCGACAGCGGCGTGCCGGCCCGGGTGAGGAAGAACCGGTCAGATCGCGGTACCGGGCAGAGCCGGTCCCGGCGCCCGGCGTAGCGCCGGAGCATGGCCGTGACGGTGGGGTGCAGCGGGACGTACCTGCTCGCGCCGTGCTTGCCGTTGACGACGGTGATGATCCCGCGGTCCAGGCCGGCGTCCGCGCGGGTGAGCGCGATCGCTTCGCCGATCCGCATGCCGGTGGTTGCGAGCAGGCTGATCACCGCCTGGCAGGACGCGGCGGGCAGCGGGGAGCCCAGCGTGCCCGCGGCATGGATCAGCGCGTTGACCTGCTGCTGGGTGTAGATGTACGGAGCGACCCGGGAGTACCGGGCGGGCAGCAGCCAGGCGGGCGGAACCTGGCAGGACGGGTCGGTCGCGCTGAGGTAGCGGGCGAAGCACCGCGCGACCGACAGGCGCCGGCTGTGCCAGACGGCGGACGCCCCGGCCGGGCGGGTGGCCCAGGCCACGGCGTTCGCGGCGGTGACGGTGGCCTGGCCGCTGGCCTCCAGGTCGGCGATGTAGCTGTTCAGCAGCCGGCCGTGCGCCTGGAGCTGGTAGCCCAGCGACCGGCGGGTCGCCAGGTAGCCGTCGGCGGCCTGCCGCAGCGTGCCGGTCACGGCGCGTCCGTCCCGGATCCTGGGTCCGGGCACGGGCGGGCCAGCGCCCGCAGCGCCTCGATGTCCGCTTTGGCGTAGATCGAGGTGGCCCGCTGGCTGCGGTGCCGCAGCAGCTGACCGATCTCCTCCAGGGAAGCGCCGCCGGCCAGCAGGTCGCACGCGACCGCGTGCCGTAGCCGGTGCGGCCCGAACGGCTCGATCCCGGCGCGCGTGCAGGCCTGGCGGACGATCCCGCAGACGCTGGTGTTGCGCGCCAGCCCGGTGAACGGCGCCCGCACCGTGATGAACAGGTGCCGGTCGGCGGTCCGGGCCCGGCCGTAGCGCAGGTACCCGGCGACGGCCTCGCCCACGTCGGCGGGCAGCGGCAGCCGGGCGCGCTCGTCGCCTTTGCCCCGCACCGTGAGCTCTCCGGCGCGCCAGTCGATGTCATCCAGGGCAAGGCCGGCGATCTCCCCGGCCCGCAGGCCCATCCGGGTGAGCAGGGTCAAGATGGCGTAGTCGCGGCGCCCGGCGGCGCTGTCCCGGTCGCAAGACGCCAGCAGCGCGGCCGCCTGCCCGGGAGCGATCCCACGCGGGAGCGAGGTAGCCCGGCGGCCGGGCGCCGACGGCACGGCCGCGTCCAGCCGCGCCGTCACCCTGCCCGTGACGTGCAGGAATCCGAGCAGCGACCGCACCGCGGTCACCAGGCCCTGCATGTCGGCCGGGTTCCGCCAGCTGGCCTGGCTGACGGTGAACGCGGCGATGTCCGCGGCGGTCACCGTAGCCAGGTCCGCCTCGCCGGCGATGCCCAGGCCGGTGATCAGCACCCGGGCGAACCGCACGTAACGGTGCGCCGTCACCGCGGCCAGCCCGCGCTCGGTGCTCAGGTACCCGGAGTACTCCGCCAGCAGCGCCTCCGCCGGCGTCGCGGGTCCCGCAGTAGGCTGCGGGACCACGCCCAGGGCCCGCAGGTAACCCAGCAGCGGGCCAAGAGCCCGCCCGCCGGCCCGGGCCCGGTACCCCGCCGCCCGGCGCGCCTGCAGGTACCCGCTGATCACCCCACCGGTGAGCGAGCCGGCGTCGTGGCCGGCGGCCAGCATCCACCCGCTCAGATGCGCCATCAGCTGCGCATGCCCCAGGACCGAATGCCGCGCGAAACCACGCGCGGCCAGCTCCGCGCGCCAGCCCTCCGCATACGGCGCCAGCGGCCCGCTGACCTGAATCCGGGACGGATGGCCGGCGCGTTGACTGCTTCCCATGACTGCCTCCTCGATCACGACCGACGAGGCAATAGTGACTATCAGACCTCGATAAGTCACTATCCGTAGCAGATGCGAAATTATGCCGACAACGCCAGGTAAAACCAGCGCCCCAGAAGCAACCCCCGCACCCGGCGCGGCATAACCGTGCAGTCGGCATACGGCCCGAAATGCCGACGTCGGCATTTCGGGCCGTTCTATATAAAGTTCTGCGGGTACTTCCCGGTGCGCCACGAGGCGCCATGTAACCGAGTGGAGGTGAAAGACCTGCACCGTCACGCTGTCGCAGCAGCGTGACGAAGCTGGGGGCAGTCCGAGCCGGGAGACGACGGCGAGGGCGGCAAGCAGCCCCGACAACGGCGGGACGTGCCGGGACTTCCGGACGGCGCGGGTTCGTCTAGCGAGAAGGGAAGGTGGACGCGAGGAACCGGCGGTCTAAAGCCCCTCAAGAGAACGCGCCAGCTCAAATCCGGGAGATACGGGCTGGATCGCAGCGCACGCCTGACCCGATCGGGCAGGCGACTCCTGGGCCGGATTAGGGAAGCCGGCCGGGAGGCCACGGTGAAGGTCTGCGGCGTAGCCGTGGCGAGGCTGCTGGGGCAAAGCCGGCCACCTCACCCATCGATCGGTTCGTGGTGAACGTGGGAACCGCCCTGTGGCTCCCGTCTTCTTGCCTGCCGTCCGGGCGGGCAGGGGCGGGTAGGCGCGTTGTCCGCCGATGGCTGCGGGGCGGGGCGGAGGGCCCGTAGTAGTCCGGGCACGCGAGAGGCGGGCACATGGCGAAGGGGCCCAGCGGGTTCACGCACGCGACGTACTGCAATGGCTGGAGGCGCTGGTGAATACTGGTGAGCCGCTGGTCTGGCCGGATCCTTACACGGCGGAACAGCGGGTACTGCGGATGCAGGCCAAGCTGCACCTTTGGGCGGCCAAAGATCCTGGCCGCCGGTTCGATGATCTGTTCAACCTCGTTTATCACCCGGACTTCCTCACGGTCGCGTGGGAACGGGTGAGGGGAAATAAGGGGGCGCGCACCGCGGGGGTGGACCGGGTGATCCCGGCATTCATCTCCGATGACGCCGACATCGTGGCCTTCTTGGACAAGACGCGGCAGCAGCTGAAGTCGCGCACGTTCACCCCGCTGCCGGTGCGGGAACGGTTGATTCCCAAGGGCGGGCAGCCGGGGAAATACAGAAGGCTCGGCATTCCGTCCGCGATGGACCGGCTGGTGCAAGCCTCCCTGGTGCTGGTCCTGGAGCCGATCTTCGAGGCGGATTTCAAGCCGGTCAGTTACGGCTTCCGCCCCCGGCGCCGGGCCCAGGACGCGATCGCCGAGATCCACTACTTCGGCTCCCGGGGCTACCACTGGGTGTTCGAGGCAGACATCACGGCGTGCTTCGACGAGCTGTCACACTGCGCGATCCTAGAGCGGGTGCGGCGGATCGGGGACAAACGCGTCCTGGCCCTGATCAAAGCCTTCCTGAAGGCGGGCATCATGTCCGAGGCAGGCGAGATCAGGGACACCACAACCGGCACCCCCCAGGGCGGCATCGCCACGCCCCCAACGCAACAGCGAACTATCGCGCATGTCACCCTCCGTGTCGGTTTTGTCGTGGTGGCCGCCGCCGCTGGATGGTTCCCGGACGGGGAT
>Ga0302235_10003131_pt1 | contig 11730 bp, 7 predicted proteins | sample II_Palsa_N3_3_FD_193577 | JGI IMG/M metagenome (GOLD analysis project Ga0302235, IMG submission 193577) | Peat permafrost microbial communities from Stordalen Mire near Abisko, Sweden - II_Palsa_N3_3 | ecosystem: Environmental > Terrestrial > Soil > Palsa > Peat permafrost | place: Sweden... | reverse complement strand
CGGCCATGCCCATCACACCGGTCATCGGTGTACGTATCTCGTGGCTGAGCGTGGCCAGGAACTGGGTTTTCGCTGCGCTGGCCTGTTCGGCCAGGCTACGGCGCTGCTCGGCCAGCTGGATCTGGTGACGGTGCGCCAGCCGGCGGCGCCACGCCAGCAGCAGCAACCACGCCAGCAGCGCCACCAGCACGGCATAGATCAGCCACGCCCACCAGCGCGCCCATGGCGGCGCCTGCACATGTATGCGCAGCTGCGTGGCGCGATGCGTCCAGGTGCCACGCGCACCGGACGCCATCACATCCAGCGTGTAGTCGCCGGCGCCGAGCCCGGTGAAATCGCGCTCACCGCGATCGCCGGTGTCGACCCAGCTGCTGTCGAAACCGCGCAGCCGAAACCGGTAATGATTCGCCGATGGATTGACATAGGAGAACACCCGCGCCTCGACCTCGAGCTGGCTATCCTGCCAGCCGATCTCCAGCGGCTTCTCGCCGATCGGCAACATCTGCGTCACGCCGTGGTGGCGCACACTGACCTGGGTGATCGACAACTGCGGTTCGTCGGCCTGCGGGCTCACCCAGTCCGGATCGAAGGCCGCCACACCACCCAGAGTGGCGGCGTAGATATAGCCGCTGGGCATGTAGGCGTAGCCGCGCGCGAACTCGCCATTGGTCAGACCGTCCTGCAGGCCGAACGAGCGGAAGTGTCCGGTGGGCGGATCGAAATACCACAAGCCGTCATGACCGAAGACCCAGACGCGGCCGAGCGTATCCACCCGCAGATCGGTCACGTTGACCGAGGGCCATCCGTGTGCCGCGTCAATCCGACGATCCAGCGCCACACCCTTCCCGCTAAAACGGTAGAACGCGAGTTGGTCGGCATTGGCCATCCACAGGCCATCCTTGCCGAAATCGAACGCATCAATGGATTGCCCGGCCGGCGCGCCGGGAACCATCTCGAAGCGGTCATGCGCCGCGTTCAACCGCAACATGCCGCCGTCGCTGGCGTACCAGAAGACTCCGTCCTTCAGCGTCATCTGGCTGCCCCACAACACCTTGTCGCTCGGCCCGTCCAGCGGCACCGGGGTCAGCACCAGCGTCTCCGGATCGACGCGGAACACACCCCGGCCGAATGTGCGCACATACATCTGGCCATCCGGGCCAGGCTCGACTTCCAGCGGACTTTCAATCTGCTTGCCCTGCGGATCGACCTGGTCGACCTTGCCGTCCGTGACCCGATACAGCGCCCCGTGCACCGCCACCCACAGGCGCTGCTTGGCGTCTTCAGTCATGCCGACCACATCGCCACGCAGGCCGGACAGCACATGCTCGACCTCGCCAGTCACCGGATCGAGTCGGTCGATCCGGCCATTGCGCTCGCCGACCCAGACGTGGCGGCCATCCCTGCCGCGCGCCATCGTGGTAGCAACCGAATCACGCAGGCTGCTCGCGTCGTCGGGAATATGGGTGAAACGGCTGAACCGGCTCCAGCCCGGTGCCAGATAGGCCACTCCGCCATCGTACATGGCCGCCCACAGGCCGCCCTCCCGGTCGACCATCAGCTGCCACACCCAAGTGCCAGGCAGGTTGCCATAGAGCACCGGCCGATCGCTCATCGCGGTCGTCGGGCCACCCGCCTGCGCCTGCAGGAACAGCCCCTTCTTGGTACCGACCCACAGGCGACCGGCGTTGTCGCGCACGCTGCTCATCACGTCGATGGCGGGAATCACCGATGCGGCGAAACGATGGGCTATGCCATCCTTGCCGACGACCATCAGGCCATCGGTGGTCGCAATGCGCACTTCGTCGCCGTCGCCATCGATGCGCCACGCATCCATCCGTTGCTTTGGATCGTCCGACTGCACGCGCCGCATCTGCCCGTCGGCCGCGCGCACGAACACACCATGGCTGCTACCGATCCACAGCTGCTGCTGCGGATCGACATACAGCGCCGCGACCGCACCGAAATCCGCGGGCTGCGTACCCAGCAGCGGATTGACCATGTGTTCGAAGCCACGCTCGTCGGGTCGCAGGCGATCCAATCCACCTGCGCTGCCGACCCACAGACTGTCGTCGGCGGTCTGTGCGACCGCCCATACACGGTCGCTGGCGAGGCTGGCGGGATCGGCCGGGTCATGCCCCCAGTGCAGGAACCGGCCGGTAGATGCGTCATAACGGTTCAATGCCGCATTCAGACCGGCGGCCCACAGGCGACCCTGTCGATCGATCTGCAGCGTGGCGATACCGTTGTTGTACAGCGAGCCCGGATCGTTCTCGACATGGCGGAACACCTCGAAGTCGACGCCATCGAAACGCGCAAGGCCGCCCTTGGTACCGAACCAGATTGCACCGTCGCGATCCTGCACCACCGCATACACATTGGTGCTGGGCAGACCATCGGCCGTGCTGTAGCGACGAAACTGCGGGGTCGGCAACGGGTCGGCCCGCAACGCGGGCATCGGAGCACCTGTTGCAACCAGCGCCGGAATTGCAGCCGCTCCCATCGCAGGCGCAGATGCACCCAACAAGATCAACATACACAGCAGAAAAGCCGCTCTCATGAATCCCCTTCATGCCCCCCGACCAGGCGCGGCGGCCCAGTGGAATCGAGCCTCATCCCGGCCCGTTCTCCCGATGATGCCAAAACCATCTGCCCACGGCGAGCGCGAAGTCGCAGCCGCTACACTTGTCCGCATGTCCCGTCGCCTGCGCTTGCTGTTCACTGCACTGGCTGTAGCAGCCCTGCTGTGGCTGCTGTTTGCCGCCGCCGAGCGTGCGCTGGCACTGGCGCAGCGATTCCTGGCGCTACCGACGTGGCTGCAATGGACCCTGGGCGGCGTGCTCACGCTGTTTGCGGCGGCCGGCCTGATGGTGCTGTGGTGGCTGCTGCGCCCGCGTCGCCGACGGCGCCCACTGCCGGCGCCCGATCGCGGCAGTCTGGAACAACGCATCGACCAACTGCGCGAACGCGGCGCGGATACCGGCGCGCTCGCCTCGGAACTCGGCGAGCTCGATCGCCGCCGCACCAGCGCCCGTATCTACGTCGCGTTGTTCGGCGAAATCTCCACCGGCAAGTCCAGCCTGATCCGCGCGCTGGCACCCCATGCGAATGTCGTCAGCGACGCACGCGGCGGCACCACCCACGAAGTCGGCCACTACGACAGCGCGTTGCCGGATGGCCGCACGCTGGTAATCGCGGATGTGCCCGGCAGCCGCGAGGCCGGCGGTGAGGCGCACGAAACGCTGGCCCGCGACGAGGCCCTGCGTGCGCATGCCGTGATCTATTTGTGCGCCGGCGACCTCAACCGAAGCCAGGTGGACGAACTGCGCTGGCTTGCCGATTTCGGCAAGCCACTGTTGCTGGTGCTGAACAAGGCCGACCAGTGGAACAGTGCCGAACGCGAACAATTGCTAGGACGCCTGCGTCAGCACACCCGCGGCATCGCCAGCGCAGTCCTGGCGATCAGCGCCGGCGGCAGCGAGCGCTACCAGCGCGAACTTGCCGATGGCAGCACCGAATCGGTCGAACGCCAGCGCAAGCCTGTGATCGAGCCACTGTTGCAGGCACTCGAACGACTCACCGCACCCGGTGCCGGAGGGCTGGAGGAGCTGCGCGAAAACGCCGTGCTGGCCGGCCTGCATGAACGCACTGGCACGTTGGAAGTGCAAACCCTCGCCGATGAAGCACAACGCATCGTGCGCAAATACGCACGCCGCGCGATCGTCGGCGCACTCGCCGCCATCGCACCAGGTAGCGACCTGGTGATCCAGGGCGTACTCGCTGCCGGACTCACCCGCGCCCTCGCCGCGGTGTACGGCGTGAAAGTCAGCGACGTGCAGATCGAGGACTTCATACAGCAGGCCAGGCTCACGCTGCGCACCGGCAGCTCGATCGTACTGGCCGTCGCCGGCAACGCGCTGAAGGCGTTTCCCGGCCTCGGCACACTCGGCGGCGGCGTGCTGCACGCGTTCGCCTACGCACTTATCTTCGACTCGATGGGCCGCGCACTGGCCGCGTCGCTGGCCGAACGCCACACACTCGATCAGCACGACGCCGGCGCGCGCCTGAAGGAACTACTCGCCGATACCGGCGGCACACGGCTGCGTCAGCTCGCCACACTGACGATGGAAGCGGTACGCGAGCGCGACAAGCCGGAATGATCTCGCTCCCTTAGATGGGCACAAGCAAATCCAGCCGGGACAGAAACGACTGCCTCTGAGCCTTACGGCGTACCGGCAAACGCAGCCTGCAACCAGTCATGCATCAACCGGTAGCTGCGTGCGGCAGCACGCGCATCGTAACGGCAACCGGCCGAGTTCTCGCCCACCTCGGTGAAGCAGTGCACAGCGTGGCCGATCACCACGAACTGCCAGTCAGCCGGACTGCCGCGCATCTCGTCCAGGAACTTGTCGGCGTCCGGCATGGTGCCCTTGTCGTCGGCGCCGTTCATCGCCAACACGCGTGCCTTGATGTTTTTCCCCAGCGCCGGGTCGTCGGTGGTCAGGCCACCGTGGAACGACACCACCGCGGCAATATCCGCGCCACTGCGCGCGAGATCCAACACGGCCGACCCACCGAAACAGAAACCGATCGCAGCCAGCTTGCCGGGATCGATCGGCGCACTGGACACCTGCGCCTTGAGCTGGACCAACGCCTCGTTTATCCGCTTGCGCATCAGTGCACGATTACCGTACAGCGGTTTCACCGCCGCCTGCGCCTGGTCTGCCTTGCCCTGCTGCGGGCGCACGCTGGCGCCATACATGTCGGTGAGCAGGATCACGTAATCCTTGCCGGCGATCATCTCGGCCTTCTGCACGGCCGCATCGTTGATGCCATACCAGTTCGGCACCATCACCAGACCAGGCCGTTTCGCGGTGCTCGCATCGTCGTAAACCAGCACGCTGCGGAAACGCGTGCCATCCAGCGTCCATTCGACCGGACGGTGCACCATCTTCGCCTGCGCGGCGAAGCTTGAACCGGCCAGCAACAGCAAGCAGCAAAGTCGGGCGATGCGCATGACGGCTTCCTCCTAAGTTAAGTCTTGTGGTTTGTCCCGGTCGGCCGGGAAAAGAAACTCAAAGTCCGGCAGCATGCCTGGTGATGCGCCGCTTCAGCGGTGCAAGGTGATCGAGCAGACGCACGCCGAGTCCGCGCGCGGCGACCAGCGCCGGCGACTGCCATGCATAGATGCGTGCAAGCGCGTCGAAACCCATCGCATCGAGTGTGTCGGCACTGCGCCGGCGTCGTGCGTAACGGCGCAGTACGTGCTCGGCGCCGATGTCACGACCGGCCGCGCGCGCAGCGAACAAGGTATCGCGCAGCTCAGCCACGTCACGCAGTCCCAGGTTGACGCCCTGCCCGGCCAGCGGATGTACCGCGTGCGCTGCATCGCCAAGCAGCACGAAGCGATCCGCCTGATAGCGTTCAGCCAGTTGCAGTTTCAACGGAAACGCTGCACGCGGCGTACTGGCGACGATGCGCCCCAGACGGAAGTCGCTGGCCATGCCGAGTTCATTGAGGAAGGTCGCGTCGTCCAGTGCCAGCACCCGCTGCGCCTCGGCTTCGGGCAGCGACCATACGATCGAGCTGCGGCCATCGGCCAGCGGCAGCAAGGCCAACGGCCCGCTCGACAGGAAGCGTTGCCAGGCGGTGTTCTCGTGAGAGCGCTCGGTAGCCACGTGTGCCACCACGGCGCGCTGTGCATAGTCGCGGCCATGCGTACCGATGCCGGCCAACTGGCGCAGCGGCGACGCCGCGCCATCAGCGGCCACCAGCAATCCGGCAGCCAGTGTTTCGCCGTCCGCCAGTTCCAGCTGGATACGATCCTCGCGCGCCTCGAAACCCTTCACCTCCGCCGGGCACAGGCGGCGCACGCCGGCCGCTTCCAGCGCCTGCCACAACGTCCACTGCACCAGGTTGTTCTCGACGATATAGCCGAGCAGTTCACGGCCTTCGCTGGGCGCATCGAAATCGATCGCGGCGCCGCTCTCGGCATCCCATACATGCATATGCGCATACGGCCCCGCACGCGCAGCGCGGATGGACGGCCAGACGCCCAGGTCATCAAGCAACGCCAGCGATGACGGCGCCAGGCCGACCACGCGCAGGTCCACTTCGTCGCCTGCGCTCCACGCCGTCGGCGCACGCGCCTCCAGCAAGGCGGTGCTGAAGCCGGCAAGCGCCAGTGCCAATGCAGCAGCGGCGCCGACCATGCCACCGCCAACCACGGCAACATCCAGTGCCGGTGCGCGCCGGCGGGTCGAGGCTTCCTGCAGCGGTGTGCTCATGGCAACCGCTCCAGCACGGCCAGCGGCGGTTCACCGCGAAAGCCCATGCCGCGTCGCGCGAATGCGCGTTGCAGCGGTGGTACACGATCGCAGGCCAGCAGCGCGAATGATCTCAATGGCGCCAGCAGCGGTTGTGCCAGGCAGGCCAGCCGCACCAGGCCATGGCTCATCGCCATGGTGCCGTCGCGATCCGGCGCGCGGCGCGCGGCGTAGCGTGCCAACAGCTCCGCGGCGCCCGGATCGGGGGCGTCAGCCACCAGCTCGGCCAGTGTCAACGCGTCGCGCAGGCCGAGATTGAAGCCTTGCGCACCGATCGGATGCACGGTCTGCGCGGCATTGCCAACCAGCACCGCGCGCGGCCCGGTCAATTGCACCGCTGCGACGCGCTGAATCGCATAGGGATGGCGTTTGCCCGGCCGACTGAGGCGACCCAGACGCCAGCCAAAGCGGCGCTGTGCCAGCTCGACGAAGGCTGCATCGTCCAGCGCGGCGACCGCAGCCGCTTCGTCGGCAGCCACGGTGAGCACCAGCCCGCAACGACATTCGGCCAGCGGCAGCAGCGCGATCGGACCGTCATCGGCGAAGCGCTCGTAGGCGCGATTGGCATGATCGCGTTCCGGGGTGACCGTGCAGACGAACAGGGTCTGCCGGTAATCATGTTGTTCGGCCACGATGCCGAGCTGCGCGCGCACGAACGACCCGGTTCCGTCCGCACCCACCAGCAATGGCGTATCGATGTTGTGCACACCAGCCGCCGTTCTGACCTGCGCACGCCAGCCGTCGGCCACTGGTTCCAATGCCATCAGGGTGGCGGGTGCGAGCCGGGTCAGCCGGGTGCATTCATCCAGACGGCGCAGCAGGGCCGCACCAAGCTCACGTGCCGGTAGCGTCCAGCCCAGCGCGTCGACACCGTGTTTGTCGGCGTCGATGCGTGCACTGCCGAATTCACCGGCCCGGCTCACATGGATATGCCGGATCGGGGTAGCACGTGTGACGGCGTGGCGCCACACGCCGATCGCGTCAAGCCCGTTGACGGTGGCCCGTGCCAGCGCCAGGTTGCGTTCGTCGTAGCTGGGCTGGGCGTCGGCACGCGGCGCGGCGGTTTCGACCAGGGTCGCGGCGATACCGGCCGCATCCAGCGCGATCGCCAGGCTGGCGCCAACCAGGCCACCGCCGATGATCAGTACACCGGGGCTGTTCAAGGCAGGGGATTCGGAGGCATTCATAGCGTCGATAATACGCGTTGACCGCACCGATGTTGATCTGGCGGCCCTCGCATTCGGCTAGACTAGCGGTCTATTTCAGACGCCCACATGGAACCCCTCATGGTCAAGACGCTGACCCAACGCCTCGGCATCTTGCTTGCACTCGCGCTGCTGATGGCGGCCACCCGCACGCATCACTCGCTGCTTCATCATTTCGATGCGCTGCCGGATGCCTCCTGGGGCATTTTCTTCCTCGCCGGTTTCTGGCTGCGCGGCACCGGCCGCTGGGCGTTCCCGTTGCTGATGGCCGAAGCGGTGTTGGTCGACTACCTGGTGATCAGTGGCCAAGGCATCGATTTCTGGAGCCACTACTGCGTATCGGTGGCCTACTGGTTCCTGATCCCGTCGTATTTCAGCCTGTGGCTGGGTGGCAGCTGGCTGGCCAAGCATCAGCTCGGCCTGCGCCTGCCCACCTTGGGGCTCGCCCTGGTGGCACTGCTGGTCAGTTGGGCCGCGTGCTATCTGGTCTCCAACGGCAGTTTCTACTGGCTCAGCAACAGCGTACCGCTGCCACGCAGCTTCGCCAGCTGGTTTGCCAATCTGGGCGACTGGTACCTGCCCTTCCTGCAGACCACCGTCCTGTATGTCGGTATTGGCGCCGTGCTGCACGTGCTGGTCATCCAGATGGCGCGTGCGCTCAAGCATGCCGACCAGCCCAATCTGCCGCGTTAAAGCGCGATGGGTAACCGTCTCTCGAAGATCTACACCCGCACCGGCGACGATGGCAGTACCGGCCTGGGTGACGGTTCACGGGTAGCCAAGGATTCGCTGCGCGTGGCCGCCTACGGCACGGTCGATGAACTCAACAGCACCATCGGCATGGTGCTCGCCGCCGATGGCGTCGATGCCGCGGTGGCCGATGTGCTCGGCCAGGTACAGCACGCCTTGTTCGATCTCGGCGGCGAGTTGTGCATCCCTGGCATGGCGATGATCGAGGACGCTGACATCCTGCGGCTGGAACAGGTGCTGGACGGCTTCAACGATCCGTTGCCGCCGCTGAAGGATTTCATCCTGCCCGGTGGCGGCATGGCCGCCGCCTGCTGCCATCTGGCACGCACGGTGTGCCGTCGCGCCGAACGCGAGGTGATCGCGCTGGCACGGGTGGAAGATATCCGCACCCAGCCACAGCGCTACCTCAACCGGCTGTCGGACCTGCTGTTCGTGATCTCACGCGTGCTGGCACGCGCCAGCGGCCATGGCGAAGTGCTGTGGCAGCACGAGCGCCGGCGCAAGCCCCAGCCTGCCGGATAAACCGCAGCATGCTGCGGCTGTACACCCATCCCGCCTGTCTGCAGCACGATCCCGGCCCGGATCATGCCGAGCGCCCCGCACGATTGCGCGCAGTACTGCAGGCGCTGGATCACGACCGCTATGCCACGCTCGACCGGATCGAGGCGCCGCTGGCCACCCGTGAACAGCTGCTGCGGGTGCATAGCGTCACCCATGTCGAACACATCCTGGCCAATGCCCCGCTGGATGGTATGTATCGGCTGGACGAGGACACCCTGATGTCGCCGGGCTCGGTCGAGGCGGGCCTGCGCGCCGCTGGCGCCGTGGTGGCGGCCGTTGATGCCGTGCTGACCGGCGCGACCCAGCGGGCGTTCTGCGCGGTGCGGCCGCCCGGCCACCATGCCACCCGCGATCAGGCGATGGGCTTCTGCTTGTTCAACAACATCGCCATAGGTGCCGCGCATGCGCTGGTGACACATGGGCTGAAACGGGTCGCGATCGCCGATTTCGACGTACACCACGGCAATGGCACGCAAGCCATCTTCGAACGCGAGCCGCGTGTGCTGTTCGTTTCCAGCCATCAATCGCCGTTGTATCCGGACAGTGGTCGCGAGGACGAACGCGGCGTCGGCAACATCGTCAACGGTACGCTGTCGCCAGGGGCCGGCTCGCACGAGTTCCGCGAGCTGTGGGATGGCCTGCTGCTGCCACGCCTGCATGCCTTCAAACCGCAGTTGGTGCTGGTTTCGGCCGGCTTCGACGCACACCGCAACGACCCGCTGGCGGACATCCGGCTTGGCCAGGAAGACTATGCCTGGATCACCGAACGACTGACGGGAGTGGCACGCACGCACGCAGCCGGCCGGATAGTGTCCACCCTCGAAGGCGGCTACGACCTGGCAGCGCTGGCCGCCAGCGTGGCGGCCCACGTCAGCATGCTGATGACCTGACCTACCTGGTGCCGGCGCTTGCCCGAACCGTCATTCGAAGTTGGTCTTGCTCAACTTATGCCCATTCATGCTGAATCCTCGCACTGGCCGGATAAAGTTTGCCTGCCGTGCAGGAGATGTTTCTGCTAGCTTAACCAGCCTTCAAAGCCGGCAGACTTCCATTGTGACGTCCAAGTTCCCTCCACGCCGCCTGTTGGCGGTTGCCGCAGCCCTTGCCCTGATCGGTGGACAAGCCGAAGCCAAGGGCCAGAATCCCAAAACCTCGCTGGACGGGTCGGAACAAGTGTGCCCGCTGGGATCGTTTCACTGCGAGCCGCGACCGTACAACTTCGCCATGTGCCGACCCAACGCCATGCTGGAGTTCTACGACCCGACCCTGCCGGCGGATTCCAACCTGCGCGATACCAGCACTGCGTTTGTCAGGTCAAAGTACTTTGAAAGTACCGACCAGGTGCTTTACCACTTGTCCGGGGATGCCTGGCTGACTCGCGACGACCAGCGAATACAGGCCGACACGATCGATTACAACGACAACACCACCGACTACGACGCCCGCGGGAACGTCCGCTACCAGGAGGCGGGCCAGCTGATGGCCGGCACCCATATGCGCGGCAATTCCAATGATGGCCGAGGCATCGCGGACGATGTGCGCTATCAGATGCTCGATTCGCGCGGCAATGGTGTGGCGAAGCAGGGACAGATGCTGGATACCATGCACAGCCGCTATACGCTGGCCACCTATTCCACCTGCGACCTCGGCAACCATGTGTGGGAGTTCCGCGGCAAGACGATCACGATCGACAAGGATACCGGCGTCGGTGTGGCGCGCGACGCCACGATGCGGATCGGCAAGGTGCCGTTCCTGTATCTGCCGTACTTCAGCTTCCCCGTCGACCACAGGCGCAAGAGCGGATTCCTGTACCCCACCTTCTCCAGAACCAGCCGCTCCGGTTTTGAGATCAGCGCACCGTACTACCTGAACCTGGCGCCGAACTACGATGCTACGCTGGATCCACGCATCTACAGCTCGCGTGGTCCGCTGCTCGCCGGTGAGTTCCGCTATATCGTGCCAAACAGCGCCGGCACAGCGCCAAGCAGCACCGGCCAGCTCAATGTGGAATACGTGCCGCACGACTCTGGCGAGAGTGACGGCCTGGCCAATACCCAAGGCACGTCCCGCTACCTGATCGACTACACCGACAACACCAAGCTTTGGTCGGGCTGGTCCTTGGTCGGCTCATACAACCATGCATCGGACAGCAGTTTCCTTTACGACTACGGCAACGCGCTGACGAAGACCGTGATCTATACCCTGACCTCCAATGTCGCGATCGTCGGGTACGGCAAATGGTGGAATGCCTCGTTCGGCGGCTTGTACTACCAGAACACCAACCCATTCGTGACCGACTATGTGCTGCCTTATCAACAGCTGCCATACGCGAATTTCAACGTGGACTTGCCGCTGACGCGCTGGCTGCAATTCGGCATGAACGACACTGCCGGTGCGTTCCGCAAGGACGGTTACGTCGAGGGCCAGCGGCTGGATCTTTACCCCTACCTTGCTGCCGACTTCGGTTCCTCAGCATGGTTTATACGGCCCAAACTGGCCTACCGCTACACCGACTACCAGTTGAATGCTGGTTATCAGAACTATGGTTACTACGGACTGCTTGGCAGTGGCACCACCACGCCGTTCACCCAGCAGTCGCCCAGCCGCTCTCTGCCGATCGTCAGCATCGACAGTGGCCTGGTGTTCGACCGCAGCACCACGCTGTTTGGCCAGAACTTTACACAGACTCTGGAGCCGCGCGTGTACTACCTGTACGTGCCATACCGCAACCAGAACAATCTGCCACTATTCGATACCGCCCTGATGTCATTCGACTATTGGCAGCTGTTCTCGCCAAACCAATATTCCGGCGCGGATCGCCAGATGAACGCGAACAACCTTACCGGAGCACTCACCACCCGCCTGCTCGACGACGACGGCGTCGAGCGGTT
>Ga0302235_10003128_pt1 | contig 11736 bp, 10 predicted proteins | sample II_Palsa_N3_3_FD_193577 | JGI IMG/M metagenome (GOLD analysis project Ga0302235, IMG submission 193577) | Peat permafrost microbial communities from Stordalen Mire near Abisko, Sweden - II_Palsa_N3_3 | ecosystem: Environmental > Terrestrial > Soil > Palsa > Peat permafrost | place: Sweden... | reverse complement strand
GTGCGCGGGACCGCGCTGCAGTGCCGCATCACCACCGAGGACCCCGCCAACGGCTTCCGGCCTGCCACCGGCCGCATCACCGCCTACCGGTCACCCGGCGGCGCAGGCGTGCGGCTGGACGGCGGCACCGCCCTCGGCGCCGAGATCGAGGCGCACTACGACTCGCTGCTGGTCAAGCTCACCTGCCGCGGACCGGACCTGCCCGCCGCGATCCGCAGGGCTCGCCGGGCGCTGGCCGAGTTCCGCATCCGCGGCGTGCCGACCAACATCGCGTTCCTGACCGCGGTGCTCGATGATGCCGACTTCCAGGCCGGCCGGGTCACCACGTCGTTCATCGAGGACCACCCGGGGCTGCTTGCCCCGCGGATCTCCGCCGACCGGGGCACCAAGCTGCTGACCTACCTGGCCGACGTGACGGTCAATCGCCCGTACGGCCAGCCGCCGCGGCTGGTCGACCCCGTGGAGAAGCTTCCCCGGTCCGACCTCGGCTCCCCGCCGCCCGGCGGGTCGCGGCAGCGGCTCCGCGCCCTCGGCCCGGCGGAGTTCGCTCGTGACCTGCGCCGCCAGCCGGCCCTGGCGGTCACCGACACCACGTTCCGCGACGCGCACCAGTCGCTGCTGGCCACCCGGGTGCGCAGCCGGGACCTGCTGGCGGTCGCCGGGCATGTCGCGCGCAGCGTCCCGCAGCTGCTGTCGCTGGAAGCCTGGGGCGGTGCCACCTATGATGTAGCGCTGCGCTACCTGCACGAAGACCCGTGGGAGCGGCTAGCCGCGCTCAGCGAGGCGGTGCCTAACATCTGCCTGCAGATGCTGCTGCGCGGCCGCAACACCGTCGGGTACACCCCGTACCCGGAAACGGTGACCGAGGTGTTCGTCCGGGAGGCAGCCGCCGCCGGCATCGATATTTTCCGGATCTTCGACGCCCTCAACGACGTCAGCCAGATGCGGGCCGCGATCGACGCCGTCCGCGGTACTGGCACCGCCGTCGCCGAGGTAGCGCTCTGCTACACCGCGGACCTGTCCGACCCGGGCGAGCGGCTCTACACCCTGGACTACTACCTGCGGCTGGCCGAGCAGATCGTCAGCGCCGGCGCCCACGTCCTGGCCATCAAGGACATGGCCGGGCTGCTGCGCCCCCCGGCGGCAGCCGCGCTGGTCAACGCGCTGCGGGAACGCTTCGAGCTGCCGGTCCACCTGCACACCCACGACACCGCCGGAGGCCAGCTCGCCACTTTGCTGGCCGCGTGGCAGGCGGGGGCGGACGCCGTTGACGGCGCGGTCGCCTCCATGGCCGGTACGACCAGCCAGCCACCGCTGTCGGCGATCGTCGCCGCCACCGACCACACCGACCGGGCTACCGCCCTGAGCCTGCGTGCCGTCAACGACCTTGAACCCTACTGGGAAGCAGTCCGCCGCCTGTACGCTCCGTTCGAGTCTGGCCTGCCCGCGCCGACGGGCCGTGTCTACAGCCACGAGATTCCCGGCGGCCAGTTGTCCAACCTGCGTCAGCAGGCCATCGCGCTGGGCTTGGGCCAGCGGTTCGAGGACGCGGAAAACGCCTACGCCGCCGCCAACCAGCTCCTCGGTCGGCCCGTCAAGGTCACCCCGTCATCCAAGGCCGTCGGCGATCTGGCGCTGCAGCTGGTCGGAACGGGTGTCAGCAGCGACGACTTTGCCAGCGACCCAGGTAAGTACGACCTGCCCGACTCGGTCATCGGGTTCCTCCGCGGCGAGCTCGGCGACCCCCCTGGCGGCTGGCCTGAGCCGTTCCGCACCGCCGCGCTCGCCGGCCGCCGCCCGGCCAGCCCGCCTGCGCCCCTGACCGACCAGGACCTTCGCGAGCTGGCTGAGCGGCCGCGGGCAGCGCTCAACCGGCTCCTGTTCCCTGGACCTACGCGGGACTTCGCCGCGCACCGCGACACCTACGGCGACGTCTCCCTATTGCCCACCCAGGAGTTCCTCTACGGCCTGCAGGAAGGAGCCGAATACGCCGTCGACCTCGAACCGGGAGTGCGGCTACTGCTCGGCATCCAGGCCGTCTCCGACCCCGACGACCGCGGCATGCGCACCGTGATCGGCACCCTCAACGGCCAGCTTCGCCCCATCACCGTGCGCGACCGGAGCGTCGAGGCGACGGAAAAAACCGCCGAGAAAGCCGACCGCTCCATCCCAGGTCACGTTCCCGCCCCGTTCGTCGGCACCGTGACCCTGCAGGTGACTGAGGGAAGCCCCGTCACGGCCGGACAGGTGATCGCAACCATCGAGGCCATGAAGATGGAAGCGGCCATCACCGCGCCGATGGATGGCACTGTAGTCAGGCTCGCCATCAAGCCAGTCCAGCCGGTCGAAGGCGGGGACCTCCTCCTGGTTATCAGCTGAGCGGCCTGTCAAGACTTAGGAACCCGCGGGGCGGTCAAGCGCGTAAGCCCTCGGCCAGCGTGCAGCCGCCAAGAGAACCTCCGCGTCGCTGATCAGGTCTCACGCGGTTGCCTCCGGCGCGAGAGCGAACTGGACGAGAACCTGCCGGTGCGGTGGTCAGCTCTATACGGCTTTCCATGGATTGACAAGATTGACGCCTGTTCCATTGAAATCAGTGGTGTTGCGGGTCGCGAGCGTGGCGTTCAAGACCCGGCAGATGGCTGCGATCTGCGCGTCGGAGATGCTGATCGGTTGGCCTGCCTGTTCCCGTCCCGTGACGACGACGGCATACTGATCAGCGGCAAGGACGTCGAAGGGCTCGACCCGGTCGCGGAAGTCAGCATTGATAAGCGCGTTGACAGCTTCCGATAGCTCGGCTTTACGGCGGCCATCGGGCATGCGGCGTACACCGTATTGCAATTCGGCGGCGGTTATCGCGTTATCGCGGTCTCGTCGGCCGGCAGCGCGTCGAGCCAGGCGATTACTCCAGGGTCGGGGGCCGGGCGGGTGAGTTCCGAGATGACGTTGGTGTCGAGAATGATCACGCGTCAAACTCCGCCGCCCGCGGCGGTTCACTGCGTTCTGGTAGTTCGATGTCCATCCCGCCGAGCGCCGCGAACCGCTCGTGAATGCGGGTACCTAGCCCTCGGCCGGATTCCGGTGCCGCGAAGCGTTCCTGGAGGATTTCCCTGACCTCAGCCTCCATTGAGTGTCCATGCCGCGCGGCCGCCACGCGGAGTCGCGTGTGGGTCTCGGCGTCAAGTCCCCGGATCGTCAGCGAAGCCATGTCCACTCCCTTGGACGCTTACATTGAAAGCAATGCTATCACTGCTGCGAAGACGGGCGCCACTGGACCGAACGAGCTCAGATACTGCCATCAGCGGCAAAAGTGCTCACCTAACTCATACAGCTTCCACCCGATATCCAGGACGTCGGCGTGTCCGTACCCTGTCTGCGGCGGGCTTCAGGTTGCGAGCAGGCGAAGGCCAAGCTCCGCTGCGTCGAGAGCGACGAGGTCGCGGTTGCGTTCGGCCCACCGGCCCGAGACAAGGTCATCACGGAGGCCGCGCACTGCCCGGTGCTCGGCCTCCGGCCCGACTCTGGCCCACACCGATACTCCGCGACGGACCTTCTCGTCCAAGTAGGCCTCGGGCCGCCGCCAGTGGGCCTCGAAGAAGCCGTCCGCGCAGTCCCACGGAATGAGCACCGGCTCCATCCGGGCTCTGATCGCGCGGGCCATCTCGGTCAGCGACGGCCGTCCCACGAGGAGGTCAGCGACCTCAGGCAGGTAGTCGCGGGTAAGCCAGAACCGGTGACGCCATCCGGTGTCACTGCTTTCGTGCGTGAACACCACGACGCGGCGAGCCACGCGCCGCATTTCGCGGAGCCCGGCGATCGGGTCTTGCCAGTGATGAACGGTGGCAAAAGCCATCGCGGCGTCGAAGGACTGGTCCTCGAACGGGAGGCTCTCCGCGGCGGCAGCCACGCACGGCGCTGCGCCTGCGGGACGCTGCGCTCGCATGACCGCCGACGGTTCCACCGCGGTGACGTCACGGTCGGGGGGCTCGTAGGAACCGGTGCCAGCCCCGACATTCAATACCGTCCGCGCATCGGCGAGCGCAGCCCAGACCTGCGCGGCAATCCGCGGCTCGGTGCGCCGCGTCACGGTGTAAACGGATCCGATGGTGTCATACAACTGCGCGCTGGACATGTCGCCGCCTCCCTGGCTGTCACCATCCCCACGACGCACGTGGCCTGGCGTCGCTGCGCTGGATACCTGGTCCTTGCGCACCATCTCACAACATTGGCTGAGCTGACGTTCCGGCTGTGGAGCAATTGTCAAGACCTGCGGATGGGAGCCGGACCGACCCAGCGGTGATAGGCGTCGAGGTCGACGTTGCTGCCGCACACGATGGTGACGACGTGCCGGCCGGCGAAGCGGTCACGGTCTTCCAGGATGGCCGCGATGCCGAGCGCGGCCGAGGGTTCGACGACGAGGCCGGCGTGGTCGAGGAGCATCCGCATGCCGGCGATGATCGAGGCCTCCTGGACTAGGACGGCGTCGTCAGCGACCAGGAGGAGATCCTCCAGGACGGCCGGGATGGGTCGCCGGCCGGCGACGCCGTCGGCGATGGTCTTAGTCGGGCCGGTGGTGACGACGCGCCGCTGGTGCCAGGAGCGTGTCATCGCCGGTGCGCCCAGCGGCTGGATGCAGATCACCTCGACGCCGGGCGCCCGGGCCTTGATCACATGACCTATACCGGTGGCCAGCGCCCCGCCGCCCAGGGCAATCAGGACGGCGTCGAACGAGGGCACGGTGTCCGTTAGTTCCAGGCCGATGGTCGCCGCGCCCTCGCAGGTCTCGATGTCCAGGCCGTCTTCGACCAGCCGGATGCCGTCGTACCGCGCGAGGGCCGCCGCCCGCTCGCGGGCCGTGTCGAAGTCGCCGTCCACCAGCTCCAGCCTGGCCTCCAGGGCGCGGATGCGGTCCAGCTTGGCCGCCGGCGCGAAGCGGGATGCCACGACGGTGACGTCGAGCCCCCGGCTGCGGCCGGACCAGGCCAGGGCCTGGCCGAGGTTGCCCGCGCTGGCGCACACCGCGGCCCGCGGACCATGGCCGGCGAGCAAGCTCGCGACGACCTCGGTGCCGCGGGCCTTGAAGCTGCGGACCGGGTTCGCCGTTTCGAGCTTGATGCTCACCGTGCACCCCAGGCCGGGCTCCAGCGCCTCGCAGCGGTACAGCGGAGTGTCGAGGAAAACCGGGTCGATCACCTGGCGAGCCACCCGGATCCGGGCAATGTCCAGGCGCGTCTCCGGCATGACACAGCAGCGTAGCGCCGCCGGCGCTATTCCATCCGGGGCTGGCAGCTCGGGAGCCGGGTCCCTCGGTGGCGCGGTATGCGTGCAGGTGCGCGGTGCCGATCATCATGGTGGCCGCTGGGCTGGGTTATCCCGCGATGTTGTCACAGCTGGACCACAGCCCGGGCCCCCGCGCACGGTCGTCGCCGTAGCGCTGGCGGACCTTCTTGGCCAGGGCCACAATCGCCTCTTCCCAGGTCGGGCCGGCCACGTCCAGGCTCGGGTCGTGCGATGGTGTGCCGCCCACCCGGAGCCCCGTCCTGTGTCGCGCCGGAACATCCAGAGGCCAAAGCACGGGTCCGTGCTCCATCCTGACTTCGAGCCTGCCCTCTGAGCGGCCTAGGTATACGGCCAGGTGAGCGAGGCCATCGCTGTCGGACAGCCATCCCTCGGCCTCGATCCGGGCCCAGGCGGCCTCGTCAATCTCACGCGGATCGACGCCTGTCAGGTCCCTTGGCACAAGGTAGGTCCAGAAGGCCGGATGTGCAGTCAGGTAATACCATGCCGCGAGCACGTCGGCCGGGTTCGCCGCGTACGCGGCGACCGAGCTGGACCACTCCTCGGCGCGGTAGGCGGCGACCTGCTCGGTGTTGTGCCGCCTTTCTTGTGGCGTGGGCGGCCGCATCGTCCAGTTCCGCTCGCCCGGCCGCTGGTAAAGAGTCATGCCGTTCATCTCGTGCCGGCGAGTGCCGTCCTCGTCGGCCCACTCCCGCGACTCCGGCTCGTCTTCCAGCACCGGACCCGCGATCAAGCCAACTCCCGGCTCGACGCGGATCCGGTGGCCAGGCAACACCCGGCGCGCCACGATTGCGTCCCGCTCATCGAAGTCACCCGGCCAGTACAGCTGTCCGTCAAGCAGTTCGGTGCGCTCGGCGCCCATCGGCCAGCGCTCCAGATGCGCCACGGTGAACGGATCGCGCGGTCCGGGCAGGTCTGGTCTCGCCATGTCAGCTCCCTATGCCCGTCCGCCGGCCGCAGTCCGGGCAGAACAGCCGTGCCCCACCATGTTCGCAGGCAGCACCGCGCAAGTGATCACGAATCGTCCGGACGACGAACGCGATATGGTCAACCGGCTCCGCGCCGAGATCGGACTCGGCTCCTTGTGCGATAACCTCGCCTTCCATAATCGGCACCGGCTCGGTTACGAATGTGCCATCTTCGCCGACCCGGACCAGGCGCTGCGCGTACCTGTCAGTCGGCACCATGTCTAGCTCGATCCGCCAGCAGCCGTGGCGTTCGCGGAAATAAAAGGTGCGGCCATCGACAGTTCCTTCCCACTGCTCAGGCGCATAAGAACTGGTCCGCCTGGCATCCACGCCTGGCCGGCCGGCCAGCCAGGCGGCGATCGCATCCCTCGAGCTGGTAAGCGGCGCTCGACTCCGCGGCGTCGAGGCTGTCCCACCATGCGTGCCATCCAGCCGTCTCGGCAGCGCGGCGGTCCTCGTCCCAGGTGCACCGGCACTCGAAGCCGTCGCCGTGCTCCCCAGAAAGCCGCGGATGACAGGAACACGGGCACGGATTGCCATCGGCATCGCGGGAATCGAACAGCGCGGTGATGACCCTGCGCGCTGCGGCCTGGTCTACCTCGGCGCCGGTCGCGAGGCAGCGCGCGTAGCGGTCGGCCAGTCGGCGGCGTTCAGCCTCGCGCTCCGCCTCGCGACGGGCGCGCTCTTGCTCACCGCCACCGAAGTCGACGATATAAAGGTCAGCCACGCCGCACAACGTACTCTCCGCGCGCCCCTCAAGCATCCGATATTCGGTCGCATATCACGGTTCCCGCCACGGGCGCGACTAGCCTCCTTGCGAGCGACCATGGAAGCTAGGACAAGCCCCGGTGGCATTTAGGGCCGCTGGTTTTGATCATCGGAGGAGGCATGATGGCGGAGTCGCAGAAAGAGCGAAGGGTGGTGATTGTCGGGGCGGGTTTCGCGGGCTTCAACGCCGCGCGGGAGCTGTCCCGGCTTATCGGGGCCACGACCGAGATCGTGGTGATCAACTCGACGGACTACTTTCTGTATCTGCCGCTGATGCCGCAGGTGACCGGCGGGCTGGTGGAGTCGGCGCACATCTGTGTCTCCCTGGCCAGCCGGCTGCGCAAGATGCGGTTCGTGCTCGGCACGGTGACTCACGTGGATGCCCGGCAGAAGACGGTGAGCTGGGCCGGCCCGGAGGGCGCATCGGGCCAGGTCGGCTACGACCGGCTCATCTTGACCGCGGGCAGCGTGAACAAGCTGCTGCCCATCCCGGGCATCACCGACTACGCGCACGGGTTCCGCACCATCGCCGAGGCCTTGTACCTGCGCGACCACATCGTCCGCCAGCTGGAGTTGGCCGCCCTCGCCGCCGACCCCGGGGAGCGAGCGGCGCGCTGCACCTTCGTGGTGGTCGGCGCCGGCTACACCGGTACCGAGGTCACCGCGCAGGGTCAGCTGCTGACCACCCGGCTGGCCCGGACACTGCCCGGCCTGGCCGGGCAGAAGATCAGGTGGATGCTGCTGGACCTGGCGCCCCGGGTGCTGGCCGAACTGGATCCGCGGTTGTCCAGGACCGCCGAGCGGGTCCTGCGCCGGCGCGGTGTCGAAGTCGGGACCGGCGAGTCTGTCGCCGAGGCGGGCGACGGCTACGTGCAGCTGACCACCGGGGACAAGGTCGCCACCCGGTCGCTGATCTGGTGCGTGGGAGTGCGCGCCGACCCGCTGGTGGACGGCGTGGACCTGGCCACCAACCGGGGGCGGCTGGAGGTCGATGAGTTCATGGCCGTGCCCGCTGCCCCGGACATCTACGCGTGCGGGGACTGCGCCGCGGTCCCTGACCTGACCCGTCCCGGCCAGGTCTGCGGCATGACCGCCCAGCACGCCCAGCGGCAGGGCAAGCTGGTGGCCCGGAACGTCGCCGCCTCCCTCGGCAAAGGCACCAAGCGGCCGTACAAACACCGCGACCTGGGCTTCCTGGTGGACCTCGGCGGGCTGGCCGGCGCCGCCAATCCGCTGCACATCCCGCTGTCCGGGCCGGCCGCCAACGCCATCACCCGCGGCTACCACCTATCAGCCATGTCCGGGAACCGGCTGCGGGTCCTGACCGACTGGACCCTGAACGGCATCACCTCCCCCGAAACAACCTCCCTCGCGGTCATCAGCGCGAAGTCCGTCTCCCTCGACGTGAACCAGCCACGCGCCTGACCGGGCGCGAAACGGACCGGGCATAATCCGTCCGCTGCGGTGGCTGTATTCGCCTGGTGGCGCGATGAGGCGGTAGATAGCGGCGGAAATGGGGCGCATTGATTGACGCGCGGCGCCGGAATACGGCCTTGCTGGTCGCCGGGTGCTTCTTCATGGAGATGCTCGACGGCACCATCGTGACCACCGCGAGCCCGCAGATCGGCCGCTCACTGCACGCCCCGGCCGGCCAGACCGGCCTGCTCGTCACCGCCTATCTGCTCACGCTGGCCCTGCTGATCCCGCTGAGCGGCTGGCTGACCAAACGATTCGGTAACCGGCCGGTGTTCCTGACCGCGATCGCGTTGTTCACCTTGGCCTCAGTGGGCTGCGCGGCCAGCGTCAGCCTAGGGGAACTCGTCGCCATGCGGGTGCTCCAGGGCGTCGGCGGCGCGATGATGGTCCCGGTAGGACGGAACATGGTCGTCTCCACGGCGGCCAAGGAGGACCTGCTCCGGATCACCTCGTACGTCGTCTGGCCGGGCCTGCTGGCCCCGGTGATCGCCCCGCTGGCGGGCGGCCTGCTCACCACCTACGCGTCCTGGCACTGGATCTTCCTGATCAACGCGCCGCTGGGCGTGGTCGCGTTCGGCGTAGCCTGGCGGCTCGTCACCGGTTCCGCGCCCGGTACCGCTCCGCCTCCGCTGGACTGGGCCGGGGCCGTGCTGACATGTGCCGGCCTCGGCGGGCTCACCTACACCGCCCACCTGCTGTCGCTGGCCGCCCCGCCTGCCGGGGAGACGACCGCGGTCGGCGTGGCGTCCGCCGTGGCGCTGGCCGGCGCGATCTGGCACCTGCGACGCACCCCGCACCCGCTGCTGAACCTGCGAACGCTTCGGGTCGACACGTTCCGCGTCTCGCAGTTCGGCGGGTCACTGTACTGGCTGGTGGTCGGGGCCGTTCCGTTCCTGCTCCCGCTGCTGTGGCAGACGCAGTTCGGCTGGTCCCCGGTGAAATCGGGTGCGGTCGCGGCGTTCGTGTTCGTCGGCAACGTCGGGATCAAGCCCGCCACGACCCCGCTGATCAACCGGTTCGGATTCCGGAGGCTGCTCGTGGCCTCGACGGTCGTCATGGCGGTCGTGATGGCCGCGCTCGGGTTCACCACCGCGGCCACCCCGCTGCCGGTCATCGCGCTGCTGACGCTGATCAGCGGGATCACCCGTTCCACCGCGCTCACCGTCTACAGCACGATCGGCTTCGCCGACATGCCCGCCGACCAGATGCGGGACGCCAACACGCTGTTCGCCACGACCAGCCAGCTCGCGGCCGGCCTCGCCGTGGCCTTCGCTGCGGTCGCGCTGCGCATCGGCGGCCTGCTCCCCGGCGCGGCCACCTCCACCAGCGCCTACACCCTGGCGTTCGGCGTGCTCGCCGTCATATCGCTCGTGGCGGCGGCCGAAGCGCTGCGGCTGCGACCCGAGGCCGGCGACGCCGCCCGGACTGCCCGGCCTGCTGCCCGGCTGCCACGGCGCCCGCCGCGGAACCTACCGGATAGCCCGCAGCGCGGCACGGGCCTGGCCGGCGTTCATCCGGCGTCCGGGATCCGTGGCGAGGAGTCCTTCGATGACCGCGCGGAGCGGCCCGGCGCGCAGGAACGGCGCCGGCGCGTCGCTGGCCATAGCGGCGAGCGTGGCGAGCAGCGAGTCTCCGTCGAAGGGCGGCCTGCCCTCAACGCCGGCGAACAAGGTCGCGCCGAGTGAGTAGAGGTCGGACGCTGGCCCGGCGTGACCGCCGTCCAGCAGCTCCGGCGCAAGGTATGGCGGCGAACCGCGAAACGGCCCGGTGGCCGGGTCAGCATCACCGATGCTGGACGCGATGCCGAAGTCGGTCAGGACCACCCGCCCGCCGTCGCACAGGTACACGTTGCCCGGCTTGACGTCGCGGTGCACCATGCCTGCGTGGTGCGTGGCCTGCAGCACGTCTAGAAGGCACAGGCCGACTCTTGTCACCCGGTGGACCGGCAGCGGCCCGGCCGCAGTCACCGCTTCGCCCAGCGTTCGTCCCGACAGCAACTCCATGACGATCCACGGACAGCGGTCTTCCTCGACGACATCGTAAATCTTGACGACTCCGACATGGTCGACACGCGCGGCGGCCCGAGCCTCTTTGAGGGCCAACGTCCACGCTGCCGTGTGCGTCGCCGCGGACCCCGGGTCGATCAGGAGGACCTGCTTGAGCGCGACAGGTCGATGCAGCACCTCGTCGTCGGCAAGCCAAACCCAGCCCATGCCGCCGCGGCCCAGGAGTGACCGGAGGCGGTAGCGGCGTGCCACGACTTGCCGGCCGGGCTCGGCTACCCACTCGCCTACTGCATCTGACGAGACAGTCGGATACTGGTCGCTGGCGGCGCAACGCCGGCGCCTCCTGCCGCCGAGGCTTTTGCCCGCTACGTCCCACAGGGCGCTCATACTGATAACGATGGCGACAACCGAGTCGGGTGTCGTCGGGGCAGGCGCCAATCATCGCTCCCGGCTGGCGGGAATCATCCGTTACCCGGTAGCCCCCAAAGCTCTACCACGCGGCGGCGCCTTCGGTATCGAGCTTCACCAGCCCGCCCGGCGTGAGGTCATAGCGTGTCATCTCCGGCAGCGGCGGCGAGTACGCGTGCGTGCTCACCGCCACCGCCGAGGTGGTGGTGTTGCGCACGTCATGGATGTACCGGGGACCGAACGCACGCGAACCGCCCGCCCCGACCGCCTTCGCCACCACGGGCCCGGTCGCCGCGGCGCCTGCGACCCGGTGCTCCATCAAGGTTCCCCAGACCACGGCGAACGCGCCGGCCGACCCGCCGTGGTCATGAAACCCGGTGGCCTGGCCAGGCAGCCAGCTGATCACCCAGACTTCGTGGCTGTCGTCGAGGTGGATCCGCTCATACCAGCGGCCCGCGGGATTCAGCCGGACCCGCGCGATCCAGTCCCCAGGGCTGGCCGCTAGCCGTAGCACCACGTCGGCTAGCTGCCGCGCGCCAAGTAGCCGGCCGGGCTGCACCCTGGCGGGTGAGGTTGGCAGGATCATCGTGCTCATGTCGCTTCTCCTTATGTCGTTACATGCAACGTGCGGCCGGTTTGTGAAACGCCGGTGAAAATCGGGCCACCTGCAGCAACCTTCCGGAGCACGCTCAGCTTGGGCTGAGTCGGTTTGTCGCGCGTCTACCGGCTAGCTGGTGCTGAAGTTGGCCGTCTGCGGGAAAGACGCGTCCCCGTTCACGTGTGACCGTGGCTAGATGATGCTGTCGTCAGACCGA